>Ga0335069_10011154_pt1 | contig 12702 bp, 15 predicted proteins | sample Lox_Sample_11_FD_206714 | JGI IMG/M metagenome (GOLD analysis project Ga0335069, IMG submission 206714) | Soil microbial communities from Loxahatchee National Wildlife Refuge, Florida, United States - Lox_Sample_1.1 | ecosystem: Environmental > Terrestrial > Soil > Wetlands | place: USA... | reverse complement strand
AGGCTATAGATGGCATCATCCAATCCGCGCCGTGGCTGCGATCGCAGGGCCGCTGCGGGGCTATGATCTGCGCGTCGACGCCATACTGGCCCTGATGGCGGCGGGCGCGCTGGCGCTGGCCGCTTTCGCGGGGCGGATTTCCATTGATCGGCGCCTGATGTGGACAACGGCGGTGTTCGTCGTCTTGTCGCCGTTCATGCCCTACATCACGCCATCCGGCGGGTGGACGGATCAGCGTCTGCCGCTTCTGGCGCTCTTCACCGCTCTGGCCGCCTTCCGCATTGAATTCCCACGGCGATCGGACGCCGCACTGTTCGCCGCCACGGCGGCGCTGCTGGTTAGCGCGCGCACGGGCTACATCGCCTACAACTGGGCTGGAGCCGAACGCCTTTCGGAGGCGGTTGACCAGGCCCTCGCCGCAGCGCCCAGCGGCGCGGCGGTGCTGTCGATGCAGCATGAACCGGCCCGTCGCGAGATCGCCGCACGCCCAGCGGGACGTTTTCTTGCAGGGAAAACACCAACCTACTGGTTCTTGGGAACGTCGGTGGTCTGGCTGAAGGGCGGCTTCTCGCCCATGCTGTTCGCGCAGCGCGGCGTCCATCCATTGCGCGTCAATCCGCCCTGGGACGCGATGGCCTATAAGGAGGGCGGCAAGCTGCCATCGATCGCCGCCTTCTCCGACGGCCGGCTGATGGCCAAATATCCGCCCTACGTCAGCCAGTGGCGGCGCTTCGACTATGTGCTGGTGATGAATGCGGACTATCCAGACTGCAACGGCGCGGCCCCTCTGCCGCCGGAGCTGACGCTGGTGAAGGATGCGGGGTTCGCCCAGTTATTCCGGGTGACTCAGCCATCGGGCGCCTCCGGCGCCTTGCGAGCGCCGCGGCCCGTGGGCTAGACCCGCCCTTCGCCGCCCCAGTGGCGAAATGGTAGACGCGGCAGACTCAAAATCTGTTGGCCGCAAGGCCGTGTTGGTTCGAGTCCGACCTGGGGCACCATCCACCTGATCGCCAGCGTTCGTCGGCGGGCGGAAAGACTCAAGAAAATTAGATAGTTTTTCTTGGTGATGCTTCATCAACGGCCGCCGGTGTCCGCCTCTGATCGGGGCGATTTGGGGGTCACTCTGGGGGTCACGCGCCGACTCGAGATTTGGCGTAACCCCCAGCCATGGCCCTGTCCGACACCGCGATCCGCGCTGCGAAACTCCAGGCCGCGCAATAGGAGAGTGCAGTGACCCCGCCGCCGCGCGATCTCGACGAGGCTCTGCCGCGGCGCGGCGCACAGGCGCGAGCCCGCGCGGCACAGAAGCCACGGCTCAGCCGTGGCGGATGTCGTACCGGCAGCGATGAGCGGCCCTGTCGCGTGCATCCGTCGCTTCGGTTCGCCCTCCCGATTCGCCATTTGAACGCATAAGTCGCCCCCCGTCCAACGGCAATATCTCCGCGTGTGGACAGAAAGGGGGTAGAACGCGCGGCGGCGCTTTCAGCTGGCGTTCCAACCTTCCGGCAGTTCGTCGCCCGCCTCGGCGTGGCCAATGGCTTCAGCGGCGCGCCCCGCATCCCACAGCGCCAACGCCAGGCCGAAGCGCGCCCGCATATAGGGGCGCGTCTCCAGCAGGCCCCAGAATATCCCGACGTCTTCCTCGAATGCCGCGGCCCCAAGCGCGCGCCCTCCGGCCGCGACTCCTTGAGCGTAGAGTTCGACCGCCTGTTCGGGGGTGTCCGCGGTTTCCTCGGCCAACATCACATAGGCGTCGGCGCAGTCCGCCGAGATCTTGAGCGCCTTGCGCGCCATACTCACGCGCTTGCGCCGGTCATCGCATTCCCAGGCGTCGAACATGATCTCCTGGGCGGCGTCCACCGTGCTGCTGACACGGCTGGCGGCGAGCTGCGCCGCGAAATACTGGGCCAGCTGGCCAAGGGCTTCAGGGGGTGCGGACGGGTCATTACTGGAAGTCTTGCGGCGCTTGGTCAATTAGCCCTCTCCCCGAGGCGCGTCATTATGAGGCGAGCTGCGCGGCAACGCTTTTGAATTTCTCCAGCGCAAGCTCCAGATTCTCCACGATCTCCGCCGCGACCTCATCCTGCGGCGGCAGACTGTCAGGGTCGATGTGGCCATCGTCGCCATAGGAGACGCCCTCGTCGCGCAGGACATGGGCGTAGTTCCAAACCTTCGAGATCAGGGTTTGCTCGTTCATGCGACTGCCGGCAGCCAGCCTTGCTCAGCCAATCGATCGAGCGCGATGCCGATCTGACGCGGCGAGAACCTTGCCTTCCGCTCGTTCCATGCGCGGAAGGCCTCTGATGCGGTCCCGATGGTGGTCGCCCCTTCTTCGCGCGCGACCCACAGGGCGGTCGAAAGAAGCTCGAGCCCGAGAGGCGTCTCGAAGCCCTCGATCAGATCCACGACCCGCTCGAACCGCGCATGAAGATCGCCATCGCTTCCAATCAGTGAATTGGCCGCCCCCAACGCGCCCGGCACGACGTTGATTGGCTTCATCGGCTGTTCGCCGCCATCCCTGAATCCGGAGGTGTAATAGCCCTCCATCTCGCTCAGCACGAAACGAAGGTTCTCCGCATAAGGGCCATAGGAGCCTTTGACGAAGCGCAGCCGCAAGGGCTGGCCAGCGAGCTGGAGAAAGTAGGTGAGCTTGTGCACTTCCAGCAGCGTCACGTTGGGCTCCATGAGCCCGCGGACATAGCGATCCATGAGCCCGATCAGGGCCGCTCGGCTGGGCGTCATCTCGGGCGGATTGCGCGCCTTGCCGAGGTCCGCGACCTCGGCGTCGGCACCGGGCTCGAAAACCTTCACCTCGACGCCTTCGAGCGACTCCAGAGCGGCCGCGATGCGCCGGCGCACGTCCGGCCAGAACAGCCCGCCCAGGCCGCTCCCTAGCGGAGGCAACGCCACCGACCGGATGCCGCGATCGACGATCTCCTTTCGCAGAGCGGTAAGGCCGCTCTCGATGTCCTCCATGCGGCTCTTGCCCCGCCAATGGCGCTTGGTGGGGAAGTTGATGATCCAGCGTGGATGCAGCTGGCCCGTCTCGAACACGAACATTCGGCCTGGCGTCACCTCGCCGCGAAGGCAAGCCGCTTCGTAGGCCAGGAAGTTCTCGGGGAAAGCCTTCTTGAATTGCAGGGCCACGCCGCGACCCATCACACCGACGCAGTTGACGGTGTTGACCAGGGCTTCGGTGTCCGCCCTGAGCAGGTCCCCCTTCACATACGAGATCATGACAGCGTCTCCCCTCGCATGTCAGAAGTACCAGTCCCGCCTGACCTCGACTCGGGGCCGATGATGCGCCCCTTGAAGCGCATCCGCCACCGCCTGGAAGGTCGTTTGGTTGGCGACCCCGATCCGCTCGACGAGCTCCCACGGGAAGAACCCATGCAGCAGGAATTCCGCCTGCTTGCCGTCCTTGACCAGCGGGTCGCGGAAGTCGCGCGCTACAATCGCCGCCCGGTCGATCTCATGCAAGGCGGCCAGATCGCAGCGGAACTCGGTGATGTTCGCCGACGCATTGCCGAGCGTGAAAGCCCACCGAACGCCCCGCTGGTCAGCCCAGTGGACGACCGACCGCAGATCGGTTTCCAGGTGAACGATAGGGCCGGCGCCTCCTCTATAGGCGACGGATGGTTCGCCTGATGGATAACATACAACATCACCGAACGCGAACAAAAATAGAACGGGACGTAGCCGCTGACGCACGTCCCGGCGTGAACCGGCACAGGAAGGCGAAGCCTGCGTTGCTTCAGTTCGCCCATCCCGATCGTTGTTCCGCCGGCTTGGCCGGCCAGCCGCGCGTCACAGAGCAGGCCGCCCGAACGCTGGACCGACGGCAAGCGGTCGACATGAAGGATATGGTAGATTTTCGGATTGGCAGGAACCGGCATCAGTTCGTCAGCTCGCCGCGAAAGGCGGCGGGGATGGATTGCCGGAGGTCGGCCGTACAGGCGACAACCTCATTCAGCTCAGGTTGAAAAAGACTTGCCTCTCCGAACCGCGGCGGCATGGCGGCGCGCGCGAAGCGACGAGCCGTCTTTCAGCCAGTCGAGCAGGGTCTCAGGCCGATGGAAGGCCGCGCCGAGGTTCATCTCGTCGCGATCCTGCACTATCCAACCGGCCGAGCCCAACTGGGCGTCGATGAGCTGGCGCGCCCGTTCTTCCGGCTTCGCCATTGGGCGTAACTATTGAGCGAGGTTTGCAAGCTCGACAACGCCTGAGTGGCCAGCGCACGCGTTGACCCCCTACCCCCCGCCCGGGATAAACATCGCCAGCGCCGCCAGCCCCATCACTCCCGTCCCGATCCAGCCCAGCACCTGCAGCGTCGGGCTGGCGGTAAAGCTTCCCATCACCGACTTCTTCGACGCCAGGATGATGATCACCGCCATCAGCGGCACGGCGACGACGCCATTGATCACCGCGCTCCAGAAGAGGGCCTTCATCGGGTCCATGGGCGTGTACTGGAGAATGAGGGCCACCAGCACGCTGAAGGCTATGACGCCATAGAAGCCGCGGGCGTCCTTCGCCTTGAGCTCCAGGCCTTCGCGCCACCCCATCGCTTCGGAAAGGCCGTAGGCCGCCGATCCGGCCAACACCGGCACGCCGATCAGGCCGACGCCGAGGATGCCCAGGGCGAAGAGGATGTAGGCGAAATCGCCGGCCAGAGGCCGCAAGGCCCTGGCCGCCTCGGCGGCCGTATTGATGTCCGTGACGCCGGAGACGTGCAAGGTGACCGCCGTCGCCAGCACGATGAAGAAGGCGGTGATGTCGGAATAGAACATGCCGCTCCAGGTGTCCCACTTGATCCGGCGCAGCTCCTTGCCTGCCGCCAGCTGATCGGCGGTGAGCGGCGCGCCGTGGCGCGCCTGCATGTCCTCCACCTCCTCGGAGGCCTGCCAGAAGAAGAGGTAGGGGCTGATGGTGGTGCCGAAAACGCCGGTGATCACCGTGGCGGCGCTGGCGTCGAGCTTGAAGCGCGGGACGAGGGTGTGGAGGGCGACCTGATCCCAGGGCACATGGACGGTGAACAGCACCAGGAAGTAGGCAAGCAGCGATACGGTAAGCCACTTCAGGTAGGCGACGTAGCGGTGATACGGCACGAAGATCTGCAGGCCGAGCGTCACCACCACGAACGCCAGGGTGCCGATGTGGCGGTCGACGCCGGTGACGAGTTCCGAGACCTCGCCCATCGCGGCGACGTCGGCGGCGATGTTGAGCGTGTTGGCGATCAGCAGCAGCAGGACGACGCCGCGCAGGACGACCGGCGGGAACGCGGCCTTGATGTTGGCCGCCAGGCCCCTGCCCGTCACCCGCCCGATGCGCGCGCAGATCGACTGCACCGCGGCCATCAGCGGGAAGGCCAGCGGCATGGTCCAGAGCATGTTGAGGCCGAACTGCGCCCCGGCCTGTGAATAGGTGGCGATGCCGCTGGGATCGTCGTCGGCGACGCCGGTGATGAGACCCGGCCCGACCCGCGCCAGCGGGTGCTCCTTCAAGCGCGTCCAGGCGGACCGCAGCGCGCCAAGCCGCGTCACGGCCACGCCATCGCTCATCGATACTGGCTCCCTGATCGTGAACAGCGCCCGTTCGGCCCCGGATCGAGACGCGCGGCCATGAGGTGAATCAATCCGCGCTCCAGGATACCGCTCAGCGCCAAGCGAACACCGGCTGCTCGAAGTGCGCGACCCGGGTGACACGCCCGGCGATCAGCTCGCGTAGCTGGTAGATCATGGCCGCCGTCGGCGCGTTGACGAATTGCTCGCCGATGCTGACCCGCACCAGCGGACGCGGGCTTTCAGGAATCGTCTCGAACGAAACGGCGTCGTCGCGGGCGATGTGGTCGAGGCGAACGTGGTGCACCGAGGCGACCTCGTGCGGATTCGGCCGCGGTTCCCCGAGGCCGTCCAGCCAGGCCACGACGGGCGTGATCGCGTAGCCGGAGCGCGTCGGGTAGTCGTCGAGCAGGCCCAGCACCCCGTGAGGCGGCAGCGTCAACCCCAGCTCCTCCTCGAGCTCGCGCAGCGCCGTCTGCTCGAACGTCTCGCCGGGATCGCAGCGTCCGCCCGGCAGCGCCCATTGGCCGGCGTGCGCGCGCAGCGCCGCCGCCCGCCGGGTCAGCAGGAACGCGGCCTGGCCCGAGCCGTCGTCAGCCTGGGTGAGCGTGATCGCGACCGCCGCGCGGGTCAGCTCGTTTCCCTCGTGCGCGACGCGGGGAAAGGCGAGGCACCGGGCGGCGATCGTGTCGCGAAGCGAGGGAGCGAACAGGTAACTCATGCTCGGCCGGCGCTAACCCTCGAGCTCGACGGGCTGGCCGTGCGGCGTGCGCCGATAGGCGTCCGCCCAGGCTGCCTTGCGCGTCGCCAGGGCCGCGCCGTCGGTCAGGCCGCGATCGAGCGTCAGGCGTTCGAGCGCGGCGAGCCAGTGCTCGTAGTAGCGCGAGCCGTCGTCGGGGCGGCCCGCGGCCGCGGCCGCGCGCAGCTCGGCGGCCAGCGCTTCGGTCCATTCGGTCCACGTGAACGCGCCCTGGGCGTTGAGCTCGACCACGAGCGCGAACGCCTGCGCCTGCCACGGTTCGGCGAAGACGGGGACGCCGTCATCCTTCGGAAGCCCGGGCGCCTCGGCGACGCGCCGCGCGGCTTCGCCGCCCGCCGCCTCAGACCGGCTCAAGGTAGGCCTCCCAGAGATCGAGATAGACCGCGTCGTTGGCCCTGGCCCGATCGCCCCAGAGCTCTCGCGCCTCGAAGCGCACCTGGTAGAGCGGCTGCGGTTGCGGGCCGAGGCCGGCGGCGTTGGCGTCCGGGAACGTCTGGGCGCCGTGAAGGGCGGCGATCTCGCCCACGCAGCCGCGGACGTAGCGCGGCAGGCGCGTGTGGCCGTCGGGATTGAGCCGGCGCGCCCGCACCGCCTCGCCGACGGCGAACTGCGGCGGGCCGTAGGCCTCGGTCGTGCGAGGGGCCGTTGCCGGCGGCCGCGACGCCGGGCCGGCAGAGCGCCCCGTGGCGAGCTCCTCGCGGGTCACCAGGCCCTTCTCCACCAGCAGCTCGGTCAGGCCGAGGAGCCAGCGCTCGTAGTAGCTGATGCGCAGGTAGTCGGCCGGCGGCGTGCGCTCGAGCTGGTGTCGCCAGGCGTCGACGTTCCAGGCCCCGAGCGAAAAGCCTAGCACGTTGAGCGCGAAGGCGCGACCCTCCCAGGGCGCGTGGAACACCGGCTCGTCCCGCTCGGCGACGACCGGCCCGAAGCCCTGCATGCCGCCCATGTCGTGCACACCGTTCATGCCGCAGCGCCCTTCGGCTCGCCGGCCAGCGCCACGCCGATCATCGAGTCGCGCGAGACGAGGTCGGCCAGCCGCGCCTCGTCCAGGCCCTCCGTTCCCGCAGGGCGCTGCGGCAGCACCAGGTAGCGGACCTCCGCCGTGGAGTCCCAGACACGGACCTCGACGTCGTCCGGCAGGGTCAGACCGAACTCGGCCAGAACGCCGCGCGGATCGATGACGGCGCGCGAGCGGTAAGGCGCCGACTTGTACCAGACCGGCGGCAGGCCGAGCACCGGCCAGGGGTAGCAGGAGCAGAGCGTGCAGACGATGAGGTTGTGCGTCCTGGGCGTGTTCTCCACCACGACGATCCGGCGGCCTTCGGCGCCGTTGAAGCCGAGCTCGGAGATCGCTGCGGCGCCGTCCGCCAGCAGGCGCGCCTTGTAGGCCGCGTCGGTCCAGGCGCGCGCCACCACCCGCGCGCCGTTGCGCGGCCCGATCTTGTGCTCGTAGGTGTCGACGATCGCGTCGAGCGCGGCCGGGTCCACCAGCCCCTTCTCGACCAGCAGCGATTCCAGCGCCTTGACCCTCAGGACCAGGTCCGACGGCGCGTCCTGCCCCTCGTCGGCGTGATCGTGACCGTGGTGGTCGTGGCGCACATCGTCGGCCGGCATGCGGGCTCCTTGGGAAGCGGCGCGGCGAGGTTAGCCGTTTTCTGCGCCGATGCTTAGCCTCCCCTCCGATGGTGCGCTCTCAACCCCAACGCATTGGCTTGGCCGCGAGGTTGACGGGCGGGACCGCTGCGCGATGCTGTCGGCGCTGGGGACCTGCGATGGCGCTGCCGACAAGACCGAGTTCTGGCCTGTGCCCGATCTGCCTCTCCCGCACGGAGAGCTGGACGGTCGAGTTGCCGGAGCCCAACGCCGCCTGCCCCAGGTGCGGTCGGTGGTATTGCGCGCCCGGCCCCGCCGGCGATCCGATCGAGGCGGGGATGGCCGCCGAAGCGGCGCTCGAGCGCTGGTTCGCGACCGGGAGCAAGGGACGGCGGTCTGCTGCTCAGGCAGGCCCCGGTAGAGGCGGGCCGAACTGGGCGAAGGGCCCCGATCTGCACGATGTGATGCGCCGCCGCGCGCGGCTGAGCCACCTTGTGCGCCGACAGCAGCGGGGCGCCGTGGTCGGCGTGCCGGTCCATGGCCTCGAGACCTGGGGCCTCGACGAGCCGCCGCCGACGCCGACGCAGCAGGCCGACAACCTGATCACCTGGATCGGCGATCAGCAGCAGTCCGAGTACTTCCGCAAGATCACGATCGACCGCACCAACGTGCAGGCCGTCGCGGCCTGGCTCGGCGCGCCGATCACCCGCGACGACTTCAGCCTGGTCGCCTGGCTTGCCGGGTCAGTCGCCGGGGGCTTGATCGACCTCGAGGCCGGCGACGACGCGCTGTCGGTCGCGCTCACGCTCGCCGGCTGGGCGCGGCACGCCGAGCTGCAAGAGCACCCTACCGCCAACCGCCGCGCGTTCATGGCCATGAAGTTCGACGAGCCGGTGCTGGTCGAAGTGTTCACCCGCTGCTTCCAGCCGGCCGCCGCGCGCGCCGGCTTCACGTTGCGGACCGCGCTGCACGACCAGCCCGCCGGTCAGATCGACGACCAGATGCGGGTAAGCATGCGCACGGCCCGCTTCGTGGTCGCGGACCTCACCCACGGGAGCTTCGGCCCCTACTGGGAGGCCGGCTTCGCGGAGGGCTTGGGCCGGCCGGTGATCTACACCTGTCGCAAGGCCGACTGGGACCAGCAACGAACCCACTTCGACACCAACCACCTGGTCACGGTGGTCTGGGACCCCGCCGACCTGGCCGACGCCCAGCAGCGCCTCGTCGCCACGATCCGCGCCACGCTGCCGACGGAGGCGGTCTTGGAGGATGCGCCGTGACGCCACGTGGCGCGCGAGGGGTTTTGATCTAAGACCGCAGGCGCGGCGGGAGGGGGCGATGGCGCGACGGCAGAAGGTGCTGGTCCTGTACCTGAAGAACTCGGCGCTCGACGCGCCAGTGCTCGGCTGGGCGCAGTACGACGGCGCGGGCGAGACCCTGCACATGTCCGGCGACATGGACGCGCCGCCCTACCCCACAGGCCTCGCGGCGCTGAAGGACGGCTGGCGGCTCTTCCAGGCATCGCAGCTTCTGCCTCACGCCCACGGCGAGGAGCTGGACCTTTCGTACCTGAAGTACGAGTTCTTCTTCGAGCAGATCGTGGAGACCGAACCATGACCGAACCGGCGCTGCTGACCTCGGCGCAGGTGGCCAGCTTCGTCGCCCGCGGCTTCCTGCGCTTCGATGCGGCGGTCCCCGCCGACATCAACGCGCAGTTCATGGCCGAGGCCGGCGGCGTCGCCGAACCGGCGGCGGGGGCGAAGATCGGCAAGGTCTACGGCGAGACGCTGGCGGCCAGCGGCATCCCGGAGGTCCCGGCCGGCACGCCGCTCTCGGAGGCTTATGCGCCCGGCAGCGCTCTCGCGCGGCTGATGGACCTGCCGCTGGTGCGCGGGGTGCTGCGCAGCCTGCTGGGCGAGGCGCCGGTGTTCGACCACCACTTCCTGCACGTCACCTTCCCGCCTCGCTTCCACGAGGCGGCGGCGCACGAGAACGTCTCGCAGCACACACACCAGGACTCGACCATCGATCCGCGGCCGCGGGCCTTCGACGTGCAGCTGATGTACTATCCGCACGCGGTCACGCGGGCGATGGGCGGCACCCGCTTCATTCCGGGAACCCATCTTCGCAAGGTCAGCGAGGTGGCGATCGGCCGCTACCAGAACATCGCCGGCCAGCAGCACATGGTCTGCGAAGCCGGCACGCTGCTCTTCCTGCACCATGGCCTCTGGCACGGCGGCGGCGTCAACCTCTCCGACGACGTGCGCTACATGTTCAAGATCCGCATGCACGCCAGCGGCTCGCAAGCGCGCGGCTGGAAGCTCGACGACCTGCCACAGCGCAACGCCCAGCGACCGATCTTCTTCCTCAAGACGACGCCGGAGCGCGGGACGGTCGAGACGATCCTGACGACGCCCGAGCCCTGGTTCGAGCAGGACACCGGCCGCCTCGAGTACGTCAACCGCATCAAGCTGTGGCGCTACCTGACCGACGATCCGACCTACGACGCCGACTACTGGCTGACGCGCCTGGAACAGAACGCAGTTTCGTGACCTGCGAGCGCGACGGCGACGTCAGGCCGCCAGCGCCTTGTTCGCCGCGACCAGCTCGCCGATCTTGTCCGCCTCGACCGGCCGGCTGAAGAAATAGCCCTGGTAGAGCCCGCAGCCGAGCCGCGCCAGGCGCCCAGCCTGATCCTCGGTCTCCACGCCCTCGGCGAGCACCTTCAGCTCGAGCGCTTCGGCCAGGTCGATGATCGCCTTCACGATCGCGCTCGATTCCGGCCGCCGGCCGAGCTGGGCGATGAATGACTGGTCGATCTTGATCTTGTCCACCGGGAAGCGGCGCAGGTAGCTCAGGCTCGAATAGCCGGTCCCGAAGTCGTCGAGCGCGATAGAAAAGCCGAGCTTGCGGATCGCGCCGAGCGTCTGCAGCGTCTCCGGTTCGTCGGCCAGCAGCAGGCTCTCGGTGATCTCGATCTCGAAGTCCTGTGCGTTACGGCCGGTCTCGATGAGCAGCGCTTCCAGCGTCTCGACCGCCTGGCCCGACCGGATATGCGGCGCGGCGAGGTTGACGGCCACGGTGACGCCGGACCAGTTCGCGGAGTCGCGGAAGGCGCGCTTCAGGGCGAAGCAGCCGATCGCCTCGCTGAGGCCACAGCTCTCCGCCAGAGGCACGAACACGCTCGGCGGCACGACGCCGTGCTCGGGGCTGGTCCAGCGGATCAGCGCCTCGGCGCCGACGATCACGCCTTTGGCGTTGACCTGCGGCTGGTAGACGAGGGACAGCCCGTCCTCCTCCAGCGCGCGCCGCAGATCGCTCTCGAGCGCCTTCTGCCGCTGCAGGGCCTGATCCATCTTCGGCTCGAAGCTGGCCCACTTGGCGGCGCCCTGCTTGCGGGCATGCGAGAGGGCGATCTGGGCGTGGCGCAGAGCTTCCAGCGAGTTGTCGGCGTCAGCGCCGACCTCGCCCATCCCGACCGAGGCGCTGAAGAAGGACAGTTCGGCCGGCCCGTCGCCGCATTCCGTCAGCTGATCGACCAGCTGGCTCGCAAACGTGTTCGGCTCGGGCCAGCCCTCGTCCCAGCGCAGCAGCGCGAACACCCCGTCGCCGAGGCGGGCCGCAGTGTCTCGGCTGCCGCTGAGGCGTACAAGCCGCGCGGCGAGCTCGACGATCACCCGCTCCGTCGGCGCGACACCGAGCAACTCGACGACATCGTCGAACCGGTCGAGACCGATGCAGAAGACGTTGACGCGCTCCTTCCCCTTCGTCGCGGCGGCCTCGGCCAGGCGCTCGTTGAAAAGGGTGCGGTTGGGAAGCCGGGTCAGCGCATCATGCGTGGCAGCGTAGATGGCGCGCGCTTCGCTGGCCGCCATGCTGCTGGCGGCCTTGCGCAGCTGCCGGAACAGGATCAGGCCACCGGCGCCGAGCCCAACCACGACCGGCGCGATCAGATCGCGCGCCTGCGGCGTCTTCGCGGCGGCATAGCAGAGCAGCGTGACGAACGCGGCGATCGCGCCGACCGAGACCAGCGCAAGGATGTCGGTGGAATTGCGCTCGCGCTTCTCTTGCGCGCGACGGGCTGGGTCACGCATGCGATGTCTCTCGGCGCTTCAGGTCGATCCGCTCGAGCAGGCGCAGCCCGTGCTCAGGCCCCGCCGACCAGACGAGGCTGGCCCGGAACGCGATGCGCTCGAGGGTGTCGATCAGGTGAAAGCTCGTAGGAAGGTGCACGCGTTGCTCGACCCTCACCCGCGCGCCGCTGTCGCTGATGTCGACGATCGTGCACGGAAGCGAGAAGCCGCCGTCGTCGGCGGTCACACGGCCGCTTCGAAGCAGCCAACGGCGCGGCTCGGCTCGCTGCTGGAGTCCGTCGCTCATGTCGCCACGTCCGTCGTCGTCGCGCTTTGGGAGGCTGCGCTCGCTCGCGAGTTGTGTAGATGGCGCGGCGCCCGAGTCGCTGGCAACACCAAGCGACCGCAGGCTCTCGTCTTCGCGACCGTCAAAAATGATAGGGAGTACCCCATTTGGCGCAGCAGTCTTGGCCCCCGTCCGCATCGTTTCTAACCGACAACCTCTAAGGGAGACTTAAGTTGTCGGACGTGAGGCGGCGGCGAATTGCGGCGCCACGGACGGCCACAAGGGCAGCGATTTGAGGTCTAATTCGCAGGATCGATTCGCTTCGCCGGGAGTTCGCGTGCGCCTTCCCATTCTCGCCGCGCTGGCCCTTCTCGCCACGCCCTGCGCGCTGGCCGCCGCGCCGGCGACGCCGACGCCCGTCGCCGCCGGTCCGAT
>Ga0335069_10011153_pt1 | contig 12702 bp, 7 predicted proteins | sample Lox_Sample_11_FD_206714 | JGI IMG/M metagenome (GOLD analysis project Ga0335069, IMG submission 206714) | Soil microbial communities from Loxahatchee National Wildlife Refuge, Florida, United States - Lox_Sample_1.1 | ecosystem: Environmental > Terrestrial > Soil > Wetlands | place: USA: Florida... | reverse complement strand
TACAAGCTCGATCCGCTCTGCCAGGCCGCCGAACGCGCGTGGAAGGCAGGCATCGTCGTGGTCGCTGCCGCCGGCAACAACGGCCGCAATCTACCCACCAACGGCTACTGGACGATTAACTCTCCCGGTAACGATCCCTACGTCATCACCGTCGGCGCCATGAAGACGCAAGGCACGCCCGCCCTCTCCGACGACACCGTCGCCAGCTATAGCTCCAAGGGCCCCACGCTCATCGATCACATCGCCAAGCCCGACATCGTCGCCCCCGGCAACTTGCTGGTCTCGACCGAACTGCCCGGCGTTACGCTCGAACAAACCGAACTCGGCAACCTGGTTCCTTATAACTATTACGTTTACGGCGGCAGCTCCGCGGCATCGACTTCCTACTTCTCGCTGAGCGGCACCAGCATGGCTACCGGTGTAGTCAGCGGCATCGTCGCTGATCTGCTCCAGGCGAAACCAACCCTGACGCCTGACCAGGTGAAGGCCCGCCTCATGAAATCAGCGAACAAGTCGTTCCCAAAATCCAGCAGCGTCTATGATTCTGTCAGCGGTAACACTTACGTTAGCTATTACGATGTCTTCACCGTCGGCGCCGGCTATGTTGACCTGGCCGCCGCCCTCGCCAACAATGACCCTGTCTACGGCACCGCCATGTCGCCGGTTGCTACGCTCAACTCGAACAACAATAGCGTGTACCTGACGCGCGATCCATCTTCGACGTGGGGAACCTCTTCCGCCTGGACGCCTTTCGCCGTGTACGGCCCCGTCGAGTTCACCTCGGGCGGTAGCTCTGTCATGTGGAGTGCCACTGGTCCGGGCGGCACATCGGTCATGTGGAGCGCCACCAACAACGGCGGCACCAGCGTGATGTGGAGCGCCACCAGCGACGCCGGCTCCAGCGTCATGTGGAGCGCCGGCACCAACCTCGGCGAAAAGTAGATTGTGAAGTTTGTGGTAGGGTGCCCCACTCAACGCGTCGTTGGTTGAGTGGGGTTTTGTTTTTCCTCTCTCTTTCTCACTGTCCTCTGCGTTGACCCAGAAAGCATCTTGGTTCAAAAGCACCTTCGAGGTCAGTTACTGATCAGATCACCTGATATTCAGATATCCAGATAGCCTGATCTCCTTGCGCTCTCGCCCTTCTTCCGTCAAACTTAACTGCTTCTCAGGAGCACGAAATGAGCAACCGCCGCACCTTCCTGAAGACCACCGGCGCCCTCACCGCCGCCGCGCTCTCCACCGCCATCCCCACCGTCGCACCCGCCACGGAGACTAAGCCCGAGCCCATGCCGACCCGCAACCTCGGCAAGACCGGCTACAAGGTCGGCATCTTCTCGCTCGGCGGACAGGCGGCCCTCGAACACGGCCACAATGAAGACGTAGCTGTCCCCATCGTCGAGCGCGCCCTCGATCTCGGCATTAACTACATCGATACATCGTCCATCTACGGTGGCCCCGAGCGCTGGAGCGAGCAATACATCGGCAAGGTCATGAAACGCCGCCGCAACGAGACGTTCCTCGCGACCAAAACCAAAGAGCGCACCCGCGACGACTCCTGGCGTATGCTCGAAAAGTCGCTCCAGCTCCTGCAAACCGACCACATAGACCTCTGGCAACTGCACGACCTCGGCCTCATGACCGACGTCGACCAGATCTGGGCCAAGGGCGGAGCCATGGAAGCCCTGCTCCAGGCGCGCGATCAGAAGATCGTGAAGTACCTCGGTATCACCGGACACTACCGCCCCGAATGCCTCATCGAGGCCATCCACCGCCACCCGTTCGATTGCATCCTGATGGCCGTTAACGCCGCCGACCCGCATCACTACAGCTTCTCCGACCAGCTCTTACCGCTGGCGGTAGAAAAGCAGATGGGCATCATCGGCATGAAAGTCCCCGCCCGCGGCCGCCTGCTCTCCACCTGGACGCCGCCCACCATCGAGCAGCAGAAACACTCCTGGGAAGGCATGGCCATCCAGACCGCTCGCTCTGGCACGCTGAACATGCGCGAAGCGATGTACTACGCCTTAACGCTTCCGCTAAGCACCGTCATCATCGGTTGTGATTCGATCGCTCAGCTCGAGGAAAACGTCCAACTGGCGCGCGATTTTACCCCGCTCAACCAGAAGCAGATGGCCGAGCTCACCGCCCGCGCCGAACCGGTCTCGAAACCGTCGCTCTTCTTCCGCTTCTACGAGCGCGCATGAGGGTGGAGCAGCGCTTCAGCGCTGCAATGATGGGCAGCCAAGGAATTGACCGGGGCTACAACCGCTTTTGTCATCACGAGCGAAGCGAGGGATCTGCAGTTTTGCCTTTCTCTGTTTTTTCCGTGTTCTCTGTGTGGAATCACAAACGCGCCGATGTCGACAGAATTTGTCGATATTCAGCTAACCAGCTATTCAGATCACTTGGTGCGTTTGTACACCACGCCTACCCCGTCGTTGAACACCATCTCCCACCGCGGGTCCAGCCGTAACGCGTGGGTTAGCGCAAACTTTGGCGACCCGATCACCAGGTTCGCGTTCACCAGCAGCGGGTCGTCGTGCCAGTTCCCCATCAGGTTCCACGTGTCCATCGAGTGTTCCAGTTCATCCTGCCCGTGCACGTTCGTCCTTCCATCCACCGACACGGGAAATTCCGGCAGCGCATAAATCAGGAACCCGCCCCAGTCGAAATTGTTGAAGATCGGCCCCTGCAGATGGTGTTCATGGATAAACGCCACCGCCCCCACCGGCATCTGCCGCGCCACTCGCCCCATCAGTTCGCGATTGCTCGGAGCCGTCTTGAAGCAATACGCCAACACCACCAGCACGCACGCCGCGGCGCCCAGCCACACGCTGCGCGGCACCGTATCTTCGCCCGGACTCCGCTCCGCCCACCACGTACCGATCACCGTCAGCGAAATCACCGCCAGCAGCCAGATATCTCGCTCGCTCCGAAACCCCTGCACGGCCGCAAACACCAACAGCAAGAACCACACCGGCTGTTTTGTCTTCATTGCCCCCAGAGCCATCGCCGCGGCCAGGCTCAACAGCAAGACGATCTTGTGTACCGCCAGTTCGAACGACATCGCATGGAGTTCGAGCGAATACACATACAACTTCGGCTGCTGCATGAACTCCCGGATCGTTCGCCACGGACCCAACCCGTACGGCGTGATCGCTGTCACCACCGTTGACGCCAGCAGCGTTATCCAGAGCCGCACCGCATACATCCGACCCCAGCGCGGCCAAACCAGGCCCTCCACCGCGAAGGCCCCAATCAGCGCCAGCCCATACACGAACTGCAGATGCACATTCGCCCACAACCACACCATGACGGGCACAAGAAATAGAGAAACGGGTGCCCGGTCCTTTCCCTCTTTGGGAAAGGACCGGTTTCGGCTTACGATCAAGATCCGAAAAATGAAAATGAAAAACAGGATGGTGAAATTCCCAACCCGCGGCATCACCACCCGCTCCAGCACCACTCCACCAATCCCCGTCAGCACCGCCGATATCCAGAAATCCCGCACCACCGCCCGCAGCAGCCACCATAGCGCTGCCGTTAGCACCATCCACGATCCGATCGTGAACGCCACGATCCCCAGCAGGTCCCAGTTCCGCGCGATCAGGTGCATTAGCACCCCGAACGGCCAGCTGTACGCCACCCACGCATGCCCCGCTCCCGTTATGGAAAAAGGATCGGTCCTCGGCACATGGTGATGCTGCAGGATCCACTCCCCCGTCCGCATCTGCCACCACACGTCGGGGTCGATCATCGAAAACCACGGCCCGCTCCCCAGCGGATACCACGCAAACACCGCTACAGCAGCCGCTAGTCGCAGCAGGTTCGACGACGCAACGCGCCCCGCTAGGCCCCATCCGCCAGCTGCGACTGCGGCTTCTGCTTGTAAGGAACTCGCCAACGCCCGTCTTTCGCCTCGGCATAACTATACCGCGACGAGCGCGTGGCTCGGTTGGTGGATCACGCGGGAGTGCAACTGCGACGAACGATATGGCTAGGCTCTGCGGCGTCTCGGCAGCTTCTGCCACGCAATCACAAACGACGGTACAATCCCAGCCAGCGCGATGACGCTCCACACAGTCGGGATGATCGCTTCCACTCCCATGCGGCCGATTGCCGGAATGGCCAAGATGGCCCGTACCAGCACGAACACCGCTGCAAACGGATAGCTGCGCATCATCCACTCGCGATGTTGCGCTATGTTTCCCAAGCGCACGCAATACAACGCGGTGGCCGTCGTCACCAACCAGCCGCAGGCCTGGATGATGGAGGCGAATAGCAAACTCGGAATTGGCAGCCGGTACGCCACCATCACCGCAACCGGCGCGGAGATCGCCGCGCTCACGATGTAGACGTATCCCATTGCGCGGTGCAGCGCCAGGTAACGCTTTCGCAGGCTGTCGGAGAATTGAAAAGCGCCCAGCGTCAAGGCCAGCGCTCCCGGAACGCCGTGCAGCACCATCAGCCACGGGATGGCCAGATATCTTTGTCGCAGAAACGAGCTCGGATCCAGCAGCGTGAGCTCGCGAGTCAACAACACCAGCCCCGACAAGGCCGCAAAAATCAACCACATTCCATGTTTTGCGCGGAACCAGCGCACACGTGTAGCAGGAGCAGCAGCGGCTGTAGCCACAGATTCGTCCTTGGCTGGCGAGGCACCCAAGCATCGCCCTGGGAGTTGTCGCGGACTATATCCCAGGTTATTGCCGCGTTACAACTGCTTCTGTCGGGTGCCCGGTCTTTTCCTTGGAAAGGGCCGGAATGCTCACATCGCCACCGGTCTGCGAACGACCAACAACCGACGACTAACATCTCTTCGCGTGCCCCATTCCACCTCGTCCACTTTCCACCTTCCAGTCATCCCTCCGTCTCCAACTTTTTGCATCCCCCATCCTCCTTCCTGACTCTGGAACCACTACACACCGGAGAACTCTCATGCCCGAAACCGTCCAGCAGTACATCCAACGCATCCATTCGTTTGTTCAAGGGCAAGACCCGCTCGCCATCCTTCCCCAAACGCCCGGGCGCCTGCACTCGCTCCTCGGCGGACTTCCCGACTCCCAGCTCCGCACCCGCCCGGCCTCCGGCCGCTGGTCGCCCCTCGAGATCCTCGTGCATATGTCCGACGTCGAAATCGTCGTCGGCTTCCGCACCCGCTTCATCCTCGGCGCGCCCGACGGCTCCCCCGTCCCCGCCTTCGACCAGGATTCCTGGCAGCAAGTTCTGCGCTACAACGAGCGCGAGTTCGCGCCCACGCTCGACGCCTTCGCCGCCGCCCGCGACAACAATCTCCGCCTCTACCGCTCGCTCACCGAAGATCTGTGGAACAAGTACGGCATGCACTCCGAGCGTGGCAAGGAAACCGTCCGCACCGTCGTCACCATGAACGCCGGACACGACCTCAACCACCTTCGCCAGGTCGAAGCCATCCTCGGCAAGAACGTCGCCGCCAGCGCCTAGACAACGGTTGTGAATTCCCACAAAATTTGGAAGGCGGGCAGCAAGCCCGCCTTTGTCATTCCCGAGCGCAATGCTCTCCTGAATCCCAACTCCCAACTCCTAACTACTTCACTTCCTCGTACCCCACGATCTTGCTCTCGCTCCGAAACTTCTTGTACTCCTTGAACGACTGCTCCCCCGCAATCCGGTACTCCTTCAGCAGCGCCACCCGCGCATCAATATTGAACGTCAGGAATCTCGGCAGCCACACTTCGTCGTTCACCCGCGTCTGCTCCATCGTGAAGTGCGCGCCCTTGTGTAGCCGCGCCAGGAATAACCCGAACGTTATCGTGTCGAGCGCCTCCGCATCCATCTTCGAAAGCTGCAGGTCGCTTTTGTCGATCCATACACGGCCGCGCATCTTCGTCAGGAACTTTGCCTCCTTTGTATGCGCCTCGTACCCCGGACGCGGCTCCGCATCAATCACCCATGCCTCGCGCCCGCCCACTTCCTCATTTCCCACCAGCTTGAAGTTGAACGCATCCGCCACTTCGTTCACGAACTTGCGCCCTTCTTCTCGATCCTTCGCTTCTTTCTCTTCCCGTTTCCGCCTGTCGTTGTCGCTTTCGTTCTTCCGTTTCGCGGTGACCTTCTGGACTTTCTCTTCTTCCTTCGCCGCGTCTTTTTCCGACAGCGGCTTGTCGTCCTTGGCAATCAGCCGGTTCACCTGCTCGCCATAAATCTCCATCACCTCGTATGTCTTCGTCTCGGTCGACTTCACCTGGCCCTTACCGTCGAGTTGCCGCTCTACATCGCGCTCGAGGTAGGTGTAGTCTCGTTGCCGCTTGTCGTTTTCCTGGTCCTTGTCCGTCACGATCCGGAACAACTGCCGCATCTGTTCCTGCGAGATCGCCCCGCTGGCATCGGGTTTCAATTCAAATGTCGGAGATTCGGATTCCACCGCCGCATCCGGGCTCCCGTTTGGGGAGAAAGTCTGCCGGCTCGCGCTTGAATTCGCGGTCTTGGCGCTTTCCATGGAACTCGACGCTTGCCCGGCCACCGCACCACGCAGGATGAGCAGGACCAGAATGAAGGGGAACAGGAACAACTGCGCCCACAGCCTTCGCATGACTCATACTACGCTCGCCACTGGCAATTAGTTCCGGTTCCTTGGTCGCGCCGAGCACAGAGATATCTCGCTCCGATCGCCGGGTACGGGTGCCCCATTCAACCTTCTTTTGGTTGAGTGGAACCTTTGCTTCTCTCTGGTTTTCCGTGCTCTCTGGGTTGTCCGCAAGCTGCCGATCCCACCACCAGCGCTCCCAAGCCCACCGCCTTGCGCGCTTTTGTCATCACGAGACGACGTTACTGGACGAGGGATCCGCTTTGGTGCTGAGCCTGCAACAAGAACAGGCCCGCCATTTTCCGCAGGCCTTCAGATCACCAGATCACCCGATCCGTCACATCATCCGCTGTGTTGTCTGCAAACGTTCAACCGCCGACTAGCGTTCCCTAGATCGCTCTCCGGGCCAGCCAGTCCCTGTTCAAGCCACCTGGCCGACTCCCTAACTGCCCGTTACCCCAGATAACCTGATACTCAGATAACCTGATACCTACAGCCTCGGATCCACCGGCTCACTCTCCAGCGCCAGCACCCCGAACACGCACTCATGCACCCGCCGCAGCGGTTCCCGCTCCACGAATCTCTGCAAGCTCTCGATGCCGAGCGCAAACTCTCGCAGTGCCAGCGACCTCTTTCTCCCCAGCCCGCGTGAACGCAAGCGCTCCAGGTTCGCCGCTGACGTGTACTCCGGCCCATAAATAATCCGGAGATACTCCCGCCCCCGGCATTTTACCGCCGGCTGCACCAAACCGTGCTTGCCTTGAGCGACAAACTCCAGCGGCTTCACGACCATGCCCTCGCCGCCCGCAGCCGTCAGCTCCTCCCACCACGCCACACCCTTCGCCACGTTCGCCTCATCATTCAAATCAACGACCAAGTATGGAGTCGCCAGAATCAGCGCACCCTCCGCCTCCGCCAATCTCTTCCCCATCTCCATGTGCCACGCGTGATCCTTGTCGGTATGCACGCGCCCTTCGCTCGCCAGCACATGAAACGGAGCCAGCTTCAGATCCGCCAGCGAGTTCACCGGCCAGCAGTAATGCCGATAGGCCTCCACGTACTTCGCCGCCATCTCGCCGCGCTCGCGATACCATTCCAGCAGCGGCTGCGCTTCCGCCTGACGCTTCACAGCCTGCGACAGCGCCGTAACAGCGTCGTTAATCCCCGCTCTCGCCGCCGCTCCTGCCGGTGCATACTGTTGCCGCAACAGCTCCTGCGCCTTCGCCGACCACGGCATCAATTCGCAGTCGAGACAAATCCAGTCGCTCGCCAACTCCTCCCACCAACCAGCCTTGTCCACCGCGCTGCGAACCCGCTCCAGGAACTCTCGCTCGAGCGCCAAATCGTTGAAGAACCTGCGCCCCGTCCGCGTCGTGCAAATTCCCATCTCGTCTTCGGCGACACCGAAACGCCGAAACGCCGCCTCGCGATCCCGGCACACAATCACCACCGCCCGCGAGCCCATGTGCTTCTGCTCGCAGACCACTTGCTCCACGCCCTCTTCGCGAAAATACGCAAACGCCTCTCGCGGATGTTCCAGCAGCCCCGGCTCCTGCGTCGTCTCCGACGGCGACATCGTCGGCGGCAGATAAATCAGCCACTTCGGATTTGCCGCGAATCGGCTCATCACCTCCAGCGCCGCAATCGCATTCTCCTCGCGGATCGTGATGTTCCGGTGCAGCCGCGTTTCGATCAGCCGCTTCCCGATCACATCATCTATATCGAGCAGGTCCTCCTGCTGCTGCTGATGCGTGAGCTTCGGCTCGGCCGTCGCTTCCGGCAGAAACGGTTTCGCCGGCGCATAGTACTGCCGCAGCGCCGGCACCGACACCAACTCCTTCTCCGGATACCGCAGGGCCGTCAGCTTTCCCCCGAACACGCACCCGGTATCGATATTGATCGTCCGATTCAGCCATTCCGGCTCCGCCACCGGCGTGTGCCCGTACACCACCATGGCCCGCCCGCGATAATCCGCCGCCCAGTTGTAACGCACCGGCAACCCGAAGTCGTCGGTCTCTCCGGTCGTTTCGCCAAACAGCGCGAACGATCGCACCGCGCCCGAGCCGCGCCCCTGCATCTCCTCTTTCATCCCCGCATGCGCGACGACGAGATTCCCCTCATCGAACACGTAGTGACTCACCAGGTCGTCCAGAAACTGCGCAACCTCTTGCTGAAACTCCGGCGCCTCCGTCTCCAGTTGCGCCAGCGTGTCCCCCAACCCATGCGTGATCGACACCTGCTTGCCGCGCAGCTTGCGCAGCAGCTTCATGTCGTGATTTCCGGGAACGCAGAACCCCGCACCCGACTTCACCACCGACATCGCCAGTCGCAGCACATCCGGAATTCGCGGCCCCCGATCCACCAGGTCGCCGACAAAAACAAGCTTGCGCCCATCCGGAGGCGTTACGCGATACTCGCCATCCTCAGCTTCGACCGCATACCCCAGCCTGCCCAGCAGGTCCGTCAATTCGTCGAAGCACCCATGTATGTCACCAACGATGTCAAACGGCCCATGCTCGTGCTTCAAGTTGTTCCACAGCGGCTGCCGCTCGATGACCAGCCCTTCCAGGTTCTCCGGCTTCTCGAAGATATGAACGTGCCGGAACCCCTCTCGCTCCAGCCCTCGCAGCGACCGCCGCAACTGCTGCGCCTGATTCCGAATCACATGCGGACCAAAATTCCGATCCGGCCGATTCCGGTTGCGATCCTGGCACAATCGCTCCTGGAAGTTGAACACCAGCGCCACGGGCAAAACATGGAACTCCTTCGCCAGCGCCACCAGCGGCTTGCGCGATTCCGGCTGCACATTCGTCGCATCCACCACCGTCAGCTTTCCCGCCGCCAGCCGTTTGCGCGCAATGTAATGCAGCACGTCGAACGCATCGTTAGTCGCCGCTTGGTTGTTCTCATCATCCGACACCAACCCGCGGCAGAAGTCCGACGAAATCACCTCCGTGGATTTGAAGTGCGTCCGCCCAAACGTAGATTTCCCGCAGCCCGACGGGCCAATCAGCACAACCAGCGAAAGTTCCGGAATCGTGATCTTCATTCAGTTAACAAACGTAACAGCCACCGACCCGCAACAGCGGCCCTTAGGACGAGGTTACGGCCCGGAGCGCAGCGGAGGGCGTATGCTTTTCAGCCCACGGTTCGAAGAACCGTGGGTTACTGGCCACCCGAACCTTTCATCGAGGCGGAGCGAAGCTCCGCCTTCCTCTGCCTCCCCGTGCTCTCTGCATCGAGCAACAAAAGCTCATCGCACCATGATTCTTGGCAGTCCGCGCAGCGGACGACCTTCCATAGCCCGGCTCGTAAGAGCCGGGTGCCAAGTGCAGCCAACCACCGAGTCCCGTAGGGACGACATAAGCTCGACACCGTTGCGTGGAGTGGAACTTCTCCTTTTGTCATGTCGAGCGCAGCGAGATATCCCTACCCCCACCACCAACCTCAATTTCCACCGCATCCGGATCTTCACCGCCTAAATACCCCCATCTGTGTCGGCGCGCCCACCTCCGCATCCTCCACTCCCACCGGACGAAACTCCGCCTTGTAACCCCAGCGTGACGCCACACCCTCAGCCCACTCCCGAAACTGCGCCCGCGTCCACTCGAACCGATGATCTTTATGACGAAACTGTCCCGCCGGCAGCGTCGCGAACCGCACGTTGTAGTCCGCATTCGGAGTCGTGATCACCACCGCGCCGGGCTTCGCATGCTCAAACAGCACCCGCTCGAATGCGGCCAGCCGCGGAGGATCCAAATGCTCGATCACCTCCACCACCGCCGCCGCATCGAATCCCCCCAACCGCTGATCCCGATACATCAACGATCCCTGGAAGATCCGTATCCGCTCTTTCTGTTTCGCCGGCATCGTGTCCAAATGCAGCCGCTCGCTCGCGATCTCCAGGCTCCTGTGCGACACATCCATCCCCACCACTTCCTTGAACTGTTTTTCCTTCAGCAGTTCCTTCAGCAGCTTGCCCTCGCCGCACCCGAGGTCGAGCACGCGCGCCGCCTGCGTCTCCTTCAACGCCTGCACCACCGACTCGAGCCGCATATCGTTCAGCCGGATCGGTTTCTCGATCGCCTCCTCTTGCTCCGTCTTCTTCTCCTGTTCCTCGTCAGGCTCAGGCTCCTCGTCCGCCACCAATCGCGCCAGCGCCTCTGTCGTCAGCTTCCGCCGGTAGCGCAAATAACGGTTCACGATCAGTTCCCGCTCCGGATGCCCCGGCAGCCACCCCTCCCCGCGCTTCAACAACTTCTCCACCTCGTCCTGCCCGATCCAGTAATGTTTCGCGGAATCGAGCACCGGGATCAGCACGTAAAGGTGCGACAGCATCAACTTCAGCGGAATCTCTCGCGACAGTTCCACGTCGTAGTACGAGCTCTCGCCCCACTCCGGAAACCGCGGATCAAGCTCGTGGTGAGACACGCGCAACTGGTAACCGAGCGGCGCGAACAGCCGATGCAGCAGTTCTTCACCCCCGCGACAAGGCAGCACCGCAATCTTCGCCGACAATGGCAACGCCTGATCCACCAACTCCGGCCTTCCCTTGCTCGTCCCCGCCATCGCCGACGCAAACACCCGCGCCATCGCCACGCTCATGAACGACGACGCCACATACGGCCGATCGTTTACATACTGCTCCAGCGCCCCGCTGTCTCCCGCCGCCCCGCGCTTACGACGCACCAGCCCCACCGGATCGACATCCAGCAATAACGCCGCCGTACACCGCTCCGCCGTCGCCTCCGGATAAAACACGTGCGCCTTCCCGAACGACAGCTCAAACGACTGCACCCGCTCCGGATTCTTGTGCAAAAGGTATCCAAGATCCGTCGCAGGAAGCTTTGTATTTGTAATCGTCAGCAGCATCCGGCTCGAATTATCTCAGACATGCTTGTGTGGCGTGGACACTCTTGTCCGCGTCGCGCCGCAGGCGCGGTCTTGGTGTTTGATCCTGCAGTAGACACAGTCGAGCGGGTGCCCCATCCTCGCCGTTTTGTGGCGAGTGGGGTAGTTAAACCACAGAGCCGATTTGTCATGTCGAGCGAAGCGAGACATCCCTGCGATCGCTAGGGAACCGTGGTTCGATTGAGGCCTTCGCCCTTGAATGGAGAGGCGCAGCGGCTTTCGGGGTGCCCGGTCCGTTCCCTCTTCTGCAAAGGGCCGCGGAATGTTCAAGTCTCCGCAGGTCCGCGTACGACCGTCATTAACGCTATCGTTACAATCCCGAATAGCCTGGTAATCGGCTAGCTATTCAGATCGTTCCTTCCTCCGCCCTTCTCTTGTTTCTCAGCCTCTCCTGCTCTTCCCGCACCTTCGTTTGCCGCCGCTCCATCGTCTCCGGGTCGAAATAGCTCAGTAGCTGTTCGAACTCGTCCAGGTTCGCGTAGTGGAAGGTGACCTTCCCTCTTCCGTTCTTGTCCTCAATGATTACGTTGCACCCGCTGCACGCAATCAGCGTAAACTCCGCTTGCTTCACGTTCGGATCCCTCGGCGCCGGCTCCTTCTTTTTCTTGCGCGTCTTCGGCGTATACCACTCCGCCACCGCCTGCTCCGATTGCCGCACCGACATCCCGCGCTCCACAATTCGCTGGCCCAGCAGGATCTGGTCCGCCGCATGATCCAGCGCCATCAGCGCCCGCGCGTGCCCCATTGACAGCGCTCCTCCGCGAATCTCCGTCTGCACCTGCGACGGCAGTTTCAGCAGCCGCATATAATTCGCAACCGTTGTCCGATCCTTCCCGGTCCGCGCCGCGATCACCTCCTGCGTCAGCCCGCAGGTGCTCGACAGCTTTTCGAACGCCGCCGCCTGGTCCAGCGGATTCAGGTCCTCGCGCTGCAGGTTCTCGATAATCGTCAACTCGATTGCCTGCTCGTCCGACAACTGCCGCACCATCGCCGGAACCGTCGCCTTCCCCGCTTTTTGCGACGCCAGCAGCCGTCGCTGCCCAGCCACAAGCTGCAGTTTTCCGCCCGGCATCTGCCGCAACACGATCGGCTGCAAAACCCCCTGAACTTTGATCGATTCGGCGAGTTCTTCGATCCCTTTGGGATCGACGTTAATTCTGGTCTGGAACGGATTCGGCTCGATCTCGCCGACCGGAATTTCGCGCACGACTTCCCCCGGTTGCGGC
>Ga0335069_10011152_pt1 | contig 12702 bp, 9 predicted proteins | sample Lox_Sample_11_FD_206714 | JGI IMG/M metagenome (GOLD analysis project Ga0335069, IMG submission 206714) | Soil microbial communities from Loxahatchee National Wildlife Refuge, Florida, United States - Lox_Sample_1.1 | ecosystem: Environmental > Terrestrial > Soil > Wetlands | place: USA: Florida... | reverse complement strand
TGGTCACCGAGGGGCCACCGTCGTTCGCGACAAACAGCGCGGTCGGTACGGTCGTCGCGGTCGCTGTCGGTGTTGCGGTTGCGGTTGAAGTATCGGTCGGAGTGGTGGTCGCGGTATCTGTTGCAGTGTCGGTCACAGTCGCAGTCGGCGTCGCCGTCATGCTCGCGGTAGCCGTTGCAGTCGCGGTTTCAGTCTCAGTCGGCGTCGCCGTCATACTCGTGGTTGCCGTTGCAGTCGCGGTTTGAGTGATGGTGGATGTGGCGGTTAGCGTCGCCGTTACTGTCGTGGTCGCGGTGATAGTCGCCGTCGTTGTCGACGTAAGCGTCGCAGTGGTCGTTCCGGTAGTGGTCGCCGTTGCGGTAGCCGTGGCAGTCCGGGTGACCGTTACGGTGGCGGTTATAGTTGCCGTTGTCGTAGCTGTCGTGGTCGCCGTTGCCGTGAAAGTGGTTGTAGCCGTCGCGGTCTTTGTGGCGGTCGCAGACACGGTTGCGGTCACCGTTGCAGTCCTGGTTGCAGTGGCGGTGCGGGTTGCGGTCCGGGTCACGGTCGCAGTTCGCGTCGCTGTCGCGGTCCGGGTCGCAGTAGCCGTGACGGTGGCGGTCGGCGTAGGCCGGATGCCGAGTTCGGCGATCCCGCGCGGCACAAGGAGCCCCGTGTCTCCGCCTGCAATCGTCGCCGCAGGCGGCGTGTTCCCCGCCGCCCACGCATAGTAAATCGCGACTTCACCCGGATCGGTGAAACTGGTCACGTACATCGTTCCTGCCGCATCGACCGTAATGCCCGCCAGATCGTTCAATTTCGCGTCCGGGCCGCCGATGGTCTTTAGCGGCGCAACGTTCAGTTTGCCCGTCCGTCCCGCAAGCGGCGCATAGATCGCGATGCATCCGCTCGCCGATGGCCCGCAACTGTTGTTCACCACGTAAATCTTGCCAACCGTGTCGATCGCGATTCCCGATGGCTGCCCCAATTGCGTCAGCGATCCCGTAATTGTGGCGATCGGCGCTACGTTGCCGTTGGCGTTGCTCTTATAAATCGTGATGCTGCCAACTCCGCTGCTTCCGCCCTCCAAGTTCGCGGCATAGAGGTTTCCGTTCGAATCGACCGCCACCCCCGACGGATATGCAAGCCCCGTCGATGCGCCCGCGATTGCCTGCTTGGGCGCGACATTGCCCGATGCACCCGCGCCATAGACCGTGACGCTGCCGAAGCCCGGTGCGTCGTTCGCCACGTAGAGGTTGCCGCTGGAATCGACGGCGATTTCTTGCGGATTGGCAAGCTGCGTCAGTGGACCGCCTATCTCGGTTGCAGGGGTGGCGTTGCCATTACTTCCCGCCGAATAGATCGTTACGCCGTTTGCGCTGTAGCTGGCGATATAGATCGTTCCACCGGGAGCGGACGCGACCCCGAACGGGTAGTCGAGCAGTGTGGCAGGCCCAAAGATCGTGGCGGTTGGAATCGCGTCTCCCGCCGCGTCGATCGGATAGACCGTCACGCTGTTCGCATACGGGTTGGCCACGTAAATGCCGCTGGCCGCCGGACCGGCGACGCCAGTTAATTTCACTACTGCTGCGCCGTGCCGCCGCCGGGGCCGGCGAGTGTCGGCATGCGAATTCGCCGCCGCGCCATTTCCGGATGCGATCGTCAACTCACCGCCGACGGTTCCCGGCTGCGAGGCGGTAAATGTCACGCCTGCGGTGCAATTCGCACCAGGCGCAAGCTTCGTCCCGCTGCAAGTGTCGCCGGCGAGATTGAAACCGCCCGACAATTCCAAACCGTTGATTCGAACCGGAGAGCCGCTCAAGTTCGAGACTGTGACCATCTTTGGCGCGGAATTCGCGCCAAGTGCCACGCCGTCGAATGTGAGACTCGCCGGCGAAATTGATAGACTGGCCGCCGACGCAAGTGCCGGAGCGATTACCGCCGTGATGCAAATGACCAGAAGCGGCAGAATCTTATATTTTGCTATGTCCAGTATTCCCGCCCATGAACCGGATTTGAAGCCTGCGCAAGACTATCCTCTCATCGGGAAAACAGAGCAAGCACGGCTTACCTCCGGCGATGCTCTAAATCCTGTGTTGCTGAGCGACCGCCTACCTTCGTTCGATTCGTTCAATAGGCGCAAGACCGCCGCAGACTTGACATCTTCTCTTCGCACCAATCCCGCCAGATTGCTGTAAGTCCTGTTCGGCAGCGCTCTCGCGATTGGGGTCATCGGGTCCATTTAGAGCGATGTAACCGCAGGACCAGCGGTCATCGATTCCACCAAATTGGCAGGGACGGTTGGAGAGAATTACTATAATCACGGCGTTATTTTATGCCTGCTGTGAACTAAATTCACCGACCGGCCAAACATGATCCGTCTATGCCGGTTCCATCGCAGGTATGCCTTTTGAGGCCTCCTAAATCCTAGAAAAATTGAACACTCAACGAACAGACCATCGCCGCTTGAAGTGTATCCGTCGGATTCGCGATGCATCAGTTGGACGCATTTTTCCGCAAGTTGGTACCGTAAAAATCGCCATTTCCCGTCATTTGCAGTGGCATTCTATTTGCAGCTTTACTCTCCTAAACCATCCAGAGTGATCAGGACAATGTTCGTCAAATTGTTCATGTCAAAGAATCCCGTAACGATTAGTCCGCGCGACAATGTCGCGACCGCATGGGGCCTGCTTAAGGGATTGAGGTATCGCCGTCTTCCGGTAACTGAAAATGGACAACTGGTTGGGATACTAAGCGAATACGACCTCCGCCATCATGTGAAGTTGACGCGGCCAGCCCGGCTGCCGGTAGAGGTGGTAATGACGCAAAATCCGGTTTACGCCTCTCCATTAGATTCGATCGAACACGCTGCGACTCTGATGAGAACCTACAGGATTGGCTCGCTACCGGTGGTCGACGATGGCGAGTTGGTTGGGATTATCTGCGCGAGCGACCTCATGATGGAGGAGCCGCGTCCGCTTCCCGAATGGAAGGCCGCGCCATCGATTCCGACCGTCCGTGTGGACGATCTGTTTGCACAACGGAAGAGTTCGCAGTCCGCTAAATCGCTTTGGGACCGCAGATTTGGCCGGTAATTCGATCTACTAACGCTGGCTCCATAATTTCGAGGCGATGCCGGCTCAGATTGAGCCGCGGAAGTCGTCGATATTTAAATTTTGATGACAACGTGGCTGCGACCTTTGACAGCCGCGGGCTGACGGGCGCATAGAACCTGCATACTTCCGCCTTGGACAAGCAGGCGAACAAGGAGCAGGGATATGTCAAAAAATGCGGCCCGGCTATTAATGGCACTGATGATGGGGCTATGCGCCGCGTGCACGAATCCCGCGACGCCCGCTGGCAGCATCGGTTACGTCACCAAGGAACCGTACACGATGCCGGCGCGCTTCTATGATTTGCAGACCGGGCCGACTTCATCGGGTCTTGGCTGGCGTCTATTTGTCACTAACATCCCCATCACACCGCTCACGTCGACTGAGGATTTTTACGGTCAGAACGCCGTGCTTGCCAAGGACAACCTGAGAATCGAATTTCGAGCCCATCTCATCTGGAAAGTTAACCCTGACCAGATTCGGACCTTTGTTGAAAAATACAGCGGCGTTGCGGCTGACGATCCATTGATGGCCGCCTATGCGAATTACATCAAGGAGCCGTTCCGAACCTTCACCCGCGACGAGGTGCAGAAATACAACGGTCTGGACATCAAGGACAACATCACCACGATAGGAACCAGTGTCCAGGATCGCGTTCTGCAATTGGTGAAGAATGCCCCGTTCGTAATTATTGGAGTTGTGATCGGAAATATCCAATATCCACAGTCCGTCGCCGATTCCGTCGCCAACAAACTGGCGGCGACGCAAGTGCTGGAACAGACCGGGATCGAAATTCAGACGGCAAAGGCCAAGGCACAGATCCGGGAGGCCGATGCCGACGGCATCGCCAAGGCGATGGACACAATCAACTCCAAGCTGACGCCGCTGTATGTCCAATACGAAGCGATTCAGACGCAGGCAAAGATGGCCAACTCGCCCAATCATACGATGATCTACATACCGGTCGGGCCCAATGGCGTGCCGCTCGTGGGAACGCTCAAGCAGGACAAGGATTAGTCACCGGACGCCAAAACCGGAACCCGTCAGTTTCACGTGCTGCGGGCTGCCGGCGGCATCATCGATGACTTCGATTGTGTCGCGCTGCAGCCCCGACTCGCTTGGGCAGAATGTGACGAGTACGATGCAGCTTTGACCGGATTCCAGCACCGAGCCGCTGCATTCGTCGTCGTCGATATAGAATTCTGAAAACTCCGAATCGGGAAGATCGACGCTTTCGATTGCGACGCCTGCGAATTTGTCGGAATTGGTCAGCGTGAACTGCTTATCCGGGCTGCAATCTTCAACGACCGATGCCAGCGACAGGCTGGTTGGCTTGATTTTCAGCTTCGGGGCAACGCCCGTGCCGGACAATCCAATCGATTGTGGTGAGCCCAGAGCATTGTGAATTAGCGTCAAACGGTCGTTTTCCGAGCCGACTTGGCTCGGCGTAAATGTCAGCATTACGCTGCACTTCGCGTGCGGCGCAAGCGGCGCTTGGCAGGTATCCGATTGAATCGCGAAATCGTGGCTACTGGTGCTGATCGCCGCGAAGGCAACGGCGGCTGCGGCGCTTTGATTGGTAATCGTCAGTGTCTTTGGAGCTGAGGTCTGGCCGATTCCGCCGCCAAAGGAAAACTTGCCGAACGCGAGCGACGAGGCGCTGAGCTTTAGCTTCTTCGCTCCCGGGGCCGGTGTCGGAAGCGGCGTCGCAGTGAGCGTTGGAGTCGGAGTCATGGTGGCGGTGGGGGTGGTGGTGGCGGTCGGCGTGATTGTCGGGGTCACGGGCCGCGGTGGGAGCGAAATCCGGGCTGTCGCCGGGTCTTCCGCATAGCCGGCGCCGGAGTCCTCCGGATAAAACATTCGCGAGTCGATCCAGATTGGATGCACTGCTCCACCGAGTGCGGCCATCTGCGTGTATTTTCCATAGAGTTCGCCACGGCTCGCGGCCTTGGAATTATCTGCGGAATTTTCATCACTGAAGGAAACTTGGTTGAAGAACGCCGGACTTGGCGACGTCACCTGTTGATTTGCGCTCCAAGTTTGGCCCGCATCGACGGAGAACGAGAAATAGGTGTCGGCACGCTTGTTGCCGGGATCGTTGCGCGTGTCATACCACGACATCGCGATAATCCCGGTTGACGGATCGACAGCGATCGACGGCAGAAACTGAGAAGCAGAGCCGCTGTCGTCATTTACCCTTACCGGCTGGCTCCACGATGAGCCCCCGTCGATGGACCGTACAACGAATACATCCGTGTCGGTCGATGGCGAGCTTGCCGATGAAAAGTCAGTGTAGGCGACGTACAGATATCCGAAATCGCCGGTTCCGGAAGCACGATTGATCGCGATCGAGCCAAACGAGTTGACGCCAAATAAATCCTCAGCAGGGATGAGCCGGTTGATTGAAGCGACCGAAAGAATATGCTGTGCAACCGTCGTCGGTGCCGTCCAGGTATTGCCGCCGTCAGTCGATCTCGAGAACACCGTGGCTTCTCCAGTTGGCGGGTAGGGCGGAGCACCTAGGCGGTTCCAGACGGCGTTGACGGTTCCGTCGGCTGAAACGGATATGCTGCCGCCAAAGCCCGAATCGTCCAGCGAGACCTGCGTCCATGCCGATCCGTCATCTGAATGACCCACGACCAACGTCGGGCATTGGTCGCAGATTGTATAAATGCGATTGGTGAACGAATGTGCGCCGCCGCTGGACGTATCGATTGTGGTTGCGATTTTCGACGTCGAATAAAGCCCTGGCGCAAGCGTTTCGCTTCCCCACGGAGACCAAGTCGTGCCGGCGTCAGTGCTTTTTGCGATCAGTAAACCCGGAAGCGGCTGAAAGGTCGGGAATTGATACGTGACATATGCATTCCCGTCGGCATCCCACGCCACCGTGGGGTAGGTTCCCCACCAACTCTGGTAGTCGCCGATATCGATCAGACTGGGCGGCAGCGGCGCGCAATTGTAGGTCCATGTATTCCCGCCGTCGGTCGACCCGAAGACGGCCACGGTGGATTGAATCCATGGAGAGTCCGCCGGGCCGGGTCCCGGGCAATTAGGGTCTCTGAAATATGAGGCTGTGGCGGCGACGAGTTCCTGTGAATTGTTTGGATTGACGGCGATCGAAGGGTTGCCTTGATAATCCGGAACTGGGCCCAAATCGATGTTCGTGCCGATCGATGCGGCTGGCAGGTCGAAGTTCCTTTTCGGATTCGATTCAGCCGGACTGCTCCAATTGATCGCAGCCAGGACAATTCCAAGCGCGCTCCCGGCTATAAGAAACCTAGCTAACCTGTGCCAATAGCTCATTGAGAATCGCCCGCAATACCGATACTGGAAGCATTGCGAGAAGCGTGCCAACCCAAAGTGCTTGAACTGTGTAAGGAAACATTTTCGGCCAGAAGAAACGACTGTGGGACTGATGCCGATCGCGACAGAACTGTGGCCGATGGAGTCAGCGGCATGCGGCGTTGCCTGCGAATCCGAAGGTAGGTGAGTCCGTTGACATCGCGTAGCTCGCCGATCAAGATGCATCGTCGCGGAGCGGTGCCGTCAGCGAATCATCGTGCTGTTCAACTCGTACCAATTTACCTTTGCATTCCTGCCGATCTTCCTGATCGTGTTCGGCACCCTGTCGTCGCGCGGGTATGGGCGCGCCATGGCGGCATGGCTGATACTCTCGTCGTTGTTCTTTTACGCATGGTGGAACTGGCACTATCTGTTTCTGTTCGGCTTCTCAATCGGATTTAACTATCTGTGGTCGAGATTGATCGTGCCGATAGCGCCGGAGGCGGCATCGCCGGCTGCCGAGCGGCGCCGCCGGATTCTGTTTGGAATCGGAATTGCGACCAACGTCGCCCTGCTTGGCTACTTCAAGTACAGGAATTTCCTGGCCGGTAGTTTCGCCTCCCTGGTCGGTGCAAAGTGGGATTTGCCTGCTCTGGTTCTGCCGCTGGCGATATCGTTCTTTACGTTCGAGCAGATCACGTTTCTGTCGAGCGCATTCAACGGCGAGCCCGGATCAAGCGATTTCGTCAGCTACCTGCTGTTCATCACGTTTTTCCCGCATCTGATCGCGGGGCCGATCGTTCGCTACAAGCAGATTTATCCGCAGTTCAACCGCGGGACGAAGTTTGCGCTGACCGCCGAGAATCTGCAGGCGGGTTTGATGATCTTCGCTGTCGGCTTGTTCAAAAAGGTGATGCTCGCCGATACGTTCCGCGATATGGCCGATCCGCTTTTCGGCGAGGCGCGGCTGTTCGCATTCTGGGACGGATGGGGCGCGGCGCTGGCGTTTGTTCTCCAAGTCTATTTCGACTTTTCAGGCTACTCGGACATGGCGATCGGGCTGGCGAAGATGATCGGCGTCACCTTCCCGGAAAATTTCGACTCGCCTTATCAGTCGCGGAGCATGATCGACGTGTGGCGCCGTTGGCACATCACGCTGTCGTATTTCCTGCGCGACTATCTGTATATCCCGATGGGCGGAAATCGGCACGGAAAATTCCGGCGCCTGCTGAACCTGGTAATCACGATGACGATTGGCGGCCTATGGCACGGCGCCAGCTGGAATTTTATCATCTGGGGCTTCGCCAACGGACTGTTGATCGCGGTCAACCACATTTGGGCCGATACCAAGCGCGTGATTCCCGACAAGCTCGCATGGGCGATGACGTTCGTATGCATCTGCATCACGTGGGTGTTTTTCCGCGCGCCGACATTCTCGCAGGCGATGAGGATCCTCAAGGCGATGGCGGGGCTGGACGGGTTTGCGTACGCGTCGGTGCCGCGATCGATGGACTTGCGGGATTTCCGCCTAATCGCCATCGGCCTGTTCATTGTTCTGTTCTGCCCAAATCGGCAGACGCTGATGGCGCGCGAGTGGCGCAACGGATGGCTCTATGCGGGCGCATTTGCGCTGATGGCGGGAGTCAGCTTTTTAAGTATGTCGAATCCTCCCGCATTCGTATATTTCCAGTTCTGAGCGGCGTGCATTGAATCCGAAGCAGCGAATCTTTCTGATGCTCACATTGTCGGCGCTGGTGATGGGCGCCGGCGCGCTATTCAACTATCTGGTCAACCCGTACGGCGCATGGGGGACGGCGGTGGTCGATCCCGTCTTTCGCAAGGTCGAAAACGAGCGGTTGGCGGTTCCCTACATGCTTCCGCAGGGACAATTCGACACGATTCTGGTCGGCACCTCGCGCGTGGAGGAGGGTATGCATATCGACCAGATCGAGCGCGGCGGCATGATGAACGCCGCAATCCGCGCGGGCACCATCCACCAGCTGACGGAGATTATCGAGGCGGCGCTGCGCAACCCCAAACTCAAGCGCATCATTTGGGGCGCGGATTTCGTTGTGTTCGACGATCGCTGGGATCACATCGACGCGGATTTCGAAGCGCGGATGAATGGCAGCGTGCCGCAGCGGATCGAGGATACCCTCCTCAATACCACTGCGATTAACGATGGATTTCAGGAATTGCAGCGCGCGTATGGTGGCGTGAAGAAGCTTAAGCCGACCCGAACCGCGGAGGTTCCCTGGCCAATGCCGCTGTTGTGCGACGAATTTATCGCGACCGGGAGAGGTGGGATTCCGGGAACCGGCAAAGCAGAACTAACTCTGCAAATCGCGCAGCAATACGGCCATTTCGCCGGCTATCGCTTTTCAAACCGCCTTTTCGATCGATTTCGCCAGACGGTCGAGGATGCCCGCCGCCGCGGCGTCGAGGTGATTTTGTTCATCCCGCCGATGAGCGGCTATGAAGTTGAGATGGTTCGCCAGGCGGGCCTGTGGGACGTCTTCATGGAATGGAAGCGCAAACTTGTCACCGTGGGCCCATTCTATGATTTCAGCGGCTACAACGATCTGGCGCATACCGACAACTGTTTCATCGACGTGATGCACTTCAAGGCTGCGACGGGACAAGCGGCGCTGCGATTGGTGCTCGGCGCGAATTACGATCCGTGCAACCTACTTGCCGATGTTGTCAGTCACAGTGTTGAGCATGTGGACGCATCGAATATCGATAAAGTGCTGGCGGAGCAAACCGTCAAGCGCGACAAGATGGCAGCTTCCAACTCGTTATTCAAAACCATGACGGCCGAAGCGATCGAGCGGCGTGCCAAAAACCCGGATGCCTTCGTCGCCGTCGGGAACTTGATCGAACAGTGACTAGTGGCTGGCTTCTTCATCGTTGGTGAGACTCGGCCGCCCATTGACGGACCTTTTCGACTTCATATTCCCCGCGAGAAATTACAACGACTGGCGAGTCGCGATCATCGGAGTTGAGATAGTTATGTCCATTCGTGCAGTCCACCATTCCCGAAAGAAGTTCGCTAAAATGGTGAGCTGAGCCACGGGCGACACTCCATCGAAAGGAGGTCGCCGACGTTCGGACTATGTTCGTGCCGATGCCGTGGTTCAGGAGTTCTACTTTAAGCAGGCACATCTCATCTGAATCGATCGACTGTCCATCGCCAATTGTAAATTCGTCACAGGCAGAACCGAACGGGGTATACGCAAGCCGGTCGAAATTGCCCATCAACCACCGTACGGAATCGTCATCAATCAACAACAGGAATGCGTCTTCGCCATCAGAGAAGTTTGGCAAATATGCGAGATATGAAGTTGGCGATTTCGTTTTTGAAGTCACCCGGACGGGCCTCATTGCTGCAACAGCAGATACGCGGCGACGCCGGAGAGGACCAGCTTCGCCGGATTCACGTGCCGCAATATTACTCCTCTGAGTCGGACTTAGTCCGGCTCTTCCAGTAGCCGGGCCGGCGTCGCAGATGCGCGATGGCCAGGACGAAAATCGCCTTCGGTCGAGACTGATACAGAACTGCGAAGGGAAACCGCCGGACCAACCGGCGCCGAATAGTTTTTGCGGACACACTTCCTGAATCAGGATTGGCGGCGATTTGCACAAGCGTCCGCTTGATCTGCCGAATGAAGTCCGCGCCTAACCCGGGTGCGCATTCCTCATAGAACCGAGCCGCTTCGATAAATTCGCGCTCGGCGGCCGGATGAAAGACAACGTCCGTCACCGAATGGCCGTGCGCGCCTTCTTGAACACGTTGGTGGCGGGGACCGGCTTGACTTTGCCGTTGGCCAATTCTACCGCGCGCCGCTCGGCCACGGCCAGCCATGCCGCTTCGACGCCCGGCTCCACAGGCTCTTCGAGACTCGCAAGCAGCCGCTCCGCTAGCCGCGCCCGCGATCGCACCGGGAGCCGCATCGCCTCGTTTTCAAGCTTTTTTAGCACGGCTGGCATGATTTCCTCCAACATCAAGACTCGAACTAAGAATACCTCCGATCTCCACTTCCTGCTAATGCTGCAAGAGCACGTAGGCGGCGCCGCCGAGGAGCACCAGCAGGGCGGGGTTGATGTGCTTCCACATCAGGATTGCCAGGACTGCAATTGCGATCCCGCATGTCGGGATATCGCGAATCGATAATTTTCCAATTGAATAGGTTCCCGACATCATCAAGCCGATCGCGACCGGCGCAAGGCCACGCTGAATCGACAATCGCCACGGCCAGTTTCCCATCCGCACCCAGAACCGATTGACGACCAGCGTCAGCGTGCAGCTGGGTGCGAAGAACCCGAACCCGGCCGTGAACATGCCCGGCCATCCGGACAATTGAAATCCGATCAGCAGCACCATCAGCATGTTCGGTCCCGGCGCGACCTGGCCGATGCTGTAGATGTTCCGGAACTGGGCGTCGGTCAGCCAGTGATTCTGCGTCACTATTATGCGATGCATCGCGGGCAGCACGGCGGTGCCGCCGCCGACCGCAAGGATCGAGCAGAGCGCGAACGCGAGAAGCAATTGGATTAGCGGCACCATCACGATTGTTCCCGGTTAGCGCCTCAGGTGGTAATGGCGAGGGCCGCGATGGAACGGCACGTGTTCTTCGGCGTTGCGTTCCGGGGCCACATGCGGCCGGTACATCCAGATGCTGAACAAACCGATCGTCAGCAGCACTGTGAGCAAAGAATAATGGAGCAGGCTGACTGCGGAAAATGTCGCAATGATGACGATGAAGTCCTGCACATTGCGAAATTGTTTGCGCCCAACCTGCAACACGACGGTAGAAAGCATCCCGACGGCCGCCGCCGCGACTCCTTCCAGAAAATCCATAACCAATGGATTCTGGTGATGGGTGCGCCAGAGTATTCCGAGCGTCATCACCACCAGCGATCCGGGCACCAGCATCCCGATCACAGCGGCCAGCGCGCCGAGCAGGCCGCGCAGATTGTCACCCACGATTATTGCGGTGTTGACGGCAATGAGGCCGGGCAACGTCTCGCCTATCTCCATCGCGCCCAGAAAGCCCTCGTCGTCGAGCCAATGCTCCTGAGTGACCAGGTATTCGCGGAGATAGGCGACTGCGCCGCCGCCGAAGCTCAGCCCGCCTGCAAGAAGGAATACCTTCAGCAGTTTCAGCAGGCTGGGGCGGGGAACCTCGCCGTCATTCCTGATGCTTGAGGCTTGTGCTTCCGAATCCGTAGATGAGGGCGGTTTTGGTTGTTCCACGCTGCACCCAGTCAGAGGCCCGCGATTGCAGGCCGGTGTAGAAAAATTCGGAAAGCTCGCGCTGCTTGCGGCGCACATTCTCAGGGCTGTCGAACTTCAACTGATAGCCGAACTCGGCCACCAGCGGCTGATTGGTTGTCCGCACGCGCCATACGGCGATATTCGCCTTGGCGGATAGATCGTGGCCGAACTCCAGCACGCCTAGATCGACCAGATACTCTTCAATCGACAGCCCGTGTACGGTTCCCAGGTTGGCCTTCGGGTTGGCGTCCACCATTTTCAACGCCGGAAACGCGGCGGCAGTGGTCTCGAACTTCTGCGTAAGGATGATGTTGGGAGTGTCGAGTTCGCAGTTGTGCGAATAAACCAAGCGCATCCCAAGCGCGCCGTCCTTAGGCAGCAGAATCTCTTCTTTGAATTTCAGCGTGTACTGGCACGGCAGGAGCGGACGCGGATCGACTGCCAGCGCGGTCTTGTGATCGGGATGACGGAACTTGAGCACCAGTTCGTGCTTCGGATCGGGAATCCCGTGATGATAGAAAGTACGCTTTCGAAGGATAAAGCCGTGGTTGTAGAGCTTGAAGTGGGGCGTGTCGTAGAACAGGACTTCGCGCACGTGCGGCTTGGCGTCCTCGTCCATCTTGGTGAGCTTGATGCCGAGTGATTTGGCGGCGTGATGGGCGATTTTCCAAAATTTGTGAAAGGCGTGGCGGTCGGGAAACTTTTCCGGCTGCAGCAGCAGCTTGTATTCGCGGAACTGAATCTGATCCCGCGGCGAGATCGGTTCGTAGAACGTGTCGGCGTTTTTCGCGTGCGTGCTCATCGACTGATGCATTTGCGCGGCTGGCGTTAATGGCCCAAACCGGCGACCTCCCGCCCCGCACCCTTCAATTAATTTCGAGTATCAAGCCCGCGCAATCCCGTCAATTATGCCGGAGTTTTAGGCGCTCGTGTGCCGGGATGGTGCAACAGGCGGTCGACCAGCGCGTTGATCTCGCGTTCCAGCCGCGAGCATGCGATCGTAATCACTGCGATTATCGCGGCGGTCGCGATTATGAACCCCGGCATCGT
>Ga0335069_10011150_pt1 | contig 12704 bp, 7 predicted proteins | sample Lox_Sample_11_FD_206714 | JGI IMG/M metagenome (GOLD analysis project Ga0335069, IMG submission 206714) | Soil microbial communities from Loxahatchee National Wildlife Refuge, Florida, United States - Lox_Sample_1.1 | ecosystem: Environmental > Terrestrial > Soil > Wetlands | place: USA: Florida... | reverse complement strand
GATCGATGCGCGCGGCGGGCGCGCGGTCCTCGCCGGCGGCTCGGCGCTGGGCGCCGCCGCGCTTGTCGTCCTGGCCCTTGCCCAGGGAATCGCGTCGCTGGTGGCGGGTTTCGTGCTCGCCGGCCTCGCGATGGCGGGTTGTCTCTATGATCCGGCGTTTGCGACGCTGCATCGAATCTCGGGCAGCGCCTATCGAAACGCCGTGACGGCGCTCACGCTCTTCGGCGGCTTCGCGAGCACCGTGTTCTGGCCCCTGTCGCAGTTGCTGCTCGACGCATACGGCTGGCGCGCGGCGTTCGCCGTCTATGCGGCGCTCAACCTGCTCGTCTGCCTCCCGGTGCACTTGCTGATGCTTCCCGCGGGGCGGGTGGCTCAGGCGCGCGGCGACACGCACGCCCCGCAGACGGACGCGCACGTTCGGCATCCGGCGGTCTTCGCATGGCTCGCGACGGCGCTCGCGCTCGGCGCCTTTCTCGCGTCTGCGTTGTCGGCGCATGTGATCGGCCTGCTGACCAGCACGGGTCTTTCCGCGCGCGACGCGGTGCTCGCTTCGTCGCTCGTCGGCGCGATGCAGGTCGCCGGGCGCGTCGTCGAGTTCACGGTGAGCCGCCGTGTCGACCCGCTCACGGTCGGCACGCTCGCGTTCGTGCTGCTGGCGCTCGCCGCAGCGCTCCTCACGCAGGTGCACGGCGTCTGGATTGCGGCGCTCGCCTTCGCCGCGCTCTACGGCTGGAGCAACGGCGTGATGACGATCGTCCGCGGCACCGTTCCAGCCGAGCTTCTGGGACACGCCGGCTTCGGCGCACTGCTCGGCCGCCTCGCGCAGCCGCAGTTCATCGCGAGGGCGATCGCGCCGCTCGCGCTGACGCTCGTCTTCGCGATCGATCCGACGCGACAGTTTTCCCTCTATGCGCTCGCGGCCATCGGCCTCGCGGCGCTCGCCGCCTATCAGCTTGCGCTGCGGGCGCGCCGGCGTTTCCAGAGGCGGTAGAGCCAGATCGGAATGCCGACGACGAGAAGCGTCCCCCATATCGCGGCGGCATAGGAGGACGGAGGTCGCCGTGGCGGCAGCAGGTCGCCGTCGCGCAGCGCGTCCGGAAACGACCGGTCCGGCACCGGGACCACCTGCGGGACCTTCGGCAGCCTCGCGCGGAATTCCCGCGGCGTTACGACGGCGGAGTCGCCGAATGCGCGGCTCGACGGAAACTGCGGAAGCCGCAGGAAAAGGATCGCATCGACGTCCTCGGCGACCATCTGCCCGAGTGTCGCAGCCGGCGGCCCCTGCGCGGGGGCAGCCGTCGCAGCCATCGCAAGCCCGAGCAGGCTCGCGCCGATCTCCTCAAAGGCCGCGGCGGGCAGCAGCCGTGTCTGGTCCTCCCACAGGTAGTCGAACGCCGTGCACGCCTTCGCGATCGAGCGCTCCTTCACGACGAACCAGGGAAATCCGAGCACGGCCGCAAGCCGGCCTGCGGAGCCGCGCACCGGAATGTCCCAGCCGATCCAGCGCAGCACGTCGACGCTGATGCTCGCGCAGTTCATCGTCGCATGGCGATAGACGAGCTGGTGGCGCCAGAACTGGTTGTAGACGCGGTTGAAGGCCCCCTGCAGCAGCGACGGCGCACGCGCGTCGCGAAGGACCGCGACCAGCATATGCGTCGGCCGATACCAGTTCTGGCCGCTGTTCAGGTCGCCGAGATAGTTGTCGAGGGGCACCGGTGCCGCGATGATCCCTTTCTCGGACACGGTGTCGAGCGAATAAAAGTTGTTGGTGAGCCAGTCGCCGATCGCGCCGTTCTCCTGGACGCTCCCGGTGACGAGCGCGAAATGCCCGCCGTGCGCTTCGTCGTCGTCGCCTTGCGCACCATTCAGCATGATTCCGAGCGCCGCGCTGCCCGCGGCGAGCGGGTCGGCGACGCCGTCGCGCCGCCAAAGCATCCAGACGCCGAACGGGCTCCGTGCGCCACCACGGGGATCGCTGCGAACGAGCGCGCGCAGCGCGAGCGAGGCAGGGACGTTCGAATCGAGCCGGCTTGCCGGTGCGGCGCGGTCGAGGCGGAAATCCTCGGGCCACAGCGTGCGCGCCACGATGCGCTCGCCGTCGATCGCCCCGCGAATCTTGATGCTGCGCTCGCGAAAGAAGCGCGCCGACGACGCGTCGAAGTAGGAACGGTTGAGCGCCATCTTCGGCGTGAGCTCGAAGCGCAACCGTGCCTCTGCGTTCTCGACGAATGTCGTATCGGCGGCGAGGCGCGCACCGCCAAAGACCTGCGGTGCGGCGATCCAGATGAGCTGCGGATAGCCGGGCGGAGGACTTCCGACGCGCGACGCAAGCCAGGTGCGGAGGTCGGTGCCGACGTCGACGCCCCGGGTGAACGCGGCGACCGGGATGCCGGGCTTCGGAACCGCGATCGTTTCCGCCCCGAAATACCAGAGCGCCTGCCGAAGCGTCGGGCAATCGCGGCAATGGCCGTCGGTCACCCGGAAATCGGACTGCGGATAGAGGCCGAACAGGGGGGCCGTCAAGGTGACCCGACGCTGCCGCGCGTCGACGATGGCGAAAGGGCAACGCGAGCGGCGTGCGACGGCAATCGTCCGCGCGCCTCGCGATCCTCTCGCATTCTACCTATTGACACAGATCAAGGAGGGCGCTGCGTGCTCTTTGCCCGTCCCGGATGCGGGCGTAGGATCGATCGGCGAGAGGCGTCGAACATGAGGAACGATTCGAACGAAACCGTCGCCTTCATCGGCGACTTCGTGTGGTGACCGACTTACATGTCCAATTTCGAAATTGTCGCGCGGCAGGATTTCTCGAACGTCACGTATTTGCTCGAGATCGAGCATCCATTGATGGCGAAGGCGGCGAAGGCCGGCCAGTTCGTCATCGTGATGGAGCACGAGCACGGCGAGCGTGTTCCGCTCACGCTTGCCGATTTCGACGACACGCAGGGCACGATCACGCTGGTGATCCAGGCCGTCGGCAAAACCACGCGCGAGATGCAGCAGCGCTGTCAGGTCGGGACGAGCCTCTTCGCCGTCGTCGGGCCGATGGGAATCCCCAGCCACATCGGGAATCCGCACAAGGTGCTCTGCGTGGGCGGCGGGCTCGGGGTGGCACCGGTTTATCCACAGGCGCGGGCGTACGCGCGCAATGGCGCAAAGGTGATCGGCGTCCTCGGTTTTCGCAACCGCGACGTTATGTTCTGGGAGGATAAGTTCCGCGGCGTCTGCGACGAGCTGATCGTGTGCACCGACGACGGTTCCGCCGGCTTGAAAGGTCTCGTCACCCGGGGAATGGAAGCGGCGCTCGCGAAGCACGCCGACATCGACGAAGCACTCGCGATCGGGCCGCCGGTGATGATGAAAGCCTGCGCCGAAGTGACGCGCCCGCGCGCGATTCGCACGATCGTCAGCCTCAACCCGGTGATGGTCGACGGCACCGGGATGTGCGGCGGCTGCCGCGTCAAGATCGGCGAGGGGATGAAGTTCGCGTGCGTCGACGGCCCCGACTTCGATGCGCATCAGGTCGATTTCGACGACCTGATGGCGCGCCTCGGGCGGTTCCGGCCTGCCGAGCAGGAGGCGCTGAAGAAGTGGCAGGAAGGCTGCAGGATGGCGTCCGAGCCTGGCGGGGCGGCGGAGCGCTACTGAGGTTTTCGCCCGACCCGCCCCGATTCGAGCGCCGCTTTCCACGACGACCATGGCGAAGAAGAAGACGATCCGCACGATCCCGCAGGAGCGGACGCCGATGCCCGAGCAGGACGCTGCGGCCCGCGCGAAGAACTTCGACGAGGTTGCCCGCGGCTATACGGTGGAGATGGCGCTGCGCGAAGCCGACCGCTGCCTGATGTGCGCGGACGAGCCCTGTGTGCGCGGCTGTCCGGTCGGAATCCACATCCCCGCGTTCATCCAGAAGATCTCGGAGAAGCACTACCGCGGCGCCTACGACGTCATCACGGACACGAACCTGCTGCCCGCAGTGTGCGGGCGCGTCTGTCCGCAGGAGAGCCAATGCGAGGGCGTGTGCACCGTCGGCGACACGCTCGAGCCGGTGGCGATCGGCCGCCTCGAGCGCTTCGTCGGCGACATGGCGATCCGCGAGGGATGGATCAACCGCCCGCATATCGAGCCGTCGGGCTTTCGCGTCGCGATCGTCGGATCCGGGCCGGCGGGAATGGCGTGCGCAGCCGACATGGCGAAGGCCGGCTGCGAGGTTGTCGTGTACGAGGCATTTCACGAGCCGGGCGGGGTGCTCAAGTACGGGATTCCGGACTTCCGGCTGCCGAATTCGGTGATCGACGTCGAGATCGGCAAGCTGCGCGAGCTCGGCGTTCGCTTCGAATGCAACACGCTGGTCGGACGACTGTTCACGATCGAGCAGATGATCGGCGAGATGGGATTCCATGCGGTGTTCGTGGGCACGGGTGCCGGCTATCCGAGCTTCATGGGCATCCCGGGTGAGTCGCTGAACGGCGTGCTGTCGGCCAATGAGCTGCTCACTCGCTGCAACCTGATGCGCGCTCGCGACTTTCCGAATTTCGACACGCCGCTGATGCCGGGGAAGCGCGTGGCGGTGATCGGTGCCGGCAACACGGCAATGGACGCACTGCGCGTGTCGCTTCGCCTTCGCGCGGAGAAGGTCTATTGCGTCTACCGGCGCAGCAAGGCCGAGGCGCCAGCCCGCGCCGAGGAAATCCATCACGCGGAAGAGGAGGGCGTCGAGTTCCACTGGCTGACCAGCCCGGTCGAAGTGCTGGGCGACGCCGACAAGCGCGTGCGCGGCATGCGCTGCCAGAAGATGGAGCTCGGCGAGCCGGACGCATCGGGGCGCCGGCGACCGCTTCCCGTGCCCGGGAGCGAGTTCGAGCTCGAATGCGACAGCGCCGTCTATGCGATCGGGACGAACGCGAATCCGATCCTCGGCCAGACGTCGAAGCTGAAGCTCGACAAGCGCGGCTACATCGCGACCGACGAGAGCCTCGCGACGTCCATCGCCGGCGTCTGGGCGGGTGGGGACATCGTGACCGGCGCTGCGACCGTGATCGAGGCGATGGGCGCGGGACGCAAGGCCGCGCGCGCGATGAAAGCCTGGCTGGGGCTGCGCGATACCGATCGCGTCTACGAGCTCGAGGCACCGCACGCGAGCCGCCGCTTCGGCTTTGCGCCCGACGAGCACGGCTACGCGCGCGTGCGCGTCGCCCACGGGAATTTGTAAACAATGTTGACAATACCTCTAGGCCCATGACCGAAACCGCGACACTTACGCCGGACGCGACACGCGCCTCGCCGCCGCCGGGTCCCTCGCGTGACGCGCAGACGCTCGCCGAGCACATCGTCGAAGTCATCAGCGACTCGGGCGAGGGTGCGCAGCGCTGCGGCCAGTCGCTGGGCGCGATCGCCGCGAAGACCGGCAACGGCATCTGGACGACTGAGATCATTCCGGCCGAGATCCAGCCGCCCGCGCGCAGTGTCGCCGGCGCGTCCGGGATCCGCATCCGAATCGGATCGAAGCAGGTCACCAACGGCGGCGACGAGACCGATCTGGTCGTCGCATTCAACGAGCAGGTGCTGCTCGGCCGGGTGCGCGCGGGCGAATTGAAGCCCGGCGCACAGATCCTGCTCGAGAGCATGTGGCGCGAGCACCGCGACCCGAAGGTCGTCGACTCGTACACGAAGACGGTCGCGATGCTGAAGGAGTCGGGCTACCGCGTCTACGAGGTGCCGCTCGAGCGCGAATGCCGCGCGCTCGTCGCCGATCCCCGCAAGGGCAAGAACATGTTCGTGCTCGGGATGCTGTGCAACCTCTACAGCCTCGATCCGAAGCTCGGCCGCGAGCAGGTGGCGCTGACCTTCGGCAAGAAGGATCAAAAGGTGATCGAGGTCAACCAGGGGTTGCTCGACGCGGGCTTTGCCTGGGGCGAGCGCAACCTCGATTTCAAGTACCGGATTCCGGCGGTGCGTGCGCGCGAGCCGCAGATCGTCGTCAACGGCAACACGGCCCTCGCGCTCGGCATCCTCGCCTCCGGCATGGACATCTGCGCGATGTACCCGATCACGCCAGCGACCTCGGCGTCGCATTACCTGTCGGATGTCTTCGAGCGCGTCGGAGGCCTCGTGCACCAGGCCGAGGACGAAATCGCCGCGTGCGCGTTCGCGATCGGCGCATCCTACGCGGGCAAGTGCGCGGTGACTATTACGTCGGGCCCCGGCTATTCGCTCAAGCAGGAAGGGATCGGCCTCGCGGTGATGACCGAAATCCCGCTCGTCGTCGTCAACGTGCAGCGCGGCGGGCCGTCGACCGGACAACCGACGAAGGTCGAGCAGGGCGATCTGCTCACGACGATCTACGGCAGCCACGGCGATGCGCCGAAGGTGGTGCTGGCCGTTTCCGGGATCGAGGACTGCTTCTACTCGATGATCACCGCGCGCAAGATCGCCGAGACTTTCAACACGGTGGTCGTCGTCCTGTCGGACGCGAGCCTCGCGACTGCGCAACAGCCGTTTCCCCGCCCGCAGTTCGACCCGAACTGGCTCGCGCCGCCGCTCGACCAGACGCCGATCCCGCCCGGCACGAAGCCCTACGACTGGGATGCGCTCACCGGCATCGCGCGGCGTTTTGTCCCGGGCCAGCCCAACGGGATGCACACGCTTACGGGGCTCGCGCACGATCGCGGGAGCAAGGTTGCCTACGATCCGGAAACCAACGAAGAGGGCCTGCGCAACCGCAGCCTCAAGATCGCAGCGCTGCAGAAGACGCTCAGAACCCCGCGCATTCATGGCGATCCCGAAGGCGACCTGCTCGTCGTCGGCTGGGGCAGCACCAAAGGCGTCATCGAGGAGGCCGTCGATCGGTTGCGCGACGAAGGCTGCAGAGTGTCGTCGCTGCATCTCACGTTCATCCAACCGATGCCGTCCGGGATCGGCGCAATCCTGAAGCGCTTCGGGCGTGTGATGACGGTCGAGGGCAACTGGGCCGACCGCCTCGACGACGAGCTAATCGACGCCGACAACCGGCGCTACTCCGCGCTGGCGATGATGCTGCGCTCGCGCTACCTCGTCGACGTCGATTGCTGGACGCAGTCGCGCGGCCAGCCGATCAAGCCCGGCGCGATCGTCGCGGTATTGCGCGCGAAGCTCGCCGAGGCGCTTCCCGCGGGAGATTAGCCATGACGATGCCGGTCACTCAGTGCCTGCTGAAGCTGCACGAGGCGCAGCATAGCCTCGAGGACTACCAGGGCGGGGTGCCGCGCTGGTGCAGCGGCTGCGGCGACAACGCGATCCTCGCCGCGGTGCAGCGCCTCTGCCGCGACGAGGATCTCGCGCCGGAGCGCACCGTGTTCGTCTCCGGCATCGGCTGCTCGTCGCGCTTTCCGCATTACATGAAGACGTACGGATTCCACGGGATTCACGGGCGCGCGTTTCCGATCGCCGAAGGCGTGAAGATGGCGCGCCCCGATCTCGCCGTCTTCGTCAACACCGGCGACGGCGACTGCTGCTCGATCGGCGCCGCGCACTGGGTGCACGCGATCCGCTACAACATGAACCTGACGGCGATCCTCCACGACAACCACGTCTACGGGCTCACCAAGAAGCAGGCGTCCCCGACCTCGCCCAAGGGGCTCAAGAGCAACACGACGCCGCGAGGCGCGGCGCTCGAGGCGATGAACCCGCTCACCGTCACGCTCGGCGTCACCAACGTCTCGTTCGTGGCGCAGGCGGTCGACTGGATCCCGGAGCTGCTCTTCGACATCATCCGGCTCGCGTACCGGCACCGCGGATTCTCGTTCGTGCGCATCATCCAGCGCTGCCCCGAGTTCCTGCCGAAGATGTTCGAGCCCTGGCTGCACGACCCCGGCCGAACGCTGCTGCTTTCGCATCCGAACGGCATCGGGATCTCGCCGGAGCTCTCCCGCACGTATCGCAATCAGATCGAGCACGATCCGGCGAACCTCGACCGCGCGCGCGAGATCGCTTCGTCGCAGGATCCGATCCCGGTCGGGATCCTCTATCACAATCCCGCCGTACCCTGCTACGACGATTTGCGCAGCGTGGGCACCATGCGCACGGCCGAGCAGATCCGTGCGGGGCTCGAAGCCGAGCTCGATAAGGTGACCGTCTGGCCGCAGGACGACGCGCCGGCGCAGAAAGCCGCCTGACACGCGTGCCGACCGACGCCGCGACGAGGAACCCCGCGATGGACATGGCAACCCGCGCTCGAGAGCAGCAGCTCTTCTTCTCGACCGGAAGAAGGCAGGGGGCGGGTATCGACGCAATCGACGGGCTCGGACTGCGGCCTGCGCTGCTCGCGCGCTACCGAGAGCTTCCGCGCCTGCGCTACGACTTCCCGCTCGTGCTCGTCGACCAGGGGCCGGGCGCAGGAACGCTGCGTTCGCTCTCGTCGATCGTCGACGAAGTCCTCCAGGAGATCGCGCCCAAGGGGCTCGAGGGCGAGCGGCTGCGCAAGCACGTGCTCGCGCTCGAGCGCGAGCTGCGGGTTCTGCTCGGTGCCGGAGGCCAGGGACGCCTGTCCGATCTCTGGCAGGAAGCGGCACCGCGACTCGCCGTACCCGACGACCCTTCTGCCGTCGCAGTGCTTGCGCATCTCGCCGAGAAGCTCCAGCTCGACGGCGAGGTCGTCGATTGCGATCGCTCGATGCCCGCGCGGGTCCTCGGCCATCTTTGGCAGGCCGCGCAGCGGCAGAAGGCGCGCGCGTTCCGCGCGACCGTCGAGCGACTCGTCGTCAAGCTCTCCGACATCCTGCGTGCCGCGTTCATCCACTCCGAGGCGGGCCAACGGCCGGATGCGCTGCGCAGCGCGCTTGGCGGCGCCCATCGCGAGGCGTTCGACTTCGCGGTGATGTCGCGGCTCGTCGCGCGCGGCGCGCCGAAGGATGAGCTTCACGCGGCGCGGCGCCGGCGCATCGAAGAAGCGCTCGACGTGCTCAATGCACAGTCGTTCTATCCCGACCCGCGCCTCGGCGATCGTCCCGACGCGACGCGTTCGTACGAATTCCGCTACGACAACTGCGAAGCCGCCGCGCGGGCGCACCGCGAGCGGCTGCCGGTCATCGCGACCGTCGTGAAGGCGATTGCGATCGCCGAACTCGAATGCGCGGGCGCGTATGTCGAGTCGCAGCACGACGCGTTCTTCGCTCGCTTCGACGAGCGCTCGCTGACCGCCGAAGACATCGCGCTGTTCCCGGACTACTTCGTCTGCATTCCACCCGAGCGCGCCGACTCGCCCGAGAATGCGGCGATGATGGAGATGCTCTCCGCAGGCCTGCCGGTCAGGGTGCTGATCGAAGCGACGGACCTCCTCGAGGAGGCATCGGTCGGCGCCGGTCACTTCGCGTTCGGCGTGCGCAGCGTGCGTCTGGCCAATACCGCGACGGCGCTGGGCGGGGTCTTCGTCGTGCAGACGGCGAGCTCGAACCTCTACGCGCTGCGCGAGCGCCTCGCCAAGGCGTTCTTGCATCGCGGTGCGTGCCTCGTCAGCGTGTACGGCGGCACCGGCGCAACGGGCGACCTGCCGCCGTACCTCACGGCGGCAGCCGCGATGGAATCGCGGGCATTTCCGGCGTTCACCTACGACCCCTACGCCGGGGATAACCAGGCGGCACGCTTCGCGCTCGCAGAAAATCCGCAGCCGGAGGCCGACTGGCCCGTCGAGCCGTTCGAGTACGCCGACGAGAACCTGCAGCGCGTGACCGAGGAAGTGCCGTTCACCGTCGCGGACTTCGTTCTGTGCGACGCCCGTTTTGCAGCGCATTTCGCGCGCGTACCGCGCGGCGGGTGGAACGATGCGATGGTGCCTGCCGACGAGTGGCTCGCGACTTCGCCCGAGAAAATCGGCGACCGGCTGCCCTATGTGCTCGCTGTCGATCGCGACGATGTGCTGCAGCGCGTGCTCGTCGACAATCAGCTCATGCAGATTGCTGCGAGGTGCAGGACCTTCTGGCATCGGCTGCAGGAGCAGGGCGGGATTCACAACTCGCATGCGGAGATCCTGCTCGCGCGCGAGAAGGCGAGGTGGGACGAGGCGAAAGCGCGCGAGCTCGATGCGCTGAAGGGCGCCGCTGCGAGCGTGCCGGCGGCGAGCGTGACCGCAGTCGCCGGCGCGAACGCGCCGATCGCGGATGCCGCCGCGAGGGCTCCGGCGGGGATCGACTCCGCACCCGGGGCCGCGAGTGCCGTGACGGCGGAGGCCGCGCCCTCGGAGCACGGGCACGACGAGTCGTGGATCGAAACCACGCGCTGCCCGAGCTGCGGCGAGTGCCAGCTCATCAACGATCAGATGTTCAAATACAACGAGAACAAGCAGGCGTATATCGTCGACCCGAAGCTCGGCACCTACCGGCAAATGGTCGAGGCCGCTGAGGTCTGCCAGGTGGCAATCATCCATCCCGGCAAGCCTTGGAACCCGAGCGAACCGGGCCTCGACGAGCTGATTGCCAGGGCCGAGGCTTTTCGCTGAACCGTCCGCGCGGCGCGCGGTCGAAGCCAGCCGGCGCTTGCCGCGGCCCGCTGGCATGAATACCACCACTCTCTGCGTGTGGTCTCTACATCGGGCCGGACGGCTTTCCTCGCGCGCCGCGACGGCGTAGCATTCAGGCCGCCGTTGCCGCGTTCAGGCGCGTTTCGTGCTTCCAACGCCGGCGACGGCAAAGCAACAAGGGCAACCAGGAGGAGGTTGCCACGGAGAACATGTCTTGAAACCGACGGATATCGCGAATCCCGACTATTTTCACAAGGTCGTCGATTGCCAGTGGGCGTGCCCGGCCCACACCGCAGTTCCCGAATACATCCGCCTGATCGCCGCCGGACGCTACGGCGACGCCTATCTCGTCAACTGGAAGTCGAACGTGTTCCCGGGGATTCTCGGGCGCACGTGCGACCGCCCGTGCGAGCCGGCCTGCCGCCGGGGCCGCGTCGAGGAAGGCGGCGACACCGCCAAGATCAAGCCGGAGCCGGTCGCGATCTGCCGGCTGAAGCGCGTCGCGGCCGACTACAAACAGGACATCCGCGAGTATCTGCCCGAGCCGCCCGCGGCGTTGAACGGCAAGCGGATCGCTCTCGTCGGCGCGGGTCCCGCATCGCTCACGGTCGCGCGCGATCTCGCGCCGCTCGGTTACCGATGCGTCGTCTTCGACGGCGACGCGCTCGCCGGCGGAATGATGCGTACGCAGATCCCCAGGTTCCGCCTGCCCGAATCGGTAATCGACGAGGAAGTCGGCTACATCGTCGATCGCGGCGTCGAATTTCGGCCGGGTGCGCGCGTCGAGAGCATGCGTGCGCTTCTCGCCGAGGGCTGGGACGCCGTTTTCGTGGGCAGCGGAGCGCCGCGCGGCCGCGAGATCGACATCCCCGGCCGCAAGGAGGCCGCGGCGAACATCCATATCGGAATCGACTGGCTCTCCAGCGTGTCGTTCGGCCACACGACGAAGATCGGCAGGCGCGTCGTCGTTCTGGGCGGTGGCAACACCGCGATGGACTGCTGCCGCAGCTCGCGCCGCCTTGGCGCCAATGAGGTGAACGTCGTCGTCCGCTCCGGCTTCGACGAGATGAAGGCATCGCCTTGGGAGAAGGAAGACGCGATGCACGAGGGCATCCCGATCCACAACTACCTCGTGCCGAAGGAGATCACGCACGAGGGCGGCAAGCTGACGGGCGTCCTGTTCGAGAAGGTCGCCGCGAAGTACGACGACAAGGGTCGGCGCAACCTGCTGGCGACCGGCGAGCCCGACGTTCATTTTCCCTGCGACGACGTTCTGGTCGCGATCGGTCAGGAGAACGCCTTCCCGTGGATCGAGCGCGACATCGGCATCGAGTTCGATTCGTGGGGGATGCCGGTCGTCGACAAGGTGACGATGGGTTCCACGCGTCCCGACGTGTTCTTCGGCGGCGACGCGGCGTTCGGCCCGAAGAACATCATCTGGGCCGTCGCGCACGGCCACGACGCCGCCGTTTCGATCGACAAGCTCTGCAAAGGCGAGGACGTGAGGAAGCGCCCGCCGCCGCACGTGAACCTGGTCTCGCAGAAGATGGGCATCCACGAGTGGAGCTACGACAACGCGATCACGCCGCAGAAGCGGCACAAGGTGCCGCTCAAGGACAAGGTGATCGCGCTGGCCAGCATCAAGGTCGAGGTAGAGCTCGGTTTCGACCAGAAGCTCGCATACGCGGAGACGCAGCGCTGCCTGAACTGCGACGTGCAGACGGTGTTCAACGACAAGCTCTGCATCGAATGCGACGCCTGCGTCGACATCTGCCCGATGGACTGCATCACGTTCACGCAGAATGACGACGAGGCGGAGCTGCGCCCGCGGCTCAGTGCGCCGGCGATGAACGCGACGCAGGACCTGTACGTCTCGGCGCCGCTCAAGACCGGCCGGATCATGGCGAAGGACGAGGACGTCTGTCTCCACTGCGGCCTCTGCGCGGAGCGCTGCCCGACGGGCGCCTGGGACATGCAGAAGTTCCTGCTCACGATGGCGCACGCGGGCGAGGTCCCGCGGCCGGCGCCGCTGCGGCCCGAGATGCCGCAAGCCGCTGACTGAAAGCTGACATGAACTGCCCCCATGCTCACTTCGTTCGCTGCCCCCCGAGGGGGCTGTCAGTGCCCTTCGGGCGGCCGGGCGGGCACTGAGATGAAGCCGATCGCCAGCGTCAACGACTTCGTCGTCAAGTTCGCCAACGTCAACGGCTCG
>Ga0335069_10011149_pt1 | contig 12704 bp, 9 predicted proteins | sample Lox_Sample_11_FD_206714 | JGI IMG/M metagenome (GOLD analysis project Ga0335069, IMG submission 206714) | Soil microbial communities from Loxahatchee National Wildlife Refuge, Florida, United States - Lox_Sample_1.1 | ecosystem: Environmental > Terrestrial > Soil > Wetlands | place: USA: Florida... | reverse complement strand
GCGCCCCCTGTCATCGCGAGGAGTGGCGCCGAAGGCGCCACGACGTGGCGATCAGATAAACAGCGGCGCGAGCACCAGCGTGATCGTGCTCAGCAGCTTGATGAGCACGTGGAGCGAGGGTCCCGCCGTGTCCTTGCAGGGATCGCCCACCGTGTCGCCGACGACCGCGGCCTTGTGCGTCGCCGACCCTTTCCCGCCGAACTGTCCCGTCTCGATGAACTTCTTGGCATTGTCCCAGGCCCCGCCGCCGTTGTTCAGGAAGAGCGCCATCAGGATGCCGACGATCGTTCCCACCATGAGCAGCCCTCCCACCACCTCCGCGCCGCTGGCGCCGTAGGCCGGCGATCCGTTCGCGACGTAGAGCCAGCGGAAGGCGAGTCCCACCGCCACGGGCATCAGGACCACCAGCAGACCGGGGAACACCATCTCCCGGAGGGCCGACTTCGTGGCGATATCCACGCACTGGCCGTAGTCGGGCTTGGACGTCCCCGCCATGATGCCGGGGTTGTTCTTGAACTGTTCGCGCACGTTGTTGATGATGGCGAACGCCGCGCGGCCCACCGCCTTGATCGCGAGCGAGGAGAACAGGAAGACCAGGACGGCGCCGAACATCGACCCGACGAACACCTCGGGCTTATTGAGGTTGATGGTGCCGGGGAACGAGGGGAGGTACGCCTTCACCTCGTCGATGTATGCGCTGAAGAGCAGGAACGCCGCCAGGGCGGCCGAGCCCACCGCGTAGCCCTTCGTGAGTGCCTTCGTGGTGTTGCCGACAGAGTCGAGCCTGTCGGTCCTGTCCCTGATCTCCTTCGGCTGCTGGCTCATCTCGACGATGCCGCCGGCGTTGTCGGTGATCGGGCCGAATGTGTCCATGGCCAGGATGTAGGCGGCCGTGGAGAGCATCCCCATCGTCGCCACCGCGGTGCCGAAGAGGCCCGCGTGCTCGAGTCCCGACGCCTCACCCAGGTAGTACGCCCCCACGATGGCCGCCGCGATGACCAGCACGGGGTAGCCTGTGGACTCCATGCCCACGGCGAGCCCGGCGATGATGTTGGTCGCGGGACCCGTTTGCGACGCCGTGGCGATCGACTGGACCGGGCGGTACTTATACTCCGTGTAGTACTGCGTCAGGACGACGAATGCGACCGACGTGAGGACGCCGACGATCCCGCAGAAGAAGAAGTTGAGGTAGTAATCGGCGCCGAGCAGCCAGCGCGAGGCGATGAAGAAGCCCACCATGGCGAGCACGGCGGCCACGATGTAGCCGCGGTTGAGGGCCTTCATCGGGTCGTCCTTGTCGTTGGCCCTGACCGCGAGCACGCCCACGGCGGACGCGACGATACCGAATGCGCGGGCGACCAGCGGGAAGAGCAGGACGCCGACGAGCGGCAGCGCGTGCGACGCGAATGCCGCGACGTTGGCCTTGTAGAGGGCGGCGGCCAGGATCATCGCACCGATGTTCTCGGCGGCCGTGGACTCGAACAGGTCTGCCCCGCGCCCCGCGCAGTCGCCGACGTTGTCACCGACCAGGTCGGCGATCACGGCCGGGTTGCGGGGATCGTCCTCCGGGATGCCCGCTTCCACTTTGCCGACGAGGTCGGCGCCGACGTCCGCGGCCTTCGTGTAGATGCCGCCTCCCAGCTGGGCGAAGAGTGCGACGAAGCTCGCGCCGAATCCGTACCCGACGATCAGGAGGGGGATCTTGGTGATGTCATCCGTGACCCCGCTGGCCTGCACGAGCGTGAAGAGCCCTCCGACCCCCAGGAGGCTCATGGCCACGACGAAGAAGCCGGAGACCGCGCCGCCGCGGAGGGCGGGCTGGAGCGCGCTGTTGAGGTCGCGGGTCGCGCCGGCCGCCGTGCGGATGTTCGCGCGGATGGCCACCCACATCCCCATGTAGCCGGCGGCCACGGAGCAGAGCGCGCCCAGGACGAACGAGAGCGTCGTCCAGAGGGCAAGCTGTCCGGCGGAGGCAGGGTCGTGTGCGTTGCTGGCGCGCACGAACGCGTACAGGATATAGATGAGCGCCGCCAGGGCTACGGCGAGCGTGACGATTGTCCGGTACTGCCGGTTCAGGAAGGCTTCCGCGCCGGATTTGATGGCGTCGGATATCTCCCGCATCTTCGGCGTCCCCGTGTCACGCCTCATCACGTCGCGGATGAGGTAGACGGCAAAGAGGAGACCGAGGATGCTGATACCCAGGATCAGGTTCAGTTCCATGGCTGCTGAGTTGCTCCTTTCTCTGTGTGTTCGATGCGTCTGTATCGCGACCGTCCCCCGTCAGGGGGCGGGCGCCTGTGTGAGCTTCCAGGCGTAGAACGCCGGGATACCGAGGACAACAATGCCGAGGCCGGGCCAGGAGTAGGCCGGCTTCAATATCAGCAGGTCCACCGCAACGGCAAGCGCGGCGACCACGTAGAGGGCCGGAAGCACCGGGTACCCGAACGCGCGATAGGGGCGCTCCGCGTCGGGCCTCGTGCGGCGGAGCCGGAAGAGTCCGACCACCGTGAGGACGTAGAACAGGAGCACCGCGAATATGACGTAGTCCAGGAGGTCGGCGTACGTGCCGGACAGGCAGAGCAGGCACGCCCAGATGCACTGGACGGCGAGGGCGGTGCCGGGGACGGACCGCGCGTTCAGGCGTCCCGCGCTCCTGAAGAAGACGCCGTCGCGCGCCATCGCATAGTACACGCGCGCGCCGGAAAGGATGAGCCCGTTGTTGCACCCGAACGTCGAGACCATGATCAGCGCGGCCATCACCACGGCGGCCGCGGGCCCCAGGATCACCGACATCGCCGCCGTGGCGACGCGGTCAGAGGCGGCGAACTGAATGCCGCGTCCCGCCGCGTCCGCAGCCCCGGGCGTTCCCGCGACCGGGAGGACCGCCAGGTACGCGACGTTGGCCAGCAGGTAGAGCACCGTCACCGCGCCGGTCCCGATCGCAAGGCTCAGGGGGATGTTCCTGCGGGGGTTGACGGTCTCGCCCGCCGTGAACGTCACGTTGTTCCATGCGTCGCTGGAAAAGAGCGAGCCGACCATGGCCGCGCCGAGTGCGCCGAGGAGCGCGAGCCCGGAGAGCGGGATGGGTCCGGCTGCAGCGTTGCGCGTGGCGGCCGCATCCCAGAACGTTGCCAGGTTGGCGCGGAACACGCCGAGCGATGCGCCCGCGACGAGGCCGAGCGCGATGAGGCCCGCGAGCGCCAGCGTCTTCGCGGAGGTGAAGACGTTCTGGATCCACTTGCCCCCGGTGATGCCGCGCGCGTTGACCGCCGTGAGGACGACGACGTTGAGAATGGCGACGAGCCGCTGTGCGGTGACCCTGACGGGTCCCGCGCTGACCAGGACGGTGGCGTCGCCGAGGGAGGGGATGAGCACCGCGGTGAACCTGGCGAAGGCGACGCCGACGGCGGCGATGGTCCCCGTCTGTATCACCAGGAAGAACGTCCACCCGTAGAGAAACCCGGTGAGCGGGTTGTAGGCCTCGCGGAGGTAGACATACTGTCCACCCGCGCGGGGCATCATGCCGGCGAGCTCGCCGTACGCGAGAGCGCCCGTGACGGTCATGAGCCCCGACACGAGCCACACCGCGAGCAGCCATCCCCCGCCGCCGACCGTCCGCGCAATATCCGCGCTGACGATGAAGATGCCCGAGCCGATCATCGACCCGATGACCAGCATGGTGCCGTCGAACAGTCCCAGCGCGCGCCTGAACTCATGGGCGGGTGCCGGGGGGGCGGCCCCCTGCTCCCCGGGACGGGGGAGCGTCACGGCGTGGGCGTCCCGGCGGCGCGCATCTTTGCGAGCACGCTGTGCCGCCTGCCGTAGCCGAAATAGATCACGAACCCGAGCAGCAGCCAGATGATGAGGCGCCACCAGTTCTCTTCGGGGAGCGAGAACATGAGCACCAGGCAGGAGACGATCCCCGCGATGGGGACGAACGGGACGAGCGGGGCACGGAACGGTCTCTCGGCCTCGGGGTGCTTTTTCCGCATGATCAGGACCGCGGAGCACACGATCGTGAACGCCAGGAGCGTCCCGATGTTCGTCAGCTCGGCCAGGATCCTCAGGGGCAGGAACGCGGCCATGAGGGACACGAACACGCCGGTGAGGATGGTGGACTTGTAGGGGGTCCGGAATTTCTCGTGGACCGCGGCGAAAAAGGATGTCGGGACCAGCCCGTCCCGCGCCATGGCCAGCAGCACGCGGGGCTGGCTGAGCATCATGACCAGGAGGACGGAGGTGATGCCGGTGATCGCGCCGACGTCGATGAGGCGCTGCGCCCAGGGGAGGCCGACCTGGCGGAACGCGTCGGAGACCGGCGCGTTGATGTTGATCTTCGCGGCGGGCACCATCCCGGTCAGCACGCCGGAGACCAGGATGTAGAGGATCGTGCAGATAATCAGCGAGGCGATGATGCCGGTGGGGACGTCCTTCTGCGGGTTCCTGGCTTCCTCGGCGTGCGTGGAGACCGAGTCGAACCCGATGTAGGCGAAGAAGATCACGGCGGCCCCGGCCAGGACGCCCAGCGGGGCGCCGGTGGGTCCCGTCTGCCCGAACAGCGTGCGGCCGAAGAAGCTGATGCCCGTGAACCCGTACGGCGCGAACGGCTCCCAGTTTCTCGTGTCGATGTAGAACGCCCCCACGATGATCACGAAGAACACGATCGCGATCTTCACCATGACCATGCCGGCGTTGAAGCCGGCGCTCTCGCGGATCCCGATGACGAGGACCGAGGTGATGATGAACGTGATGACGATGGCTGCGACGTCGAAATATGCGCCCGTGGCGAAGAAGTGGTACGTCACGGGGTCGAAGTCGAATGGTGCGTTGCCGAACGCGAAGGGGATGTGTATCCCGAAGCTTCCCAGGAGGTCCTGGAAGTGTGCGGACCAGCCGTGCGCGACCGTGGATGAGCCCACGGCGTATTCCAGGACCAGGTCCCAGCCGATGATCCAGGCGAAGAGCTCGCCGAGCGTCGCGTAGGCGTAGGTGTAGGCCGAACCCGCCACGGGGACCATCGAAGCGAATTCGGCGTAGCACAGAGCCGCGAATATGCAGGCGATGCCCGCCGCAACGAACGAGAGCGTGATGGCGGGACCCGCCTTGTCGTGCGCGGCGACGCCCGTGAGGACGAAAATCCCCGTTCCGATGACCGCGCCCACCCCCAGGCTCGTCAGCGTGACCGGTCCCAGGACGCGCCGGAGGCGGTTCTCCCCCCGCATTTCCTCGAGAAGCAGGCTCAGCGGTTTCCTCTCGAACAGCGGATTTCCCATAGAACTCCTGTCGCGTGTGAGTGAAGTCAGGTGCCGGACGGCGAACCCGGTGCAGCGGGGGTGTTTCTCTTCATCCTGTGCTGAACGTACTTGATGATCATCGGGAGGATCGAAAGGAACACGACGGCGGCGATGACGTATTCAATATTGTGTTCGATGCCCGGGATGCTCTTCCCCAGGTAGTAGCCGAGGAGGACCATGCTGGTGACCCATCCGATCGCCCCGCAGACGTTGAACAGGGCGAACCGCCGGTATTTCATCTCCGCCACTCCCGCGACGACCGGCGCAAACGTCCGCAGAAAGGGCATGAACTGGGCCAGAACGATGGTGATCCCGCCGTACTGCTCATAGAACGCCCGCGTCTTCAGCAGGTGGTCGCGCCGGAACCACCGCGACTGAGGCCGGTTGTACAGGGCGTGCCCGGCCCGCAGGCCGATGATGTACCCGGTCGCGTTGCCTGTGACCGCGGCTGCGATCAGGAGAGGGATAAGGACGACCGGATCAAGCGCGCCGGTGGCGGATGCATACAGTCCGGCCGTGACGAGGAGCGAATCCCCGGGAAGAAAAAAACCGATGAGCAGACCTGTTTCTGAGAAAACGATGAAGGAGAGGCCTATGTACCCGCCCCAGATGACAATCTCCTTGAGGGTCGGGAGTTGAGGAAGTATAGCCGGGAAAAAATGTTCCAAACGGTGGCCTTCTCCTGCTGAGATTGTGCCAAAGATACGACGTTTGGGGGTAAGAGACAACAGGAATCTGCCCCGGGCTGCCACCACCCGGGCGGGCGCTTCGTGCCACCCCGGGCTGCGGCCTGTCATGACAGGGGCGGGGTGGAGCAATCAGTTTCTTGACACTCCGGGCGCGGCGCTGTATCTTGGTCGCGCCATGCCCTCTCCCGCGAACGTCACCGATCTCCATTCACTTGCCGTCCAGTATGTGAAGGGGATCGGTCCGAAAAAATCCGCCGTCCTCGCCAAAGCAGGCATCAGGTCCGTCGATGACCTCCTCCTCCACATTCCGCGCCGCTACATTGACAGGACGACCGTCGTTTCAATCGCCGGGCTCCGCGAGGCGATGTCGCGCGATGCGCGCGCGGCGGCCGGCGTGGAGGGTCCTCCCCCGGCTGCAGACACCAGGCGTGAATACACGGTGCTGGGGGAGGTGCGCTCGTTCCGCCTCGTCGGGTTCCGCGCGAAAGCGAGGTTCATACTCATCCTTGCCGACGGGACCGGCTCTCTCCAGTGCGTCTGGTTCGGGGCTCTCCAGTACTGGACGAAGATGTTCACCGTTGGCGAAACGCTCGCGGTCTCGGGCGAGCCGGGAACATACGGGGGAATCCTGCAGTTCGTCCACCCCGAGATCGATCGGATCGCCCCCCGTCCGGGGGAGGGAGCGGGGGAGGACGCGGGTTCCCCGTCACGGTGGATGGATGCGCTCAGGACCGGCGGTCTCGTGCCGCTGTATCCTTCCGGGCAGGATCTCGCCCGTGCGGGCCTGGACAGCGGCGGCCTCCGGCGGGTTATCGCCGGGGCGCTTGACGTCTACGGAGAGCAGTTCCCGGAGATCCTCCCGGCGGCGGTCGTCGAGGCGCGGGGCCTCATCCCCGCCCGCGCAGCCATCCGCGGCATCCACAGGCCGGGCGCGCGCGATGAGATCGCACAGTCCCTCCGCCGTCTCAAATACGAGGAATTGTTCCGCTTCCAGCTCAAGCTCGCCATGAAGCGCCGCCTGGCCCGGGAGGAGAAGGGGGGCATCGCTTTCGCCGTCCGCTCCGCACTGGCGCGTGCGCTGGTGGAGTCGCTCCCGTTCACGCTCACGCGTGCGCAGACGAAAGTGATGCGGGAGATCGCCGCCGACATGGAGTCGCCCCGCGTGATGAACCGTCTTCTCCAGGGGGACGTCGGGAGCGGGAAGACCGTCGTGGCGCTGCTTGCCATGCTCATCGCGGCCGACAACGGATACCAGTCGGTGTTCATGGCGCCGACGGAGCTGCTGGCGGAGCAGCACTTCAGGACGCTCACGCGCCTCCTGGGGAAGCTCCCGGTGAACATCCGTCTGCTCGTGGGCGCGCAGAGGACGGCGGTGCGGAGGGATCTCCTGGAGGACATCCGCAGGGGCACGGCGCAGATCGTGGTGGGGACCCACGCCCTCTTCGAGAAGGAGGTGGAGTTCGCGCGCCTGGGGTTCGTCGTGATCGACGAGCAACACCGCTTCGGCGTTCTGCAGCGCGCCTCGATGCGCGGGAAGGGGACGAATCCCGACGTCCTCGTGATGACGGCGACGCCGATCCCCCGCACGCTGTCGCTGACGCTCTTCGGCGACCTGGACGTGTCGGTGATCGACGAGCTGCCGCGGGACAGGAAACCGGTGACGACGGTGCTCAAGAGCGATGCGGACGCAGCCGAAGTTGCGGCATTCGTGCGCGAGCAGGTGCGCGCGGGACGGCAGGCGTACTACGTGTATCCCCTGATCGAGGAATCGGCGACGCTCGATCTCAAGGCCGCCACGGTGCACCGCGATCACCTGCAGGGGGAGGTGTTTCCCGACCTCCGCGTGGGGATGATCCACGGCAGGCTGCCGGCGGAAGAGCGCGACACGGTGATGGACAAGTATCTGCGGCGGGAGATCGACGTCCTTGTCGCGACGACGGTCATCGAGGTGGGGATCGACGTCGCAAACGCGACCGTGATGGTCATCGAGAACGCCGAGCGGTTCGGTCTCTCGCAGCTGCACCAGCTTCGCGGCCGCGTGGGACGCGGGAGCGACCGATCGTACTGCATCCTGGTGGCGCGGCGGTGGATTGCCGCACGCGCGGGCCGTGCGGCGTCGCGCGGCGCCGCGCTCCCGGACGAGCAGCAGGCGCTCGCAGAGCGGCGACTGGCGGCGATGGTGGCGACGACGGACGGTTTCAGGATCGCGGAGACCGATCTCGCGCTGCGCGGTCCCGGAGATTTCTTCGGCACGCGTCAGAGCGGGCTCCCGGAGTTCCGTGTCGCGGACATTGTTGCCGACGCGACGCTGCTTGCCGACGCGCGCGACGATGCGTTCGCGATCATCGAGCGCGATCCGCGTCTCTCTTCCGCAGAACACGCCGCGCTCCGTTCGTACCTTCGCGCGCGCTACCGCGACGAGATGTCGCTCATCGATGTCGGGTGACGACGGAGCGCACACGAAGGGTCAAAAACACACTTTTTTCTTGACATCGAAGTGAAAATGCTTATATTGCAATTGAAATGAGTGAGTCGAACAGTTTGGAGTTTTTCTGGATCCTTCGTTCCCACAGCTTCCACCGTCTTCAGACACTGTAGCGCTCGTCTACAACATCAAGTCGGAAGCTCCACCTCACTCAGAAGTCGGCATTCTCCGCGAGACGTCACCCTCCTCTTCCGCATCCCGATCCGCCGTCGATCTGTCCGCAGCGTCGTCACTCGTTCGCGTCGCTCACGCCGACCGCGTGAATGATCTGTACGCCGAGTGGGACACCGCGGACACTGTCCATGCGGTGCGCGACGCGCTCGCCGAGCGGTACGACGTGATTATGATAGAGGCGGACGAGGAGGCATACGAAAAACTGAGGAAAATAAGGCCTTTTTTCGCTTTTAACATCGCCGAGGGACTGTACGGTCCTTCGCGCGAGGCGCAGATCCCCGCCATGCTGGAGATGCTGCGCATCCCCTACCTCGGATCAGATCCGCTCACACTCGGCCTCTGCCTGGTCAAGTCGCGCACGAAGGAAGTGCTTTCGGCCAACGGCGTGCCCACCGCGCCGCATGCGGTCGTCGCGACGATGGACGACTGCAGGCGGCTCCGTGCGTCGTTCCCGTCAATCGTCAAGCCGCTCCATGAAGGGTCGAGCAAGGGGATTTACGATTCGAGTGTGGTGCGGGATGCCGCCTCCCTCGCGCGCGAGGTCGAGGCGGTCCTGACGACGTACGGCGAGCCTGCGCTCGTGGAAGAGTTCCTCCCCGGCCGCGAGTTCACGGCGGCGATGATGGGGAACGGTGCGGACCTCCGCGTCCTGCCGCTTATCGAGATCCGGTTTGACGCCCTCCCGGCGGGAGCGGCGCCGATCTACTCCTACGAGGCCAAGTGGGTCTGGGACACGGTCGAGGCGCCCCTGGACATCTACGCGTGTCCCGCGCCCGTGGACGAGCATCTGCGCGGCGAGATCGAGGCGGTCTGCAGGAGAACCTATGCGGTGCTGGGGTGCAGGGACTGGACGCGCATCGATCTCCGCTGCGACGCGGCGGGCCGACCGCGCGTGATCGAAGTCAACCCCCTCCCGGGCATTCTCCCCCGGCCCGAGGACAATTCCTGCTTCCCCAAGGCTGCCCGGGCTGCGGGAATGACGTACAACGAGCTTATTAACGGCGTGGCGGACATCGCCATGAAGCGGTGCGGTATCCCCGTCAGGGAACGGCGGCACAGGATCCCGGCGTGAACGGATGAGCTTCCGAATTCCCCCGTGCAGGAGCACTCCATGGCCAGAAAGACACGCATAGCGATACTGTACAACGAACCCGCCGTCGGCACAGAGGCGGGACGGAAGTACATCGGCGAGAACGGCAGGCTCGAAGAGGGACCCGTGCCGCGGAGCCTCCTGAAGACGGAGCGGGGACGACCGCTGGCGACGCAGGCGCTCATCGATCTTTCGGAGATCGGTGTCGTGGAGGAGATGGACGACATCAAGGCCGCCCTGAATTCGCTCGGCTACAAGACGACGATATTCAACGTCGACAGCAACTTCTACCGCCTGATCGACTACCTGCGCGACGACCGCCCGGACCTCGTGTTTAACCTCGTGGAGAGCGTCGAGAACGAGTCCGCGCAGGAGATGAACGTGGCGGGCGTGTACGAGCTCATGAACATCCCGTTCACCGGGGCAGGACCCCTGGCCCTGGGGACGGCGCTCAACAAGCCCCGCGTCAAGGAAATTCTCCACGCCAACGGCATAGCGACCCCGCGGTTCACCGAGTTTGGCATCGGTGAGAAGATCGTGCTGCGCGACGGACTGGCCTTCCCGTTGATCGTGAAGCCTTCCCATGAGGACGCGAGCGTCGGCATCGACGATTGTTCCGTGGTGTATTCGCCCGGCGACCTCCGGAAGCGCGTCCGGTTCATCCACACGGAATACAGCCAGTCGGCGCTGGTCGAGGAGTACATCGACGGCCGCGAGCTCAACGTTGCGATCCTGGGGAACACTCCCCCGGCGGCGCTCCCGATATCGGAAATCGACTTCTCGGGTCTGACCGACGGCATGCACCGGATCGTGAGCTATGAGGCGAAGTGGATGCACGGGACGGTCGCGTATGAGGGGACGAAGGGCGTCTGCCCGGCGCCCCTGCCCGCGCAGCTCGAGGCGCGCATCAAGGGGATCGCCCTCCGGGCCTACCGCCTGATCGGGTGCCGCGACTATGCCCGCGTGGATTTCCGGCTGACGAAAGACAGTGTGCCGTACGTGCTGGAAGTGAACCCGAATCCCGACATCTCCGACGACGCCGGCTTCGCCCGCTCGGCCCGCGCCCAGGGATACACATTCCCCCAGATCGTCGGCAAGATCGTCGAGGCGGCGCTGGAGCGGAGCCGGTGATCCGGACGCTCCGTCGCGAGGACAGGGAGCCGCTCCGGGCACTGGTCGCCGCGACGGGGAAGTTCACCGGGGAAGAGGTGGCGATCGCGCTGGAGCTGATCGACACCGTCCTGAACGTCGAGGGGCAGACTGACTATATCATCCGCGTGAGCGAAGACCAGGGGACGGTCGCCGGGTACTACTGCGTGGGACCCACCCCGGCAACCGAGGGCACGTTCGACCTCTACTGGATTGCAGTGGACCCGGCGCGGCAGGGCCGGGGGATCGGCCGCGAGCTCGACGACCACGCCTGTGCGCTGGTCAGGGACATGGGCGGGCGGCTGCTGATCGCCGAGACCTCGTCGAGGGCCGAGTACCTGCCGACGAGAGAGTTTTACGTGCGGCGGGGCTACCGCGAGCTGGCACGCATCGGTGGGTACTACAGGCCGGGAGATGACCTGGTCGTATACGGCAAGTATCTGACACAACTCCGGGGAGGATGACAGGCACGAATGGAACTCTGGCAGACCATGCTGCGACAGAGCGTGGACAGCGGCGGGGACCTCGTCGAACGGTTCGGCTTTGACAAGGAGCTCGCGGACCGGCTGAACCATCTCTTTCATATCCGCGTCAACCCGTACTACCTGAGCCTCATCCGGTACCCCGGCGATCCCATCTGGCTGCAGTGCATACCCGACGCCCAGGAGCTGGAGGAGGACGGACTCCCCGAGGATCCTCTGGCGGAGGACTCGCACAGTCCCGTCCCCAGCATCGTCCACCGGTATCCCGACCGCGTCCTGTTCCTGACGACGAGCCAGTGCTCGATGTACTGCAGGTTCTGCACGCGCAAGCGGAAGGTGGGGGATTCTTCCAAGATCAACATGAAATACATCCAGGGAGGGATCGACTACATTGCGGCCCACCCGGAGGTGCGCGACGTCATCCTGTCGGGGGGTGATCCCCTGATGCTCACCGACTTCATGCTGGAGAGGATCATCTCCGGCCTCCGCGCGATTCCCCACCTGGAGATCATCCGCCTGGGGACGAAAATGCCCTGCGTGCTCCCCCAGCGGATCACGCCGAAGCTCTGCAAGATGCTGAAGAAATACCACCCGGTGTATGTCAACACGCACTTCAACCACCCGTGGGAATGCACCCCGGAGGCGAAGCGGGCCTGTGAGATGCTCGCCGATGCGGGAATCCCGGTGGGGAACCAGTCGGTGCTGATGAAGGGGGTGAACGATTCGCCGGAGGTGATGCTCGAGCTGATGCGGAAGCTCCTCACCATGCGCGTGCGCCCCTACTACCTCTACCAGGCGGACATCACCAAGGGGGCCAATCACTTCCGTACGCCCGTGAGCGTCGGGCTGGAGATCATGGACAAGCTCCGGGGCCATACCTCGGGGCTTGCGGTTCCCTCATTCGTGATCGATGCGCCGGGCGGCGGCGGCAAGATCCCGCTTCTCCCTCAGTACGTGCTGGGCAGGAACGGGAACCAGATCATCATGCGCAACTACAAGTACGACATCTTCACGTACCCCGACGTCGAGGACGAGACCAAAGCCCCCGCGCCCGCGGTCGAGAAGCGGTTTGTGCGCAAGAAGAGCCGGGTGCAGAAGGTGTACAGGCCGGATAAGGTGAGAGTGTAGCTCCCCGTCATTGCGAGGAGCGCTTCTCAGCGACGAAGTCCGCTCTTTGGACCACGCCGCTCCTTGGCGTGGCAATCCCGCCCGAGATTGCTTCGCCTGAGGAGCGGCTCGCAATGACAGCGCCTGTCCCCGGGGGCAGGACTCCTGTCGTCGCGAGCGAAGTGCGTTCTTGGCATCCCGGCGCCTGCGGCGCCGCAGGCGCCGAAGGCGGGA
>Ga0335069_10011148_pt1 | contig 12704 bp, 11 predicted proteins | sample Lox_Sample_11_FD_206714 | JGI IMG/M metagenome (GOLD analysis project Ga0335069, IMG submission 206714) | Soil microbial communities from Loxahatchee National Wildlife Refuge, Florida, United States - Lox_Sample_1.1 | ecosystem: Environmental > Terrestrial > Soil > Wetlands | place: USA... | reverse complement strand
GGTGGAATCGGGTGATTCGACCAATGATACTGAAGGCATCACTTATGGATTACGAATGCAGTCGGTCCGGCAAAATTCTTTACTGAACTCACGGCACAGGACGCGGATGAGCCCACTTGTCGAACGAAACCGGATCCTGCATTGAACAAAATCCTGTCGGCGTATTTTGGCGTTTGAGTTCTCGCGTCTCAGCCACTAATCTGAAATCGTGCATTACAAAGTGATTAGTAGATGCAAATATGTGCTCGGTTCATAAGGATGCGTCCTCTCCGCACCCCCCAAACTTTCGAAGGTCTGCACTGCGCTGTCGAATCTGCGGCAATCCCGTTCCGGTGGAGAGCGCAAAAACAGATATCGATGGCAAGCCTGTTCACGAAGCTTGTTATGCGTCGAAGGTGAAATCTCAGAACGCCGCACAGAGGCAGCACGACGGCAAAGCCGAAGGCGCAACCTCCGGCACGGCAATACGCCCGTGGAAGGTCGTTGCAGAGGAAGTTTGCCGTGAACAAGACTCAAGGAAATTCGGCAGCTTGATTTCTGAACTAAACCGAGCGCTGGACGAGCAGGGCATTGGAGAAATAAGAAAAGGTCCTTCCAAACCGGATGGCAAATAGACATTCTTAGGATTCAGTGTACCCATCAGCTTCTCCCGGCAGTCCCTATCTCAAGAGATCGAAGTCGTCCTCTGACCTTGCGAGATTCAACCATTCTTCCCCGCGATCCGATATACAGGCAGACTGCCCACTTAAGAAATACCCTCGCACGGTGCGAGAATCGTCCGATTTGCCCGTAACTTCCAGCGCCTTCGCGCCGTTACTCTGATATATACTGCCGGGGCTCGCAACAGCTCTCAGGATCAACAACATGGCCGTTGGGCTTCGCACACACGACCTGCGCAAAGTATATAACTCTCCGCCACCTGCCGCGGCTGTGGGCATCGTCCATCGCGCCGATGCCAAGGGCTCCAGGCAGGCCAAGACTGAGATTAAAGCTCTCGACGGCGTTTCTCTTGAGATTCAACCTGGGGAAATCTTCGGTCTCCTTGGTCCAAACGGGGCAGGGAAGTCCACCACCGTCGGCGTTTTGACCACCCGCGTCCGGCCCACTTCAGGCCAGGCTTGGATTGGCGATCACGATGTCTGGAAAGAACAAGCCGCCGTCAAATACCTGATTGGCGTCGTTCCCCAGCGTCCCAATCTCGACTTTTCTCTCACCGCCCGCGAGATCCTTCTCTTTCACGGAGCCTACTTCGGTCTCGGCTACAAGAGCAGTCACGAGCGTGCCGATCAGCTTCTCGAGGAATTCAAACTCACCGATCGCGCCGATCAAATGACCCGCGGCTTTTCCGGCGGCATGATGCAGCGCCTTTCCATCGCGCGCGCCATGATGCACGATCCGAAGGTTCTCTTTCTCGACGAGCCCAGCGCCGGACTCGATCCGCAAACTCGCATCCTGCTCTGGGACATCATCCGCGATTTCAACCGCTCGGGCAAAACTGTTCTTCTCACGACGCACTACATGGAAGAAGCCGACGCTCTCTGCAACCGCCTGGCGATTGTCGATCATGGCCGCATCATCGCTCAAGGAGCGCCCGAGGAACTCAAGCGCTCGATCCCGGGCGGATACCTCTTGCGCGTGCGCTTCGCCAATTCAAATTCGAGTCTTCTCGACCGGCTCAAAACCCTGAGCGGCGTGCGCGAAGTGCAGCCGGCGGACGGCTCCGGCGCCAACGTCTACTCCGATCGTGGCGGCTCTCTCATCGCCGAGATCGCCAATGTCGCCGCGGCTAGCGGTGCCGAACTCTCCGACGTTCACATCTCCGAGCCCAGCCTTGAAAATCTTTTCCTGCACCACACTGGAAGGAGTTTGCGCGATTGAACTGGACTGCTTTCTTCGCGATGCTGGCCCGCGATGCGCACGTTGCGCGCCGCAATGCCATCCAGCTTTTCTTTCAGACCTTCCTTCAGCCGCTCCTCTTCGTGTTCGTATTCGGCAAGGTCATGGTCGGCAGCGGCTATATGCCCCCGGCCTATAAAAGCCTGCTGCTGCCCGGCATTATGGCCATCAGCATGGTCTTCACCGGGATCTGGGCCGTCGCCATGCCGCTGATCGCCGAGTTTCAATGGACGCGCGAGATTGAAGATCGCCTGCTTGCTCCCATTGACATTCAGTGGGTCGCGGTTGAAAAGGTAGTCGCGGGAATGATCCAGGCTCTGGTCGCCGGCTTAGTCGTCATCCCTCTCGCCTGGCTGGTGCTGCGCCCCGGCGTCAATCTTCACGTGCAGCATCCCATCGGTTTCGCTGCCATCATTCTTCTGGTTTCCGCATTTTCCGCCTGCGGAGGTCTCGCTCTCGGCTGCACCATGAATCAGCAGCACGTCGGACTCATGTTCAGCCTGGTGATCACTCCGATGATCTTCTTCGGATGCGCCTATTACCCCTGGAGCGCTCTGAGCACTTTTCCCATACTTCAGAAAGCTGTTCTCATCAATCCTCTCGTATATGCGAGCGAGGGACTCCGCGGCACCCTGGTGCCGGATTCCCCACACCTCCCAATCCTGGCCGTTTTGATCGTCTTGCTCTTTTTCGATGTGCTGCTTTTGATCGTAGGGCTGCGCCAGTTTGACAAGAAATCCGTGACCTAGGATACGAATCACGAGGAGGGTAATCTCTGCCACGATTAACTCAAAAATCCACCCTCAGGCTCTGCTTCAACGACGCGTTGCGGTTCGTCACTTGGCACGCTAGAATTACTCGTACACATCTTCTCCGCTCTTATCCCTAGACCTTCTGTTGCTCGATCTCCGCGGGCGAGGCGTGTGCGACCCCGGTAGCGCCGGCGATCCGCTGGCTAGCTCGTCCGGATCCATTCAAGGACGAGCGCGACCCGCCTCACATGCGCCCGCCGGAATTCCCTGATGGAGATGCACTTGAACAAAGGACGGACTGCGGTCATCGTGGGCGCCCAATGGGGCGATGAAGGCAAGGGCAAAATCGTCGACGTGCTCTCGGATAATTTCCAGGTCGTCGCCCGCTACGCCGGCGGACACAACGCCGGACACACCGTCATCATCCACGGCAAAAAATTTATTCTCCAGCTCGTTCCTTGTGGCGTGTTGCGCTCCGGGTGCCGCAGCGTCATCGGCAATGGCGTCGTGCTCGATCCTATGGCATTCCTCAAGGAGGTCGGAGCCCTGCGGCAGGCGGGCGTGGCCGTCGATGGCAGCTTGTTCGTCTCCAACCGTGCTCACGTCATTCTCCCGTATCACCGCATGATCGAGCTCGCAGCCGAGAATGCTCCCGGACGCGTCAAGATCGGCACCACCTCCCGCGGCATCGGTCCGGCTTACGAAGACAAGATGGGCCGCCGCGGACTTCGCGTGGCCGACCTGCTCGACTCGCAATTACTCAAGAAGCACATCGAAAACGCCGTGCGCGAGAAAAATATGATCGCCCACGCTCTGTTCAACTCCGAGCCCCTCGATGCTGACAAGATGTACGCTGAGTACGCCCAGGCGGCCGAGAAGGTCGCTCCCTTCGTCGCCGACACAGCCGTACTGCTCAATGACGCGCTCAGGAAGGGTGAATCGATCCTTTTCGAAGGCGCCCAGGGCACGTTGCTCGATATCGACCACGGAACCTACCCCTTCGTGACTTCATCCAGCGCCACATCGGGCGGTGCTGTCATCGGTACCGGTGTTGCTCCCAACGCCATCAACTCCGTGATTGGCATTACCAAGGCATATTGCACTCGGGTCGGCGAAGGTCCATTCCCAACAGAAGAGAAAGGCACGATGGGTGAAGCCATCCGCAAGCGCGGCAACGAGTACGGCGCAGTCACCGGGCGTCCGCGTCGGACCGGATGGCTTGATATGCCCCTGCTCCGTTATTCCGGCATGATCAACGGGACCAACTGGCTAGTCGTCACGAAACTTGATGTGCTCGACGAGCTTTCCGAGATCCCGGTCTGCGTCGGATTCAAAATCGATGGCAAGAAGACATCCGATGCTCCCGCCCAGGCGAGCGACTGGGAAAAAATCGAGTGCATCTACGAAAAGCGTCCGGGCTGGCAGACCTCAACTGAGGGCATTACCGAGTACGACAAGTTGCCCAAGGCTGCGCGAGAATATCTCTCCTACATCGAGCAGCAATCCGGCGCGCGCATTGGCATGATCTCCACAGGGCCCGACCGTGGTCATACGATACTGGTCGGCGATTTCGTTTCCGAGTTGAAGGCAGCCGCAAAGAAAGCCTAAAATGACCATCCCGTCAGTATTCGACGGAGGGCTAGAGTTCCACGCGTGCCGCCACAACGGGTTCAAATAAGATTGCGCTTTTGCGCCTGAGGGAGCGAACGATGGTGGTGTTGGTTGTAACCTGGATGGCAAAAGTTGGTCACGAAACCGAAGTCGCCGCATTATTTCAGAAGTTGACCGAACACTCCCGACAAGAGCCCGGATGCGCCATGTACCAGGTGCATCGTCACAAGACCGAGCCCCGCCGATTCCTTATCTATGAGCAATACAAAGACGATGCCGCTCTGGAAGCGCATCGTTCCGCTCCGCACTTCCTGCAGCACGCCAAGAAGGATCTCCCCAAGATCGCGGATCGCGTAGAAGGCCACCTGTTCGAACCTTTGGGGTGACTAAGGAAGAACCCGCCACGCGTTCTCAGTCCGGCGCGAAAGGCCGCTGCGCTTAGTCGATAGGGAAGTAACACCCGGAGGCGAGCGCTACTTTGGGTTTTTGTCGGAAAGCAACTCCCCGCCTGAAGCGTAGCTTTCTTTGGAGACCTCGTGGAATGCAACAATGACCGCTTCGCGTCGTGCTCCAGCCTCTTCCACCAAGGCGTCGGTTATGCGTTTCGCAATTTTGCGCTTCTGGTCCGGGCTGCGGCCTTGAAGCATGGTGATCTGTACTAGCGGCATATAGATGTGGCGTCGACGTGCTCGCCGGCTGGTCGCGGGGGCATGTCGCCCCCGCCGTATTATTTGCTACTTCGCCAGTTCGTATCCGGCAAAGAAAAAGCTCAGCTCAAACCGGGCCGTATCTTCCGCATCCGATCCGTGGATCGCGTTGTGCTCAATGTTCGTTGCCCACTTCTTTCGGATCGTCCCGTCCTCGGCATTGGCGGGATTGGTGGCGCCCATCAGCTTGCGCAGATCGGCAATCGCATTTTCCTTCTCCAGCGCCAGTACCACGATCGGCCCGCTCGACATGAAATCCGTCAGCGCATTGAAGAAGGGACGGCTGGCGTGCACCGCGTAAAACTGTTCTGCCTGGTGCTTGGAGATCTCGAGCATCTTCATCGCCAGGATGCGGAAGCTGTTTTTCTCGAATTGCTCAATAATGTCGCCGATCGCATTCCTGCGAACCGCATCCGGCTTCACGATGGTCAACGTGCGTTGCAAGGTCTTCATTCGTCGTCAGTCCAGTCCTTAGTCGTTAGTTCAAAAAAGTTTTGCACGGATGTCCCTGCGTGTTCCGAATAGCTCTGAGACGGAACTTGCCGTCCACTCGCGGCTCGGAACTCGGCTTCGGGACTAAGCCGTCACTCCGATCGCCGAGGCCAGTGTCTCGCCAATCTGCGCCGGCGACTTTGCCACCCGAATTCCGGACGCTTCCAGCGCCTTGATCTTCTCTGCGGCCGTGCCCTTACCGCCGGAGATGATCGCCCCCGCATGTCCCATGCGCCGTCCCGGAGGTGCCGTCTGCCCGGCGATGAATCCCACCACCGGCTTCTTCATGTGCGACTTCACGAAGTCGGCAGCAGTTTCTTCGGCATTGCCACCGATCTCGCCGATCATGATGACGGCTTCCGTCTCCGGATCGCGGTTGAACAGGTCCAGCGCATCCACAAACGTCGTTCCGATAATCGGGTCGCCGCCAATCCCGATCGCCGTCGACTGCCCAATCCCGCGCTGTGTCAACTGGTGCACCGCCTCATACGTCAGGGTCCCCGACCGCGACACGATCCCGATCGAGCCTTCCTTGTGAATCGATGCCGGCATGATTCCGATCTTGCACTTGCCCGGCGAAATGATGCCCGGACAATTGGGCCCAATCAGGCGCGACCGCCGGTTCTGCAGGAACTCCCACGCCTTCACCATATCCAGCGTCGGAATGCCCTCTGTGATGCACACGATAAGATCGATTTCCGCGTCGGCCGCCTCCATGATTGCGTCCGCCGCAAATGGTGGCGGCACAAAAATCACTGTTGCATTCGCGCCAGTCTTATCCGCTGCCTCACGCACCGTGTTGAAGATCGGCCAACCCTCATGCGTCGTGCCGCCTTTTCCAGGCGTGACACCACCGACAATCTGCGTACCATACGCCTGGCTGGCTTTTGCATGAAACGTTCCTTCTCGCCCAGTCAGCCCCTGCACCAAAACCCGCGTCTCTTTATTAACCAGGATTGCCATATAAAAAAGTCCTCACTAAAAACAAAACTCTAAATCCCTCTGTGCCCCCAGTGGTGAAAGTCCCTACCGCCACTCGGTAACACCCAGAGTGCCCCGCGCCGCTGCGACGACCTTGTCAGCCGCATCCTTCATCGTGTCAGTCACGGTGAAGTTCAGGCCCGAGTTCTGCAAAATCTGCTTACCCTCGGTGACGTTTGTTCCTTCCAGCCGCAGCACGATCGGCAGTTTGATGTTCGTCTTCCGGGCCGCTTCCACCACGCCTGTAGCCAGCGTGTCGACTCGCAAGATCCCGCCGAAAATATTAATCAGGACAGCCTTCACATTCTTGTCGCTTAGCAGGATCTCGAACGCATGCGCCACCTGTTCCGCATTCGCGCCGCCGCCCACATCCAGGAAGTTCGCCGGCATCCCGCCCGCATACTTGATGATGTCCATCGTGGCCATCGCCAGCCCTGCGCCATTCACCATGCAGCCGACATTCCCATCGAGCTTGATGTAATTCAGGCTGTACTTCGACGCCTCGACTTCCAGAGGATCTTCCTCGGTGATGTCCCGCAATTCGCGCAGATCCGCGTGCCGGAACAGAGCGTTATCGTCGAAGTTGATCTTTGCGTCCAGCGCGAACAGGCGCCCATCCGTCGTCGTAATAAATGGATTGATTTCGAGCAGGGAAGAGTCCGTCTCCAGGAACGCCTTGTAAAGTGACGTCAGGAACTGGACCGCCGGATTGATCTGCTTCGCGCTCAGCCCCAGCTTGAACGCAATTTTCCGCGCCTGAAATGCTTCCAGGCCCATGCCCGGATCGATGTGCTGCTTCAGAATCGCATCCGGATTTTCCGCCGCCACCTGCTCAATGTCCATGCCACCCGCAGCCGACGCCATGAATACCGGCTTCCCCTCGGCGCGATCCACGAGAATCCCCAGGTAGAGTTCCTTTTCGATGGGGAGCGTCTCTTCGATCAGCAAGCGACGCACGATCCGTCCTTCCGGCCCGGTCTGGTGAGTCACCAGCTTCATGCCCAGCATCTTCGAGGCCAGGTCCCCCGCCTCGCCAAAAGACTTCGCAATCTTTACGCCACCGCCTTTGCCCCGGCCGCCGGCATGAATTTGCGCCTTCACTACAATGCCCGATGCTCCGGAATCCAGCAGTTCACGCGCGGCTGCCTCGGCTTCTTCGCGAGACGCTGCCATCGCACCCCTTGGTACGGACACGCCATATTTCTTAAGAATCCCTTTTGCCTGGTACTCATGAATTTTCATAATGAATGCTCTTCAGTCAGAAATCGGAAGGACTTTGCTTGCAGCGTCGCAGCGCGGGCAGCAAACTTCTGATTTTATAGAACAAACCAAGAGATGGGCAAACCTTATGCCCGCCGAAACGCGTAAGATTCCCATTCGGGAACCCCTTACCCGCGAGTCATCGGGGGAAGGGAAGCCGCCCTCCATTTTGGCGGGATGCGGAAGGCTCGACGAGCAATTGCCTGCATCCCCTGCTCCGGCTTAACATCCAATTCACCCTGGTATGCGCCTCATCTCGCTCAACGTTGCTTTACCCCGCCTGACCACGTATCGCATGCGCTCCTTCGAGACAGGGATCTTCAAGCAGCCCGTCACCGGTCCAGTCCAACTTCGCACCTTGAACCTCGACGGGGACCGTCAGGCGGATCTCGCCGTACACGGAGGCCCGTTCAAAGCCGTCTACGCCTACCCTTCTGAGCACTATGAGTTCTGGCAGCAGGAACTTGGCGCCACTTATTTGCCCTGGGGAATGTTTGGAGAGAATTTCACCACCGAAGGTCTCTTCGAAGCCGATCTCCACATCGGAGACCGGCTCCAAATCAGTAGTGCCATCATTGTTGTCCGCCAGCCTCGCGTTCCTTGCTACAAGCTGGCCGCCAAGTTTATGCGGAATGACATCCTCGCGCGCTTCCTCGATAGCGGGCGCAGCGGATTTTACTTCTCCGTTGAACGCGAAGGCGTGGTCGAAGTCGGCAACGAGTTCAACTTCCTGAGCCGGGATGAAAGCGGCATCACGATCGCTGAAATGAATCAACTCTTTGCTCACGATATCTACAATCGCACCCTGTTCGAAAAAGCCATGAACACTGCGGCCCTCCCCGAGGACTGGCGCGTGCACTTTCAAAAGCGTTTTCACACCGCGAACCCCGCGTGATTCCGCTGTGGTCCTTCGTGACCCCATGCTGAAACTCGTCCCTCATGCCGTACAATGCGAAATGCCTGATCGGCAGCAGGTTCGATTCGGCGGAATTTCCCGGCATCTCACTGTTCATCTCTCATAAAAACAATGCTCCTCGACGCCCTTCATCGCGTGGCCAACCACAATGATTCGCTTACGCGCGACCAGGCCCGCGACGTGATGGCCGAAGTACTCGCCGGGCAGTGCACGGACGCCCAGATCGCCGCCCTCCTTATCGCTCTGAGGATGAAAGGCGAGACAGTCGAAGAAATCGTGGGCTTCGCCGAGGCTATCCGAGCTGCCGCCGCTCCCCTGCCCATTGACCGCAACGATGCGCTCTCCGTGACTGGCACAGGCCGCGACGCCCTCATGGACGACGCCTTAATCGACACCAGTGGCACCGGCGGCGACGCCAGCGGTACCTTCAACATCTCTACCGCGACAGCCTTTGTTACGGCAGGCGCTGGAGTCCGCGTCGCCAAGCACGGCAATCGCAGTATCAGTTCTAAGTGTGGTTCGGCGGATGTCGTCGAAGCACTCGGAGTCAACATTCAGCTCACACCTGAACGGGCGGCTCAATGTCTGCGCGAAGTCGGGCTCTGTTTCCTGTACGCGCCCAACCTTCATCCCGCAATGAAGCAGGTGCAAGGCGTACGCCGCGATCTCCGCATGCGCACCATGTTTAACCTGCTGGGCCCGCTCACGAATCCGGCTCGTGCAAGCGGGCAAGTCGTCGGAGTTTATTCGCTGGAGTTAGTGGAAAAGTTGGCGGAAGCGCTGAGCATGTTAGGCCTGCGCCGCGCAGTCGTCGTGCACGGTCTCGATGGCTTGGACGAAATTACGATTACCGGCCCCACTCGAATTGCCGAGGCCCGCGAAGGCATCGTGAAATCCTACGAAGTCGAGCCCGAAGAGTTCGGCATGAAGCGCGCCCCGCTGCAGCAGATCGCCGGCGGCGACGCAAAGCAGAACGCCGAAATCATCCGCCGCATTTTGCAAGGCGAAAAATCGGCCTGCCGCGATGTAGTAGTACTAAACACCGCCGCCGCCCTGGTAGCCGCAGGCCGCGCCGATCACCTCGCAGATGCCATCCCGCAAGCGGCAAATTCAATCGACTCCGGCGCAGCGAAGAGAAAACTGGAGCATCTAGTCCGCCTGACGGAGCGAGTCAGTAACTCCTAACCAGTAACCCGCTGTCATCCTGAGCAAAGCGAAGGACCCATGCACTCCCTTAAAAGCGCCACAGAAGCCGGCAAGCGCCCTCATCCCACCTCCACCTTCCCCAAATACTCCGCCACCTTCACATCCCACCCAAGCTCGCGCGTCATCAAGTCCCGCAACTGTCCCGACGCATCCGGCTCGCCATGCACCAGGTAAGTCCGCGACGGCTGATTCTTAAACGTCCGCAGCCACTGCAGCAATTCCGGAGGATCCGCATGATCGCTGAACTGCTCCAGAGCCGCTACCTGTGCCCGGATCGTCACATGATCTCCGTAAATCTTAACGTCCTCTTTCTTGTTCTTGATGGCAAACCCACGCGTTCCCGGCGCCTGGAATCCGATAAACAGCACCATGTTCTTCGGGTCGGGCAGCCGCTGCGCCAGGTGATGCAGAATTCGTCCTCCGGTTACCATCCCACTGGATGAAATGATGACGCACGGCGTTACCACCGAATTGATCTTCTTCGATTCCTCTGGCGTCGAGGCAAACGTAAACCCTGGCCACTCCAGCGGCGAGCCATACTTGCGGATCATCTCCCGGGTCTCGTCGCTGTACTCTTCGTCGTGCTTCAGGAAAATTTCCACCGCTTTGATCGCCATCGGGCTGTCGCAAAAGACTGGCATCCGCGGAATCGCTCCCGATTCCATCAGGTGCTTCAGGATGAACACAAATTTCTGTGTCCGCTCGATGGCAAATGCCGGAACCACCACGCTTCCCCCGCGCCTCGCCGTGGCTGTGATCAAGCACGCAAGCTCCGGCAGCGGATCCTCCTTCGGATGTGCCCGGTTCCCATACGTCGACTCCATCACGACGATGTCGGCCGTTTCTCCCTCCTGAGGACCCGAATGCACTACTTTTCCAGGTGCAACCTTGTGATCGTGCACGCGCCCGATATCCCCTGTGAACAGCAACCGCTTCGCCTCACCGTTTGCCTTCAGCGATATCTCTGCCATGCACGATCCCAGGATGTGCGCTGCCCTTACGAATCGAAATGAAAGCTCCGGCGACAACTCCACGGTCTCACCCACCCGCACGGGCCTGAAATGCTGCAGCGAATTTTGCGCTTCTTCAAAGGTGTAAAGCGGCAGCGCCGGATCGTGCTTCGATTTCTTTCCCTTGTTGTAGAAGTTTGCGTCTTCTTCCTGAAGGTGCCCCGAGTCCGGCAGGATAATCCCGCACAAATCAATGGTGGGCTGGGTGGCGTAGATCGCCCCGCGAAAACCTTCCTTCACCAGCCGTGGAATCCAACCGCAATGGTCCAGGTGCGCGTGCGTCAGGATGACGGCATCAATTTCCTTCGCCGGCACTGGCGTGTCCCGCCAATTGCGCTCTCGCCACTCCTTTTGGCCCTGGAAGAGACCGCAATCCACCAGCGCCTGAAAGCCGCTCTTGCCCGACGCATCGCCTGTATTGATGAGATGTTTCGACCCGGTGACGGTTCCCGCAGCCCCCAGGAATTGGATGTAGGCCAAGTGTCCCCCTCAATGGAACAAACCTACCACAGAGGCTCCGGGGCACGGATAAAGACAAGATGATGAGGAAATGGCAAGCCGCTTACAAAATGGGAAACGTATGAAGTTCTTGCAGTTTCTCCGTGTCAGTATCTCCGTACTGGTATTTATTTTTCGCCTGCCATCTTATAAACGTTGTTCCCCATATCACTCTCCGGCACACTCCCGTCATTCACCACGATCTCGGCCGGAACCCCCGGAACCTCCACGCGGATCGTAGCTTTGTTTTTGCCGCGTACCTCCAGCCGCTTCGCGACATCGCCCCCGGCAAACTTCACTATGACCGGCACCTCCGCCCCAGCCGATCCCAGGTTGTCGACCGTGATCGTCACCATGTACGCGTTGGTAAGAGTCTTGCGCGCAAAGGCCGACTCCACTTTGAAATCCGGCAGCCCCCGATCGCGATACACCCAGTCGTCGAAAAACCACTCCAGATCGCCCTGCGTCTGCGCCGCAATCAGACGCGGCATGTACGACGGCTCCTTATCCTGTTCCGGACGATACGCCGCAATCGCCTTCTTCAGCGCTGCATCTCCCACCATGTCGCGCAGCATCCACCACACATACATGGCCTTCGAACGATACAGTTCCTCACTCGTCGTATTGACCAACGACCGCTGCACCTGCATTTCGGAGTTCACGTCCAAGTCTTTCTCCGCTGCCAGGAATGCCGCCCGGTGCACTCCCATGTAATCCAGCGCCGCCAGCCGGTTCTTCGACTGCTCCAGGTACAACGCCTGCGCAAAATGCGCCAGCCCCTCGTTGATCCATGGGCGCGAGGACGAAAATGACGCGTGCGCGAGCTGATGCGCCACCACCAACCCGGCTACATGTGCATCGGTAGCATTGAGCGGTGTAAACAGCAACCATCGGCTCTCAAACGGTGATGCCTTCGGATCAGGCAGATCCGCGATTCGGACTCGCGTTCGGTCTGTTGGTTTTCCAAACCAGTCACTGATGAACGGAGATATTCTGTCGGCGGCTTCTGCGTAAATGGAAGCGGCAGCTTTGTGGGCGGGCAGGTAGTCCACGATTGCTGCGGTGGACTCGACTGGCATGTAATCCGCGATCACAAACGATGGCGGATCGAGTCCCAGGATCTCGTCCTCACAATCGAGTGCTCTTCCACGCGGATCGTCCTCGTACCTGCATGCCGAGCCGTTGAACATGATCGCTGGAACCGCGTCCGGGCTCTGGGCGAACGCACCAATCTTGATCTTGAATCTCGCTCCGGCTTCGCGGGCTTTCCAGCGTCTCAAGACGTCGAACATGGTCGTGCCTTCCGACAGGTTGGCCACCTCCGTCGCGATCGGATACCACGCCACGTACCAGGCCCCGCGCACCGCCGTGAACG
>Ga0335069_10011146_pt1 | contig 12705 bp, 10 predicted proteins | sample Lox_Sample_11_FD_206714 | JGI IMG/M metagenome (GOLD analysis project Ga0335069, IMG submission 206714) | Soil microbial communities from Loxahatchee National Wildlife Refuge, Florida, United States - Lox_Sample_1.1 | ecosystem: Environmental > Terrestrial > Soil > Wetlands | place: USA... | reverse complement strand
GGCTGCGGCCAGTTCGCCAGCGTCGGCGGAATGTAGGGGACACGCAAGTCGTTTTCGCAGCCACCGGCAAATGTGACGCACACCGTGGCCCAGAGGAAGGCGCGGCGCAGTGTGCGTGAGAGCGTGGGAAGCGTGGAAGCGTGAAGGCGTTTCAGGGCGTGAGCGCCGATAACCCTCCGTCCAGCCTTGTACTCCCACACCTTCACTCTCCCACGCTCTCACGCTCTCACTTTCTCACTCCGCCGCCGGCGTACGAAGGCGCGCTCGACCTGGACCGTCCCAAAGCCGAGCTTGGACAGCGCCTTCGGAAGCGCACTGAGTTCCGCCTCGACACGCGCCACCTGCGCCGGCGTGAGTCGCTTGGTCCACCGCAGGCGGATCTCGGCGACCGTCAATCCTTCCAGCTCAGGCATGCGCCACTTGCGCGCCGATTCGGAACGCGTCTTGGACGGCGTCGGGCTGCTCTTGCGCGCTGTCGGTGCGTCGAAGAGCGACGCTTGACCTTCGGGTGGTTGGCGCTGGCGCATGGGGCGGCCTACGCGCTGCCGATCAGTTGCAGGATCTCGTCATGCACGGCGCCGTTGGAGGCGATTGCCGTGCCGCCGTAGATGGTGGCTGCGCCGGTGAAGTCTGTAAAGCGGCCGCCCGCCTCTTCGATGATGATTTTGATCGGCGCCAGGTCCCACGGTTTCAGATCCATCTCGACCATGGCTTCGGCCTGACCGCGGGCCACGAACGTGTGGCCGAAGTAGTCGCCGAAGCCACGCTGCCGGCCGGAAGCTCGAACCAGACGCTCGAAGGCGTCCCAGTGGCCTGCCTGGCGAAAGATGTCGATGCCACCGAAGACCAGCAGACCCTGGCGCAGTGGCGTGATGTGTGAGACGTGCAAGCGGCCGCCGCGATCGAACGCGCCGTGTCCCCTCTGTGCGTACAGGAGATCGTCGACTGCCGGTGCGTAGATGACGCCGGCAGTGACCTCGCCATCCTCCTCCAAGCCGATCAAGGTCGCGAAGTACGGGATGCCGCGGATGAAATTTTTGGTGCCATCGATGGGATCAATGATCCAACGGGCGCGGGCGCCGGGGCGTTCACCGAACTCCTCGCCGACCACACCGTAGTCGGGGAACGCGTCGAGCAGCACCTCGGCGATGCGCTGCTCGCAGTCGCGATCTGCCTGCGTCACCGGCGAGCGATCGCCCTTGTACTCGACCGTCACTCCGGTGCGGAAGTAGCGCAGTGCAACCTCACCGCCCGCCTGCGCGGCGGCGATGGCTACCTCGAGTCGCCGATCCATCGCGCGGACTTTAGCCTGGATTACGCAGGTGTTCTACCCAGCGGGCGCTCGCAAGTTGCCATTGGACAAACCCGGTGCAAGACGATATGTCAGCTCACACACGGTGGTTTTGCGTGCAGTGTAGATCAGTCACCAAATTTGTGGTGATCGCAGGTGTGCTCGGTGCTCTGGGGTGCGGCGGTTCGTCGAGCGGCAGCGGTGGCGGCAGCCTCAACTTCCGTCCGGTCTGGGAGCAGCGCGGCGTGGCCAGCGGCGCCAGCGCTGCGGCCAGCGGGGAAACGACATCAGTAACGCGCGGGAGCTTCGGCGTTGATCTCCCCGGGGCGGTCAAGACCGTCCGCATTTCCTTCGATTCGGATGCCGGGCTGCACTGCTGTTTGGCCGTCGACCCGACGAGCCTGCCAATCGACCCGGCTACCGGTCGCCGCTTTCTGGTTTTGGACCAACTTCCGACTGGCGGTGCGACGGTTGCGCTCGCCGGGTTCGCCGTGAACTTCGCGCCCATTGCCAATGAGGTGGCGGCGTGTCCGACCGATCCGGCAGGTAGCGGTCAGGCGTGCGATCCCACCCGCATCGCGCCGGCAAGTTTCCTGAGTGATCCGCAACGAGTCAACATCGCCGGGGGCACGGAGACCAATGCTGGCGACATTCCGGTGTTCGCGGTGCCGTTCGTCTTCAATCTCAACCCCGACGTCGGTAGCAACACCGTGAATCCCGTTACCGCCACCTTCACGGTGGCGGACGCGGCGAGTGGCATCGACTCCCAGTCGGTGAGCTACGACATCGCGCAGGCCTCCAGCGCAACACTGACGTTGACGGCGTGCGACGATGCCACCAACACGAAATGCAGCAGCGGCGGGGCGCTTCACGTCGCTGGCTTCAAGGTGGTCCGTCAAGCACAGGCGCTTCCGCTTGGTGACGTTACGGCGCACATCGGTGCGCGCAACCTCGCAACCACACCGCGGACGCTCGACTTCAGCTACGCGTTCAGCGTGCAAGCGAGCCTGCCGACGCCCTCGCCAACCGGCACGCCGGCGGGGGATGTGCTTGTTGTCCATCCGGGTGCCAGCATCAGCGACATCGCACGATCGGCGCGGGCCGGATCCACGCTTTTCGTCGAGCCTGGCGTTTACGCTCCCATCGCTCTCGGGGCCGGCGATCTGCGCGGGCCGATTACCTTGATTGCCGACGTCAACGGCTCGCACAGTGAGAGCCCCGCCGCAGCGGTGACCATCAGCGTGCGGGGGAATGTGCCCGGCATCGAACTCTCGGGAGTGAGCAACGTGACCATCGACGGCTTCTCCGTGCGCGGCGGGTCTGGCGCCGGCGTTCTTGTTGAGCAGAGCACCAACGTCGCCGTGCAGAACTGCCTGATCACCTCTTCGCGTGGTGACGGCGTGGAGCTTGACGGTTCGAGCAGCGTCCTGGCCCTCAACAATCTCGTCTTTGGCAACTCCGGGAGCGGCATTCTGGTGCGCGGCAGCTCCGACGTGCGGGTGATCAACAACACGCTCTACCGAAACCAGGCGGCGGGCATCAGCGTCGGCGACGCCGCCCAGCCGTCAAACGCCATCATGCTGCGCAACAACATCGTGAACCTCAACACGCCGGTTGGCCTCACGGCGGATCCTTCAACGAGCGGCTACGACGCCGACTACAACCTCAATACTGATGGCTATGGCACCGACACGCCGCAGGGCGTCGACGACGTCATCGGCAATATCGCCAACCCGCTGTTCATCGCCCCGACACTTGAAGATTTTCACCTGGCCAGAGGCTTATCCGGATCGCAGAGTCCTGCCGCCGACGCCGGGGATCCAAACATCGACGCGGAGGTTGCCGCGGCGCTCGGCCAGCGCACGACACAGACGGATGGGTCGGCGGATTCGCCGCCAATTGACCTTGGATATCACTACCCGGCAGTTCCGCCGACACCGACGCCGCTGCCGCCCCGGCCCAGCCGTACGCCAACGCGGTCGCCGACGCCGACGCGCCGCGCCTGACCGGCAGCCGCCCATCCTGCATCGCGGTGCCTCGTGCGGCGGTTCTTTGCTCTCGCTCTCACCTTGGCCACGGCCGTCACGAGCGGCACAGCCATGGCCTCGGACGAGTCGAAGCGGTTGTACTCGCAGGGGCTCGTCCAATTTCACGCCGCACATATGCAGGAGGCGCTGGCGCTGTTCGACCGGGCGGTTGCGGCAGACCCATCGGACATGTACGCGCGCTACTATCGCGGCGTCACGCGCGCCCGCCTCAATGACGACCGCGGCGCGATCGACGATCTGCGCACCGTTGCCGAGTCGCACGCGGTGAAGCAGGCGCCGCTCGAACTCGGCGTCGTGATGGTGCAGGCGGGCGACTACGAGCAAGCCATTCCCTGGCTCCAGGAGGCGCAGAAGGTGCCGACGCTGGATGCCCGGGCCTCGATGTTCCTCGGCATCGCACAGCTGCGCGTCGGCAATTCATCGGCGGCACGCCAAAACTTGCGGCGCGCAGAGGACAGGGATACGTCGTTGCGCCTGCCGGCCCGCTACTACCGGGGCGTTGCTGACTTCCAGGACGGTAAGTGGTCGGATGCGGAGGGCGACTTTGAATACGTCCGTGCGTACGATCCCGAGTCGGATATGGGCCGAGAGGCCGCGTCGTTCCTGGAGAAGATCCGCAGCGGTCAGTACGCGAACTGGGAAGTCTACGGCCTCTTCGGCCTGCAGTACGACAGCAACGTCATTCTCGGGCCGTCGGATAGCACCCTCAACTCCCTGGCTCTGAACGCGGTGAACATCAGCCACCAGAACGACGGGCGCGGGGTCATCACTGTCGGTGGCGTCTACATCCCGTGGCGGACGCAAACTGCCGAGTTGTCGGTCGGCTACGAGTTCTACCAGAGTCTGCAGTTTGAGCTGACCGACTTCAACTTGCAGGATCACCGGCCGACGATACAGGGGGTGATCAATGCCGATATCTTCCAGTTCGGCTTGCTGGCACGGTACGACTATTACTTCGTCAGCGACGAACAGAGTTTCCTCCAGGAGGCCACCGCGCTTCCATGGGTGGCCATCAACGAGGGTGACAACCTGCGCACCGACGTGTTCTTCCGCTACCGGTATCGCGACTTCAAGAAGTTGGCGTACCAGTTGCGCGACGCCAACAACTACGAGGCGGGGTTTCGCCAGCTCTACTCGTTCGGTCTGCCGGAACGGTATGTCGCCTTGGGATTCCGCTACGACAACGAGTCGCCGACCCAATCAGACGGCGACGTGTTTGCCTACAATGGGTACGAGATTGATACCGGCGGCGGCTGGTCGTTCCCGCTGGGCATCACCGCGGAGCTGGAGTACAGCTATCGGTGGGAGGACTACGCGTCGCAGAGCGCAACTGCCCCAGGGGTGCCGGTGCGCAACGACAACGAGAACCTCGTCCTGTTTGCGCTCTCCAAACCGATCAACGAATACCTCGCAGTCACGGCGGGGTATTTCGGCGATTTCAACAACTCCAACCAGTCCTTGTACGAGTACACGCGCAACGTGGGTTCGCTAGCGCTGGAAGCGCGATTCCACTAGGAGCTGACTGGCAGTCCGTGTACAATCAGCTGCGAGTTCCAACAGGGGGTACGACGATGGATTTCGATCGACCAGCCTTCGCCAACTGCTGCCAGCGTGTGCGCCGACGGTTGCGCGGTGGAACGCTGGTGCTCGTCATGGCGCTGTTGTCGACGAGGGGTGCGCTGCTGGCCCAGGAAGTGGGCACCGTCGCTGCAGTCGACGGCAGCGCCCGGATCGGCCGCGGTGACGTGTGGCTCACCGTGACTCCGGGGCTTGCGGTTCGGCGCGGCGACGAGATCAACACCGGGCGGCCGGGCCGGCTGCGTATCGTCTTCCAGGATGACACCGTCCTCACCCTCAGTGACGACTCCCGCGTCGTGGTCAACGAGCAACTGTTTGATCCCGACCAAGGCAAGGCGCGCTCGGTGTTGGGGTTGCTGCAAGGCAAGGTGAGTGCGCTGGTCAGTGAGTACTATCAGCGGGCCGGCGCGGTGTACGAAATCAAGACCGCCACCGCGGTCGCCGGTGTGCGCGGGACAGAGTTCGTGGTGAGCTATGACCCGGCCGATGACCGTACTGAGGTGACCGGTCTCAGTGGTTCGGTCGAAGTGACGAGTGCCTTCGACCGCAGTGGTCGAGGTGTATTCGTGACTGCGCAAGAAGTCACGACTGTGACGCGCAACCAGTTGCCGAGCGCACCGCGCCGCCTGTCCGACAGCCTGTTTCGCCAGTACATCCAGGGGATGGATTTCGTCGGCGCCGGCGCGGCAGAGAGCGTCACGTTGAACAACCCGCTGTTGGCCGGGCAGGTAGTGCCAAAAGCCGATCGTGCCGCGGTGGCGGTCACCGCGGTCGCTCCGCAGCGACGGCAACTCCTGCGTGAACGACGTGATGTCAGTGACCTGCTACAGGAAACCCCCGCTGTTTTTGGGTCTACCGGCAAGCTGCGCATCCCATTCTAGGACCTGTGGCCGGCGTGCTTCTGGCGCTCTCGATGGTTACTGGGGGCTTCCGAGTCGAACGCGCTTCTGGTTGTCCGCCACGAGCTGGGTGACGAGGTCGACACTCAGCGCATCGAGGCTGGGCAAGACGACGGTGGCCAGGGAGAGGTCGCTGTCGCAGGTGAAGCGGTTGGGTATCGCAACGACGGCTGTGCCGGCGCGATGTGCTGCCAGCACCCCACGCTCGGCGTCTTCCACCACGAGACAGGCCGCTGGGGTCATCCCCAAGCGCGTCGCAGCTGTCAAGAATGCGTCCGGGTGCGGCTTGGCGTTGCGGTAGTCTTCGCGCGTCACCATTGCAGTGAAGAAGCGCTGCAGGTCGAAGCGTTCGGTAACAACCGACACGTCTTGCCGGTTCGAGTTGGTCGCCAGAGCGAGCGCAAAGTGCGGCTGCAGGCGGGTGAGCGCCGCCACCGTCCCAGGCATCAACGCCACTTCGCGACGCAGGATGTCGTGGTAGACAGGCTGCTTCAGCGCCCGCAGTTCGTCGGGGTGCATGTGTAACCCGTGTGTGCGGACGGCGTATTCCGGTCCTTGTCCCGCCGCGATCCAATGCACCGCATACTCTTCGAGCGACACGCTGATTCCGAAACGCGCCAAGACCTCCGAGTAGGCCTTGTAGTGTAACGCTTCAGAGTCAATCAGCACGCCATCGAGATCGAAGATCACCGCGGCATGTGCCATGGGCTCATGAGGGACGCGGTGCACCCGCCAGCAGGCCACGCCACAGCGGCGGCGCGCGTCACTTGATGACGGTGATCGATTTGATGATCACCGGTTCGACCGGAACGTTCTGGTGCATGCCCTTGTTGCCCGTCTGCACCTTCTCGATCTTGCGCACGACGTCCATCCCATCGACGACCTTGCCAAAGACAGCGTAGCCGAAACCGGCTTGGCTCTCGTCGCGGTGATCGAGGAACGCATTGTCCTTCACGTTGATGAAGAACTGTGCGGTGGCACTGTCGACGACGCTGGTTCGCGCCATGGCAATCGTGCCGTCGGCATTCTTCAAGCCGTTACCGGCCTCGTTCTTGATGGGCGCCTTCGTTGCCTTCTCCTTCATGTCCTTGTCCATCCCGCCGCCTTGGATCATGAAGCCGGGGATCACCCGGTGGAAAATGGTGCCATCGTAGAACTTGTCGTTCACGTAGCTGAGGAAGTTCTGCACCGTCATCGGCGCCTTCTGTGCATCCAACTCGACCTTGATGTCGCCCATTGACGTCGAAATCAGTACCATCGGGTTCTTCCCTTCTGCTTGCGCCAGTCCGGCCGCGAGCACGGTGAGCATGAGACATGTCCATGAGATCCTCGCCATCTCCGCATCCTCCGTTGAGAATGGCGGTCTTCATAGCAGGTCACAGGCACCACGCAAAGGCGGTGGCGCCCCGGGCGCCGCGCTGGCGCGACACTGCCGGCCGCTGGCCCCGGCGTCTCTAAGGGAACGGAACGGACACCGACGGGAAGCGTCCTGGGCAGCCGTTGAGGAGATAGTTCACCGACAGCACGAGTTCATCAATCGTGACCTTGGTTTCGCCGTGCGCGTCGCCGACGCACAAGCCGGTCGGAGCCGTGGTCAGGGCGATGCCCGTGGGGCCATCGCCGAGTGAGGGGAGTGAATTGATCACCTTGTTGGTTTTGGTGTCGATGACGAAGATTCCGGGGTCGTTGGCGCCGGCGGTGAAGTCGGTGACGTAGGCGAGCCCAGTCTCGGGTGAAATGGCGATGCCCCCTGGGGCTTGGCCGGCGTTGGAAATCGAATCAATCTGCCGCTGCGTTGCCGTGTCGATCACCGCAACCGTGTTGCTGTCGGCGATGGTGGCGTACGCCGTCCGCCCATCGGCCGTGAAAGCAATGGCGAACGGTTCGCCTGTCGGGATGGTGGTGACCACCGAGTTGGTCGTGGTGTCGACCACCGCGATGTCGTTGAGCTCGCCTGCGTAGACGAAGGCTCCATCTGGGCTGACGGCGAATGCATCGTAGAGGCCGAGGTCCAAGGTCGTCACCGCATCGGTCATGTAGTCCTGGGTGTTGATCTTGAGGAGCCCCGAGGCGTCTTCCGATATCACGTAGAGAAACGTTCCGTCTTGAGTGGTTGCGGTTGCTATTCCTTGCGCAGAGGAGCCGATGTCCTGGGCGACCAGCCCCGTTACCCTGTTTGTCCTGGTGTCGACGAGTTCGATTCCCCCCAGCGAGTTCGACACGACGTACGCCGTGCTGCCGTCGTCGCTAATCGTGATGCCGTTGGCGTCGAGCCCGGTCGGTACGGGGGCTACCAGCAAGTTGGTGCTCGTGTTGAACACGGACGTCGTGCTGGCGGGTCCATAGGTGGCCCACGCAAATCCACCGTTGGGAGTGATGGCGATGAAGGTGGGTGAGGCCAATGCCGCGCGTCCGGCGGGCGCGATCGGTGCGGTGAGCTGGGCCGTATTGGTTGAAAGATCAATCACGCTCATCGTGCCGGAGTCGGCGTTCGTCACGTACGCGAACTGCCCGGCGGGCTGCTTGGGGGTGCAGCTCGGCGGCTGATAGGTCACGCTGTACTGACCTTGCTTCGGTCCGTTGCACGAGCTGACCAGCAGGGTGTAGGCACCGGTAGACGGCAGCGGCATCTGCAGCGAGCCCGGACAGGTGGGATTGTCGTTCTGCCCGTCATGGAGCAGCACGCCCGCCGGGTCGAAGAGGCGTAGCCGTACTTGTCCGATGGCCGGGGCGATGTTGGTTACTGCCAGCGTGACCTTGTCGTCCTCGATGCCTTGAAACGTGTACGAGTCGACTTCACCACTCACCCCAAAGGCAGCGGTCAGCGGGGTTCCGCACGGCAGTGCAGCCGCGCAGGTGTCCGGTCCCTGTGACACGACGGAGAGGGTGATGGTATAGTCGTGGGCGGCGTTGTCCAAGCAATTGGTCACGTTGATCGTACCGGGCGCCACGTCGGTCGCCGGGGGCGTGGGGGAAGGGATGCTGAGCAGCAGGTCACCAGCACAGGTTGCGGTCGCGGGCGTGAAGTTCACCGATTCCATCTTGAGGAAGCCCACGGCTGGTGTGGTGATGACGTCTGCTGAGACCACCGTACCGGGTGAGAGCGACGCGTTGAAGCTGTTGGTTGCACCGCTCTCCAGGTGACGGGCGAGCGGCATCCCGCAAAAGATGGCGTCCGTTGTGTTCTGATCCGCCGCTGCCGCCGGAGCGGGGCGTCCCAGCGCCGCCGCCAGCGCCGCCAGTCCCACCACCAGGGCGGTTGCAGTCCGGCTGGAGGTACGAGTCTGCCCGGCCGGGCTACAAGTGCTCCCGGTGGTGTGGTGCGTCATCTTGAAACGGAGGTGAGTTTACTCGAACGCTTGGCGCTCCACCCAGCCCTCGGTACCGCCGGGCAGAGTAACTCGATACCAATCCTTTTCGAGGGATGTAACCTCCAACGTCGCGCCACGGCCGAGTGTGGCAACGACCTCGGTCCGTGAATTGGGTTGCGCACGCACCACTGCCTCGGTGGCCGTGATGCGTAGGGTGCGGTGCGATGGAACCGCGCGGGTCATCTCCTTCAGCGGTTCAGGCTTCATCCAGTTGTGCTCGCCGGCCACAACCAGTAGCGCCCCTGCAGCGACGGCCGCGGGGACCAACGCCGGCAGGCGGATATGCGCCGACAAACGCCGACCAACGGATGAGAGTGCCGACCACGCCTCGGCAAGACCGGTAGCCGGCTTGGCAGGACGGAGCTCCCGCGTGGCCGCCGCCGTCGCGCGTTCCATGAGGGCAGCGGGCACCGGAGCCGGAACCTCCTCGGCACTGAGCAAACGGCGCTGCAAGAGGGTGAGCGTGCCGATGCACTGATCGCACCCGCGGACGTGTGTATCGATGCTGTGCCGCTCCGCATCGGAGAGACCGGTGGTCAAGTAGCTCACCAGGAGCTCGGTGGTGCTGCAACCCGGCCCGCCCACCGTGGTTTCGGCGCTTGCCGCCGCCTCGAAATAGGCGCGGATCATCGTTGCCAGCCCGGAACACCACGCGCAGTGGGTCACGTGCGCGGCGATGTGGGCCGCCCGATCACCGTCGACCTCGCCATCGACAAACCGAGAGAGGTCCTCGAAGTCGGGACAGCTCGCGGTGCGATCCGTTTTCGACTGCGGCATGGCGTACCGAGAATCAGTCATCGTAGCTCTCCTCTTCCCTTGGAGTTTCGTAGCAGTGTCTGCACCTCAACCGGGACATGCCCATGCGTGGAATTGCCCCTCGGCATGGGACACGACCTAGCAGTTGGATTCGTCAGAGCGTACACCTTTCTCGTCTGCTTTTTCAATACCAGAATATCTTCCTGCGGACCGGGCCAGCAGCTCTCGACGAACGCGAGCAATCTGGGAACAGACGTTGCCGACACTGGTATTCAAGAGCGTGGCAATCTCCTTGTACGGGGCGGTTACCTTGCGCCGTTGCGCCTGTGCCAGCAACCGGCTGCGCTGCTGCTGGCGGCGGTGTTGTTTCTGCTCGATCTGGGCCAGCTCGGCGCGCAGCCGAACGGCCGCTCCGGCGTTCGGCGGGAGCGAGGCGAGGTCTTCACTGATGCGTTCCACTCGTCGTTCGTATAGGCGAATCCACGCCTGCACCGCGTCGATGCCGTCTTGCAACTTTTTCAAGCCCGCCTCGCGCTCTCGGACCCGGTCCCGCAGGCGCGCCACGGCCGCGAGCACCTCCGGTACGCTGCGGCCCGATGTCTCGGCAATGTAGTTGACGTCGGCGGCCTTCAGTTCGTAGTCCTCCACGTAGAGCAGTTTCATGACGACAGCCTTCGCGGGCGTGAGGACCGCCAGCGCGTCCTCGGGCGCTCCCGGAGCAGTCGCCTGCGCTCCGTCGTTGGCGAGCGGAGAGTTCGCTGTAGCCGTGTTGTCGGGTAGCTCCCCCAGGCCCTCGATGGAGACGGTCTCCACCGTGCGCTCGCCACGCTTCCATTCGAGCACCAGGTCATCGAGGACAAACCCCAGCAGATACGCGCGTAGCGGCGCACGCCCCTCGAAGGTGCGCAACCGGCGGAAGATCCGCCCGTCTTGAAAGGCAAAGACGTAGAAATCCCCCGCATCCTCGGGTGGAGTGCGGTACACGCGGATCGGATACCCGTAGATCAGCTCGCCGTACTTTTGCTGAAAGCGCTTGACGGCTTCCGGGTCTCCCGACAGGCAGGAGCCGATCAGCGCCCGCGCCTCTCGGGCGTCGCGGAGTGGGTCCTCCATCCAAACCTACCCAGCCGCGCAGGCCCAGATCCTCCGGTGCTTCCATGGTGCTGCTGCAACGAGAGATGCAAAAAGCCGTCGATTTATTGCACTTCGGGACCACTTCGGGCAAAGAGTCTGGGCCGCGCAGCAGTGGGGGAAGCGCCCGGCGCAGCTCTTTTGCGAGATTGGTCTCATTTCGCCAGCTGGAAATTGTATTTGCAAGCCGCCGTCCCGGTAAGAGATGATAAACCCTCAGTGATTGTATGACGGCGCGTGGATTATTGGTAGTCGCCACCGGGTGCGCGGTTGCCGGCATCGCCGTAGTGTGGACGCTCCACCGCCCCGAACGCAGCCCGGCACCCCCGGAAACCCTTGCGGCGGCGCCACCGGCTGCCGGGGCGCAAGCCCAGGCGGTGTCATCACTCTGGGTGCTGGCGATCGGCGTCAGCCGCTATCAGGACCCGAACCTCAACCTGCAGTTCGCGGCGGCGGACGCCCAATCCATCGAAGCTGCTTTGCAACGCCAGGCCGGGGGCCGTCTGTACAGCCAAGTCAAGACGCTTGTCTTCACCGACGACGAGGTTACCCGCGAGAGCGTTCTCGACAGCATGGAACGTTTCCTGGGTCAGGCAGGTCCCAATGACATTGTGCTCATCTTCATGGCCGGCCATGGCGTGCAGGATCTCACCACCGGCAGCTACTACTTCCTGCCGCATCCAGCCAACCCCACGAACCTCCTCACCGCCGGCCTGCGGATGACCGACTTCGACGAAGTTGTCCGCGTCTTGCGGCGCAATGTGCGCGGCATCGTCGTCATGCTCGACACCTGTCACTCCGGCTCGCTGCGGTTGGCGGCGCGCGGCTTGGCATCGGCAGATGACCTGGCGGCTCGGCTGTCCGCCGGTGAAGGGTTCTTTCTGCTCGCGGCCACCAAACCGGGCGAAGAATCGAAGGAGAAACCCGAACTGCGCCACGGTGTCTTTACCTACGCAGTACTCGAGGGCCTTCAGGGTCCGGCGGACGCCGATAACGACGGCTTGGTGACCGTGTCCGAGCTGTTCGGTCACGTCGCCCGCCGCGTGCCGCGGCTCACCGATGAGCAACAGCATCCCTATCACAAGATGGAGGGAACGGATCTGGCCTTCGCCGCCGTGCCGCGCGACGCTCGAGCGGCCGAGTCACCTGCGCCGGTCGTGATGGCGCAGAACCCAGCGGTGCCACGGCCCTCAGCACCGGCGGCCAACACGGTCGGGGTGATGGAGTTCAACGACCTGCGCGGCGATCCGCAGCATGAATGGATGGGCAAGGCGCTGCGTGTGGCATTCAACACCGAGCTGAGCAAAGTGAAGGCGCTGCACGTGTATTCGCCTGAGCTCATCGACCGCGTGGTGCGTGCGCGCGCGATCGACAATCTCTCGGTTGCTCAGCAGCTGGGCATCGGCAAGTTCCTCACCGGTTCGTTTCACGTCGTGGGCAACACCATACGCATCGATGCGCGCATCATCGACGCAGGCACCGGGGTGCAGGAGGGTTCGGACAGCGTCGAGGGCGATCAGTCGGCGTTCTTCGAGCTGCAAAAGAGGTTGGTGATCAGCATGCTCCGTCGCTTGCCCGTGGAGCTGTCGCCCGAGGAGGGCAAATCGATCCAGGGTGAGACCAACACCGAC
>Ga0335069_10011144_pt1 | contig 12707 bp, 10 predicted proteins | sample Lox_Sample_11_FD_206714 | JGI IMG/M metagenome (GOLD analysis project Ga0335069, IMG submission 206714) | Soil microbial communities from Loxahatchee National Wildlife Refuge, Florida, United States - Lox_Sample_1.1 | ecosystem: Environmental > Terrestrial > Soil > Wetlands | place: USA... | reverse complement strand
GCTCTGACTTCCCCACTCGCCGGGCCTACGAAGAGCTGCGGCTGATCGTTACCCAGGCTGGCTGTGCAAAATATGTCACCGAAGTGATGGTTGTCTATCACGTTCAGGTTAAATGTCCGTGAAATTCTTGTGTATTTCTGATGTCCTCTGAGGATGAAGGTAGAGGCTATTCCTGAATCGTCCAGGGTCCGGGACTTTCGTCGGCATTGGGTCGGACCACAGCAAGTTCTTGCGCATCAACTCAATGACTCCATCTGACAGGTCATTTCTATGCCTTAGAGTTCGTTTTCGCCCCTCAAAAATCGCTCGTAAGGAACGCTCGATTCCCGGACAGTCCAGACTACCTCAAAAATATCCCTCCTCTCCAGACGGCTGCGAACGACGACTTGCTGATTGACAATCTTCACGAAAGACTCATGCTTAAAATCGAAAATAGACCCTGAGAATCGCTTCTAAGCTCCTCCCAGGCGGGGCCTTCCAAACAAAAATCGTTCTTTACTTGGGAGTTGCCGTGGTCCAACCCCGATATCGATATCGCATTTCGCATTTTGTATTCGAGGGGTGGGAGGTAAATTCAAGTGTATAATGTCGCCATCGGGGATATATGAAGAAGACTCTAATCGTTTTGAATAATTTAATAACAGCAGGTATCATCCAGAAATATGCCATTGCGGGTGGAATTGCTTCTCTTTTCTACGTTGAACCAGTGGCCACCTTTGACCTTGATCTTTTTGTTCTGGTTCCCGACGAAGAGTCGCTTACTCCCTTAGCCACTATTTACGAATATCTTGGCTGCCTGGGTTATCCAACCGAACAGGAACACATAATCGTTGAGGGTATCCCAGTCCAATTCTTGCTGCCTTACAATGAACTGATACGCGAGGCAATCAATTCAGCCCGGACTGAGCCATATGAAGATGTCGCGACTTCGGTTGTAAGCGTTGAATATCTAATGGCGATAATGCTGCAAACCTGGCGAATTAAAGACCGGGAGCGTCTAGCCCTTTTTGTCCAAGAGGCCGGCTTTGACAAAAATCAGCTGGAAGAAATTCTTGCCAGGCATAAATTGGATGAGAGGTGGAAACAATGGATCAATCAAAATACATCCAACACATAGCGGATCAAAAGGCCAACGCCCGAAAAAACAGAGCCTCTCTTCCGATCCAAGAGAAGCTCCAAAAGATGGTTGAATTGCAGAAAATTGTGGCCGTGACTCGCGCAAAACGAGGCGAGTTTGTGCGCGTCTGGAAATTGGAGTAAGACCGATTGGGACGCTGTCCAGGTGATATAGAAATGACCCAATCGGTCCCGCGCCGTCCTTGGAAAAATGGGAAAAGAAGTAGCAGCACCCCGGAGGCAGTGCGGGAGATGAAAAGGCCAACGCTGCATGTGATTCCCTATTCTTCCGCTCCGATCTTCCAGGCGGGATCGGACATCGTTCCCAGCGAGACTTCCGACTGAAGGCCCCAGCCATCCATCAGCCAGACCGCCGTGTTGCCGCTGGAGTCATTGCGCCAGAAAAGATCCGCTTTGCCATCGCTGTTAAAGTCTCCAGCCCCAGCAATCTTCCAGCCGGGTCCCATGCTGAACATAAAATCAGCGCCCTTAGGCAGGGCTTGACCATTCATGTACCAGACCATCACTTCATCGCTGGAAGGATCCTGCCAGACAATGTCGGTCCAGCCATCTCCATTGAAATCAGCGAAAGCGGCGGCCTTCCACCCTAGATCCATGCCGACAAACCAGAGATCACCGAGGTTGGTCGTCCCATTCATCAGTCAGACCTTATTCTCGCCCGTAATAGACTTCGCCAGAGAACATCAGCCTTTCCGTCTCTCTTGAAGTCGGGCCGTGTTCCAGAACCAGGTGTGTAGACGAATGAACCTCCACCCCCAGTTCCTACATAAATCTGGCTCCGAATTTGCGGATCAATCGCTAAGGAAAGTACGGGGAGATTTGTCAATCCACTGTTCATCTCAGTCCAGCTCTCTCCCCCATTGCTGCTCTTAAATACCTCACCATAGCTCGCCGCATAAAGCGTGGAGGGTGTTTGCGGATCGATGGCCAGAGCATATATGGTTAAATCCGTCAGTCCGTTGTTTACAGCAGTCCAGCTCTCTCCCGCATTGGTGCTCCTAAAAGCGCCACCTGACCATGTCCCGGCATAAAGCGTGGATGGCGTCTTCGGATCTATGGCTATGGCCCATATGTCTAAATCTGTCAGACCGTTGATCACCGCATTCCAGCTTTGTCCGCCATCGCTGCTCTTGAACACACCGCCCCCATAGCTTCCCGCGTAAATCGTCGACGGCGTTTGTGGATCAATGGCTACAGCGTATATCGTAGAATTTGTCAGACCATTGTTCACCGCAGTCCAGCTTTGTCCGCCATCGCTGCTCTTATACACGCCTCCATCATAGCTTCCCACATAAATGGTGGACGGGGCTTGGGGATCGGCGGCAATAGCTTTGATATCTCGAGTCATGAGTCCATTGTTCGCCTCATTCCAGATCCCTCCCCCGTTGCTGCTCTTAAACACGCCTCCATCATAGCTTCCCGCATAAATGGTGGACGGGGCTTGGGGATCGACGGCGATAGCTTCGATATCTCGAGTCATGAGTCCATTGTTCGCCTCATTCCAGCTCCCTCCCCCGTTGCCGCTCTTAAACACCCCACCGGACGTCCCCATGTACAGCGTGGAAGGCGTTTGCGGATCAAAGGTTATCGCATGTATGTATGAACCTGTCAGTCCACTGTTCGTTGCGATCCAGGTCTCTCCCCCGTTGCTGCTGTTGTACACACCCCCACCCCAGCTCCCCGCATATAGCCTGGAAGGCGTTTGTGGATCGATGGCTATGGTCAATATGTATGAATTTGTCATACCCATGTTCAACGCAGTCCAGTTGCCCCCACTATTGATGGTCTTAAACAAACCGGTATCTGTCCCCGCATAAATCGTCGACGGTGCTTGTGGATCGACGGCTATGACCCTGATGCCAGAAGATGGCAATCCAGTGCTCACAGCGGTCCAACTTACTCCCCCGTTGATCGTCCTGAATGCTCCATCTCTTCTGCAGGCATAGAGAATGGAAGGCGTTTGCGGATCGATGGCTATGGACTCAATACCGGAGGTTGGCAACCCACCGCCTATTGGGGTCCAGCTTCCTCCTCCAATGGTGCTCTTATAAGTTCCCCCATAACCTGTCACCGCATAGAGTGTGAAGGGGGTCTGCGGATCGATAACTATGGCATATATGCTAGGTGAACTGGAGGACAATCCGCCGTTGACCTGTACCCAACTCGCTCCCCCATTTATGCTTTTATATACGCCCCAGCTAGCTGTCCCCGCATAAAGCGTGGTGGGCGTCTTTGGATCGATGGCTAGGGCTTTTGTTGAAGACGAAACTCCACTACTTATCCTGGTCCAACTCAAACCGGCATTGATGCTCTTATACACGCCCCCTCCACTTGTTGCGGTATAAAGCGTGGAAGGCATTTGCGGATCAATGGCTAAGGCACTTATTTGAGGAAATGTGAGTCCAATGTTTACCGCGGTCCAGTGCCCTCCCCCATTGCTGCTCTTGAATAAACCACCAGTTGTCCCCACATAAATCGTGGAGGGCGTTTGTGGATCGATGGATATAGCTTGTATGATTCCCCCTTCCGGCCCGTGGCTCACCCATTGCGCCTCGGCAAGGTTCAAACCACCGCCAATAAGTATCAGCAATCCAGCCAGAAACAAACCTGGGTATAAGTTCCGACCTGATTTCCAACTGCTCTTGATGTCGTTTTTCATGGTGCTCTCGAGTAGCAGTGTTGCGCCAGATGATGTCGGCCTTTCCGACTCCATTGAAGTCAGATTCGTAATTCTACATTCGGGGAGGCAGAAAGAAGAGATTGCACTGGCTCTCAGAATTCCGACCCCAAGCTACCAGCTCCCATCTTCTTAGTGCGCCACCGTGTGCTCCCCTCCCGCCGGAATTGAATTGACGCCGGACAATCCAGGGGGAAATTGGTCTGGCCGCAATCATTCTGTCGCCGAGCGACCACGCTCCCGTCTCCAAATAATGAGTTCAACCACTGCCATCCAGATCAAGAATTCCATCCACCATTTCATAGATAATGCTTACTTGTGCTCATTTGCCTCAAAACACAATCTTGATGTGTGAACCCAATCAAACTTCTGCCTTCCAAGACGGCCTCGTCAGTTCCTCCAGTTTTGCGAGGAATTCGCGAGAATCCACCGAACCCTCCGCGGGCGCCCAGGGTGCGAACTGCTTGTCGGTTGCCTCATCATAGGGTCCCGGCTTGGCCTCAAAAAGGACAGTGTCTGGTTTGATGGCAAAGAACGTGTGATACACATTGGCGTCGATGTCAATCCCCAGGAATGGACATTCTGAACCTGCAAACAGCACAGTATCGATGACACCTGATTCCGAAAACCCAACATAACAGATGGCACCCTTCAGAACGACAATCGACTCGGCTTTGGGTGGAGAGCCATGCCGATGAGGGGGAATGTAACTGCCAGGCTGAAGCGCATTGAGCATGCGCTGAAGGCTGTCGTCACAACTCTTGTGAAAGGGCATTGCGACTCGTCCGCGAGGACTTTGCCGGGAAGCATCCATCACCTGGCTGATTAGGGCCGGGCTGATGCCGGTAGTTTGTGTGCTTGGGGCTTGCAGTGCGCGCGGGAACTCCGGAGACCGATCTGGGCTGTTCATGAATTTCTATCCTGGCAGTCACTCAGATATTGATCAAATCACTTCACGAACAAATGCAAATTCAACTGCTGCCCTTGCACTATCGAAGTTCGACGGAAGCCCTTGATCTATTCTGTCCTCATAATCTTCCATTGAGGCCCGGACAGGGCCCCATGAGCGAACCGGCCTCCGGCTCATCTACTTCAGCAAATCAGCAGCGATGTCCATTTGTTGCGGCTTAGCGTTGGCAGGGGTTGCCACCAATTCCTGGTTTGCCCCCTTCATGGCTTCCACCAGGCGCCGCTGGGATTCGAAGATCACCTGAATCGACTCTGCGCGCGCTTGTTTTGCTTCAATCTGCCTTTGTTGCACATTTTGGATTTGATAAGCCAAGGCGTCGTTAACCTTGACGAGCACCTGGGCATCCACAAAGCCACGCTTCTGCATTTCCAGCATGGCCATTTCCAGCTGTCCTGCCATTTCGGCGTTGCCTAGGATCATCCGGTCGGTCAGAGTACGGGCTTCCTGGACAATGCCCAGCTGTTTTTTCGAGCGCAGCAGCGTTACAGCCATGCTCATTTGCTGTTTCCAGGCCGGTATCATCTGGCTGCGTGCGTCGCCCAGGGATTCGGCTGCGTAGCCCACAATTTCCTTGACCTTTTGGATTTGGACCGTGGCGGTTTCCGATAGGGACAGCGATAGGCGTAGTGCATAAACGCGGCGGTCCATGGCTTGGAGCTGATTCCACATCTGACGAAGATCTCCGATTTCACGGATGTCTTCGGAATCCTTCAATTCCACTCGGCGCTTCTCATATTCGGCGGAAAAACGCTCCATCGCCAGGATTGCCGCGGCAATGGCCACCTGCAAGGCGTCTTTATATTTCTCGTTTTCCAGGGCCAGCTGGTCCATTTTGCTGATATCCCCAATGGCTTCGATCCGCTCATGCTCGAGCCGGGTCTCGATGTCCGTAATGGTTGGGGCCAGCTTCTGATAATTGGCCAGAAACCGCTCAATCCGGTTGGCAACGGTATCAAATCCGGGAATCAATCCCAGGAGCTTTCTCGCCTCGGTGAGACTGCTGGGATTCAGCTCCTTCAAGTGAGTCTGCAATTCCAGAAGCAGTTGGCCGGATTCGCCGGCATCCTTCATCCGCACTTGTTGCAGCAGGGAATCGGAAAAAGAGGAAATCTGCTGTTGGGCTACATCGCCAAAAGTAAGAATTTGCGTGGACTGGCGCAGGTCGATCCGCCGGGACAACTCTTGAGCCTTGACCAGCGCCTGTTCGGAGAGCTTGGGAAGGACAGGCATCGGCTTGACCGGCTGAAGGTCCAGCAAAACCGTCGGGGTAGTCGTTCCCGCCCCCTGCGCCGCTGCGGTCATTGGTTCGAACTTGCTTTCGTCCATGAGAATCTCCTTTATTAATCTTGGATTTCCTTCTGAGAGACTTGTTGCCAATTCCAGCAAACAAGTCTTCTGGGTTCGGCAATATCGGTAGCGCTATGAATTCCCCCTTTTGTCTTCGCAACGCGACCCCTGGAAGCGGAGGGAACCGGAATTCAGCGCGCCACGAGCCCCTCCAGGATCTTCTCCAACACCTCATTGCTTGGCATTTGTTGCACTGATTCAATCGAAGGGGCTACCCCGATTTCTTTGAGCACCGGCGACAGGGTGGACTGCGAAGACATCAACCCCACCCGGAATCCATGCTGTTCCCAGGCCAACCGCTGCACGGCAGGATCCAGCAAGGCATCGACCAGCCGCTTGCCCCCTTCGCTGAGAACCACCAGGGGATGGCTGCTCCAGGTGGTCGGCTTGGGATAGAGTATGCGGCACAACTTGGAAACTTGATTGAGAACGGCCGGATTTTCGGCCGCAAATTCTGCCAACTGGTTCTCATAGCCAATGATCATGGGGAAAGCCCCGAGCCCCTGGGTGAGATAATTCTTGAACAGCGTACCGGAACTTGTTTCGACGCGTCCCATGCGGGTGAATATGAGCCGGACTCGCGGGATGAGCGGATCGATTTGCGAAATATCCGGGATGTCCCCATTCAAGGTGTTTGCCAGCAGGCCGGCATAGGCATAACCGGAATTGCTCTCCGAGGGGTTAGTGGAAATCACATTGATTCTTCCGTTCAGCTGAGGAAGCCCCAGCTTGGCCCACTCCACCTTGTTTTCCACAGCTTTGATCAGGCGGGCCAGTTCGACAATGTAATACGAATTCCCGCTCTTCTCCACCAGGGGTCTATTGTCAGCCGCGGGGCCGCTGGAAATCTGGACGGGTTGGCTCAGCGCTTGCGCCACCGGCTCCCAGCTGTAAATGACGATAGGCGAGTTAAAGATATCCTCCACTCGCTTGGCTTTTCCCCGGAATGTCTCCGCGGCGCTGCGGCTGGCGGGCCAGAGGAAATCCAGTCCCGTCAATTCGGTCCTCATCATCGCCAGGGAACCACTTTTAGTCGCCGTCACCCGCAACTTGTATTTTTCGGCCAGAAGCTTCTGGACCTCCGGATCGGCAAGGAATCCCGCCTTCTCCCCTCCGATCACTCCTTTGACTTCAATCTCAGAAATGCCGGAGATGTTTCCAATGGTCTCTCCGCCGCCGGGGAGAAGGCGTTTCTGCTGGAGGTATTTCCAGCCAAACAGAGCGCCAATGGCCACCAACAAAATGAGGATTCCAACAAATCTTTTCATGCAACGCTCCCTCTACCCCGGAAAAAAGGTCGGGACTTCGATTTCCCCCAATCGGCGCACTCTCAATTGGTCTTTAGCCCCTTCCGGGGGTTGGACTGGGTTTGACTGGAGTCGTCGGCCACCCGATGCCGGACGTTAGCCACCTCCGACTCCTTGAACTCATTTGCCGCGCCGGCCAACAGCGCTTCCAGCGTCATGGCCTCGGCGTCCATGGCTCGGCGTTGCTCATTGGTCAATACGCTAACCAGGCGACGCAATCCAGGGATTGTGAGATGAACAACCTTTTCGATCCGGTCCAGGGTCTGCTCCTCCTCCCTGGTGATCGTCTCGCGTTGAGCCAACTGCAGATAACCCTGCAGACTGTTGCGTAGCATGTCAAGGATGGGCTGCAGTGAAGCGACCTCTGGATGTCGGATGTCTTTTGGGTCCTTCCGGAAATGGTCGGCAATCTCCTGGATCACCTCGCAGAGCTCGCCGATGGCAGCCTGGAAATCCGGCTTCACCTTGGAGGCGATCTGTCGAAAAAGTTGAAGCCGCTCCTCGATCCCCCCGAGTGCTTGCTGGAGATCTTCCTCCGTCACTCCCTCATCGTATATGATTTCATTGGGCGGCCGGCGGCTCGGGAAAACCAGCTGCACTCCCCCCAAAATTGCCAGGCCGGCTGCCACCGCCAGCCAGAGCGGAGCGCCAACCAGGCTGGCCCCTGCCAGGGTAACAGCGCCGCCCATGCCGGCAATGACCTGCTTGGTCGTGTCAGTCATGAGAAACACTCTAATTATAGCCCTTGGCCTCCCGCATGGCTTTCGCCAGATCCTTGGAGCCGTCAAAGACCTTGCCGTAACTTTGGGAAACCAGCCACTCCATCGGCTCTTTCTTGGCTGCCGATCCAAAGAGAATGGGGTAAATGGGCACATCCTTCCTTAGGGAAAACCCAAAAACACCCGAAGTGAAGGCTTCCTGGCTGTCGGTAGGTTCGCCATCGGTCATGACGATAACCGACATGTGGTATTTGCCAGCCTCTGCCGCATACTCGTTCAAAACCCGGAAAGCCTCAGCAGCCGCGTGGTACAAGCTTGTGCCGCCGCCGGCCGTTTTGGTTTCGACCGCCGTCAACACCGGCATCAACTGCCCCATATCATTCCCCTTGGCCACCAGCGGCTGATCAGCACCGTTGCTGAAGGGAATGACAATCGAAATGTCCCGCGGCGAGGGCTGCAGGAGATGTTCAGCTGCCAGCTCGGGAGTCAGCAGGATCCGCATGGCTTGTTTCAGCTCCTGTTCCCCACCGTTCCCGCCCATGCTCCCCGAAAAATCCAGCACGAAGACCGTCAACGATGGTTTCCGGAAGGCCACCTGGTAGAGATAAAGGGCTTCGCGGATCACCGGTTCACTGGGCACTGCGATGGGTGTGATCACTTTGTTTAGATCAATCCCCCAGGCGGGGTTGAACTTGGCCGTATCGGCACCACTGAGGTTCATCCCCAACAATCCGGTGCGCCGGCCGGATGCCAGGATCTTCTGCTGAATCTCATTGGAGAGCAGGTACTGCTGCAGTTCTTTGAAGAAGGCTTCCTTCTCCGATTGACCCTTGTTGATCAAGGCTAGGGGGGAGTCGGCAATCGCCGTCCCGTCGCGTAAATAGATGGCATACAGAGGCTCTTTGCCAGCCGACGCCAATTTCTGATTAGTCTCGATCAGCAGCGACTCATAAGTGAATACGGCGTTCATCAGCTCCGGCCGTTCCAGCAGGAGATCCATCAGAAAGCCTGTGCTGCCTGCCGAGCGCTGAAAACCGCCCAGCAGCGAAGAGACCAGCTTGCCCACTTTTTCATCCCGGACGTGCTTGATCTCCAGTATCTCCGGGTTCCCTGACAAAGCATACAGGAACCCCAGGTAGGCCATGCAGCCTGAGTTCGACTGGGTGGCAGAGGTCATGCCGATTTGCAGGCGGCCGCTAGTGCGGGCTTTGACCAGATCGGCAATCGTGATGTCGTGTCCGACGTAACCCGACTCGTTCTTCACCCAGCCCAACTGCTTCGCGGCGGACAACCGGACACCCAGGACCATCGGCGAACGCATAATGCTCTCCGATTGTCGGACCACTCCCTTGCGGTCCCCATAGGCAATCCAAATGCTGGAAGCCGGCCAAATAGCATCAGGCGTGGCTTGCGCTCCCTTGCTGATTTCCGCCGCAATTTCGCCGGAACCGTAGTAAGCCATCTCGATGCGTGTTCCTTTGCGGCGGGCAAATTCCTGTACCAAGGATTCCAGACTGCGATTTTCTGAACCGGCCCAAATCAGCAATCCCGGAGGCAGTTGGACGGCAGGCTTCTGGTCTTCCGGCGCCTTGCTCGAGCGGCATCCCACCACGGACATTAACAGCACAAGTGTGACGACGCCCAAAGCCCTCCAGTCGATCCACTGATCCTTTTGATTGGCCATTTCTTTCTCCTATTTCGTGAAGTCCCGTGACCATTCCATTCCAGGAACTACTCCTCACCTGGCTCGGATGTTTACGGGCCAAGCCGCGCACTTCTGTTTTGAGAGGTGGGAAATCGATGGGCAGACGATTCTGAAAATACTGCCACGGCAAGCGACTGTTGACGGGGAGCTGTCGATTCGAGCGGCCGTTCGAATTCGAGGTTCCATCGCTAAGTATTCATTGAATAGATTGGACGAGAACCTGAGGGCTCAAGTCGTGCCTCTCAAATAAGGGACGCCTCACAAAAAGGCAATCGTCACTTCCAGACACGGACTTAAGCACTTTCTAATATATCAATGATCATGTTAATTCCGTGTTAACTGTGTAAGGAAACTCACGGGATCGCTTTAGATATGGGACCAGTCCCTTTAGGAACTGCTGTTTCACAGGGAGAGATCACAGGTTCCTCAGGCTCTCGCAGGAACGGCGCGAGGCCGCATCGAGTCGAGGGTCAGGCGGATTCCTTCCGAGTAAGGAGTCTTGTGCAGATTCGGAAGTAGTTGGCGTAAACGTGTGTCGTCGAGTTTCACCGGGGTGGTCCACAGGTAGTGCATCTCGACGACCTCGCGGAGAAACGGATTGAAGAGTCCCAACAGGCGCAACATGAACTTGCCTGCGACGCGAAGACGGGGTTTCTGATGAACAGCCTCAAAAACTTGCTCGGCGAATTGCCGAGTGGTTATCAGCCCGGGACCAGCGACGTTCCACGCCTTGCCGTAGGCTTCCTCCCTTTCCGAAAGAGCGATTAACGTTACGGCCAGGTCCGGGACGAAGATGAACTCGTGGGGTGTGTCAATAGGACCGATGACATTGGCGGTCCCGCCATTCACTGCCGCATCAAAGATCGCGTGAACGTAACTCAATTCCGAGTCCGGGCCGTAGAAATCAGGCGGGCGCAAGATGGTCGTTCGCATCCCGCGGGGGTTGTCTGCGGCGAGGACAAGATCTTCCTGTTCCTTGCGCATGCGGCCTTTGAAAGCCTTGGGATTACGCGGGTGAGACTCACTGACGAACTCCTGCTCAGGCACTCCGTACGGATATACGGTACTTAGGTGGACGTAGTGCCGAACTCCAGCGGCTGCTGCGGCCCCAAGCGCGAGTCGTGTCAGTTTTGGATGTTGTTCAAACTGAGGATATGGAACTCCGACCGTATAGAAAATCGTGTCGGCCCTCACAGCGGCGCGTGCTGCAGCGGCTGAATCACTCAAATCGGCTGCGCAGTATCCGACAAGAGGTTCATAACGACGAAAATCCCGGCGCAAGCGATCTTCGGACCGCCCTACAACGCGAAACGATTGGCCCCCCTCTGCAAGCTTTGCCGCCAGCGCCTTTCCAACCGCTCCTGTGGCTCCGAATATTGCATAGTTCATATCTCCCGGGACTATTTCTCCTTTGCGATGCAAAAACCTTTCATCATCAACTTGTGCCTTGTCAAGGAAAAAGTGAAAGCTATTTACGTTGATTGAGCGTTTGGACATAATGGAGCCATGCGGGAGAGTTGAAAGGCAGGTTGGAGACCCGGCACCCCCGCCGGGCGATTTTCCCACAGCTTCAGGCGTCTCGGGGCGCGTTCCATGGGGGGAATCTGGGGGTTCGGGCTGGGCGAAGCCGCTGTGGTGGCAAAATACGGCCTCGCAGAGCTCGGCCCTCCACTGATGACTGAGGTGTTACACGACCTGAGCTATTCCTCTCCGCCGATTTTCCAATTGAGGTCCGAGACTGTTCCTAGCGAAATTTCCGAATTGAGGCTCCAGCCATTCATCAACCAGACGGAGACTTCACCTGTCATGCTGTTGTGCCACAGGAAATCCGGCATGCCATCGGCATTATAGTCCCCAGTGCCGACGATCTTCCAATCCATTCCCCGATTGGGACAATAGCTTGTGGCAACCGACATGGAACCCCCATTCATGGCCCAGATCATAATGGCTCCGCTGGTGCGGCTCTGCCAAACCAGATCCGGGATGCCGTCCGCGCCGATATCGGTCACGGCGGCCAATCTCCACTCCGGCTCGTTGGGGGCGAGCCACACGGCGTCTTTGTAGGTGATGCCATCCATCAGCCAGACCACGGTGTTGCCGGTGGAGTCGTTGCGCCAGAAAAGATCCGCCTTGCCATCGCTGTTGAAGTCGCCTGCCCCGGCAATCTTCCAGCCGGGTCCCATGCTGAACATAAAATCAGCACCCGTGGGCAGGGCCTGTCCGTTCATATACCAGACCATCACTTCCCCACTGGAAGGGTCCTGCCAGACGATGTCGGTCCAGCCATCGCCGTTGAAATCAGCAAAAGCGGCGGCGTTCCAGCGGGGATCCTGGTTGGCGAAATATATACCGCCTCCTCCCAGAAACCACGCCATATTCTGGCCCGTGGAAGGGTTGCGCCAGAAAATGTCGGATTTTCCGTCTCCATTAAAGTCGTAACCGGCGGCAGGCACGGGAGGTAGAGATGTATCATGAACGAAGACATCCCCAACCCCATTCGAGTCCCCGGCAACAAGGTTGCTGGCATACGACTCAAACGCCACATACCGGCCGTCGGCGCTGATGGAAGGGTATACACTATACCCATTCCCCTGAATTCCAGAGCTGTCCACACTCACCCGGGTAGTGTGGCCTGTCTGGCGGTCATGAACGAAGACATCAATACCCCCATTCGAGCCCACGGCAACAAGGTTGCTGGCCAACGAGTAGAACGCCACGCACCGGCCGTCGGCACTGATGGAGGGGTAAGAACTACTACTGTTCCCCTGAATTCCTGAGCTGTCCACGCTGACCCGGGTAGTCTGGCCTGTCTGGCGGTCATGAACGAAGATAACGGAATACCCAT
>Ga0335069_10011142_pt1 | contig 12708 bp, 13 predicted proteins | sample Lox_Sample_11_FD_206714 | JGI IMG/M metagenome (GOLD analysis project Ga0335069, IMG submission 206714) | Soil microbial communities from Loxahatchee National Wildlife Refuge, Florida, United States - Lox_Sample_1.1 | ecosystem: Environmental > Terrestrial > Soil > Wetlands | place: USA... | reverse complement strand
TCACGCTTCCGCTGAACATCCCCAGCCTTTGCGATGCTTGCGGGTGTTCCAGATTCAATTGCACGCTGATCTCAGGTTCCGAAAACAACTGCGCGAGGGAAGGCAGCGATCCCGAGAAGGTCGGCCCAAGGATGCCTACTTTTGCGTGAGGCGAACCCGGCGGCTGCAAGGCTTGTACCCACGCCAACGCATTCCGGAATTGCGCCTTGTGAATCCCCTGGGTCGGTTCCTCACCCACCACAAAAACGACGAGACCTTTGCCGTAGTTCTCTGTAAGTGGGCCGTCACTCCTCCGGAAGAGGATGATCCCTGGCTGATCTTCCTTCAGCCCCGTTTCTTCATTGGCTTTCTTCTCATCGTCCAGACGGGTATAAGTCGTATCTTCCAGGTCCCAGGGCAGCCATGCGCTATCGAAGTCATACTTCTCGTCTTGCGCACCCTCTTGGATGGCGACTGACAGTTGGTCAAAAATCACGGGCAGGTGCGTGTGGATGGGGTCGGGTAAGGTTGCGATGACATACTTCAGCTCAGAAATCTTTCCGATAAGCTCCGGCCGGTACACGGTGGGTGGCGCTTCGCCTTCATAGCAACTGGCGGGCAAAACCAGCCCATCGATCTCCAGAAAACCCTGCAACTCATCGCGCAGGCTGCTGCAGCCTGGAGCGTCCTTGGGAGTCTTCGGCTTAACAAGCGGCGGCTTCGATTTTTCTCCGGCTACCGCGCTTCCCTGTGGCGTTTTCGGCGCCGACTGCACTGACAATCCCACCCACGCCGCGATCGCCAGCAGCGCCGCTGCCCCGATGGTGCCTTCTCTGTTCATCGAAACAACTCGAGAACCGGGACCCTGAAGACTTCTTGAGAGGTAGTGATTCCTGGGAGCAAAGCGTTACACAGAGTCTTCCGAGGCCTTCCGCAATCCTCAACCCCAGGTATCGCGTGGTATACTTACGGTTCGCCTGCAGTAGGTAACGAGGCAATCCAGTGATCTCCTCCATCGGGCGAAATCCTGCGCCATCATTGATTTTCGTAACGAGGTAGAGCTATGTCCGGCCACTCAAAGTGGGCAACAATCAAGCACAAAAAGGGCGCGCTCGACGCCAAGCGCGGCAAGATCTTCACGCGCCTAATTAAGGAAATCACGATCGCGGCCAAGAACGGCGGCGGCGATCCCGACATGAACCCCCGCCTGCGCACGGCTGTCGCGGCCGCCAAGGCCGAGAACATGCCCGCCGACAACATCAAGCGCGCCATTCAGCGCGGAACCGGAGAATTGCCCGGCGTCAACTACGAAGAGTTCACGCTCGAAGGTTACGGCCCGGGCGGCGCGGCCGTGCTGGCCGAGATTAACACCGACAACCGCAACCGCACCGTCAGCGAAATGCGCCATGTCTTCAGCAAGAACGGCGGCAACATGGCCGAAGCGGGCGCCGTCGCCTGGATGTTCCACAAGAAAGGCGACATCATCGTGGCCAAGTCGGCTGCCAAAGAAGATGACCTCATGAACATCATCCTCGAGGCCGGCGGCGAAGATCTGCGCGACGACGGCGAAACCTGGGAAATCCTCACCGAGCCTTCCGCTTTCGAAGCGGTTCACGAAGCGGTGAAGAAAGCCGGCATCACGCCGGAATCGGCTAGCGTCGCAATGATCCCCCAAAACTACATCAAGCTCGAAGGTTCTCAGGCCAACACGATGATCCGCCTGATGGAAGCGCTCGAAGAGCACGATGACGTGCAGAACGTGCACTCCAACTTCGACATCGATCAAAAACTGCTCGAAGAAGTGGCAGGCTAAGCAGCAAAACCCCAAACAAGCGATTCTCGAAAGCCCCGCGCTCAACGGCGGGGCTTTTCATTTGTAGAGACCACGCCGCGCCCGGGTGAACGAGGCTCTTCGACTTCCTCCATTCGAATTAGTCCGGCCGGAGGATTGACTTCTACGATCCACGACCGCAGACTCCCCAAACTCGTAATCCCCTGCCCCGCTCCCCGCGTGCTTTGTAAAAAAGCTCAAGTGATTTGGAAGTGCTGGCGTGCGCATGATGAGGCTCTCTTTGCCTCGTCGGCCGCGAGAGCCGACGTTTTCAATCGCGATCTTTAATTCGAACGGAAAGAGGACTCTGCCATGAATTGCCTTCGCCCGGCGCCGCTAGTGACGCCCGAACCTCGCACTTATAAGCGGTTCAGATCGCTCGCAGCAATCGTGACGCTCGTGTTGGTGCCAGTTGCATCGACCTTGACTGCCTCCGCCCAAACGATTCAAAACAAGTTCGCGCCGACCGGATCCATGCAACAACCCCGCGAACTGCACACAGCGACGCTACTCCAGAATCACAAAGTTCTCATCGCCGGAGGCACAAACGGGACCACCGTTCTTTCCAGCGCTGAATTTTTCGATGGAAGCACTGGAAAGATGTCTCCCACCGGAGCGATGATCTCCGCTCGCCAGATGCACACCGCGACTCTGCTAAACAATGGAAAAGTTTTGGTTGCGGGAGGCTACGGCCCGTCAGTGAGCCTCGCCAGCGCCGAGCTTTATGACCCAAAAACCGGAACGTTCAGTGCAACCGGATCAATGACGACCGTCCGCGCGGGCCACGTTGCTATTCTCCTCAACGACGGACGAGTGCTGATTGTTGGTGGTGCGGATACCACCGCCGAAATCTATGACCCCGGTAGCGGTCTCTTCACCTTGACGGGATCATTGGCGCTCGCCCGTTACCAACCGACTGGGACGCTGCTGCCCAACGGTACGGTCTTGATCACAGGTGGCAACTCCAGCGCGAACTTCGCGGAACTTTACGACCCTTCGACAGCCAAGTTCACTACAACCGGAGCGATGGTAGTCAACCGTACGCTACACACCGCGACTCTTCTTCCCAATGGCGAAGTCCTCATTACCGGGGGCGTCACTGCATCGGAAGGAGGCTCCTTGAATCAAGCAGAGCTCTACAATCCAGCCACCGGAACGTTTCACGCGACAGGACGCCTGACCGCAGGCCGCCGCCAGCACACTGCGACCCTTCTGCAGAATGGAAAAGTTCTTCTTGCCGGAGGATTCGGAGTTCTTCCCCACCTGCAAATCGAAGGGGCGTTGTTCAGCAGCGAGGTCTACGATCCGTCAAAAGGGACTTTCAGTGCCACAAGCCCGATGGTCAGTGAACGTTACGCCACCACCGCGACCGAACTGACCAGCGGCAAAGTCCTTTTTGCAGGCGGCAATGCATTTTACGGGGGGGGGAGTTTCAAGCGCTGAGATCTTTTACTCCAACGGATACGGCTGCAACGCCGGCAACTCAGGTTGCGCCCTGCACAGTGGAGACTTCATTACGTTCGACCCGAACGACTGGCAGTACGGCCTGCCCGCTCTTCTACTCGACAACGATTACGACGAAGTCTACCTGGGGAGCAGCGACGTATTCACCATCGGTCTGCCCCAGGGTGGGTTCGCAGCGGTGTTCGCCAGTTCCATTTACTTGGCTCCTTTCCTGCCGCAATCTGGGGCGCCCGGCGTCCTCAATGCGAACTACGTCGATCCCTCGACGACTTCCGCAGGCGTTTTTGGCGGCGACGTGGCCACGCTCAAACTTAACGTAGATTTCGCCGACGCCGCGATAACGACCGGAACGTCGAAAACCGCCTTCGGCGATCTGACGCTCTGCAACTTCTCCAACCTTCCCGCTGCGAACGGACTCACAGTGCGCGAGTTCCTCGGTGTCGCCAACTCGGTGTTGAGCGCTTTCTATACGCCGCCCTTCACGGCCGCGAACACCGATCCCATCGTCGCCGGTCTCAATGACTCGTTTCGCTATGAAGAACTCTCGGCTTACGGCTTGGCGCACCTCGCGAACGGTCCTTGCCCGTGAGCGGAGGCCCTTGACCGAACCCTCCGCCTTTGAAGCGGTTCACGAAGCGGTGAAGAAGGCCGGCATCACGCCGGAATCGGCCAGCGTCGCCATGATCCCCCAAAACTACATCAAGCTCGAAGCTTCTCAGGCCAACACGATGATCCGCCTGATGGAAGCGCTCGAAGAGCATGACGACGTGCAGAACGTGCACTCCAACTTCGACATCGACCAGAAACTGCTCGAAGAAGTGGCAGGCTATGCAGCAAAACCCCAAACAAGCGATTCTCGAAAGCCCCGCGCTCAACGGCGGGGCTTTTCTCGGTACCCACCCGCCTGGCCGCCTCCCGTGGCAGCGCCGAACCCTCGAACTCAGGATTCTATGGCCCTGCGCAAGAATAAGCGTTCCTTGCCGCCACTTGCGACCGTCCTTTGCGCGCCGCATCTATAATTGGAGCGTGAATTCTTCCATTACAGTCCGAGAAGTCGCTTCCGCCGACTTTCCTACCCGGTGGGGCCAGTTCCGCATTCATGGATTTGAAGGGATTTTCGAAGCTGATGCGCAGAACGGCCAGCGCAGCGGCCAGAGGCAAACCAGCCCGCCGTGCGGCAGCAACGCGGCCGGCACGAGAAAAGAAGAAGCGGTAGCCCTGGTGATGGGAGACGTCCACAGCCGTCCCCCACTAGTGCGCATTCACTCACAGTGCCTCACGGGCGATGTTTTCGGTTCGCTGCGTTGTGACTGCCGCGATCAGCTTGAGATGGCGCTCGGCCTGATCGCTGAAGCCGGCGCCGGCGTTCTGATCTACGAGCAGCAGGAAGGCCGCGGCATTGGGCTTATGGCCAAATTGCAGGCTTATCAACTCCAGGACGCTGGCTTGGATACGGTGGAGGCCAACGAGCGCCTGGGTTTCAAGGCCGACCAGCGCGAGTTCGCCCTGCCCTCTGAAATCCTGAAGGCGTTGGGCATCTCGGAGGTGCGGCTGCTTTCGAACAACCCCGAAAAAGTCGCTGCGCTCGAGAAAGGCGGTGTGCGCGTCGTTGAGCGGGTTCCGTGCGAGGTGGCCCCAACCGAGCACGCGGAAGAATATTTAAAGACAAAGAAGGAAAAGATGGGGCACCTGTTCACTTCGCGCTAAGAGCGGCGATTTGCTTTGCCCGCTTCTGGACTCTTCAGTTTCAGCGCAACGCTTCCGGCTTTACGAAGGGGTTCATCCGGCCGCCTGTTACACTCTTCACTTCTTCAATCTGATCAAGCGCGCCTTGTTTCCGGGCGGATGCTTGCCTTATCCAACCCTAACACCTTAGCGAGTTCCCGCTGATTGTTCGCCGGTAACACGTCGACTGCCGCTGACGCGAGCGCGTGGTAGGCGCGGGCTGAATGTGGCAACGCCTGCAACTCCCGCAAATGCCGGGCGACGGTGGCTGCATCTCCGCGAATGATCGGGCCGCTAAAGCTGGCGGCCGCGCCGATACGCACGTAGTTTTCGATCGTCTGCCGCAGGATGGCAGCACTTCGCCGGCGGGCCTGTGCAGGTGAAATTCCTGCCGCCTTGGCAATTTGCTCGGAAACCGCCAGCAACGCTGTCAGCAGTGGAGAGATGAACGTCGCCCACGCGTGATATGAGGCTTTCTGCCGTTTGGCAATCGCATACGATTCGGCACCAAGGTGCCGAATAATTGCCCGCACTTCGCGGACAGCCTCGCGGTCTCCTTCCACCGCAAATGGGACGCCGCGGAAAGCTGGCCGCGAGCGGGTCACAAACGTCATCAGCGGATGTGCCGACGCAACCTTTGCGCCGCGTTTTTTCAAAAGGCGCAGCTCCTCGCTGGTCAAGGATCCGCTTGAATGCAGCAGCACCTTGCCGTGCCAATCAGTATTGGTAGCAGCGAGGCGTTGCGCCACCGAGACAATCTGTCCGTCCGGCACAGCGAGCCAGACTATATCCGCGCTGAGCGGTTCGAGATCGAAAGTCACGGCGCGCGCTTGCACGGCACTCGCCAGCCGGCGTGTACGGCGGCGAGATGCAGGATGGGATCGCGAAACCACTTCCGTGAGCTTGTATCCGGCAGCGCGCAACGCAAGCGACAGCGCGGTCCCCAAGCGACCGGCACCCACGATGGCAATCGATCGGCGACGTTTCATTCGCCTCCGCAGCATAACAGTTCGCTCACGCGCCCGATGCTGCACTTCTTGTTACTGACCGTATGCCTCATCAACCGGCTCGTGAAGCGCTGCACTATATTGGAAAGCATGGCTAAGTCGAAACGCAGCAAGCCGAAATCCGCCCGCATTCTTTCTTCAAAACTGGTCTATCGAGGGCCGGCTTTCTGGGTCACGTCTGAACGGGTTCTGGAACCAACCGGAATCAAGACCTTGCGTGAAGTGGTCCGCCATACCGGGTCCGTGGTTGTGCTAGCCACCGGTCACAGGGGAATCGAACCCGTCATCCTGCTGGAGCGGCAATACCGGCATGCCGCCTCTTCCTTCCTCTGGGAGTTGCCTGCAGGTCGCATCGATAAAGGGGAAAAGCCCCTCCCGGCGGCCAAGCGGGAGCTCTTGGAAGAGACGGGCTACCGGGCGAAAAGCTGGAAGCGTATTCTCCATTTCTTCGCCAGCCCCGGCTTCGTTGCTGAACCCATGACCCTCTATTGGGCGCAAGGTTTGGAGGCCGGTCAGGCTGAACCCGAAGAGGATGAAGTGATCGAAATCCGAATGGTTCCCTTATCTCAGGCGGTGCGGATGGTGATCCGGGGACAGATCCAGGATGCGAAAACCATCGCCGGGGTCCTGTGGCTCGATCACCACCAGCGGGTTCAGAAATCCGCACAGAGTACAAGCCGTTTGTGATCTGCATCCTTGACAGCCTTAGGACCCGGTTCCACAATACGCCCAGAAAATGGGCAGGTAAGCCCGGCGATTGGACCTCTTGCGCCGGGCCGAAGAGTTGTTCGCCTGGCTCAGGGGGCGCATGTGGAACGACTGAAAGGTACGGTCAAGTGGTTTAACAACGCGAAAGGATACGGGTTTATCGGACGCGAGGACGGGAACCCGGATGTTTTCGTCCATTACAGCGCGATCACCGCCGATGGCTACAAGAGCCTGCAAGAAGGCGATTCGGTCGAGTTCGAAATTGTGCAGGGTCAGAAAGGACCCCAAGCCGCGAACGTCACCAAGCCGTCATAGCTATCTGCTTAGTTCGATCCCTTTTTAAAGTCACTCACTACCGCGAGTCGGAGCCGCGGATCTGGCTGAAGCCTTGGTGTGCGTTTCGCATGTGGGGCGCCACCCATCCCCAGCGCACTAGCCTCCTCCCTTCGTCTTTGTTTACTCTTATTGGGACATCTCCCTCATGGAAAACAAAGCGATCGCAAACCTTTTGTATGAGACGGCCGACTTGCTTGAGATCGACGGCCAAGATTCCTTCCGCATTCGTTCTTACCGAAACGCCGCACAAGCAATCGAAAATCTACCGCAGCGCGTGGCCGACCTGATCAGCGAGCCGAAAAAACTGCTCGAAGTTCCCGGCATCGGCAAAGGCATGTTGAACAACCTGCAGGAGCTGTTCAAAGAAGGCAGGCTTTCGCAGCACGCCGCACTGCTGGAGAAATACCGCCCCTCGATGCTCGAACTCCTCAAGGTTCAGGGCCTCGGCCCGAAGACCATAGCGCTGATTTGGGGCGCGTATCAGGTCTGCGATGTTGAAGGGGTAGAGAAGCTGGCCCGGGAAGGAAAGATCCGCGAGCTGCCCCGCATGGGCGAGAAGCACGAGACCAAGCTGCTGAAGGCGATTGAAGACTATCGCCGCATCGGCGGCCGGTTTCTGATCGATACGGCTGAGCGCGAGGCCGAGAAGCTCAAGGAATATCTTGCGGCATTTCCCGGCATCGACAAGATCTCGACCGCCGGGTCGCTGCGCCGCGGCCGCGAGACCGTGGGCGACCTCGACATTCTGGTCACGGGCAAATGCTGCGTCGATGATGACACCCGGCAAAAGGCAATCGAGTACGTGGCGAACTACCCACCCCTGATGGACATCATCGCCAAGGGCGATAACAAAATCAGCTTTCGCGTGCGCAATGGCATGCAGGTCGACGTACGTCTGCTGCCCCCGAAGTCTTTCGGCGCCGCCATGCAGTACTTCACCGGCTCCAAGAATCACAATGTCGCACTGCGACAGCGGGCGCTGAAAATGGGTTACACGCTCAGCGAATACAGCCTGGCCACACTCGAGGGCGAAAAACCGGTCGCCGGAAAAACCGAAGAAGAGATTTACGCGAAGCTGAAACTCGACTACATCCCGCCTGAAATGCGCGAAAACCTCGGCGAGATTGACCTGGCCGCGGCGCACGGTTTGCCTGTTTTGATCACCGAAAAGGATCTGAAGGGCGATGTGCATATGCACACCGTCGAAACCGACGGAAAGAACACGATCGACGAGATGGCCGAGGCTGCGCGCGAACGCGGCTACAAGTACATGGCGATTACGGATCACTCCAAGAATCTCGCCTTCGCGAACGGCCTCGATGACGTCCGGGCTTTAGCCCACATCGCGCGCATTCGCGAGGCAAACCAGCGCGTAGAAGGCATTCGCATCTTCGCTGGAATTGAGGTCGACATCCTCGGCGACGGCGCGCTTGATCTATCCGACGAAGTGCTTGCCCAGATGGATCTGGTCATCGCCAGCGTGCACTCGCAATTCAATCAGGATCGCGCGCAGATGACGGACCGATTGCTGCGCGCGGTTTCGAATCCCAACACATCGATTCTCGGCCACCCGACCGGACGCCTCCTCCTGCGCCGCGACTCCTACGCGTTCGATATGGATGCGGTGCTTGACGCGGCTGCGAAGAACCAGGTTGCTATGGAGTTGAATTCATATCCGGACCGGCTCGATTTGAACGATGTTCACTTGCGCCAGGCCAAGAGCCGCGGAGTAAAGATTGTTATCAATACCGATGCGCACCATACATCGCATCTGGAGAAGATTCGCTTCGGCGTGCTGCAGGCGCGGCGCGCCTGGCTCACGAAGGATGATGTGCTGAACACACTACCGGTTGAGAAATTCGCTAAGGCCATGAAACATGCAGCTTAACCGGATTGCTGCAGCAACGCCGACATACCAGCGCCACGTCCACACGCGCTAGAATCTGACTATGACCGCTGAAAACGATCCGCCGCCGCTTCCCGAAAGGCCACAAAATCCACCGCCGGACATTCCGTCCGCGCCGCAGCGTACTCCGCTCGACCTCGGCCCTGGCGTCGGCATCAATGTGCAACAGGATATGGCTGCGCCCGAGCGCAAGCTGCCGCCCCTAAGAATCCTGCTGGTAGCAATCGCGGGCTTAGCCGTGCTGACGGGAATCATCATGTTTGCGGCCCGCGCGAAGCCCCAGGGCCATGGCGCGGTGGAGAACGTGGCGGCTATCGAAATCCCCGGCCAGAATGCGATGCTGGTGGCCATCACAGTGAATTTTCAAAACACCGGCGAGAAGCCCTTCTGGATTCACGACATCAAGGGCAAACTGAAAGCCAATAATCAGGAGTACAGCGACGATGCTGCTTCGGCGGTCGACTTCGAACGCTACTACGAGGCTTTCCCTGCCCTCAAACAAGGCTCGCTGCCGGCACTATTGCCCGAGACAAAAATCATGCCCGGCAACTCCGCCCGCGGCACGCTGATCGTGAGTTTTCCGGTGAAGCAGGATGTCTTCGACAAGCGCGAATCGATCAGCGCGGTCATTCAGCCCTACGATCAGCCGTTGCCGGTGGTGCTGACCAAGTAGCTAATCGTGCTTCACGATGCGCCGGCGGTGGGCGAGATGCGTACTGGCGGTGGGTTTCAGGTCGTCATACTTCAGGATGCTGATCGAGCCGTCGACTTCCAGCACAGCCAGCGCGACCTGGTGGTAATCAGCGATGCCGTGCTCGCGCATCGCGCGTTCCAATTCATCCATGCTCACGTGCTCTTTGGCCATGTGAGCTTGAATAATCTGGCCATCATGCACGATCAACGAAGGCTGCCCCTGGATGAACTTGCGAAAGCGACGGTTCGCACCTGATAAGTCGGCGACAAAATAGTTCAAGACGAGCAAAGTGACGGCAGCAACCACGCCGCCAGCCAGCGAGGTATCGGGGCCGGTCATGGCATTCTGCACGGCGTTGCTCAAGAGAAGCAGGAGCGTGAGGTCGAAGGGCGTCATTTGCCCGACTTCGCGCTTGCCGCTCAGCCGCACCCCCGCTAACACAACTGCGTAGACGGCAAGGGTCCGCAAAAAGATATTCAGCAGGACCGGGCCAGCATGCTCGGGCAGAATAGCGGCCCCGCTCAGTTCGAAGTGTTGGCCGCGCTCGGGCTTGAGGAGGCGGTTGGCGTCGGCGTGACCGGCACCGGCGCATTCTTGGGCGTGCTTACGTAGCCGGTAACTTTATTCTTGTCGACCGTCCAGACGACAAGTTCGTACAGCATATGATCTCGGCCTGAATAGAACTGGATGGGCTCGTTCTGGTTGCGATCCTTCTTCTCGATGGTCTTGTCGTCAGAGGTCACGTTCATCGTGAACTTGCCCTTTTTGGCGTCCGTCTTCTTCAGCTGCAGGCTGACCGTCGAAACCGGCTGCGGCTTCGCGCCTTTGAGCAAGGTGAATTCGTAGTAGTTGCGGTCGCCACGGTGCTTGAGGGTTTCAAGATCGTCGCGCGTTTTGGCGATCAATCCGCTCTGCAGGCCGAGATCTCCGATGGTGCTTTGCAGCTTCGCTTTGGTGGCTTCGAGATCGGTCTTCGTGCTGGCAACGTCAGTCTTCACCCCACCCACATCACTTTTCACGCCCGCGATATCGCCGCTGACCTGACTGATCGCTTCTTTCTGTTCTTTCGTGATACGGGCTTCCGCCGCGCGCTGCGAAGCCTGCAACGCAGCCGAGCGTTCCGCCAGTTCCTTCTTAGTGATGCCGAGTTGCTGTCCAAGGGTTTCGGTTTCGGCCTCGGCGGCCTGCTGCTTCTGGCCCAGGTCGGCGATCTGGGATTGGCTCGCCACCTGGTCTTTCCCGAGCTTGTCGAGACGCCCGCGCAGATCGAACAGGAAGTAAAGCGATCCCGCCACGTAAATCAACGCCAGTAGCAGAAGAATCCACTTTCCGGCATTGCCGGTTGCCTCCTGAACAACGGTTACCTGCTCGCCTTGCTCAGTCATACGAGACCTTCCTCCATGAAGCCCTGCATGTTGGGGTTTTGGTCATTGTTTAGCAGAAGACCAGTGCTGTCAATTGCTTCCGGGGTGCCTAAAGGGCACTCCCACGCCATGACAATTGTCATCCTGCACCTGTGATGATCTGCACTGGCTGGCACACTCAATCCGGCTCATGATGCCAGCACGGTGGCTTAGTAGATCCTGCCAACCCGGAGCCGATGCGATGATTGCCGAGATGGAACAGACCACGCTTACCAGATTGGATGCGCGCACCCGTCCCGTCGTAGCCCGTCTCAACAGCGTCTCAAAAAACTATGGAACTGTGCAGGCCCTCAAGCAGGTCAACTGTGAAGTACGCGAGGGCGAAATTCTCGCCGTGCTCGGCCCGAACGGTGCCGGCAAAACCACCGCTGTCAAGTTGCTGCTTGGCCTGGCGGGCGCAACATCGGGCAAGGTCAGCGTCTTCGGTGGCGATCCGCGAAATCCCGACAACCGCCTGCGCACGGGTGCGATGCTGCAGGTGGCGCGTGTTCCCGAGACTCTACGCGTGCGCGAACACGTCGAGCTGTTCTCGAGCTACTACCCGAATCCCCTGCCAATCCATGAGACCCTGGCGGCCGCCGGGCTTACCGACCTGGCGAAACGCAAGTTCGGCGATCTCTCGGGGGGCCAGAAGCAGCGGGTTCTCTTCGCGCTCGCCATCTGCGGCGATCCCGACCTCTTGTTTCTCGACGAAGCCACCCTCGGTCTCGACGTCGAGGCACGCCGCCTGTTGTGGGACCAGATTCGCCGCCTCGCCGGCCGCGGCAAGGCCGTTCTCTTGACGACTCACTATCTTCAGGAAGCCGACGCGCTGGCAGACCGCATCGTGGTCATCAATCGGGGCGAGATCATCGCCGAAGGTACGCCGGCCGAAATCAAAGCTAAGACCGGAGGCAGGCAGATCCGCTGCCGCACTCGCCTTTCGCTTTCGCAGATTCAGGCCATATCCGGCGTCCTCGACGCGAAGACCGATGGCGAACACGTGGTGATTCAAACATCCGTGGCGGAGCCGGTGCTGCGCGAATTGCTCAACTGGGATGCGGATCTTTCCGGTCTCGAAGTCACCAGCGCTGGACTCGAAGAGGCTTTCCTCGCCCTCACCACCAACCAGGAATCGAACGGGAGTAACTCATGAGCGCTACTGCTACCGCTATCTCGCAGGCCGCCGCCGGCCGAACGCCGGCGCAAACCGCCCGGCTCTTTTTCAATGAAGCTCGCTTCGAATTTCTGAAGCTGGCGCGGCTGCCCATGTACTCGGTATCGATCATCATGTTCCCGGTCATGTTCTACATCCTGTTCGGCCTCACCATGAACCGCGGACAGGAACTGAGCAGCGTCCGTGTCTCAGCATATCTGCTCGCCACTTACGCAACTTTTGGCGTGATGGGTGCGTCGCTGTTCGGCTTCGGCGTGGGACTCGCCGGCGAACGCGGACTGGGCTGGTTGCAGGTGAAGCGGGCCACTCCCATGCCGCCCTTCGCTTATTTCTTTGCCAAGACCGTGGTCTGCATGACCTTCAGCCTGATCATCGTCCTCATCCTGATGACGCTTGGCTTTCTCTTTGGCGGCGTGCAATTCACTCTGATTGAAGCTGCACAACTGGCAGGCACGCTCGTGCTCGGCTCCATCCCCTT
>Ga0335069_10011141_pt1 | contig 12709 bp, 9 predicted proteins | sample Lox_Sample_11_FD_206714 | JGI IMG/M metagenome (GOLD analysis project Ga0335069, IMG submission 206714) | Soil microbial communities from Loxahatchee National Wildlife Refuge, Florida, United States - Lox_Sample_1.1 | ecosystem: Environmental > Terrestrial > Soil > Wetlands | place: USA: Florida... | reverse complement strand
GCCCAGCGATCTCGTCGCGGATGGAAAATGCGCGTGATCTCGCCGGTCTCGGGATCGATGGAGGAAAGATCAGTTCCTTTGTGCCGGTTGCACAGCATACAGGAAAAGGCGAGATTATCCGCCTGAGACAAGCCGCCGTGTTTTCGACTGAGAATGTGGTCGATTTGATGGGGGAAACCCGCATCGTCCTGGCCAATCAAGCAGTATTCGCAGCGGTAATCTGCGCGACGAACTACTTCAGCCCGGAGAAGCTCGCTGATGTCACTGGCCACGAGAAAGGATTTGGCGGGCTTTAGCTTTGGCCATTCTCAAAATGTGTTCCAGCTCTTCGTAGTGGTCGAGCTCGGCACGCTCTTCAGGTGACAGTTCGCTATACTTCTCGCGTTCCAGCAGCTCGGCTACTCGTCGCTGGGCTTCCGAGGAAGGGCGAAAACCGGCCACGGCTTCCGGCGTCGTGCCGCCAGCAATAAAATCGATGATCTCCAGATAAGCCGGACTAATCGTGCTCATACGGCCCTCATCATACACCCAGCCTACTTCACCATCGGTATCTTAATTCCCTTCTCCTTCGCGAACGCCTTGGCCTCGTCATAACCCGCGTCTACGTGCCGCGCGACGCCGATGCCGGGATCATTGGTCAGCACGCGCTCGATGCGCTTGGCCATACCGTCGCTGCCATCGGCCACCGTAACCTGTCCGGCGTGATGCGAGTAGCCGATGCCCACGCCGCCGCCGTTATGGATCGATACCCACGACGCGCCACTTGCGGTATTAAGCAACGCATTCAGCAGTGGCCAGTCGGCGATCGCGTCGCTGCCGTCCTTCATCGCCTCCGTCTCGCGGAACGGCGATGCCACAGAGCCGCAGTCGAGGTGATCGCGCCCCATCACGATCGGCGCCTTCAACTTGCCTTTCTTCACCATGTCGTTCAGCGCCAGCCCAAACTGCGCGCGCTCGCCGTAGCCCAGCCAGCAGATGCGGCACGGCAGGCCCTGGAACTTGATCCGCTTGCGCGCCAGATCGATCCAGCGGCTGAGAATGCGGTTGTGCGGAAACATCTCCAGCACCAAGGCATCCGTGGTGTGAATGTCCGCAGGATCGTCCGACAGCGCCGCCCAGCGGAATGGACCTCGTCCTTCGCAAAACAGCGGACGAATGTAGGCCGGCACGAAGCCGGGAAAATCGTAGGCGTTCTTCACGCCGTAATCGAAGGCGAAGGTGCGAATGTTATTACCGTAGTCGAAGGTCACCGCGCCCATTTTCTGCAACTTCAGCATGCCTTCGACGTGCCGCGCCATGGTGTCGAGCGAGCGCTCGACGTAGCCCTTGGGATCGCGTTTGCGCAGCTCAAAGGCTTCGTCCAACGACATGCGGTTTGGCACGTAGCCGTTCAGCGGATCGTGAGCTGAAGTCTGATCGGTAAGAATGTCGGGCACTACGCCGCGTTCGGCGAGCTGAGGAATAATGTCGCCGCAGTTTCCAACCAGCCCGACCGAGATGTTTTCTTTCTTTTTCTGCGCCTCCTTAATAAGCCGCAGCGCCTCGTCCAGCGACTCGGCCATGTGATCGCAATAGCCGGTGCGCAGGCGCTTCTTGATGCGCTCAGGATCGACCTCAATCCCCAGAAAGCACGCGCCTGTCATGGTGGCCGCCAGCGGCTGCGCGCCACTCATCCCGCCCATTCCGCCGGAGACGATCAGCTTGCCCGCGAGTTCCCCGCCCAGATGCTTCTCACCCGCGGCAGAGAACGTCTCATACGTGCCCTGAATGATTCCCTGCGTGCCGATGTAGATCCACGAGCCGGCAGTCATCTGGCCGTACATAATGAGGCCGAGCTTCTCCAGTTCGTTGAACTTCTCCCAGTTGGACCAGTGCCCGACCAGGTTGGCATTGCAGATGAGCACCCGCGGCGCGTACTCGTGCGTGCGAAAAATGCCCACGGGCTTACCCGACTGCACCAGCAGCGTCTCGTCGTTCTCCAGCGACTTTAGCGAGTTAACGATCGCGTGATAGCAATCCCAGTTGCGTGCCGCGCGCCCAGTGCCGCCGTAGACGACCAGGTCCTGCGGGCGCTCAGCGACATCGGGATCGAGATTGTTCATCAGCATGCGCATGGCAGCTTCCTGCGCCCAACCTTTGCAGGAGAGCGCATTGCCACGCGGCGCATGCACGGGAGTGTAGGCGGAAGTAGACGTATCGGTTAAGACTGGCATAACACAGAAATGGTAGTTCAAGGCAAGGGTCGGGGGATAGGGCGGCGGTCACAAAAATCCATGCGGCGCCAGCCGTTTTCATGGGACAATCAAAGCCAATTTCCCGGCTGGGTAGGTACGACAATGAACATCACGGTTGAACGGAAGCTGTTCACCGCCAATTCCACCATCGGCGAAATGAGCCTGAACGGCACATTTTTCTGCTACACCCTGGAGCCTCGCGCCGATCAATCACAAGGCAAGCCGTACTGCATTCCCGCAGGCCGGTATACCGTTGCGCTGGCCTTCAGCAACCGTTTTCAGATGATCACTCCCCACGTGATGAATGTCGCCGGCTTCCAGGAGATTGAAATTCATCCTGGCAATTACCCTAGGGACACCGAGGGCTGCTGTCTGGTGGGTGCGACGCACGACGTGGATTTCGTCGGCAACAGTCGCAACACCTTTACCAAACTCATGGAGCAACTTCAGGCGGGGCCGCTCACCATCACCTACAAGGACGCGGAGCAAGCGGCTGCTCAACCGTGAGGCACAAAAATCGGGGAGCGGCTGTTTGGCCATCTCCCCTCTCTCTCCGATCAGGTTTGCAATTGACGGTATCTTACGCGAAACCCTGAATCCCGCAAATCAAAATCAGGTAAAAATTTTGTCAACATAGCGGCGCCGTTCCACGTTGAGGGATATACCTCATTGTAGGATACACACAATGTGGCACTCATCGCTTAGAAACGATGCTCTGCCACAAAGTCGTAGTTAGCGCTTCCAGCGCCAGCAATGATAGGGAATCTTGACGCCTTGTTGTATCGTCCGAATGAGCGCACCAGGGCTGGAGGTTTGCACAACCCACGCTCGAGGAGGGTCCATTGTCCAGTTCTCGCAGACGCTTTTTGAGTGAGCTCTCTCTTGCTCTGGCGGGCACCGCCATCGCCGCGCACGGCCAGGCCCAACAGCCGACCGGAGCGACGCCGGGTGCACCGCCCGCTTTTGGCACTGCGTCGCTGGTTGGGCCGGAGGTGTCGGCTGCGACATTCACGCAAGCGGAAAAACTGGTCGAGGTGCAGTTCACCGACGCTGAGCTCGAGCAGGCTGCCAGCAACTGGCGGATGGCCATGGCGCCTCTCTACGAGCGTCGTGTGGGGCCGCACAAGGTTGCGTTGCCCGCTACTCTGGCGCCGTGGTCGCGTTGGGACCCGGTGCTGCCAGGCACTCAACAACTGCCTCCGCGCAGCGAATTCGTTCGCAGTGACACCGAGCCCGCTCCACTGCCCTCGAATGACACGGACATCGCGTACGCAAACGTGACGCAACTGTCGCGCTGGATCCAGGCAGGCAAGCTCACTTCTGAACGTCTCACCAACCTCTATCTGGCGCGCCTGGAAAAATACAATCCGCAACTACGCTGCGTGATCACTCTCACCCGCGAGCTTGCCCTGCAGCAGGCGAAGCAAGCTGACCAGGAGATTGCGGCCGGCAACTACCGTGGCCCCTTGCATGGGATTCCGTGGGGCGCGAAGGACTTGCTCGACACCGCAGGCATTCCCACAACGTACGGCGCGGAGCCGTTCCGCAATCGCATTCCAAAAGACAACGCCGTCGTGGTGCAGCGGCTGAATGACGCGGGCGCGGTGTTGGTTGCGAAGCTGAGCTTGGGCGCTCTGGCGCTCAACGATATCTGGTTCGGTGGGCAGACCATGAATCCCTGGCTGCTGGAAGAAGGATCGTCGGGTTCGAGCGCCGGGCCGGGCGCGGCCACGGCGGCAGGTCTGGTAGCGTTCGCCATCGGTAGTGAAACCGGCGGCAGCATCGTGAGCCCGTCAATGCGTTGCGGCATCACTGGATTGCGGCCGACGTATGGCCGCGTCGCGCGCACCGGCGCCATGACCTTGTGCTGGTCGCTCGACAAGCTGGGGCCGATGGCGCGTAGCGTCGAAGACACCATCCTTGTGCTGAATGCAATTTCCGGCCCTGATCCCGGCGATGTGAATAGCGTGCCCAGCAAACTCGATTTCAATGCCAATGCCAAGTTTGCGGGTCTGCGCGTCGGCTACTTCCCTGCCTGGCTAAAGACGGCTCCGGCCACCGACGTTGATCGCTCCGCCGTGCAGGCGCTAAGCAAGGTTGGTATGGTTCCCGTCGAAGTCTCACTGCCCGAGTGGCCGTACGATTCGCTCGACCTGATTCTGTTTGCCGAAGCAGCCGCCTCCTTCGAAGAGTTGACGCTGAGCGGCGGCCTGCGCGAGATGAAGATGCAGGTTGCCGACGCCTGGCCGAACACCTTCCGCCAGTCGCGGTTCCTGTCTGCCGTCGATTTTGTGCAGTCCGATCGTTTCCGCCGTATGGTCGCCGATGAGATGGGCCGCCTCTTCTCGCAGGTCGACCTGCTGATGGTACCGTCGTTGCGCGACGAAATGTTGACCATCACCAACTTCACCGGGCATCCTTCGCTCACGTTGCGTGCAGGTTTCGTCGAGGTGTCGGAGGCGCGCAGCGATTGGGCGCCCGATCCCGCGCATCCGCTTCCGAAGTTCTCGCCGCCGCGCCGTGTGCCTTACGGCGTCACTCTGATCGGCCGGCTCTTCGATGAGGGGACTCTGTGCGAAGCCGGTATTGCCTTGGAGCGCGCATTCGGCGTGGCCGGCGAACGTCCCCCGGGATTCTGATGCTCCGGACGGCTGTCTTTTGGGTGGCGGACGTCGGAACAATTTTCATACCGTGAGTACTCCCTTCCCAGGCTCCGTCCGAGCGCGCATCGGCAACTCTAGGCCTCACAGTCATTTGTGGGCGTGTCGATTGGAATGCCAGTTGCTCCTCTTGGAAACGCGAGCGCCTGCCCTTTTGCGGCGGCAGAGCTGCGGAGGAGAGATCATGGACTTCGAAGAGCTGGAATCGGGTCATTCCTGGTCTAAACGGGTATTGGCTACTCTGGTCATCGTTTGGATTGCCGGCGGCGCCCTCGCCGCGTACGCGGTTTACGAGCATCATCTGGCGCGAAATCTCGCGGTGCAAAACCAGCAGACCAGCGACACCCTGGCCGCTACTCGCAGCCAGGTCGATGACCTGAGCGCGAAGGTGAATACCCTGGCATCGCAGATCCAGGCCCAATCCGCTCCCAAGCCGGCGGAGCACCCGACCGTGCGGCATCTGACAGCGTCGCACCGCAGCGAACCGTCACGCTGGAAGAAGATGCAGGCGCAGCTTGATGCGCAGAACCAGGCCATCCAGGACACGCGCAGCGCACTCGAGGGTGACCTGAACAACACGCGCACCGAGCTGACCGGCTCCATCGCACGCACGCATGACGAACTGGTTCTGCTGGAGAAGAAGGGCGAACGCAGCTATTACGAGTTCGACATCGACAAGTCGAAGCAGTTCCAGCACGATGGCCCATTCGGCGTGCGCCTGCGCAAGGCGAACACGAAGCACCAGTACGCCGACCTCGAGCTGATGGTTGACGATCGCGCGCTATCGCAGAAGCACGTCAACCTCTATCAGCCGGTCATGTTCTACACGCCCGACAATCCGCAGCCGGTGGAGCTCGTCATCAACAGCATCACCCACGACCATATCCACGGCTACGTGAGCGCGCCCAGGTATCGGCAATCGGAGCTGGCGTCGATGGCAAACGCGAACAGCACAACGGGAACCACTGCGAACGCGACCCCGGCGGCGCCTGTGCGGCAGCAATTGCCGCCGCCGCGGTAGACCAGGGAGTGCCGCCGTGCGGGACGGCATAAGAGGCGCACGGTTTCAACCGCGCCCCATCCGAATGGAACCCTGAATTATCGGCCACCGTTGAAACGCTGGGCTATCTTATGCCGTCATGTCACGGGACTCCACCTTCCGCCGCGCGGCATCGCGATGGCGTGCGGAACTCGTGCCTGACCAATGTGCATGGAAATGCGGCTGACGCTTTGTCCGCAGAACCCGGATAGACCGGCTGCACCTTCATGCGACAATCTGGTCTTATGCGCACGGCAAAGACCAACGAACTTCCCCATCCCGACTCAATCGCCGGCCGGATTAACGCGCTTCCCTGGGACAATCTGCATCGCTCGCTTTCGAAATTCGGCTACGCGGTCACTCCACCCATTCTCGATGCGGAACAGTGCATCTATCTGCGCAGCCTCTTCACACGCGACGAACTGTTCCGCAGCCGTGTGATCATGGAGCAGCTGCGCTTCGGCCGCGGCGACTACAAATACTTCTCGTACCCGCTGCCCCAGCTGGTGCAGGAGATCCGCACCTGTGCCTTTCCCTACCTGGCGCACATCGCCAACGAATGGGCCGAGTTCCTGAACGAAACAACCCGCTTCCCCGAAGTGCATGAGGATTTCCTGAAGCTGTGCCACAGCGCCGGACAAACGCGGCCCACGCCGCTGTTGCTGCATTATGAAGAGGACGGCTACAACTGCCTTCATCAGGACATTTACGGCGCCATCGCGTTTCCGCTGCAGATGGTTTTCCTGCTCGGACAACAGGGCGGCCATTGGGAAGGCGGAGAATTTGTTCTGGTGGAGCAGCGCCCGCGCGTGCAGTCCAGGGTCGAAGTCTTGGCGCCCGACCAGGGCTGCGCTGTGATCTTCTCCACTCGCCGGCGTCCGGTAAGGGCGGACATCTATGACGCAGTCATTGCCAGAAGAGGCAAGCAATACTACCTCGCCGCCATGAAACACGGCGTCGCCCGCGTCCGCCGCGGCAGCCGCGACACGCTGGGGATTATCTTTCACGATGCGGAATGAGAGTCCCGGCAGCGAGACCATACCAGCTTTGAAGTTTGGGAGCTGTCGCGCGTATGGCCACTAGCGATCCTGTCTAAAGCGCAGTCACTTGTGATATCGCGATTTTGTGCTCGTCGAGCGGGTTCCAGGGTTCGGAGATCGGGAGCAGAAATCCAGAATCGCGAGAAATGCCACTTGACATTCACGGGAAATCCACTACCATATGGTTGTGGATCGACTGGGTACAACATTGGCGGCTTTGTCCGATCCAACCCGGCGGGCGATGGTTGAACGGCTCTCCCGCGGGCCTGCCTCGGTGCATGGCTTGACGGAACCGTTCTCACTCTCGCAGCAGATGATTTCAAAACACATTGCCTGCCTGGTGCGGGCGCGGATCGTCATCAAGACGAAGCGCGGACGAGAGAGTATTTGCACGCTCAGGCCAGAAGCGATCAAGACGGTCAGCGACTGGGCGATCAGCTATCGCCAGTTCTGGGAAGAGAGTTTCGACAAGCTGGATGTGGTGGTGAAACGAATGAAAAAAGAAGAGGTTAAAAATGACAAAAAACGCGGCAACTGAGACGGAGCGGATGGTTGTCACCAGAGTTTTTGATGCCCCACGCGAACTGGTTTGGAAGGCGTGGACCGACCCGAAATACGTGATGCAGTGGTGGGGGCCGAAAGGTTTTACATGCCCTTCTTGTGAGATCGATTTTCGCGTGGGAGGGAAATTTCTCTGGTGCATGAGGACTCCGGATGGGCAGGAGGGCTGGAACGGTGGTGAATACCATGAGATCGTTCCGCACGAGAAAATCGTTTTCTCCATGTACTTCGCCGACTCGAAGGGAAACAAGCTTGAGGCGGCGGAGTTAGGAATCGAACATGAGGCCGTCGAAGATGCTCATGACGTGGTCTTTTTTGAGGACCTGGGAAACGGCCAGACGAAACTCACCTTCATTGGAAATGACACCATGCGGGACGCAATCGAGAGCGGTCAGCTGGAGGGCTGGAAGGAGACACTCGATAAGGTTGCTGCTGTTGTTGAGGGGCTGGCGCAAACCAAATAAGAAGCTGAAGTTTGACCGTGGTCATGCGCGACCTACGAAACGGAAAGGAAAGGCAGGCCATCTCGGAGGCACCGCCAGGGGCGGCAGAGGAGGATCAGTTGCAGTAGGCGATTGGTAGCTAGCCCGAGTCCCCCGGGGACGACATAAGAAAAGCAGGTCCGAGTCCCGCATCGCGGGACGGCATAAGATAGCCCACCCTTCCAAGGGTGGGTACCATGCGGTGAAATGTGCGAGTCCCGCATCGCGGGACGGCATAAGATAGCCCACCCTTTCAAGGGTGGGTACCATGCGGTGAAATGTGTGAGTCCCGCCATGCGGGACGGCATAAGAAAGGCACGGTTTCAACCGTGCCCTGTCGCGCCGAATTCGCGAATGATTGCGTGGGCCACCGTTGAAACGGTGGCCATCCTACAGCCCACCCACCGTTAAAACGGTGGGCTATCCTATGCCGTCCCGCTTCGCGGGACTCCGCCTCACACCCCAGGGCACGGTCTGCACCGCGCATCGCGACTACGCTCCGACCGCGACCGGCCTCGCCTCTTCATTGAACCTGACCGACACCAGCTTCGACACTCCCGGTTCCTGCATGGTCACGCCGTACAGCACCGGCGCCATGGTCATCGTCTTCTTGCTATGCGTGATGATGATGAACTGGGTCTGCGCGCTCATCTCGCGCACCAACTCGGTGAAGCGACCTACGTTGGCTTCGTCCAGCGGCGCGTCCACCTCGTCGAGGATACAGAACGGGCTGGGCTGATACTGGAAGATGCCGACCAGCAGCGCCAGCGCGGTCAGCGCCTTCTCGCCGCCGGAGAGCAGCAGCACGTTCTGCAGCTTCTTGCCGGGAGGCGAGACCACCACATCGATGCCGCTCTCCATCGAGTTCTCCAGATCGGTGAGGCGCATCAACGCCTGGCCGCCGCCGAAGAGCTTACTGAACGTCCGGCCGAAGTTCTCGTTGATGATGTTGAACGCCTCTTCGAACTTCTGCCGCGAGACGACATCGATCTCCTTGATCGTTGCCTGCGTGTTCTCGATCGACTGCAGCAGATCCTGCCGCTGGGTTTCCAGGAACTGGTGGCGCTCCGCGGTTTCCTTGTACTCCTCCAGCGCCATCATGTTTACCGGGCCCATGTTATCGAGCCGGGTGCGCATCTCGCGATAGGCGGCGTCTTCGTTGGCCAGCTCTTCCCCGCTGACGCGCACCAGCGATTCGTCGGCCATCAGTTCATCGCGCTGCTGGCCCAGTTCCTGCACGCAGCTGTCGGCCATGTGCTGCACGTCGGATTCAACGCGCGCCTGCGCCGCCGATAGCTCGCCACGGCGATCGCGCGCCGCATCCAGCGCTTCCCTTTCGGTCTTCAGCGTCTGCTCCAGCTCCGCAGCCCGCACGCGGACCGCCTGCAGTTCTTCCTGCAGCTCCTGATCGCGCTGCTGCGCCGCGTCGCGCTCGCCGGTCCAGATGACCACCTGCTCGGCGAGCCGCACGTTCTCCGCCTCGCGCTGCTGCTTCTCGGCTGCGGCGGATGCAAGCTGCGCATTCAGCTTGTCGAGATGCGCCGTAATCTCCGACAGCATGGCCTCAATACGCTGCACCGCCAGCATCGCGCCGCGTCGCCGCTCTTCCAGCGCCGCCAAGTTCGCGCGGCTTTCGCTGGCCAGTTGCACGGCGTCGTCGCGTCGCAGCCGCAGCGACTCCAGGCTGGCCTGCGCGGATTGCAGTCCGGCTTCCAGCGCACGTTGCCGCTCCTCGTGCTGGAACAGTTCGCCCAGCTGCGCGGTGATGAACTCCTGGCGCTCGCCCTTCTCCTGGCTGACGCGTTGCAGTTCGCGCTCGTAAGTCGTCAGCCGCTCGCGCACCCGCGTCATCTCCGCTTCGAGTTGGCGCAGCGTGTGCTCCGAGGTCATCGCCTCACGTTCGGCCTCGCGCTTTTCTTCTTCAAGGCGCTGCAGCAGACGATCGAGCTCGCCGATCTCCCGCGCCAGTGCCGCAATCTGCACCTCTTTCTCGCTGATGGCCCGCTCCAGCTCACCCATTTGCAGCAGCACATCGCGCAGCTCGCGTTTCATCGAGAGCGGCCCCTGGCTGCGCTGCTTGCCGCCGGTGACGGTCACGTTGTGGAAGCACTCGCCCGATTGCGAGAGAAAGAACGCGTCGGGATTCTCCAGCGCCAGTCCACGGCCGACTTCCGGGTCGGGCACGATGTAGCCGTTGCCCAGCTTCGGCAGGATCACCTCCAGCGATTTGCCGAAGCCATTGAGCACGCGAACGCAGTGCTTGAGCGGCACTACGCCATCGCCGTGCGACGCGGGCTGTGCCGATTCGTCCACGTGGAACGAGAACTTCGCCTGCGAATCCTCGGGATGCACCAGGAACGTCGCGCGGCCATCGACATCGCTGCGCAACAGGCGTAGGCCTTCGTCGGCGGCGTCCCACGACTTCACGACGATGTAGTTCAGCTCGTCGCGCAGGAAGTCGTCAACCACGTGCTCGTAGCGGTCTTCCACTTCGAGGAAATCGGCGAGCACTCCGGCCGGAGCGCGTCCCCCTTGCAGCGCGCCTGAGGTAAAGAGTTTGCGCACCGATTCGGTCGCGTAGCCGTGCTCGGTGATGACCGCTTCGAGCGATCCCTTCTTGCCCAGCAGGCCCGCATATTGCCCGCGCAAGGAGTCGAGATGACGCTTGGCCTCACTCTCGGCGGTTCGCTTCGCTTCCAGTTGCTGCCGCGCGCCGCAGATTTGCGCCGTTAGAGCGTTCACGCGTTGCGAGGCCGACTCGAACTCCAGGCCAAGCTGACCACGCTGGCCGCCGAAGCTTTCCAGCTGCTGATTTGCAGAGGTCGTTTCCTGATGCAACCGATGCGATTCGCGGTCCAGCGCCGCGATGCGTTCCTCGGCCTGGGTGACGCGGTTGCGCACAGTCGCCGACGCGGACACGGCTTCGAAGATCGCAGTGCGACGCTGTTCCTGTTCGCGCTCCAGCTCGACCAGAGAGGTAGACGCCGCCGTGGCCTCTTCCTGCCGCTGTTGCAGTTGCTGCTGCGCCGTCGCGACTTCGCCGGTGGCGGATTCGAGCGCTGCGCGATCATTGCCCAGCTCATCGCGCAAGCGCGAGCTCTGTTGCTGGCTGTTGTCGATTTCGGCCTGCGCGGCGGCAGAGCGGGCATCGAGCTCGGCACAGCGCTCTTCGTTGGTGCGACGCCGCGCGGCGGCGCGATCGAGGTCGAGCGCCAGCGAGTTCAGCTTTTCGCGGTTCTCCTGACCCTCCCGCTCGATCGCGTAGCCACGCTGCGTGCGCTCGCTGTGCTCGCCTTCCATCTGCTGCACGGACTCTGTTTTGCCGTGGATCTCTTCGGCCACGGCCGCAAGCTGCTGCTGCAACTCCGCAGATTCGGCATCGAATTGCGCGAACCTGCTGGCGAGCACGATGCGCAGCTTGGCGCGCATTTCGTCGCGCAGCTTGGCGTAGCGCTCAGCCTTCGACGCCTGCCGCTTCAGCGAGTTCATCTGCCGCGTGACTTCGTCGAAGATGTCATTGATGCGCGACAGATTGAGCTTCGCATCTTCGAGGCGCGCTTCGGCCAAGCGCTTGCGCGCTTTGTACTTGGTGATGCCCGCGGCTTCTTCGATGATGGCGCGGCGATCGGTCGGCTTGCTGCTGAGGATTTGCCCGATGCGTCCCTGCTCGATGATGGCGTAGGACTCGGGGCCGAGGCCGGTGCCCATGAAGATGTCCTGAATGTCGCGCAGGCGGCAGAGTTTGCCGTTCAGCAAGTACTCGCTCTCGCCGGAGCGGAAGAGGCGGCGCGTGATCTGGATCTCGCCGGCCTTAAAGCTCCGCTTGAACTTGCGGCGGCGAACCTTAAGGACAACTTGAGGGCCGGCGTTGATCGCGGCTCCATTCCCATTCGCGGTCCCATCCTCCCGCTGAAGCGGGAAGGATGGGGCACCCGCAGTTTCAGTATTCTCCGAGCCAGCCAAAGATGCGGGAATAACAGAATTGTCATCACGAGCGGAGCGAGGGATCTGCCCTGAGCTTGTCGAAGGGATCTGCTGTTCGCCCTCGGGAGCATCAGTCACGGAGGTTGCCGTCTCGTTCTCGTCCGTCTGCCCGGGCCGCACCTCTTCCGAATAGCGTTCGACCTCCGTAGCGCGTTCCGCCCGCAGCGTCGACTCGTCCCAATCGTCCTCGTTCAACTCGTCCTGAATGTCGATCTCAGGCTCGGCGACGTCGCCGTACACCTGCGGGTCAACCAGCGTGAGCGACACCTCGGCCATGCCGGTGGGCTTGCGCTCGCGCGTGCCGGCGAAGATGACGTCCTGCATATGCACGCCGCGCAACAGCCGCGCCGATTGCTCGCCCAGCACCCAGGAGATGGCGTCGGAGATGTTCGACTTGCCGCAGCCGTTCGGACCCACGATGGCCGCGATGCCCTCGCCCAAGAAGCGAAGGTCAGTGCGGTCGCAGAACGACTTGAAGCCAAGAATTTGCAGCTTCTTCAGTTTGAGCAATGCGTACTCCTTCGAGGCAGCGGAGCCCAGCCCATCCGCAAAGTCCGAAGTCAAACCCCAAAACCCCAAAACCCCAAAGCACGTGGAACCCGCTCTACGCCTCAGAGCAAGTCAACTCTACGTCCGATTTTTGGAGGGGTCAAGACGCTAAATACCAGATTTAGGGGCTAAGCTGTGGAAACCACAGCATATTGCACCG
>Ga0335069_10011140_pt1 | contig 12709 bp, 10 predicted proteins | sample Lox_Sample_11_FD_206714 | JGI IMG/M metagenome (GOLD analysis project Ga0335069, IMG submission 206714) | Soil microbial communities from Loxahatchee National Wildlife Refuge, Florida, United States - Lox_Sample_1.1 | ecosystem: Environmental > Terrestrial > Soil > Wetlands | place: USA... | reverse complement strand
AGTTGCTTGCGGACCAGGTTTCCGCTCTGACGAAAAGCAAGCTGAAGTCTGATCTGGATCTGAGCTTCGCGAACGTCAATCTGGCGCAGGCCAAGTTGCTCTATCTGGACGCCCTGAACAACGATAAAGCGGCCATGGCAGGCCTTTCGGCGATCCTCGGGTATCCAAATCTGCAGAACCTTGAACTCATCAGCGACAGCGAGCCCCTGGCTCCTCCGCCCGCAGACGTTGACCAGTTGATTGCGGATGCGCTGGCAAAACGTCCGGAAGTGCTTGCGCTCGAGTTCCAGTCGCAATCTGCGGAGAAATTGCATCAGGCGGACCGCGACGAAATGCTTCCCACAATTTCGGCCTTGGCGGCCTTCGGCGATTCACCCGTACGCGACGATCGCGTTTATGGACCCTACGGGGCGGTCGGGGTGAATCTGCAAATCCCGGTGTTCAACGGTTTCCTTTACTCGGCTCGTTCGCGCGAGGCGGATCTGAGAGCACAAGCGATGCGGCAACGGATGAGTGATCTGCGGAATCGGATATCTCGCGACGTCCGGACGAGCTGGCTTGCGGCCAGTACGGCATACGATCGGGTGAATGTGAGCCAGCAGTTATTAGCGCAGGCCAACCTCGCGCTCGATCTCGCACAGACTCGATATAAACTCGGCCTTAGCTCGATCGTCGAGCTCAGCCAGGCGCAGCTGCAACAGACTCAGGCTCAGATCGGCAGTGCGCAGGCTGAATCTGAGTACCGGCTTGCATTGTCATCGTTGCGATATCAGACAGGCAGTCTCTAGGGCTTCATGTAGGACGGCATGGTATTCGCCCGGATGGGGTTCAGTTGGCCACTCTGTGCTTTTCGTCAGCCTCGATTGAGAAGAGCATGAAGTGATCGAAGCTGTGTCGTCTGTAATACCGGTGTTTGCGGAAATCAAAGTAGATTTCGGCTGTCTTGGGCAACCAGAGAACCGTCTTTTTGTTAGGAAAAGGGACGGGACCATACTCGACAGCCTGATGCTCGCTCACGAGACGGATTTCGGGCATGGGCCTGACCAGGTCTGCTTCAATCCGGACGATTTGAAACCTGTCGGCGGTGATCCAAGCTCTTCCTTTGATATCGACCGGATACACTTGTTCCCCGACCTTGTAGCTGTGCATGCGGTTCGGACGATCCTTGCGTTGTTTGAAATGTACCAGCCAACTGGCCTGTCCGTGCCAGTCCGCAAGGCCTTCGCACACCATCACAAAATCGTCGCGCATGCTGGGATGGAAAACGAGGGCCAGCGTGACAAACCCAGTGCTGGAGATCTGGTCGGGATAATCGGCGAGCGTAAGTTTTGCGGACCGGTATTCGTCGATAGCGACGAGGCCTGCTCCTTGCTCGGAGATGGCAGCGACGTAGTCGTACTTACGCTTTTCGGTGCGGATTGGCATCCCATATGGATCAAGAGGCTGATGCAGCAAATCCTCAACTGCCGCGAAACGCGAGAGATCGTTCACCAGTTCCTGCATTCGGTTGCCCGACCCCTCGAGGACCTGGGCTGCAGGACAATCCACGCCGTTTGCCACGGGCGGCTTGACGTCATCGACTCCTGGCGGCGCCCATGACTTGAGGGGAAGAGCCGGTGCCTCAAGGGCGGCAAGTGAGTCGAGAGTCGAGACTGGCCTGTCGGCACCCGCCGCAGAACCTGCCGCGACTGCGCCGCTGGATTTACCCTCGTTGACTTTTGAGATCAGCGAGCGAACCTGGCCCGCGAGCGGACTTTTTGGAGATTGCTCCAGGAAAGTGTGCAGGGCCTGGATACCTTCTTCATCACGTCCGAGACTTAAAAGCGCTTGTCCCAGTACGAGCTGAGCTGGACTTGCGACGTTCTTGCCTTTCGTAATCGCGACACTGGCTTCATCGCGCGCCTTGCCGTAGTCCTTCTCACGAAGGTAAGCATCGGCCAAAAGTTCATGGGGAAGCCAATTGTCTGCGTCGGCCAGAATGGCTTGCTCGAGGGCAGAGCGAGCGCCGGGATAATCTTTGCGTTGCAGTTGCGTTCGACCCAGAAGGGTCAAGGCTTGACCGTTATTGGGATTGAGGGTCGATGCCGTACCAAGAAAAGTGCCAGCCTTCTCAAAATCGTTTTTGGCGAAATACAGATACCCGAGTAGAAAATTCAGATCGGGGCTGGATGGTGCGAGTTGGTAGGCTCGGTCGAGCTCTTTTTGTGCGCCGGTCAGGTCTCCTGATTTAAGAGCGGAAATGGCGTGCTTTGTTTGCTTGCGCGCTTTCGGCGGTAAGACGGTGGCAGCGATATCCAGATTGACGGCAGTGGGGTCACGCTTCAGGATGATGTCGGTTTCGATGGCGCGATGCGAGTCGATCACCTTCAACTCCCGATGCTCGCTGATGAAACCGACGGCACTGACGTCGAGTTGGTAATTCCCCGGAAGGATGTCCAGGAAAACTCCTTTGGACGATTCATCACTGACAGCTACGACGCTGGCAAGACTGTTCACATTTACGATCTTCAAAACAGCTTGACGATCGAGGTGAGTTCCGCTTCGCTCGGAGAATAAGGTGAAAACGAGGACACATGTGCCAGGAGCTGTGCGGTAGAGTCCCAGGCCTTCGAGTCCTGAGCCGATGTTGACTGTTGGGTCTTTGAACGTTGGCGCTGATTGAGCGCGTGCGGAAGAGAATAGACAGGATACGAGCAGGAGTCCGATACAAATCGTCCGTACCGGATTTCGAACTAGAACTGCTAGACCGTACTTCATACTAACTCGCAGGAAGTGTGGCATAGGGGCATACACCGGTCAAGGTCAGAAAGCCGCCAAGAAATCTGCTAAGTGTTAGGGCGGAGCGTTCTGTTCGCCAGCCGCGCTTTCTGACGGAATAACTTCCATTGTGAGGAAGTGGTTGGGCAGCATCATGCGCCGCGGTGCTAGATTAGGCAGAGCGTATCCGCCAGGAGTGCCAGCCATGCCCACAACGCTTACTTCTTCTTCAACGATCTGGCCAGTTCTTCCGCTGAGGGACTGGGGACCGACATATCACAACCTTCATATGTGGACGCAGATTGTGGGAAAAATCCGTCTGGAACTCACGCCACTGATCAATCACTGGTGGAATGTCCCGCTCTACGTGACGGCTCGCGGATTGACGACCTCGCCCATGCCATACGGCAGGGAAGCGTTCGAGGTCAGGTTTGATTTTATCGATCACAAACTGATCGTGGAGCGCTGCGATGGCATGCGCCGGGTGCTGGCGCTGGAGCCCAAAACCGTGGCCGAGTTCTACGAGGAGCTTATGTCAACACTGCGTGACATGGGCATCGAGGTTTCGATTTATGCGAAGCCCGTGGAAGTGCCGGACCCGATCCCGTTCGCCGACGATCGGCTTTACACGGCCTACGATGCCGACGCCGTTTATCGTTGCTGGCGCATTCTTCTGAGCTGCGATTCGGTGTTCAAGAAATTTCGTGCGCGCTTTGTGGGCAAGAGCAGTCCGGTGCATTTTTTCTGGGGAAGCTTCGATCTGGCGGTGACGCGGTTTTCCGGACGCCGCGCTCCGGAGCGTCCCGGAGCGGATGCCATTACGCGCGAAGCCTATTCGCACGAGGTGATCAGTGCGGGATGGTGGCCGGGCGGCGCGAGCATCGATGGTCCGGCATTCTATTCGTACACGGCGCCCGAGCCCGCCGGTCTTGCCGGGCAGAAGGTGCGTCCGGAATCTGCGTTTTATCATGCGGAGCTGAAGGAATTCCTCATGATGTATGACGACGTGCGTCTGGCGGCAAACCCGGAGCAGACGCTGCTGGATTTTCTCGAGAGCACGTATGAGGCAGGCGCCGCGTTGGCGAATTGGCCGCGCGCGGAGCTGGAAGTCGCTCGACCAGCTGCGTGAAGATTGGGAGCCTTTCGCAGATGGATACGATCCGGCGTCACAACACAGGTCACCACTGCGAAGCATCGCGGCTGCGGAGTTTTCTCAGATCCAGAGAGCCATTCTGCGCGTTCTGCGCCCGCCGGTGCACTGTCCGTTAATTCCGGCCAGCTCAAGTTCTCGTATAATGCAGGTTCCGGATTCGCTTCATGAACCTTTTTGCGGCGCTGCAGAAGCCCTCGGCGGGGCCGATAGAACCTGGGGATCACGTTCCACTGGCAAAGCATAAACAGCTTTTTTCCTACCTCCTGATTTTTGGGCTTTGGGCTGCCGTCTACGTAACGGGGATGTTCACTCCGGCGTTACTCGACGACGTCGATAGCGTCCACTCCGAAGCAGCGCGCGAGATGCTGCAGCGGCACGACTGGGTTACGCTGTACACCAACGGCATCCGTTATCTCGAAAAAGCCCCATTTCCCTACTGGTCGGTTGCCGTCAGTTACAAGCTGTTTGGCATAAGTGACTGGGCAACGCGCTTGCCTCTAATGCTTACCGTGCTGGCGTTATTGTTGGTGACTTATGAAATCGGCCAACTCGCGTATAGCGAGGCCGGCGGGCTTTGGGCGGCAATCGTTCTTGCGACTTCCATCGGACCTTACATTTACACCCGCTTTCAAATTCCCGATGTGACTGTGGGTTTGTGGCTGGCGCTGGCGTTCCTGTTCTTCCTCCGAACGTTCAACGAAGAACCGCCGGGCCGGATGAGTTGCTGGGGATTCGCGGCAGCATGCGCGCTGAATGTGCTCACCAAGGGATTGATCGGGCTGATTTTTCCGGTCGCGACAGTCGGGCTATATCTGCTTCTCACTGGCAATCTTCGCCATCTGTTCCGGATGCGGCTTGTTTCCAGCTTCATTGTGTTTCTTGCGGTGGCGGCGCCCTGGCATGTCATGGCGGCACTACGCAATCCGGCGCAGGGTGAGGTCCGTGGTTTTTTGTGGTTTTATTTCGTCAATGAGCATTTTCTCCGGTATGTGAACAAACGCGTGCCTCCGGGATACGACACCGTGCCGCTGCTGGTCTTTTGGGGGCTGGTAATTCTCTGGCTTATTCCCTGGAGTCTGTTTCTTCCCCAGAGTCTGCAATTTGTCCCGTGGCGTTTTCGCGAATGGCGTGGTCCGATGGATCGATCGCGGCGCGCGAGTCTGCTCTTCGCGCTGTGGGCTCTGGTCATAGTGGGATTCTTCAGCTTCTCCACCCGCCAGGAGTACTACACGATTCCGGCGCTCCCGGGGCTGGCGCTGTTGCTTGGAGGCTGGCTGGCAAAGGAGTCTTGTTCCAGCGAGGGCTCACCCGAGCGAAGGGCCGGAAGAATCTCCTCGATCGTACTTTGCGCTTTGGCTATTGTTGGGGCGGCAATCGGGGTGTTCCTGCTGCTTTCATCCCACCCACCCACTCAAGGAGTGGATCTCGCCGAACTGTTGAAGAAAAACCCGGAGGATTACGATTTCTCGCTGGGGCATTTCTTCGACCTTACGCCGCAAGCGTTGGGAGCATTTCGCGCTCCGCTGCTGGGGACGGTGATTTTTCTGTCACTGGGAGCAGGGCTGAACTGGTTCCTGCGCAGACGCGGCAAACCGGTGTTGGGCAATACGGCGCTTGCGTTCATGATGATCGGGCTGCTGGGGTGTGTTCACTCCGCGTTCATCACGTTCTCGCCTATTCTCTCGTCTCATGAGCTCGCCGTCGCCATCCAAAGCGCGTACCGTCCCGGTGACTTGATTGTCGTGGATGGCCGATATGATCAGGCGTCAACGCTGAACTTCTATACCGGAGTTCCCCTGCGTATTCTTCGCGAACCCAGTGGGAACTTGTGGTACGGATCGAAGTTTCCGGATGCGCCCCACATCTGGGAAACACAGGCTTCGTTCAACGCACTTTGGGCCGGACCGCAGCGGGTTTTCCTGTGGACTGACAAGGATGATCCCAAGGAGCTAACGGGCCAGCCGCGATTTCTCCTGGCGCGTAGCGGAGGCAAATCGATTCTGACGAACTTCAATCCTGGCCATTGAAGTGAGCGGGGTTGTTACTCCGGATTTCCCTTCGCCGTTCAGCGAGAGGGTCGAGGCAAAGCCAGGGCGTCCCGGTCACTCTTGCTCATTTGGAACGTCAAGGCCTTCGCGTTTTCCTTCAGGTGATGGAGTTTGGACGTTCCCACGATTGCGTGAAAATTCGGCGCGGTCTGCAAGATGTAGTGAAGCGCGATAACTGACAGCGGAACGCTATATTTCTGGCCGAGGGAGATGAGTTGACGTATCTTGCGCTCGTCCTCCGGCTTGCGTTCAGCCAGGCGGCCATCGATACATTTCTTCAGACCCCCGCGTCCCAGCGGTGAGTAGGCAAGGAAGGGGATCGCGTTTTCCCGAAGATAGGTCACATACTCCGCGTCCCGGGAAATGTTCTGCGCACCCTTCCAACGCTCCTCTTTTTCGGCCGGGAGAGCATTAAATTCATTGCTTACCCAAGGCATTACGTTTGCTGCTCGCAAGTGGGATTGGAACTCCTTGAGCCTAGCAAGGGAGACGTTGGAATATCCCACATTGTGGATCTTCCCGGATCGCAGGAATTCCAGGCTCCATTCGGCAATGGCCTGAGCGGGGACTCTCGGGTCGTCGTAGTGAAATAGATAAACGTCGATGTAATCGGTGCCAAGGGCTCGCAACGAGTTGTCGAGCTGACGCAATAGCTTTTTCTGCGTCAGCGTTTTCCCGAAAAGGCTTGGCTCTCCGCCTTTCGAGATGATCCAAAAAGCGCCCCGGCCCGATGGATGTCTTCTGACGAAGCGTCCGATCACCCCTTCGCTCCAATACATCCTGGCCGTATCGAACGAGTTGATGCCCACATCAACGGCGGAGTTCAGGATGGCATCAGCGCGCTTGGTCAGAGCGACATTCCAAGATGCAAGATTCGGCACGGCAATTATCCAATCGGTGCCGAGGACTATCTTTGACATTGCGGATTTCATGTCGCTGAGTTTAGTTGTACGTCTTGATCAAGCGCTCCGCCAGACGATTGGCAAGTGCCATCATGGTAAGCGTGGGGTGCTTCTCGGCCAGAACGGGTATCACGCTGCCGTCACAGACATAAAGGTTCTTGCTCCTGAAATATTTCAGGTCCTTGTCGACGACTCCGCTGCTCGGGTCGGCGGCCATTCGGCAGGTGCCCACGTAATGGATACCTGATCCCGGAGGAGACCCGACGTCATCCGTGATGTAACCGCTGGCTTTCCTCAACATTCGTCGCCCCAGCGCGGCGAGCCGTCGGCAGTGATCGGCCTCCACCTCTGAAGTTTCATAATCGATGCGCACCTGACGTTGTCCGAAACGATCGACCCCATCGGACAGAGTGACCTTGTTCTTGCGTTGCGGAACGGCCGGGCTGAATAGTACCAAGGTGGCCGTGCTCTTGAAGACCTGCCGCGAGATGCTTTCCAACATGAATCGAGGCAAGCGGGGCATTTCGGCCAGATAGTAGGGAACCCTCGTGAAGTCCGACCAGAATTGGCCCACGAATGGAAAGCGTTTCCCTTGGGAATCCTTGATCTGACCGCCGACCAGGATGTGATCGCCATATCCCCGGTCTTCGTTCGCCGGCTTGAACCACAAGCGAAACAGGCTGGTGCCGACGACCGCACGCGGACTGTCCTGCAAAAACTCGCCGACGTGCTCGGCTTTGCTCCGGTCGCCGGCGAAGGAGTTCAGCAGCAGCCGCGGCGATTCGATCGCGCCTGCACAGATGATGACGACGTCGGCTTCGATCTCGAGTATCTGTGCGGTGCGTTCGTCCATGGCTACGACATGGGAGATCGAGAACCCCTCCGCATTCTCACGAACCGTGAGTTTGATGGCTCTGGTGTGTTCGAGCAGGCGAAAATTCTGCGCCTCTCTTATCTCCGGCAGGAGATGCGTGGAGAATTTATACACGCTGCCGGGACGGCATCCACGGCCGCAATTCCCGCAGGCCACGCACTTTTGCAAGTCGATGGCCTTCCTGTTCTCCAAAAAGAAAAGATCCGGGCCGAGTGAGCCGGCGTTGCTGTCGATGAAAAGTCGGTCAATTTGTCTGGGACTGCGGGGCGGGAGAAAGGATCCGTCCGGAAATTGACGCAACCCTTTGCGCTCACCCACCACGAATGCGAGACGTTCGACTTCAGAATAGTGCTCGGCCAGATCGCCCAGAGAAATCGGCCACTGGCAGTCCGGGCTGAAGGAATTTCGGTTGGCGAAATCGTCCTCTGAATACCTCAGGCATATTCCATTCCAGAGGTTCTGCAAGCCGTTGACGTGGTGAATCTGGTAGTGATGGAATCCGCTTTCCGGTGAACATTCGATGGAACTGCGGCAATCTGCGTCCGCTAGCAGCGGATGAAGGATAGAGATTTCCGGTCTGACCGGGAAAGTCGTATGCGGGCCTATCTCAAAGTGGCCTTTTTGTTCCGGGCTCAGCTCGTTTTGAAATTCGGATGGCGCCGGAATAGCACCTGAGTTGATGACCAGCACGTCGGCGCCGGCCTTGGCCAGACGGTAGGCGAGGATGCCTCCACCTGCGCCGGTTCCGATGACGCAAAATTTCGCGCGCAGCGTCACCGGCCGCTCCGGGCCGAGCGTGCGAAGGCATCGCTGGCGAAATACAGATACTGCAGAAAATCGCGAAGAACTTTGATTTGGGGCCGAGTGAAATATTGCTGCGGGTTCAGACCAGGCGTCGCGTTTTGCCGCCAGGCACTCCACAAAGGGCGGAGTTGGTTGTTCCGCTCCATGATCTCCGGGATCAGGTGGGTGATCGGCTCGATGCGGCCGGCGTAGGGCGAGACCTGGCAGAGCCGCTTGGCCAGCGAGTCGTCGCCGCTCATTATCGAATCATGGCCATTGAGGCCCTGAACGGCCGCGCAGGCTGGGATGCTATGCGCCGCAAATTTGAGAGGTTTTCCACCGTGATTGCTCCGCGCTTACCGTTCCAGAGAATATCACCGGCACAGCTGCTCGCGGTAGTTCCGTCCAGAGGGGCTTCCGGGCACTTCGGTGTTCTGCTCTGGCAGATGCGAATCTTGAACCGCAGAGATCGCGGAGGAGTGCCACAGAGAATGCAGAGAAACGCCTCAACCGTGTCGGCCTTGCCGAGTACCTGGCAAAAGCCTGAACCGCGAAGGTCGCAAAGAAAGATCGCTCAGAACGCTAAGAACTGCTGCGTCTCGGGGAAGCACAAGTCCGGGAAAGCCACTCAGGACTCACTACTCGCACTAGTCACTGTTTGGTGAAATCGCATGCCCCACTCATATTTTGTGCCGGAGGCGAAGGTGCGGTTGCCCAGGGCTTGTTCGCGAAGTCAAAGAATTCTGTCATGTCGGGCATGGCCGCGTCGCGGGCTGTCAGCGCCCCCAAATTCCAGCGCGTCTCGATGAAGTGCAAGTACGCCGTGTAGTCCATGGGAGTGTGCGACACGAAATTCTTCTTCGCAAATGGCGAGATCACCATGTTCGGCACGCGGCTGCCCGTAATTGTGAAATCGCCCTGCACGTCGTCTGACGTGAGATCCACGGGCTTGATGCCATCCGGATTGGGTACCGCCATTGGCGGCACATGGTCGAAGAAGCCTCCACCCTCGTCGTGCGCGAAGAAGATCACGCTATCGGTCCAAGAGGGGCCTTGCATCACGGCATTGATGATCTTCGACGCATACTGCGCGCCGACCTGCACGTTGACCGGCGGTTCACCGGCCTGCGGGTTCCCCGCGTCAAAGTTGCTGGTGTGCTCGGAAAGTCCGTCGTTCAGCCCGGTTTCGATGTACGAAACGGCCGGTAACTGTCCAGCTGCAGCATCAGTGAAGAACTGGTCGATCGACACGACCTTCGCCGCGACTCCGGGCTGGTTGTAGTACGCGAACTCCTGCAGATAGCTGTAGAGGTTTGGCTCCTCCGAATAGATCTTCCATGACACGCCCGCCGCATCGAGTTCCTGCCAAATCGTCTTTGCGGTCAGTTTTCCAACGCCGGGGTCGTGAACGTATCCCTGCGATGTCCCTGCAAAAAGGAACGCGCGCTGCGCCGGACTGTAGCTCGGCACGGGCGAGTAGAAGTGATCGTCCAGCGCAAAATTCGATGCCATGAAGTAGTAGTAGTTCAGGTCGTTGCCGTCGAAGTAGCCCATTACGCGATGGCCATCCTGATCGGCCATGTTGATGCCCAGTGTCGCGGCATACTGGCTGACCTGCACGGCAAGTTGGACGAAGCCATCCATGGGCGAGCTGGAACTGGCGCCTGCGGGATTCTGCCAATCGAAGTTCTTGTGCGTCTCCGTCCAAGCGGGCGTCAAATCCTCGGTGCACACGGATCCGGTGTGATATGGAGCGATGTTCGCATTGGTCACAGGAGAGAAGTTGGAAAACGATCCCACGCTCTCGTCCTCGATCGTCGCGGGCGATCCGTTGATCGGGATGCCATTCGCCTGCCTGTACGCGGTCATCTGGCCGAAGTAGTGATCGAACGAGCGGTTTTCCTGAAGCATGATCACCACGTGATTGACTGCGGTGATTCCCGGAGTTGGATTTGGCGTTGGGGTTGGTGTGGGTGCTGGAGTAGGAGTGGGCGTGGGTGTAGGTGCAGGAGCGGCGCTGTTACTGCCGCAGCTTGCGAGTAACGAGACAAATAGCGCGCATGACAGAAGAGCAATGGATTTGAAACGCATTGATGAAGCCGGTTAGGGCTTCAGGTCAGATGCGTAAGCCAGAGCTGATGTTGGCGCCGAATGGGCCGCCACTGGCGCATCTTGGCGTACGGGGGCGGTCGCGCGCACAAGCAGGGTTACAATGATCCCGGTTTCGGATGATCATCGATTCTCTGACGCATATCACACCCACCGGACAGTGGTTCGATACATCGTTCGACGCCGGCGAGCAGCAGCTTCTGCGGCAGCTCGATGATTCTTCGGTTGAGCGCGCTGTTATGGTAGCGCTGGCGGGACACATCGAAAACCGTTTCGTCCGGGAAGTCTGCGAGCGACATCCGTCTCGTCTGATACCGTGTGCGTCGTTTAATCCTGCGGCGCACACGACGCCGTCCGAAGTTCGAAGCAGAGTCCGCGATGAATTGCAGGGCCAACCGTACCGGGCTTTGAAATTGCACCCGCGGCTCAATCGTTACGATCCGCTCGATGCTCGCTGCCTCGCGGTGCTCGAGGAGGTCGCGATGTTCGATCGTCCGCTTCCGATCTGGATGGACACGCTCTTCTATTACCATGGAGGGACGCTCTCCAAGCCGGTCGTTGACACGATTCATGAGCTGGTCGGGAAATTTCCTTCGCTGACGTTCGTCCTACTACACGGAGGCGGTACGTGGATCGCCCATGTGGCCGAAGCCGTGCGCGACTGTCCGAACGCATTTTTAGACATTTCGTTCACTCTGCACCGCTATCGTGACCTGCTGGACCGGGAAATCCGGCATCTGGTTAGCACTTTCGATCGCCGGGTGATCTTTGGGTCGGACTTTCCGGAGATCAGCATCCGCGACGCTTTGCAGAGCTTCCACGAAGTCACCACCGGATTGCCTGCCGAGAAATGTGCCAATGTGCTCGGGGCAAACCTTGGTAGAATTCTGCGCCTACACTCAACAACGTGAAAAAAGAGCACCGTCTGGACTACATCGAGCGCTACGAAAAGCGTCTGCACGAATTTGGATACTCGCCCCAAACACTGGGTTGGGGCGTTCATGGCCGCCAGGAAATCCGCTTTTCTGTTCTTGCCGAACACGCCCTGCGCCGGCCGGAATCGTCTGTGCTGGATGTTGGCTGCGGCTTCTGCGATCTCTGGGAATTCCTGCGCAGCGGAGGATGGCGAGGCCATTACACCGGGATTGATATCGTCCCCGGGTTGCTCGAGGTTGCTCGCCAACGTCAGCCGACTCTCGACATCCGCGAAGGTGACATCACCGATTCTTCGTTTTCACTGGACGAATACGATTTCGTGATCGCTTCGGGAATCTTCAACGGCGCCTTGCCCGGCGGCGGGAACGAGCTCCACATTGAGGCGGGGCTCAAAAGGATGTTCGAGCATTGCCGGATGGCCACCTGCGTGGACTTTCTGACGACGAACGTCGACTTCAAAAAGCCGGGTGCGCATCACACGGATCCTGCCTGGGCTCGTGCTGTGGCGAAGACGTTGAGCAGGAGAGTGGTTCTGCGGGAAGACTACATGCCGTTCGAATTTTCGATCTTCTTGTTCCGCGACGATTCCATTTCGGAGAGGAACGTCTATCGGAGGTTCGAGAACGATCAGCAAAAGGGTTCGAGTTGAGGAGTAATCGCCGACTCAGGCGCTCTGTTGCCCGACTCGGCCAGGGGATATAATTTCGGCGCGATCCTGTCTCCCTTTCTGGGAGATGCAAGCATGGCGCTGGCCACTCGCAAATACGGCACGACCTGTCCTGTCTGCAAACGCTTTTGTTTCCTGAGCTACATCGAGATCGACGAGCACGCGTCCGTGTCGGAACTCCGCGCCAAGCTGCTGCAGCAAGGTTGGCTGGGAGAACCCGCGCGCTGTGACGATCCCAAGTGTGACGGGCAGACCTTCTGCGCCTGGAACCAGGCCGTCTTTCCGAGGTAAGCTTTCGGCTAAAAGGCTTCACCACAGAGGGCACAGGGGAACACAGACGTTACGAAGCCCCGGCCTGTGATGTAATTGCGAAGTGTCCTGGCTCACCGTTTTGAATCGTGAAGTGATCGGCTGCACCCGCTGTCCCCGCCTGGTGGAGTACCGCCAGCAGGTCGCCCGCGACAAGCGCCGCGCCTATCT
>Ga0335069_10011139_pt1 | contig 12710 bp, 20 predicted proteins | sample Lox_Sample_11_FD_206714 | JGI IMG/M metagenome (GOLD analysis project Ga0335069, IMG submission 206714) | Soil microbial communities from Loxahatchee National Wildlife Refuge, Florida, United States - Lox_Sample_1.1 | ecosystem: Environmental > Terrestrial > Soil > Wetlands | place: USA... | reverse complement strand
TATAATTCGAAAATCAGAAGTTTCAGGAGAATTACCATACTTACTAGTTAATGTAGATTTTGATCAAGCTGAAAGTAAAGGAATAACTAGTAATAAAGAAATTTATAATATTATAGATAGTTATATCAAAAAGCTATCATTACCAATATCCAAAATTATCATTTGGAAATCTAAATTTCCAAGAGATACTTATGGACGTATAGTGAACGTGTAACTGTAAAATACACACGATAGAGTATTATAGACTGATATTATATTAAATGCCTGAACTAAAATAAATTGCTTTTAGTAGTACTTATAATTACGAATTCGAGGTACTAGTTAATATACTATTATATAATCTAAAACTTATATCTACAGGTTAGTTAACTAAAGGTATAAGAAAAAATATTATAAATTTAAGACGTTTAATATTTTTCAGTCTAGTCGACAAAAGCACGGACAGTGTCCTTCTAGCAAGATTAGCTTTCTAATATTAGTGAAGGATCGGGTGATACCAAGTCTTAAATTTATAATATTTTTAAGATTATCTTCTATATAACATAACGGCAACGATAGGGTGAAATTCCCGAAATCTGTACTCTATTAAGGTTGTGAAGAAATCCGATGGCTTAGAAAAGGAGTGATGGAAAATGCCTCATCGGGGTCGCATATGCGTGAGGATTACTAATTCCTAAATAATATTAGTTCATCTACTAGAGCTTACACTCCAGTAAGACTAGGTTGATAGAAAGTCATTGTGGATCAAACTAACATAATGATGAAATGATGTTAGAGTTATACTTAATCCTTTTAGTCCAAATTTAATGAGATTAGTATAATAAGATGACTAAAGTCATTTGAATCTGTCTTAAAATATTTTACATATTGATATTAATATTTAAATAATAAAAGTAACTAATTTTTTAAATCTTAGCTGGTCACAAATATATCGTAAGAGAACCAAAAAGATTGAGTGACGAAACTAAGCCTTATTGGCTTTATTGAAAATAGGGTACACACCTTAAAGAATTAACTTTTATAAATTTTGCTTTTAAAGTGGAATTGTATTTAAAATATTAATAGGCGTGAGCTTTATATACTATATTTATAGGATATATTTAACGCATCATATAAGCTCTTTAGATTGAATACCATCAATCTGAATATAATTTCATTTGAGAATATTTTTACATATAAATGTATAAGTATATGTTAATACCTACAGCTTTGATAAATCAACATATTGTTGAGGAGGATTGAAGAAAGATTTAACATAATAAAATACAATAGAAATTCTAACATAGAATAAAAACTAATTTAATCTTTATAGTAGTAAACTATAAGCAAATGTATCAGAATACTTCAAACTTATTGTTTTAAGCTACTATATGTCATCAAGTAGATAATGAATCATAACTAAATCGTAAATTTAGTGCTTTCGAGCTGAAATGAATCTATGTAGTGTAATGTAATAGTTTACTACTTATTATTTATTTTTATAGAGCCACTAATAATATAAAAAATTATGGCACAGTATAACTTAATAGAAGCACAACAACCTGAAATAATATTAGGTTGTGCAGTAAAAGATCCAGGATTTGGAGGTATCAAACTTAAATATTCTGTATCTGAAGAATATTCTATAACAAAGAGTAATTCTAAAGAAATTATCTTTTTAAAACCTTACAAAGAAAATTGGGCTAAAAATAAAAAAGCCTGTAAAAAAGAAGAATGGGGAAATACACGTTCAGTATTTGCTAATGTATGGATGAAAATTCCTAAAGATTATACAAATTTTAATGAGAATTTTCCTGAAATATTTCACAGTTTTGAAAAAATAACTGATCCTAGATTGATTAAAAACTTAAATAATCAATCTAATAAATTTATCATAGAAGAAGTAGATACTAAATCTATGAGTAATTTTAAAAAAAGAACTCTATTAATTTTAGGGTTAATATATAATAATATCAAAAATAGAATTTTCATTAATAATCAAAAAACTGAAAAATGACAGATGAAAAAAATGATTCTTTTGAATCTATATTAGATGAAAGAAGAAACAAATCAAAAAAAGAAAACAACGAAAGTACTTGTTCAATTTTAAATGAAGCACAAGCAAAATCTACTGAAGAACAAGTAATACTCGGTCAAAAACTTGCTGAATTCTATGGACACCTTAGTAAAAATGGTGATATGATATACCGTATTAGTTCATATCTTGTAAAAGATATGGATGAAGATTTAAAACGTAAAGAAAGAAAAGAATTAATCGCAGTAGAATCTTTAAGAGGATATACAAAAGATGATATTCTAGTTCTAAAAACCGATGCTTCTTCTAAAAGAGGGTATATTATTATTAATGATAAAATTGATATACCTCTAAATAAATTAGAAGGAGGAGATTGTAAATACTTCTTTGATGGATCTGAAGCTTTAAAAGAGTGGAAGAGATTATCTGAAATTGAAGAAGACTTATGTTCTGATATTATAAAAACAGCCGAAGCAGCTAAATCTTATATCAGAAGAACAATTGAAAAGAAACAACATTAAAATACGACATTAACGCGTATCATAGTTAATTAGTAAATCGTAGGGTAGATTATAGTATGGTTCTTTAGAAACATAAATCTACTCTACTTTTTTAATTTAATTCAAAATCAAAAATGAAGAAAATTATATATTTGATATTAACAATAGGATCAGCTTTTCTATTATCAGCTTATACTTTTCCAACATCAAATGGAAAATATAAAATTAATGATACTACTAAATCAGTAAATATTAATGTTACTGCAAAGAATGTAGGACCATATGAGTTAAAGACTAGCACTTTACTTGAAGAATGTCTCAAATCAACAATAGACATTAATAAATTAAAAGCTGATTTTATAAAAAAAGCTAATAGTGAAGTAACAAAAACAGTAGAATATCTTCCTAGTACTAAAGAAATAGTATTAGAAAAATATGGAATTAAGAAAGAATTTATAGTCAAAAGAATTAGAAATGACACACTAATTAAATGGATAAGTATATTTATAATGTTCTTAATATCAGGAATATATCTAAGTTATTTATATAAAGATAATAAAACAGATTGGAAAATACTTTTAATTAAAGGATTTTTCATGTTTATATTCTTAGCAATTTGTCAATTATACTTATACTATTTTCTAAGTTATATTTTTAATAATGAGTTTTTAACAATAAAAGAACTTATTAATTTATTAATTTAAATTTAATCAAAATGAATTTAAAACTATTATTATTCTTTATTTTTCTAATATTATCAACGTCTTTAGGAAAAGAAAGAAAGAATATATATTTAAATAATCAGAAGAAATACTTAATAACTAGTTCTTTTAATTATCAAAATTATATTCAAAAAGAAAGTAATAGGAATTATTACAAAGTTGATAATCTTTATATAAGTAATTATTATATAAAGAATTACGTCTTTTATAATATTCCTGAGAATAAGATCTTAATATATCCTAAAACAAAGGCGATTGCATTGTTTAGGATGAATAATATGATACAAAAGAATATTTATTTGTATCATTCTTTAAATAAATTAGGAAGCACATGATAAGAAATGAAGTCAATCTTTGAAGTAAATAGATTACGAAGAAGAAAACTTAGGGAGATGATAAAGTTATTATTTCCTGAATACAAGTTTATTCTAATAAAGAAAAATGGAATAGTAAAATTGAGGAGATATTGGTTTTCATTATTTATTTGTAAATCTATACATATAAGTGAATTATGTATAACCGAAATTCCAATTAAACTATCAAATTTTAGACAAGGAGATAATAAATATACTCCTACATACAAAGAATATCTTAATGATATCATTGGTAATAACTTATGTAATGTAATTGATTGGTTATACCAAGAATTTCTTAAAATTAAGAAAAACTCTAAAATTGAAGTAGTATCACTATCTAGAAAAGATGATCCTAAATATGAAACTATTGATAATATCATCAATAAAAATAAATCAACTAAAAAATCAAAAGTTCGTATTAACCTAAGAAAAATAAAAGAAATACAGAAAATGTATAATTCTTTATTAAAAGATTCTAAATTTAGTAAATTTATATTAGCACAGTAAGTAGGGAGACTGTTCTAAATCAATCACAAATTGGATTAGATATAATAAAATGTATCTAATCTATGGAAATAAGTCACTGCCTTCACGGGGCATTTCCGTAATATTATCTATTCAAAGAGATATTAAAAAAGCTACAAATCAAAAAGTAGAAACAGAAGTGACAAAACCAGTTTATTATATCAATAGTAACTTAGTCAAGGAAATTACGTAAACTATAATCGACACTATTAAAAAGTGTCATAGTATTAACGAAATTTCTTAATATGAAATCATATATAATAGCATTTCTACTATTTCTATTTCAATTAACTTATGCTCCAACATTACCAATTGAACAAAATAAAAGAGCCTATAGAGATTATATTGAAATGAATAACTTCATAAAATATCAAACTATTTTAGAAAAACATGATAAAGAAGATTTAAATATTCTAAAAAAGTTTAAAATGACTAACAAATTTACCAAAGAAGAAAGAATAAAAGTTAGAGAAGTTTGTGAAGAAGTAGGAATAAAATCAGAATGGTTATATAGAGTTTTTAGAGCAGAATGTAGTGGAAATCCTAATGCGGTTAATCCAATTAGTGGAGCAACAGGTTTAATAGGATTTCTTCCAAACACAGCTAATTATTTAGGTACAGATACATCAGAATTAAAAAAGATGTGTATTTTAGATCAATTAGATTATGTAAAAAAGTACTTGTTAATCATCGGTAATGGAAAAAAGTTTAAAAGTTCTTTAGATTTGTACTTAGCAATTTTTAGACCAAGTGCAATAGGAAAACCTGATAATTACATAATTGGTGATAAAGGATCAATTATTGTAAAACAAAACAAGTCATACGTAAAAGACTCTATAATAACTGTAAAAAGTATAAAATCGTTTATAGCATTATTATAAATGCTAATATGATATATAACTCTCAGATTAAAATTTAAATATTAGACAATTAGGTGAAGTAGGATTTTTCCCAATTATATATTTAGATTTATAAATCTGAGAGTTATTATTTTAATAAGGGGCCGGATTAATCAAATTAATCAAAAATGAAAAGAATACTTACACTTGAAAGAGCTAATGAGATTAAGAAAAATCTTGAAGGACATAGCTTTTATAGTATAGAAAATGATAATAAACTAATTGAAGATAATAACTCAATTCCTGCTAGTGAAGAAAGACAAATTAATATTCAAGAAATTGAATCTAAAAAAGAAATGAAATCTGATTTATTAATAAATCTTTACATTGCTGTAACCACAGCTAATCTCAAAAAACATAATAAAGGAAAAGAGAATTCTTATTATATTAAGAAGCTATCAGAACTTGAAAGAGAAAAATCTCATTTATCAAAAATTAAAGAAATAGACACAAAGAAAAAAGAGAAAAGAACTATTAAAGAAAAAATATTATCCTTCATTAAACCTAAAGATATCATTCGAAGAACAGAAGAAATTGAAAAAGATATCTTAGAAATTAAAAGAAGAATAGCAAAGTTTAATAAAGAAACTAATGTATCTATTGAAATTACTAATCAAATGAATGAGTTTTTAAAATCAATAGAAAATTAAAATATTTCATTAAGCCCCTAAATAAAGGGGCTTTTAAATTTAATCAAAATGAGTATATATTTAGTAGAAATAAATACAGAAAGTAAAACATCAAAAGTGATAGAAAAAGATAATTTATCAAAAGAATATCTATGTGAAGAAATCTGTAATTATTTTGGATTTGAATCATTAAAACATCTAAATTCTGAAAAATCATCAAAAGAAGGTTTACATGTAATGGCTAGACAATTTATATCATATTTTTTAACTACAGAATTAAGATTACCTCATAAAGAAATACAAAGTACATTAGATTGTAAAAGTATTACCAATATTTCTTATAATATAAGAGTTATTCAAAAGAAATTATTAAAAAATACCAATTCCAATCATAAAGTACTAATAATAGATCCATATATTAGATCTTATAATAACATATTAAAAATAATTTCAAAATTTAACATTAAAAATAATGAATAAAGCTTGTGAACAATGTGTATATAACGATCTTGAAGAATATAATGGATGTATGGTTAGTCCTAATTGTAAATTACTTCAAAACAAACTAAAACTTGAAGAATTAGAACAAGCTAAACCTTATCTAAATTCAGATTATTACTGGAAAAGACGTAAAGAATTAATTGGAGAAAAAACTGATTTATGATTAAATAAAGGATATTTAGATAATGAAACAAGTTGATATTTTACAAATAGAAGATAGTTGGTATGATATATTAGAAAAGTATTTTAAATCTGAATATTTTAAAAATACTATGAAAGTTTTAAAAGAAGATATAAAAACTCATACTATTTATCCTAAAATATCTGATATTTTTAATACATATAATAGTTGTTCATTTGAAAAAGTTAAAGTAGTTATAATAGGACAAGATCCTTATATTAACGAAGGAGAAGCTCATGGATTAGCTTTTTCAGTTCCAGAAGGAATAGATATACCACCATCATTACATAATATATTTCAAGAATTAGACTCTGATATAGGAATAGATATTCCAGAACATGGATGCTTACAGCAATGGGCTGATCAAGGAGTATTATTATTAAATTCAGTACTAACAGTTAGAAAAGGACAATCAAAGTCTCATTCTAAAATAGGATGGCAAATTTTAACTGAATATACAATTAAACAACTATCTCAATATAGTCATGGAATAGTATTTTTATTATGGGGTAAAGATGCTCAAGAAAAAGAAAAACTAATAGATAAATATAAACATTATATATTAAAAACATCTCATCCTAGTCCATTCTCTGTAAGATATGGATTCTTTGGATGTAAACATTTTAGCCAAACTAATAAAATATTAGCAAGTCAAGGATTAACAGAAATAAATTGGCAGATATGATAGAAGAATATAGACCAATACCAGATTATGAGTTCTATCCGTATCCATTCACAAAAGAAGAAAGAGAAAAGAATTATAATAGACATCATGAAATGTTAATGTGGAGAATGAATCATGAATACAAACGTATGAAACCAAAAATAGACAAACAAAATAAAAGAGAACCCAAAAGATTTCCAGAACAATTACTTATTCTAACTAATTATATTAGAAGTAGAGACGGAAGAATTTGTAGATCTCAACCAAATAATGAAAAAAAGATGCAGAAAGTCAATAATAGAAGACTAAGACATCAAAAGTTAAAATTTAAATATGAATCCTATAGCGATATGGTATAAGTATAAAAACTATGGAGACTGGTGTTATGATTATATAATTCCTACTAAAGAAGAGTTTGTTGAAGGATTTAAATATGAATTCGCAGAACTTACAATAACTAGAACTAAAGAAGGTAGAACTAGACCTTTTGTTCCATCAGTCGATTTTGAAATAGAACCATTTTGGAAAGAGTATACAGTAGGAAATAATAATGATCATAAACGTGTACAAAAATGGCTGGAGAGTTATCTAGAAAATGGATATATTCGGGTTAAGAAAGCTAAAGAAAATAATATGAAAGAAAATACATATATAAGTAAAGTTGAAAAATCAAAATATAAACTAAACTTTGATTTGATAAAGCCAAATTTAAAAATTTTATCTAATTTATATGACACAACAAATAAATTAAAAAAAATTATTCCTAAATATCTAAGTATAGTAGATGTCATTAATAAATATTTTAAAAGATTTACTTCTATAAAAGAAGGATGGAGTCCAATATGGACTATTGAAGGAAGAGAAGTTAGACTTAAAAATTTTATTAAACAACCAAAGAAATCTCCAAATAGATTAGTTTATATTGCTACTAAGGATAATAAACAGATAGCTAGAGTTACATGGAAAGAAGCTAATGAAAAAATAACAACTCAATTAGCAGATGAACCAGAATGGATGTATTTATCAAAAAAAGAAGGTAAAAAAAGAATGAGACCAATTGCTGGAAATTCGTTAATTCCAGCTCGTGGAGATGAGTTTTATAAACCTAGAAAAAAATATCCAAAAGGTAAAAGTTCAACTAAAAGAGTATTAACTACAAATGGATATAAATCTAAAAGATCTCATCCTGGTAGAAATAATAATTTAAAAGAAGTTTTATGGGATGTAACTTTATCTAAACATAATCCTAATTCAATTGGATCTGTAAATGAATGTAAATTTAAAGTTAAAGCTTTAAATAAACAAGGTGCAATAGATAAAGCTTGGTGTGAATTTGTTCCTTTATCTGATGTTAAATTAAATAATATAAGACCTTTTTATAAGGCCGTAGTTGAACGATCTATTGAAAATAATACAATAGACCAGCCAAAGGGTGATCGTTCAATGGTGAGCCTCTTAGAGCCCAAGAAACAGGTTCTAATAACTAAGATGAAGGATGGATCTAAAAAAATTGAAGAAATAATAACTTATAAAAGGAAATATCCTAAACTTAAAGCTCCTTGGGATACTAATAAACAAGAAAAGAAAAAGAAGTGGAGAGAAAAGGATCATGAAGTTAAAAGTAAAATCAAAGTTAAAAAAATACGAATTCCTAAAAGACATAGAACTGAAGAACAAATTAAATTGCAAAGAAAAAAATATGTACTTAACAATAAAAATAAGAGATAAATATATTTATGATGTTCAATACATAGTATACTTCACTACAACTACATGTTATGGAAAATATTATCCAAATGGATTAGATCTTTATTTAGTAGTATGTAGATGCAGAAATAAATTATTTGATAATTTCGATCGTAAATTTGTAATGTCTTTGTCAGAACTTAAAAGAGAAATAAACGTATAATAATATAAAGGATTTAGGAAACTGAATCCTTATTTTATCTAAAATTATCAACATGAAACAAAATAAAAAAATAATTATAAAATCTTGGATTCAAAGAGTTAAAATAAAAATTCAAGGTAAAGAAATAAACTTAGAAACTGGAAAAATTTCAGAATATAAGTTACAAAGACGTACAAAACAATGTAGAATAACAGAGTTTAATGATGGAACTATAGAATATAAAATACTTCCTTGTACTATAGTATCTAAAGATAATATAATATTAGAATGGATACATGGTCCAACACCAACTCCAAAAGCTAGTAAAAAATATTCAAAAGAACAATTAAAATCTTTTGGGTATTCGGATGAATTGATAAATACTATTTATAGAGGATATTCAGCTAAAGACATAAAAAAAATTAGAAAGAAATTTAAAGATAAAGAAACAAATAAATTATTATCAAAAGAAGAGACTGAAAAATTAATTAAACAATATAAATTTGTATCCAAAATTCCAGGATATTAAAATGAATTAAATAATGAAGAATGTTTATGTGTATGATATAGAAGTATTTTCTAACTTTCATTCATGTACATTCTTGAACAGAGATTCCAAAGAAGTTAAACAATTTGTCATATATAAATCAAGAAATGATTACAATGAATATATTAAATTTCTTGAAAAAGAAGTTAGTGGATTAATAGGGTTTAATAATTTAAAATTTGATTATCCTATAATCCACTATATTTTAGAACATAAAGATCATTTTAAAAATGATCCAGAAATAATAGCAGAAGCTATATATCATCAAACTAAAATAATACTAGATACAGAATTTAGTGAAGTACCATGTTGGAAAGTTAAAATTCCACAATTAGATTTATATAGAATTAATCATTTTGATAATAAATCTAAAAGAACATCATTAAAGGCGGTAGAGATTGCTATTAACTTAGATAATGTTGATGATACTCCATTTAAGTTTGATCATATAGTTAAAAATGATGAAGTTCAAAGAATATTAGAATATAATTTAAATGATGTTATTGCAACCTATGAATTCTATAAATTAAATATAGATGAAATAGAGATGCGTAAAGAGCTTAGTAAAGAATATGGAATAGATTTACTAAATGCTAATGAACCTAAGATTGGAAGTGAAATCTTCGCTAAATTACTTAGTGAAGAAATGAATATTCCTATAAAGGAATTAAAAAGAATGAGAACTTATAGAAGTTCTATTAATCTTAATGACTGTATACTTTCATATATCAAATTTACAAGTAAAGAATTTAATGAGTTATTAGAAAAATACAAAAATAAAAATATAACTGAAACTATAAAATCTCTAGAAGAATCAGTTATATATAAAGGATTTAAATATGATTTTGGATTAGGTGGATTACATGGATGTATAAAACCTGGAGTATATAAACCAAAAGAAAATGAAGTTATTCATGATATTGACGTTGATACAAGCGGCGTCGTAACCCAGAGAATTGCTGGAAATCTAAGTCGAAAGATAAGACAATCAGCAGCCGAGTCTAGAAATAGAAAGGTTCAGAGACTATCGAAATCACATTCATTATGGAAGAGAGTAGAGTACATAGAAATATGGAAGCACTGGGTAATTCTTCTTGGATAGAAAGATGTAACTTTTAGGATAATACCACGTATACTATATAAAATAGTATATGAAATTAAATATAAAAGATAGAAATAAAAGTGGTATTTATTGTATAAGAAATTTAGTAAATAATAAAGTATATATAGGAAAATCTATTAATATATATTATAGAATAAAAATGCATATTACTTTGTTAAATACTAAAAATTTAAATGAAAATTGTTATCTAATTAATTCATGGCACAAATATGGTTCTAATAATTTTGAATATTTTATAATAGAATATTTAGAAAAAAATGAGCAATTAATTGCAGAAAGAGAATTATATTGGATACAATCTTATGATGCATTAAATCCAAATAAAGGTTATAATTTAAGATTAGATTCTTCAACAGGATTAATAATTAAAGAAGAAACTAAAGAAAAATTAAAACTAGCAACTAATAAAAGATCATCAGATCCAAAATATAGAGCTAGAATAAGTAAATTTTTCAAAGAGTTTTGGATTAATAATCCAGATAAAAAAGAACAAATGAGATTAAAAGTTAAAAAAATTAAACAAGATAAATATTGTTTTAAACAATTAACTAAAAATAAAATATTAATTAAAATTTGGAATTCAGTTGAAGAAATAATTAAAGAAAATCCAAGTTATAAATGGCAAAATATATATGCAGCAAGTAATGGTAATAAAAAATCATACATGGGATATATATGGGAAAAAGAATTAAAGATATAGTCCATACTTATAGAAATATAAGATAAAAATACGCATCATTTTATCCAAATATTGCAATTATTAATAAATTTAGACCTCAACATTTAGGAGAAGCATTTACTACTATATATAATAAAATATATCAAGAAAGAAAATTAACTCCAAAAGGATCAGCTAAAAATGGTGGCTTAAAATTAGCATTAAATGGAACGTTTGGTAAATCTAATGATATATATTCATTCTTTTATGATCCAAAATTTACAATGCAAATTACAGTTAATGGACAGTTATTATTATCAATGTTAACTGAAGAAATAGTAAATTACATTCCATGTACAATATTACAAGTAAATACTGATGGAATAACTTTAAAATATAATAAAGAATATTCAGAAAAGATTAAAGGAATAATGGATTGGTGGCAAGAACTAACAAAGTTAACATTAGAAAGTAATTATTATAATCTAATGGTAATTCGTGACGTTAATAATTATATTGCTAGATGTATTAATGATAAACCAAAATATAAAGGCGCATTTGAAATAATTCCAATGGCTAATGGAAAAAAAGTATATTGGAAAAATGTATCTATGAGAATAGTACCAATAGCATTATCAGAATATTTCTTAAATAAAATTCCAATTAAAGATACAATAATTAATCATACTAATATATTTGATTTTTGTAAAAGATTTAGAACTACAGAAGGATGGACATCTGAAATTAGATATACAGATAAAGATTTACAACCAAAGACTACTAAACAACAAAAGAATATAAGATATTATATATCTAATTCCGGATCAACTTTAATGAAAGTTCATAATGATAAAAGAGAATCAAATATAGAAAAAGGATGGTTAATAACTATTTTTAATAAATTTATACAAAAATCAATCAAAGATTACAATATAAATTATCAATATTATATTAATGAATGTAATAAAATTATTGATATAATTGAAGAAAAACAACTATCATTGTTTTAATATGAAAGTAATAAAGTTACCAAAACATTGTCAAATATATCTAGAAAGTATACCAGAAAAAGGAATGGGATATCATATTATGGATGTATTTTTAAGAAAAGGAATTATGTTAATGAATAGAACTATATTAAATAATACATATTTAATATTAGAAGATAATGAAAAAATAGAAACAAAAGATATATTTAATATATACAAATGAAAAAACTCAATTGTACAATATGTGATAATCCTTCATGTCTTAAAGTAATAATTAATATTCCAATATATGTAAAAGCAAAGAAAAGAATATTACATTATTGTAGTGAAGAATGCAAAAATAAACATTACAAAAAAGCAAAAATAATTGTATGAAAAATATAACTATAAATGACATAATAGAATATATGATTATTATGTATTCAGATACTCCAGAAATTGAACTTTCAAATACAGATTTATGTATTATGATTGATATAATTAGAGATATAAAACATAAAATGAATTTATGGAA
>Ga0335069_10011138_pt1 | contig 12711 bp, 12 predicted proteins | sample Lox_Sample_11_FD_206714 | JGI IMG/M metagenome (GOLD analysis project Ga0335069, IMG submission 206714) | Soil microbial communities from Loxahatchee National Wildlife Refuge, Florida, United States - Lox_Sample_1.1 | ecosystem: Environmental > Terrestrial > Soil > Wetlands | place: USA... | reverse complement strand
GCGAGCCCTATATCCATGTCTACGATGCCGACCACCGCCCGACGGTGCAGGTGCCGGCGAGCGGCATGGTGACCGCGCTCGAGCCCATCGTGCGCGCCTGCGCGGGCGTGTGGATCGCGCACGGCTCGGGCGCCGCGGACCGCGAAGTCGTCGACCGCGACGATCACATCCGGGTCCCGCCGGGCGATCCGGCCTACACCTTGCGCCGGGTGTGGCTCAGCGAAGAGGAGGAGCAGGGCTACTATTACGGCTTCGCCAACGAGGGGCTATGGCCGCTGTGCCATCTCGCCTATGTGCGACCGGCGTTCCGGCCGAACGACTGGCGCACCTACCAGGAAGTGAACGGCAAGTTCGCCCGGGTGGTGGCCGCGGAGGCAAAGAGCGACAGCCCGGTGGTGCTCATCCAGGATTTCCATTTCGCGCTGCTGCCGCAGCTCGTGCGCGCGCGCATTCCGAAGGCGACCATCGCGCTCTTCTGGCACATTCCGTGGCCGAACGCCGAGACCTTCGGCGTGTGCCCCTGGAAGCGTGAAGTGCTGCTGCAGATGCTGTCGGCCGACGTGCTCGGCTTTCACACGCGCCATCACTGCCAGAACTTTCTCGAGAGCGTCGATCGCTTCATCGAGTGTCAGATCGATCACGAGGCGATGACGGTGACGCTGCGCGGCCATGTGTGCCGCGTGGCCGCCTACCCGGTGTCGATCGAGTGGCCGCCGCGCTGGCTCGAGGGGCTGCCCGAGGCCGCCGCCTGTCGAGCGGCGGTGCGGGCGCGCTACCAGCTCGCGAGCGAGGTGACCATCGGTCTCGGGGTGGAGCGCTGGGACTTCACCAAGGGCATCATCGAGCGCTTTCAGGCGATCGAGGCGCTGCTCGAGCGGCAGCCGAAGCTCAAAGGGCGCATCACCTTCCTGCAGATCGCCTCGCCCTCGCGCAGCCAGCTGCCCGCCTACCGCGCGCTCCAGGAGCACACCTACTCCGAGGTGAAGCGCATCAACCAGGCCTTCGGCACGGCGAGCTGGCAGCCGATCGTGCTCATCGATACGCACCAGGAGCCGCGCGCGATCTTCGAGCTGTACCGGGCCGCGGATTTCTGCCTGGTCAACAGCCTGCACGATGGCATGAACCTCGTTGCCAAGGAGTTCGTCGCCTCGCGCGACGATGAGGACGGCGTGCTGATTCTCTCGACCTTCGCCGGCGCTTCGCGCGAGCTCACCGAGGCGGTGCTGATCAATCCTTACGATGTCAACGAGACCGCCGAGGCGATCGAGATCGCGATGCGCATGAGCCGCGAGGAGCGGCGCAACCGCATGAGCCTCATGCGCCGCACCGTCAAGGAGAACAACGTGTATCGCTGGGCGGGGCGGCTGCTGCTCGATCTCGCGCGCCTGCGCCAGCGCCAGAATTTGCGGGCGGTGCGCACGCGCTACGGCACCTGAGAGCCCAGCACCGTGCGAAACCCAGGCACACACGCGAGGTGCCGGGCGGCGCAGGCGGGACCGGGTGGGGTCAGGCGGGGCTGTACAGGCGGGCGGGGCCGCTACCGGCGGGTCGCGAACTCCCGCAGCCGGGCGGCGGCGGCCTCGAGCGTCGCGTCGCGCTTCGCGAGGCACAGACGCAGCAGGGTCATCGGTGGCGGCTCGGCGTAGAACGGCGACAGCGGAATGGTCGCGATCTTCGCCTCGCGGATCAGCCGGTCCGCGAACTCGAGGTCCGGCGCGCGGCTGAGGCGCCCGTAATCGACCAGCAAAAAATAGGTGCCCTGCGCGCGCAGCGGCTCGAACCCCGAGCCCTCGAGCAGCCCCGCGAGCCGGTCGCGCTTCGCCTCGAAGAAAGCCGACAGCCCGCTCCACGCCTGCGGGTGATCGGCGAGGTAGCGCGAAATACCCTGCTGCAGCGGATGGGCGATGCTGAAGCTGTTGAACTGATGCACGCGGCGCAGCTCGCGCGTGAGCGCCGGCGGAGCGACGCAGTAGCCGACGCGCCAGCCGGTCGCGTGCAACGCCTTGCCGAAGCTGAACACGGCGAAGCTCAACGGCCGCAGCGCCGTGTGGGCCAGCACCGAGGCGTGGCGGCGACCGTCGAACAGCACCCCCTCGTAGACCTCATCCGAGAGCACGCTGATCGGCCGCTCGCCGATGAGCGTGGCGAGGGCATCGAGATCGGCCGCCGTCGCGACCGTACAGCTCGGGTTCTGCGGGCTGTTGATGATGATGAGGCGGGTGCGTTCCGAGAGGCTCGCGCGCACCCGATCCCAGTCGAAGCGAAACAGCGGCGGGGCGAGCGGGATGCGCACGGCACGACCGCCGGCGAGCCGCACCGCGGGCTCGTAGGCATCGTAGGCCGGGTCGAACAGAATCGCCTCATCGCCCGGCCCGACCACCGCCTGGATGGCATCGTAGAGCGCCTCGGTCGCGCCGCAGGTCACGGTGATCTCCTCGCGCGCATCGACGCGAATGCCGTAGCTCGCCTCGAGCTTGCGCGCGATCCGCTCGCGCAGCTCGATCACGCCCTCCATGGGCGCGTACTGGTTGTGCCCTTCGGCGACCGCGGCGCTGAGCGACTCGGCGAGCGCCGGGTCCACCGGGTAGTCGGGAAAGCCCTGGCCGATGTTGAGCGCGCCTTCCTCGAGCGCCCGGCGCGACATGACCGTGAAGATGGTGGTGCCGACGTCGGGCAGCTTGCTCGCGAAGCGCATCAGCGAGACCGGTCCTGCGCGCACGGCGCGCTCGCCTGGTTCGGCGCCTCGTGGGCCTCGAGGCCCTGCAGCCCGCCGGCCAGCGAGCGCACGTCAAGACCGCGGGCGGCGAGCGCTGCGGCCGTCGCCAGCGAGCGCTGGCCGGAGGCGCAGAGCAGCAGATAGCGGCGTCCGGGCTCGAGCACGATGCGCCCGGCCAGCAGCTCCGCCATCGGCGCGGCGCGGCCCGGGCTCGGCCGGGCGCGAATCTCCTCCGGGGTGCGCACATCGATCAGCTCATCGGCGAGCGCCGTCGCCGCCGCCCACGAGGGCGCGCTCACTTCGAGCGCGGGGTCCGGCGCGAGCGCCCGAATGCGGGCGCACTCCGGGGCATGGCATTCGGCGCGCCGCGGCGCCTTGAGGTGCGTCGCGGTGAAGCTCGTGCCATCGAAAAGCAGCAGCTCGCCCGCCAGATCGCCCGGCAGGTCGAGCAGAATGCGCAACGCGATCAGCGCCTCGAGCGCGCCGAAGGCGCCCGGTACCGGTCCGAGCACGCCCGCCTCGGCACAATTGCCGACGATCCCGTCGGCAGTCGCTTCCGGCCACAGGCAGCGCAGACAGGCATGCGTTGCCCGCGGGCGATACACCTGCAGCTGCCCCTCGTACTGATAGACGCTCGCGAACACGGCGGGCCGGGCCGCGAGCACCGCGGCGTCGTTGATCAGGAACTTGGTGCGAAAGTTATCGCTGCCGTCGACGACGAGGTCGTAGGCGCGAATGAGCTCGAGGGCGTTCGCCGCCGTCAGGCGCACGGGGTGCGACTCGATGCGCACCGCGGGGTTGAGACGTGCGATGCGCTCGCGCGCCAGCTCGATCTTCGGGCGACCGACATCGGCGAGCGAATAGAGCGGCTGGCGGTGCAGATTGCTCGCCTCGAGCCGGTCGGACTCGACGAGACCGAGCGTGCCGACGCCGGCGCCGGCCAGGTACTCGACCACCGGGCACCCGAGGCCGCCGAGACCGACGACGAGCACGCGCGCCGCACCAAGGCGCGCCTGCCCGGCCGCGCCGATCTCCTTGAGCTGCATCTGGCGCGAGTAGTCGGGGGTCGCACCGCTCGGCGCGTGGGTCGCGGTGCCCGTCATTCGTGCCGGTGCCCGTGCAGCGCTCCCGGGTCGGGCGTGTGCTGCGCGGCCTGTGCGCAATGCTCGCAGTTCACCCAGCCGGAGTCGCCGCTCTCGTAGTGCTCCTTCTTCCAGATCGGCACGCGGTGCTTGACCTCGTCGATGATGTAGCGGCAGGCGGCGAAGGCCTCGGCGCGATGGACGGCGCTCACACCGACCCACACCGCCATGTCGCCGAGCTCGAGCGAACCCACCCGATGCACGCACAGCGCGCCGCTGATCGGGAAGCGCGCGGCCGCCTCGGCGAGGATGCGGTTGCCCTCGCGCACGGCGAGTGCCGCGAACGCCTCGTACTCGAGGCGTCGCACCGCGCGCCCCTCGTTGTGGTCGCGCACCCAGCCCTCGAAGGCGACGAAGCCGCCGGCCGCCCGGTCACGCAGCTCCTCGCGCGCCGCGCGCGCCTCGATCGGGGAGGAGGACAGACGAAAGGCGCTCGTCTCGCGCATGCTCAGCCTCCGGCCACCGGCGGAATGAAGACGACGGTGTCGCCGTCGGCGAGCGGCTGCGCCCAGTTCGCAAACTCGCCATTGATCGCGACCTTGAGCTGCTCCGGTGCGAGCGTGAAGCCGTAGCGCGCCTGAAGATCGCGGTAGAGCTCGCCCGCGGCCACCGCCGCGGTCTGGAGAGTCTCCGCGGAGCGGCCCGCCTGCTCGCGCATCAGCGCGTAGTACTGCACCTTGACCTGCATCGCTGCCTCATCCGAGGGCGTTGCGCGCCGCGGCGTATTCCTCGGGCGTGTTGACGTTGTCGAGCGCGCGCGCATCCTCGGGGGGCAGGAGCCGCGCAGGGTGATTGATCAGGAACTTGCGTGGGCAGAGTCGTCCCGAGGCCTGGAACGCGGCCAGCGGCGCCGCCGCCGCCGGCTCCCAGATGGCGCACAACGGCTCGGGCAGCCCATCATGCGCACTCACGTAGGCGGTCGCGAGCATCGCCGGATCGCGCGCTCTGATCAGCCGCTCGAGCACGGCGTCGGAAAGAAACGGCAGATCGCACGCGATCACCAGCCACGCGGCCCCGGGACGTGCCGCGAGCGCCGAGCGAATGCCGACGATCGGCCCCGCACCCTCCACCGCATCGAGGATGAGCGGATGGCGCGTGCGCGTCGGGTCATCGAGCTGGCTCGGCCGCACCGAAACGAAGGCGGGCTGCGCGTGGGCCGAGAGCCGCTCGAAGGCGCGCTCGAGCTGCGGACGGCCGCCGTACAGAAGCGCGGCCTTGTCGTGGCGCATGCGCGTGCTCGCGCCCCCGGCGAGCACCAGTCCGAACAGCGGCGGCACCGCCGCCCGCTCCGGGAGGCGCGTGCTCATGGCATCGTCCCCAGATCGCTCTTGCCGCCGCGCTTGGCGAGCAACCGCAGCTCGCCGATGACGATGTCGTGCGACAGCGACTTGCACATGTCGTAGACGGTGAGCGCGGCGATGCTCGCACCGGTGAGCGCCTCCATCTCGACACCGGTCTTGTGATGCACGCTCACGCTGCAGCGGATCCGGGCGAGTGCGCCGTCGAGCTCGATCTCGATCCGGCAGTTCTCGAGCCCGAGCGGATGACAGAAGGGGATAAGCTCGTGGGTGCGCTTCGCGCCCATGACGCCGGCGACGATTGCGGTATCGAAGATGGGCCCCTTGCCGGTGCGCCAGCCGCGCTCGCCGAGTGCGCGTGCCACCTCGGCGGGGAAGCGCACCACCGCTTCGGCGATGGCGCTGCGCCGGGTCACCGCCTTGTCGCCGATGTCGACCATCGTCGGATGCTCGGCGGGGTCGATGTGCGAGAACGCCATGCTCTACCCGCCGATGTAGTACATCTCGATCTTGCTGGCGCCGTCTTCGCGGCTGCGCAGCGCGTCACGCTGCTCGCTGTAGCGGTCGGTCCGCTGCAGCCAGGCATCGCGGATGAGGGCCTGCAGGTCCTCATCGGCGGCGCCGCCGCGCAGCGCGGTGCGCAGGTCGAGTCCCTGGCTCGCGAACAGGCAGGTATAGAACACCCCCTCCGAAGACAGCCGCGCGCGGCTGCAGGCGCCGCAGAACGGCTGGGTGACCGAGGAGATGAAGCCGATTTCGCCCGCGCCGTCATCGAAGGCCCAACGCTTGGCGACTTCACCCCGGTAGTTCTCGGCGAGCGGATGGATCGGCCAGCGGGCGGCGATGCGCTCCATGAGCTCGCGCGAAGGCACGACCTTGTCGCGGCTCCAGTCGTTGCGATTGCCGACGTCCATGAACTCGATGAAGCGCACGATCACCGGCCGGCCGCGAAAATGCTCGACCAACTCGAGTGCGGTGTGCTCGTTCAGGCCGCGCTCGATGACGGCGTTGATCTTGACCGGGGCGAGACCGGCATCGATCGCGGCATCGATGCCGCGCAGGACCGCCTCCAGCTGCGCGAAGCCGCCGCTCATGCGCGCAAACACCGCCGGGTCGAGCGAGTCGAGGCTCACCGTCACGCGCTTGAGCCCGTTCGCCTGCAGGTCGACCGCGTGCTGGGCGAGCAATACGCCATTGGTCGTGAGCGCAATGTCCTCGACGCCCGGGATGAGCGTGAGGTCGCCCACCAGATCGGCGAGTCCGGCGCGCAGCAGCGGCTCTCCGCCCGTGAGCCGGATCTTGCTGACCCCGAGACCTGCGCACAGGCGCGCAAGGCGCACGATCTCCTCGAAGGACAGCCGCTCGTGCGAATTGAGAAAGCGATAATGATCGTGGAACTGCGTCTTCGGCATGCAGTAGGGGCAGCGGAAGTTGCAGCGGTCCATGACGGAGATGCGCAGGTCCCGCAGCGGCCGCGCCAAGGTGTCACGCGGGCCGCGCGCCCCTTTCAGCGGATGCAGCTTGAATTCCGTGCTCATGGGTTACCAGCGATACATGCAGGTGAGGAAGCCGCGTGCATAGGTGTTCGGGCCCGGCGGCAGCTCGACGAAGCCATCGGTGCCTGCGAGACTCAGAAAATCGCCCGAGCCGTTGGTCGGTCGCGGAATCGCCCAGGGACGGCCCCACTCGTCGTGCTCGAGACCCACCGGCAGGAAGTACGCGAGCGGCGGCGTGAAGGTGACGGGCGCAGCCAGCGCGACGCGCTCGGGCTCGGTGCGCCGCGTGCCCATCGCCTCGCCGATCGCCGGCACCACGTAGCGCACCAGGCACACCAGCGTCGAGACCGGGTTGCCGGGCAGGCCGAACACCGCCTGGCCCTGCGGGCCGATCCCGAACCACATGGGCTTGCCGGGCCGCTGCGCGATGTGATGAAACACCGCATGCACACCGATCGACTCGAGGACCTTGGGTACGAGATCGAAGCGGCCCATCGACACGCCGCCCGAGAGAATCACGACCTCGTGCGTCGTCAGATGCAGTCGCAGCCGCTCGCGCAGCAACGATTCATCGTCGGGGATGTGGTCATCGCCCACCCGCACGAAGCCGCGCCGGCGCAGCGAGGCCGCCACCGCATAGGAGTTCGAGCGGCGCACCTGGTAGTCCGCGATCGGCTCGCCGGGCTCGATGAGCTCGTTACCGGTCGAGATCACCATGATGGCAGGCTGGCTGCTCACCCGCACGCGGGCCATGCCTGCCGAGGCGGCCACGGCCACTTCGGGTGCGCGCAGCAGGGTGCCGGCGCTCAGCAACAGCGCGCCCTGACGACTGTCGCTGCCGCGCCGGTGCACGTTGTGCCAGGGCGCCACCGGCGTGACGCTCGCGCGCAGGGCCGCACGACCGTCGTCCACCTCGTACTGCTCGCTCGGGATCACGCAGTCGGTGGCGAAGGGTAGAATCGCACCGGTCATCACCTCGATCGCCTGCTCGCAGCCGGCAAGCTTCAAGGGCGGCGCGCCGGCGGCCTGGGTTCCCTGAAGGCGAAAGCGCCGCACACCGCTGCGCAGCGCCTCGCTGTCGATGGCGATGCCGTCCATGGTCACCCGATCGAACGGGGGCTGATCGCGCTCGGCATACACGTTCTCGCGCAGCACGCCGCCGACGCACTGCGACAGAGGCAATGACTCAATCGGCAGGCACAGCAGCCGGGAGCTGATCGCCTCCTCGGCCAGCCGCGGGGTGATGAGCGTGGCGGCGTGCATCGTCTCGGAACCGAGTTCTCCACAGCGGCGACATGGGACCGCCGCTGCCGCAAATCAAGACTGGGCGAATTCAGTCCCGATGCGCATCAGGACTTGGCGTTCTTCGCCTTGAAGATCTTCAACTGCTCGTTGAAGCGCCCGACGTTGGTCTGCAACTCATCGACCGCGGCGTTGTTCTTCTGCACCAGAATCTTCTGCTGGTCGTCGAGCTTCTTCTTCTCGTCCGCCGAGGGCTTCGGGTTGTCCTTCGCAGCCGCCGCCTTCACCTCATCGATCTGATGGTTCAGACAGTCGAGATAGGTATTCATCTCGCTGTTGTAGCGGTCGAAATCGTGCTTCGCCGCGATCATCTGCTCCTTGGTGGCGGTGTTGCCATCCGGCGGGGCCTCGGGCGAACGCGGATACGAGCAATCGGCGGCTTGCGCCAGCGAGGCGACGGCGCTCAGGGCGAGGGCGGGAAGCAGCAGTGTCCAGGCCTTCATCGGAAATCCTCTCGTTATCGTGGGGTTGAACCCACCGATCTTACGGCCAAGGCCCCGGTACCGCCAGCATGGGGTGCAGTGCGGTCGCGCCCGAAACATGGCCGGGCGGGCGGCGGGACTCATCGCGGCTTACCGGGCCGCCGCGGTATTGTTGCAGGGCAGGCCGCCATGCGGATGCGACCCCCGGCCGGCCGGATCCAGAGGACATGTATATAAGAGTGCTGATTATGTTGCTTGTGGCGGGCCGTGCGTTCGCGGGGTCGCCGTCCTGCGAAACGTGGGCGAATCCGGAGGCACTCGCCCGTGGCGAGAGCGACCGGGCCGGGGCCGCGCAGATCGTCGATGCGGTGGTGAACGGCGACTGGGCCCTCGAGCTGCTGCGGCCCGCCGGCTCGAGCAAGGACTACCCGGACCTGCAGGTTCTGCGGCGCGACGGGGCCTGCGGATGGCGCGCTTCGAACGATGACGCCCTGCGAATCGTGCCGGAGGGCAGCCTGAGCGAGGCGCGGCAAACCCTGCCGCTGACGGCGGCGGGCGGCGAAGCGAGTCCGGCTCTTGACGACGACGGCGCCGCGCGGCTCGCGGCAATCGGGGATTTCGAGCGGACCGCAGCCGCGGAAGGGGTCGCGGCGGCGCTGCGCGTATACGCCCTCGACCAGGGGCTGCGCCTCGTGATCGACGGGACAGCGATCGCGCGCGATGCCGGCGAGGCGACGCTGTATCTCAAGGCGCACCCGGTCAATGGCGACTGGCACGCGAGTCGGCGGGCACGCTCAGGCGACGGCACGATCGCGTACGTGCAGGGCTTCATCAGCGATGAGCGGCGTCGCACCACACGGCATTACGTGGAGCTCTGGCAGTACGACCCGCGAGTCGCTAACCTCGGGCTGCGCCTGTTGTGGCTCGGGGCGGTGACGCCGTCGGCGCAGCCGTGAAGCACGGCCAGCAGCGGCGGCAGCGGCCGGTGAGCGCGGCGCCCGCGACCGCGCTGCTGTAAACTCAGCGCCTCGCGCCCGTAGCTCAGTTGGATAGAGTACCTGGCTTCGAACCAGGTGGTCGGGAGTTCGAATCTCTCCGGGCGCGCCAAAATTCTCGATTTTCTGCAATCACTTAGCGCTCGCTCCGTTAACTTGCCTTGCGTCGAAGCCAGGTCGTTGCGGGAGTTTTGCGGGACCCCTCATCGCACACTTTCTCGGCGGCCTCGATGAGGCTCGCAAGCTCGGCCTTCGAGTAGTGCGTGGTGATGCGCCCGCTCTTGTGCCCCAAGAGGTCCTGCCGATCCTCGAAGCTCACGCCGGCGGCCCGCAGGCGCCGGCCGAACGTGTGCTTGAGGTCGTGGACCCGGACCTTACGAAAACCCGCCGGTGCCGGCTCTCCGTGGGTCTCCTGCCAGCGCTCGGCCGCTTTCTCCCGTGCCCGCTTCCAGGCGGTGTTGTTCATGTTGCCGATCGGTGAGGCGCTGCCGTTCTTGCCCTCGCGAACGAACACGAACTCCTCGTGCATGCCGCGGACGGCCTCGATGACCGAGCGTGCGATGCGATTGAGAACGACCAGGCGCTCCTCGCCGTTCTTGACGCGGCTCCCCGGGATCAGGAACACCGAGGTGTCGAGCTCCGGGACTTCGACCTCGTAGCTCCATTTGAGGCCGCAGACTTCCTGTTCGCGCGTGCCCGTGTTGACCTTAAAGAGCGCCATCCTCGCAAGATGTGCCGGCAGCTCCTGGATCAGAAGCGCCTGCTCCTCCGCCGAGAGCGGGTACGGTGCGCGGGCATCAGTCACGCGGAAGAGCCGGATCTTCGGCGCCTTCTCGAGCCAGGTCATGCCCCGCTCATCGATCCACTCGTGAGCCGCGAGGTTCAGAATCCGACGCACCGTCGCGAGCGCGAGGTTGATCGACTTGGTCTTGATACCCTCCTGCCGGCGCTTCGCAATGAAGCCCTGCAGCGTGCCCAGATGCACCTGCCGGAGCGGTAGCGCTCCGATGTAGGGGTCGAGTTGCTTCAAGTGCATGGCGTCATCCTGGATGCTTCGCTTGTGAGCGTTCTCCTCGAGGAACTTGGTCGCCGCCGCTCGAAAGGTCCGGTCTTCTCGAAGTCCGAAGACCTTGGCCTCCCGGACGTCGTTCATCCGCTTGGCGAGGATTTCCTGGGCCTTGCCGAGATCACCCGTTCCAGTGCTTTCGCAAAGTCGCGTTCCTCCGACGCGCTTGTCGATATGCCAGATGCCTCCCCGCTTGGTGAGTCCTGGCGGTTTTGCTTGTCCCATAGGCTTCTCCTTGAAAGGTGAGCCGCGGGACGCCCGTTGCGCCGGACATAGTCCTCCGCCCAGGCGTCGAGTTCAATACGGTCGAAGGCGATCCCGTGGGAGCCCACGGGGATCGTCGTCAGCTGCGGTCGGACTTCACGATTGAAGCGGTTCTTGTCCATGCCGAGATAGGCCGGCGCATCGCGCAGTCGCAGCCAGCGCGGTTCGATGCGAATTGACGAGGCGTGCAAGTCTAACAAACGACCCAACCTGTGGTTCCGGTCGCCTGGAGCCAAATTGTCACGCGCTAGCAGTATCGCGCGCGGGTGAGGAAAGGGAAGCGCGTATTTCGGCTGTTTTTATACTGAATGCCTACGAAATTCTCGGTGCTTCAATTCTCACGCGGGGTGGCGTCAGCGTTGCCGCCGGCTGTCGGGGCTCCTTAATTCGTAGAACGGAGCACAACGACGCACACGCTAGATCAATAACTTATCCGGCGAGCACGGTTCCCTAAATCGTGGACTCCCGGCGTCGGCTCCTTAAATCGTGGACTGAGTTGCCGCGCGAGTGCACGGTCTTTGGAATCACCGAGTCCTCGACTGGGCTCATCTCATATCGCTTCAGCCTGTACACAGCGATAGACAGCAGCCAACTGCCCAGAAAGACTGCCACCATAAGGTATCCCAGACTGGAGAGATCTCCATTAAGCCCGGCGACGACGTCCCAGAACGCTCCTCGGAAGCCGAATCTCTCACCTATCAGACCTAGCGCCTCAATGCCGCCGATGCATAGCGCAACGACCACAGACGCTGCGGTGATCGTCAGGTTGTACCAAATCTTGCGGAGTGGATGCAGAAATGCCCAACCATAGGCGCGCGTCATTAACAGGCTGTCCGTTGTGTCCAGAAGCGACATGGCAGCCGTGAACAGAGCGGGAAAGATGAGGACTAACACAAACGGCTGGCCGCGCAGACTCCCCTGAGCCGAAATGCTCAATAGACCAACCTCGGTGGCTGTATCGAACCCCAGACCGAAGAGCAGGCCCACCAGGTACGTGTGCCACGGACGTGAGATCAAACGCAGAAGCGGCCGCACCAGGCGAAGTATTGGGCCGCTTCCGAGCGGCGGACTGTTCGCCGCATCGCCGACACCTGCTTGGCGCAAGCGAACTGTGCGGAAGGCGATCCAGATGCCTCGCAGCACCAGGAGGTTCGCGGCGCCGATGAGCAGCAAGAACAGTGCCGAAATCGCGGTCCCGGCGAAGGCGCCGATATCGTGCATGTTTGCCAAAGCATGTTGCAATGGAGCGGCGGCCGCGGCGATGAGCGCACACGCAAGAACGACGACGGTCGAGTGTCCAAGCGAAAAGAATAGTCCGACAGACGATCCGTCTTTTCCCTGCTGCATGAGCTTGCGCACCACATTGTCAATGGCGGCAATGTGATCAGCATCGAACGCATGCCGTAATCCAAAAACATACGCCAGGGCGGCGAGACTTAAGACTGCACGGCTTTGATGGAAGGCGGATATGGCGCATGCCCAGGCAATGACGTTCGCGGCAATGAGGAAAGCGTAGATCGTGGCGATGCTTCTCTCTGGAGGTCCCGATGGCCTGAATGGACGGATGATCTCCGGCATCCTAGAGTCGATATTCAAATCGAGCCCGAAGGGTTCTCGGTATGCCCGGATGGACGACGTAATCAGCTTGAGGCGAGGCCTCATTTTGGAGCCGCGACACGTAGTAGTACTCGATGTCGTTCCACTTGACGTCAAAGATATTGAAAACATCAAGGGCCACGAGCCACCGATCGGAGGATCGATACCCCAGCTGCAGATCGATGGTGGTGTATGCGGGGGATCTAGCGCTGTCATCCTCGACCAAGGGAGATTCGCCGAAATGGCGGGTGCGCACGGCCCCGAAGATGCCCCAAGGGCTCTGCGCAGTCACACCGGCGTCAATGACATTGGTGGGGCTATTGGGAATGTAGCGTCCAGTGATCGCGATGGGCTGCGCACAGGGATGACCCGGCGCTGCATCACCGCAGCCGAGATCATCTGCGGGGACGTCGT
>Ga0335069_10011136_pt1 | contig 12713 bp, 7 predicted proteins | sample Lox_Sample_11_FD_206714 | JGI IMG/M metagenome (GOLD analysis project Ga0335069, IMG submission 206714) | Soil microbial communities from Loxahatchee National Wildlife Refuge, Florida, United States - Lox_Sample_1.1 | ecosystem: Environmental > Terrestrial > Soil > Wetlands | place: USA: Florida... | reverse complement strand
ACTTTTTCGCTTATTCTTAATTATCCCCCCCCCCCCCCCCTCCCCCAATCCCTATTTTTCCTATAGGAATAGGGAGGAGACCGCCACTGGCGTACACACCGTGGCGGTCTGGTGTAGGCGGGCTCCCTCTTCCACCTTATCCCGTAGATAAACCCTCCCCTTTCCGTCATAATAACCCTCTTGTCCCACCGGATTTACCCCCCCGTGGCCTAGAGGAGACCGCTCGCACCGTGAGTGTGACCGTTCCGCAAAAAACGATCGCCGCCGAAGCCAGTATCTCCGGCCGCGGGCTTTTCACAGGTGTCGAAACGACCCTGACCTTCAAGCCCGCGCCCGTCGGTCACGGCGTCGTCTTCGTCCGCACCGACCTCACCCGCCCCGTCCGCATCCCCGCCCTCGTCCAGCACGTCACCAAACGCTCCCGCAGAACCGCCATCCGCAACGGCGCCGACTCCATCGAAACCATCGAACACTGCATGGCCGCCGTCGCCGGACTCGGCATCGACAACATCGAAATCAACGTCAACGGCGGCGAAATCCCCGGCGTCGACGGCTCCTGCCTCCCCTTCGTCGAACTCCTCCAGAAAACCGGCCTCGTCGAACAACCCGCCGAACGCATGTTCCTCACCATCACCGAGCCCATCGAAGTCCAGGACAGCACCGTCCCGGGCGGCGGCAGCTCCGCCACCCTCATCGCCGCGCCCCCCGCCGGCGACGAATTCCGCATCATCTACGACCTCGACTACGGCAACATCGAGCCCATCAAACAACAGCTCTACTCCTACGAGCTCAACGGCCATTTCCGCGAGGAAATCGCCCCCGCCCGCACCTTCGTCACCAAGTTGGAAGCCGAAATGCTCCGCTCCCGCGGCCTCGGAACACACCTCCAGCCCGGCGATGTCCTCGTCCTCGACACCACCGGCCCCATCGGCACCGACTACCGCTTCCCCAACGAATGCGTCCGCCACAAGGTCCTCGACCTCATCGGCGACCTCTACCTCCTCGGATGCCCCATCAAAGGCAAAATCGTCGCCTACAAGTCCGGCCACTCCCTCAACCACGCCCTCGTCCGCAAACTCGATCAGATGCTCCAGGCCCAGCGCCGCGCCAAGCTCGCACTCGGCGAACCCGTCATGGATGTCAGGCGTATCCTCCGCCTCATGCCCCACCGCTACCCGATGCTCCTCGTCGACCGCGTCATCGAAATGGACGGCGACCGCCGCGCGCTGGGCGTCAAAAACGTCACCATGAACGAACCCTTCTTCCAGGGCCACTACCCCGGCATGCCCGTCATGCCCGGCGTCCTCATCGTCGAAGCTCTCGCCCAGCTCTCCGGACTCCTCCTTTCCCGCAAGCTCGAACACTCCGGCAAAATCCCCCTCCTCCTTTCTCTCGACAAGGTCAAACTCCGCAAGCCCGTCGTCCCCGGCGACCAGCTCATCCTCGAAACCGAAAACATCCGTGTCAAAGCCCGCACCGGCCACGTCCGCTGCAAGGCCTACGTCGGCGACCAGATCGCCGCCGAAGCCGAAATCAAGTTCATGCTCGTCGATAACGAAATGCTAGGTTAAACCGTAATGCCCAAAATTCATCCCATGGCCGTGGTCGAATCCGGTGCGAATCTCGCCGATGATGTCATCGTCGGCCCGTTCGCTTACGTCGGCCCGCACGTCACGCTCGGCAAAGGGTGCAAACTCCACCACCACGCCCAGATCGAAGGCCACACCACCGCCGGCGAAAACAATGAGTTCTTCCCCAACTCCCTTGTCGGCGCCGTCTCCCAGGACCTCAAGTACCGCGGCGGCAACTGCCGCGTTCTCATCGGCAACAACAACACCATCCGCGAAAACGCCACCATCCACATCGGTACCGAAGACGGCGGCGGCGAAACCCGCATCGGCAACGACAACCTCATCATGGTCGGCGCCCACATCGCCCATGACTGCATCCTCGGCAGCGACATCATCCTCGCCAACAACGTCCTCCTCGCCGGCCACGTCCTCGTCGAGGACCACGTCGTCATCTCCGGCGGCGCCGCCTCCCACCACTATGTCCGCTTCGGCCAGCACTCCTTCATCGGCGGCCTCACCGGCGTCACCCGCGACGTTCCCCCCTTCATGGTCTTCGACGGCCACCCCGGCATCGTCCGCGGCATCAACCGCAACGGCCTCAAACGCCGCGGCTACAGCGACGAGCAACTCCGCGCCCTCAAAATGGCCTACCGCCTCCTCTTCAGCGACACCACGCCCCTCACTACCCAGGCCGTCGAACTTGAACGCATGTACCCCAGCAACCGCGAAATCAACATCCTCCTCACCTTCCTCCGCGAATCCGCAAACGGCAAGTTCGGCCGCTATCGCGAAACCCTCCGCGGAAAAACCGCATGGGAAGAGGATGACACCCACCCCCACGTCTCGGGCAATTGACCGGAAACCATGGAACCCGTAGCGTAAGCGCCGGCCCATCAACCACGCGAAGAAACGGAAGCCCCATCGCGCAGGCGATCACCGAACCCCCGATCGCCGCACACTCAGGAAGGACCCCTCGGATGACCCACCCCTCCTCTCCCCTGAACGCAGTCGTCGTCGGCGTCGGTCGCATGGGGCAACATCACGCCCGCAACTACGGCAAGATCCCCGGCTTCCATCTCGTCGCCATCGTGGACCTCAACGAAGCCACCCGTACAAAAATCGCCGGTGAGTACGGCTGCAAGGGCTTCTCCTCCGTCGACGAACTTCTCGCCTGGAGCCGGCAGAGCAACACGCCGATCCACGCCGCCTCGGTCGCCGTCCCCACGGTTTTCCACCGCGCCGTCGCCGAGCAGCTCATGCAGGCCGGCGCCGATGTACTCATCGAAAAACCCCTCGCCCCCAACGTCGCCGACGCCCAGGCCATCGTTGACGCCGCCAGGAATCTCAAACGCATCCTCCAGGTCGGCCACACCGAACGCTTCAACCCCGTCTACCGCGCCCTCCAGAAATACGAACTCCACCCCAAGTTCGTCGAAGTTCACCGCATCTCCCCCATGACCTTCCGCTCCATCGACGTCGGCGTCGTCCTCGACATGATGATCCACGACATCGACCTCGTGAATCACCTCGTGAAATCCCCGGTGGTCGACGTCCGCGCCGTCGGCGTCACCGTCATCGGCGGATTCGAAGACATCGCCAACGCACGCCTCACCTTCGCCAACGGCTGCGTCGCCAATCTCACTGCCTCCCGCCTCGCCCTCCGCACGGAGCGCAAGATGCGGCTCTTCTCCCCCAACGCCTACGTCACCGTCGACTATCAGAAGAAATCCGGCGCCGTCATCACCAGGACCGCCAACGAGAAGGAGCTCGAGCGCGTCCGCAAGGAAGTCCGCGAAGGCCGCATCACCGACCTCATGCAGCTCAATTATCCCGAGCTGGTGAAGTACGAAGACCTCGCGATTCAGGACACTGAGCCCGTCCGCGTGGAACTCGAAAGCTTCGAGCAGGCGATCCGCAATCGCTCGGAGCCGGAAGTCACCGGCGAAGACGGGCTGGTCGCCGTCGATATTTCCTGCCGAATCGCCGCCTCCGTCGCCGCCCACAAATGGGATGGCGTCACCCCTCCGTAAAGTTGATGAATCACATCGCCCGGTTCCCCGTTGGCCGGTCCGCAGGGTGCGAAACGCAAGCGCTCACTGCGCCGGCGCCGGGTTTGTATCCGCCGGCGCGGTCGTGTTGTCCCCCGGCGCGGCAGGGGCTACCGGCTTGAGATCTGCACCCGGGGCGGGCTGCTGAAAGCCCGGCGTATCCTCGTCGAGGTTCTCCGGGGGCCGCATGAAATGCACCGCCTGAGTCACCGCGATGGCCATCAAAATGCCCAATCCGATGAAGACAAAGAAGTTGATCAGCGACAGCAACATCGCCTCGAAATAATCCAGCCGGAACACCACGATGAACGTGATCACCAGCAGTATGCCCCGGAACATCAACCCCAGCATTCCAAACGATTCGTTGTGCTCCACAAAGAAATTGAATGCATGGAAGCCTGCCACAATGGACATGGATTTCCAAAGCGCCCCTCCCAGGGTTCCGAATTCGCACCCTCCCAGGATGCGCGCTGCAATGAACATGCTGATGATGAGCGATCCTGCCTGCAGCAGCATCAGCACCGTCTCGAGTCCGCTGGTCACCAGCGTGATCAGCGGGCTGTTGATCGCGTGCTTGTCCGGAAATCCCAGATGCAGCCCCATCATCATGCCGAACCCCAGCGCTGTGACCCCGCCGGTGATCAGCACCCCGCCCAGGATCGTGTCCTTGAACGCCGGCTCGGTCGAAACCCCTTCTTCCTCGGCGAATGACTTGCGAGACTGCTCGCGCACCGGCGCCGCCTTTTGCCGGCGCTTGGAAAAGCACGGACTGCATACAAAATCGCCGTCGTCGTTCCGAATCTGCTTGGCATTCACGAGTTTCTTGCAGTCCGCGCAGCCGAACATGTCCGGCGAAGCCGCTTCCGCCGCCGCCGGCGGGTTCACTTCATCCGCCAGCCCGATATCCCCGATCTCCTGCGGCTCCGGCGGAAAATCATATGGATCCGCCACCGCCGCCGCCGGCTTGGGCGCCCGCGCCGCGCTCACCGTCGCGGGTTCAGCTGGACGCTTCTGCGCGATCCGCGCGTCATAGCAGCTCTGGCAGAAATAATGCCCCTGCGCGTCCTTCACCCGCTTCTTGTTGGCCACATCCGTGTTGCAATCGACGCAAATCTTCTTGACCGAGCCCATGGTGTACCTTTTCCTTCCTTTCCCGCATTCCGCATCAGCGCAATTGAAATGCACCCAAATTGTGACTCAGCCGTGCGTCAAAAACAAGAAAAAGGTTTGAAGTTCCGACTTGAAGCGGCAAGGCTCTCCCCTGCACGTTAAAGCCGCCAGAGGGCGGTACTCCCAACGTCATCCCCCCATCTTCTGAAAATCAATCATGCGAACATTTGGACCCTTCCCCACCACGCGCAACCGCAGCACCAACTGACCCCTCTGCAGATGCACAATCATCGGCTGGCTTATCGACCACTTGTGCCAATCCCCCGTATTGCTGCAATTCACCGTCCCCACGGACAGCCCGCTTAACAGCATCTCCAAATGCGCCCCCTCCTCCGCCGTCCCCGTCTGCAGGCTCAGCGCGTAATCCCCCTCCTGCTTCACGTTCAGCAGAAAATCCACCGTGTTTCGATCCTGCAGATATCCAATGTCCTTCCCCCCCGCGTTGTCCGGCTCCACCTTGCCCCCCTCCGCCGAAGTGAACGCCTCCGCGGCCATGAACTTCCCCGGCACCGCCGCCCCCGCTGTTATCGGCGGCATCGGCTCCTTCGTGATGAGGATCGCTCCCTTCATCTTCGGCTCATTGAGCTTGTGAATGTCATCCGTCAGCCCCCAGCACCCGAACTTTGTATATGTCCCGCACAAATTAAAGTACATGAACAGCTCGCCCCCCTGCGAATACCAGTTGTCCAGGTACGTCTCCACCACCTTCTGAATCCGCGGATCGTGATTGGCTGCGATTTTCGTCTTCAAACTGTGTTCCCCCTCCAGACCGATCCCGCCCTCGTAACAGAGCGAGTGCACCCGATAATAAACTGCCAGCGTCTGGTACTCCATCGTCACGCGCTTCACCCACCCCACCAGCGCCTCCTCGAATCCCGGCTTGAACATCTGATCGAGCGTCAGATCATCCCGATCCACATACTTCGCCTCCGGCCCGATGTACGGCGCCCCGGCAATCCCGTAAATGAACCTCGCGGGCGCCCCATAATGATTCTCGATGAAATTCAACTGCATTTTCAGGATAAAGCTGTACGCCGACTGCGATGCCAGCACCGGCCGAATGTGCGTCATCATCGCGTCGTTGCCGTAAACGCTGCGGAAAATGTCGGAGATCTGAATCAACCGCTCCGCCGTCCGCCGCCAACTCCAGTACCACTTGTTGTTGTCCCTGTCGTCATCCTTGAGCGCCAGATTGCCCGCAGCCACTTCCTTCTCCGCCGCCGCGATGTTGTGCCCATACTGCGGAAAAATCGAGTTCCAGACCTCGTTCGAATACTCGATGTAGATGCAACGATCCTTGTTCAGCGTCAACTTCATGAGCGTGGCCAGTTCGCGCACGTAGTCATCGTCCGCCTGGTCCGGGATGTTGATCCACAGATCCTTTCCCGTCTGGTTCGCCAGCATGATCGCGTATTCCCACGCCACGCCGCGATTCGTCGCCTGTGAGGGAGCGTCCACCTGCGTGCGGTCGCTCCAGTGCACCGCGTCGGTGTAATTCGTTCGCAGCAGGTCCATCAGGCGCAGCGTCGAGAACGGCTCGATCGCCTTCAGAAATTCCTTCGTGAAGACCTGCTTCGAACTCAGCGGATATCCCGGCCGATTCAACCGGATGTTCTTCACCCCGCCCTGCGTGTTCTTGAGCGCGATGAAGAAGTGATCCGTCGCCGGCGGAATCGTGATTGTCGCCGTCGTCACATTTTTGCTCCGGTCGTACGCCAGGTTCCGAATGGTCGATCCCGTCACCGGCGTTGACAACTCGCAGCGTCCCGCGCACGAAAAGGAGTAATCGCCCGGCTGCACCGGAACATCGGTCATCACCACCGCCCCCGCATCTCCCGTCGGCCAGCCGTCGGGGCCCACCGGCGCCTTCTCATCCCACGGCGCGTCGGGCGAACCAAACCTTCTCGCCGCCTTCATGGCATCCACAAACATCATCGATTTCGAATAGTCCAGCAGACATTCCAGATTCACCCCAAGCTGGGGATGTTCCGGACGGGGGAAATCAGCCGAAGGAACATTGATGGCACCCAATACGTTGCCAACAAATGCGGCACTTATTGACAACACAGCCGCAACCATGAATCGATAGGAGATATGTCTGCTCATTTCGCATCACCTTTCATTTGGCCATCCATGTGTAGAGGCAAAACGGCTTGACAATTTCACCGGATTGCTGCAGCACAATGGTCCCAAAATGTCTTACGAATTCGGAATCGCGGGCGATCCTAAGCCGCGACCGAAAAAAACTGCGCGATGCAAATGATTTTTGCAATCTTTTTGAAAAGTTAGTTCTCACGTCCGAAAACTCGAGCTATAGTTTAAGTACGTTGGCGCTGCTGGGACTTTCGCTCCACTGATTGCAACCCCCCATTTCGGTTTGAGAACTGCCTGTTCCTGACGCGCACCTGGCCAATCACCTAAGTCGCGCCTCCCGCGACACATCAACAATATGCGTTTCTTCTGTGCGCTGCAGTTGCGCGCGGATCTTGTGTTCTATCCGCATGATCGCTGCCGGCCGATAGCGGGTTTTCAGATCGCCGGTGGATTCTCGGTCATTGTGGAGGCGTTTGTGTTGTACCGTCCCTTCCCTCGTGCTAAAAAGCGTCGTTCTCTTCCCTCGCTCGTTGAATCGTTGGAACCCCGCATTAACTACTCCGCCTCCCTCTTCCATGCCTTCGCACTCCCTAATACCGTCACCTCTCTCGGCACTAACACCACCGTCCCTGTGGATGCCTTCTCAAGGCTCAACGCCGGCCGCCTGCGCAGCTCCAATCATGGTGAATTCGTCACCACCGGCGCCGGCACGGGTTCCTTCATTGAATACTCACTGAACGTCACCACCCCCGGCCAGTACACCTTCAGCCTCACCGCCTCCGCCGGTGTCGGCGCTTCCGCTGAACTCAGCGACAACGGCGCCAACCTCGGCGGACTCGCGTTCCCCGCCACCAGATCCTGGAGCGCTACCTCCACCACCTCCAAACAACTCACCCTCGACGCCGGCCTCCACACGCTTCGTCTCCGGTCCAACCGCTTCGCCCCCTTCGATATCTTCGGCCTCCATTTCACGTATAACCCGCCCACCACGAACCTCGCGTCCACTCCCACCCCCGTTGCCGCGCCCGTACTCCCCCAATATGTCGCGCCGACCGTCGTGCTCTCCTCAGGTGGTGGTTCCAACAGTACCGCAACCGACCCCGCGGTCGCACCCGGTCTCGCCCTCCCCGCCGTCACCATCAACGAACACGCTCAGGCCACCTTCAACGAGCTCGACATCACCGGCACCACCGCCGGCGAAACCATTTACGTCACCCAGTCCGGCGGCACCCTCACCATTAACGCCAACGGTCAGCTCTACCACAACTCCATGACCCTCGGCGAACTCGTCGTCTACGCCGGTCCCGGGAACGACTCCATCACCGTCGACAGCTCCGTCTCCATCCCCACTCGCCTCTACGCCGGCACCGGCAATGACACCCTCATTAACGAGACCACAGGCCAGGCCACCATCGTCACGCTCGACGGCGGCAGCAACAATGTCACCGGCAACGGCATCAACACTGCCTTCTGGGTCACGCCCTCCGACTCCGTTCACGCCTCCTCCGCCGAATCCGCCGCAGGCGATGTTCACACCATCTCCGGTTTCTACCAGCCCTACACCTCCACCCCCGGCGACTCTGGCTACGTCACCAGCGCACGCGACGGCGCCGACCTCATCGACCCCGCCTCCAACGGCAACGGCTGGACCCGCATCTCCGCGAGCCTCTGGGGCCTCGGGCCCGTTCAGCAGGACGTGAACCAGGGCCAGGCTGCCGACTGCTACTTCCTCACCGATCTCCAGTCCCTCGCCAGACTCCAGCCGCAGCGACTGCAGCAGATGGCCGTCGATCTCGGCGATGGCACCTTCGCCGTCCAATTCGTCCGCAACGGTCAACCTGTTTACGTCCGCGTCGACGCCGATCTTCCCACCGCTCCCTGGGGCGGACTCTACTACGCCCACCCGGGCTCCTCCGGAAACCTCTGGGGCGAGTTCATGGAAAAGGCCTACGCCTATTTCCGCTCCGGCGCTAATGCGTACTCCTCCCTCGATTACGGCTACATGACCAACGTCTACACCGATCTTGGCGTCAACAGCACCTCCATCGTCTTGCCGTTCGACCAGAACTCTTTCTACACCACCGCCACCGCCAGGCTCGCCGCCAACGATCCCGTCGATGTCCTCACCCACGGCTCCATCGACTCCGCTCCACTCGTCGCCTCTCACTGCTATGCCGTCGTCAGCCTCTCGAAGGACGCCGGCGGCACCGTCTGGGTCACCCTGCGAAATCCCTGGGGCGTCGATGGATTCAATGACGACTCCAATCCGAACGACGGTTTCGTCACCATCGACTACGCGACCCTTTACACCAACGTCACATTCGCCTCCCTCGTGTACTGAGCCTGCCGGCGCTGAAAACGAGTTCATTTCGCCACGCCCAGGGGTGTAGCCGCCTCTGGGCGTGGTCGTTTCGATCGCGCCGCAAGATATTGCAAGCCCCGGATTTCATCCCCGAACCTCCCCCGTCCCCAATCCCGGCCGATAATAACCGCACCGCCACCCTGTCAAACTCATCTGCAGAATTTTCTCAAAAACCCGGAACCGACCTCTACCCAGCCGCCGTTTCCTAGGTAGCTTTCGTTACGGCGCACTCCCGTGGGAGACTCTCCCGCCGAATTCCGCCGTTGTTTTCTAAAACCTCCGCTCTTTTTCCGCGCTCCCGGTGCGCGCCGAAAAAGGCCGGACGCGCGGGGCTCGCCACGCATGGCAGATCGCAGGGATCGTCTCACGACCGGCCCGGTACCCCGCCGCAAACACCTCCAGGGAGGCTTTCGTGGAGCGCACCAATCGTCGTCATCGCAATGCCCCTGTTGCCCGCATGAACCTCGAGCCCCTGGAACAGCGGCTCAATCTCTCCGCCCTCCATCCCCTCTCCACCCCGCATGTATTCGCCCGCAGCGCCACGCCGATCCGCAGCGCGCCGACCGTCAAACCCGCCGCCTTCATCACTTCCGCAGCAACCCGCGCCGTCAAATCCGGCCCGATCAGCGGAGCCGCCACCACACTCTCGGGCGTCACTTCCATCCCCATCCCCTCCTACTCCGCCATCTACAACTGCCAGCTCGAATATCAGAGCGGCCAGCCCGACATCGGTTACGTCTCCTGGGCCGGCGCTTTCGTTGAATACACCGTCACCGCGCCCGCCGCCGGCAGCTACTCCCTCGGCCTCTCCCTCGCCAATCCCAACCACGCCGATCTCCAGGTCTCCGTCAACGGCATCAACGGCCCCATCATTGACGCCAACCCCACCAGCTCCTGGCAATCCTTCAGCGCCACCTCCACCCAGCTGCAGCTCGCCGCCGGCACTAACGTCATCCGCTTCTCCTCCCTCTACGGCACCCAGTACAACATCGCCAACCTCTCCCTCACCCCCGCCGGCTCCACCATCAGCGTCGGCGACACCACCGCCATCCCCATCACCGCTTACTCCTCCATCACCGGCTCCCGCATCGAATACAACGGTTCCACCCCCGACATCGGCTACGTCTCCGCCTCCGGCGCCACTGTCGATTACAACCTCAACATCGCTGCCCCCGGCTCCTACGCCCTCACCATCGGCGCCTCCGCCGTCAGCGACAATCAGACCTTCAACGTCCTCGACAACGGCGCCACAGTCGCCACCTTCACCCTCAACAACACCGGTGGCTGGCAAACCTACAGCAACTTCACGCAGACCCTCTCCCTCCCCGCCGGTTCACACACCCTCCGCCTCGCCTCCACCAACGGCAGCCAGTACAACCTCCTCTCCCTCCAACTCGTTCGTCAGATTCCCTCCTCCACCGACACCTCCACTCAGGCATCCGGCCCCGCCTTCACCATCGCCCAACGCTGGATGACCAGCTTCACTGAGCTCGACATCACCGAAACCGCCGCCAACTCCGCGCTCAACGTCTCCCAGTCTGGTACCACCTTCACCATCTCCGCCAATGGCCAATCCCAATCCCTCACCGGCTCCTTCGGCGACCTCGTCATCTACGCCGGCCCCGGAAATGCCTCCGTCACCGTCGCCTCCTCCGTGAACCTCCCCGCCACCCTCTACTCCGGCTCCGGCGCCGATACGCTGATCAACCTCACCTCCGCTCAAGCCACCATCGTCACCCTCGACGGCTATGCCGACACCGTCACCGGCAACGGCATCAACACCGCCTTCTGGGTCTCCCCCTCTGACACCGTCCACGCCAGCGCCCTCGAACTCGCCAACGGCGACGTCCACACCATCTCCTCCTTCTACCAGCCCTACACCTCCACCCCCGGCGCCGCCGGCTACGTCTCCAACATTCGCGATGGCTCCAACCTCACCGACCCCACCTCCGCCGGCAGCGGCTGGACCCGCCTCACCTCCAGCAGCCTCTTCGGCGCAGGACCGGTTCCGCAGGACATCAACCAGGGCTTCTCCGACGACTGTTACTTCCTCGCCCCCCTCCAGTCCCTCGCTCAGTTCCAACCCGGAAAGCTCGAACAGATGGCCGTCGACCTAGGCGATGGCACCTTCGTCGTCCAGTTCCTCCGCGGCGGAAAAGCCACCTTCGTCCGCGTCGACGCCGATCTCCCCACCTCCCAGTGGGGCGGTCTCCAGTACGCCCGCACCGGCAGCACCGGCAACCAGTGGGCCCTCATCATGGAGAAGGCTTACGCCTGCTTCCGCACCGGCGCCAATTCCTACGCCTCTCTCGACTGGGGATTCGACGGCACCGTCTTCTCCGACCTCGGCATCCCCAACTCCACCCTCATGCTCCCCTCCGACCAGAACTCCTTCTACACCACCGTCAGCGCCAAACTCGCCGCCAGCAAGGGCGTCGACATCCTCACCAACGCCTCTCTCTATTCCGGCGTCCCCCTCGTCGCCTCCCACTCCTACTCCATCACCGCCATCTCCAAAGACGCCGGCGGCACCGTCTGGGTCACGCTCCGCAACCCCTGGGGCTACGACGGTTTTAACGACGACTCCAACCCCTGGGACGGCCTGGTCACGATCAGCTACGCCACACTTCAGCCCAACGCCACCTTCGCATCTCTCATGGCGTAACTCGTACTGCGGGCTTCCAGCCCGCAACGTGCTTCTCGACCCGAAGGAGCCACATCATGATGAGGAATCGCCTCGCGCGCCCACGCGCCTTCACTCTCATCGAACTCCTCGTCGTCGTCGCCATCGTCGCTCTCCTCATCGCCCTCCTCCTCCCCATTCTGGGCAAGGCGCGCGATCGCGCCCGGAGCGTCGTCTGCCTCTCCAACCAGCGCCAGATCGGCCACGCGCTCACCCTCTACGCCGCCAACTTCAACGACTACACCCCGCCGCGCGAAATCGTCAGCTCCGCCTACTCCGGCGTCTCCAACTGGCCCAGCCCCGCCGGATACGCCCCCAGCGACTGCGTCATCTGGTCCGATCAAATCATGCTCGGCCAATACGCCGCTACCTCCAACTGGTCCGACTCCTCCCCCGACTATCGCAACGGCACCGTCAGCCAGCGCTCCCCCTTCTTCTGCCCCGCCGACCTCCAGCACCTCCCCTGGGGCAACCAATACGCCTACATCTCCTACGGCATGTACAACAACTTCACTTACGTCCAACCCCTCAACGGCTTCAAAAACATGTGGCGCCTCCTCAACCAGCCCCAGCCTCAATCCGAAATCGTCTGCGTCGATTCCTTCCGCCCCATCCCCAACCCCGGCGCCTGGACCGCCCCCTACCCCTTCTTCGGCAACCCAGAACCCTTCAACAACGGCAACAACAACCCCATCGACCCCCTCAGTACCTACTCCTACTCCCGACGTCACAGCAACGGCGCCAACGTCCTCTACCTCGACGGGGTTGTTGTTGCCGTTGTTGAA
>Ga0335069_10011134_pt1 | contig 12713 bp, 13 predicted proteins | sample Lox_Sample_11_FD_206714 | JGI IMG/M metagenome (GOLD analysis project Ga0335069, IMG submission 206714) | Soil microbial communities from Loxahatchee National Wildlife Refuge, Florida, United States - Lox_Sample_1.1 | ecosystem: Environmental > Terrestrial > Soil > Wetlands | place: USA... | reverse complement strand
TCGGCGATGACATGGATTTCCTCCTCTCGCCGTACACCAGGCGCTCCAACGGATGCTCCGTCCCTTACGGATCGCCTTTGTGGGAAGAACCACCCGAGTTGCGCAGCCTTGCCGAAAGCACACGAACTTTGAACTCGATAACGCCATCAACGACCGCCTTTTAGCAGAATCGGGGCTGTTGCCAGGGATCGGTGCCAGGGAACTGGTCTTTGGAATTCCTTCTTACCGAAAGATGAATGCGGCCTTTTGCCATTCTGCGTGCGATCATACAGACCTACATCAAAGTTGGTGTTGTTCTGCACGGGCACGCTGATGAAGCTTGCGACTGGGTTCTGTACGGCTTGCTGCAACTGCTCTGTAGCCGCTTCGCTGAAGACGCCGCCGGCTTCGCAGGCGCCTGGTCTTCCGCAAGTCCAGCAAGCGCAAAAAATGGGACGACGCAGACAAAAAGGGCTTCATGGTATCTAGCTCGGCTCCGATTCAATTGGGAAGGTCGGGGCAACCCTCGCAAGCTGCCCCGCCTTTGGTGAACTACTGCGCCACCGTCACCGCTGGCGGTTTCCAGGTTCCATCACCCGGAGGCAGAATCGAGGGCGCAGACGGCTCCTTGGGCCAGTACAGCCGCATCACCATGTAGATCGTGCCGTCGGGGGCCGGCAGCCAGTTGGCTTTCTTGTCCGCGGCGGGCGCGTCCTTCTGCATGTAAAGTGTTAGCGAGCCATCCGGGTTCTTCTTCATGCCCGGCAGCATCGGCGAGTTAATGAGGTAGCGGTTGATCGGGTTCTCGATCAGCAACTGCGACTTGCCGTCGTACATCGTCACCGACCAAAAAGCGTTCACCGGAGGCAATTCGTCTTTGGCAAAAGTCAGCGTGTAGTTGTGCTTGCTGGCGTCCAATACCGCACCCGTTCCGTCTTTGGTCGTGAGCGGATACATGGCCTCTTCCGGATCGTTGCCGTAGATGCCGGCCTTCGCCGCGGCCGCCAGCAGGAGATAGTCGCCCTTGTAGAAGGAGCGATCACCCTGCGCCGCGCCAACCTGCCAGCCATTGATGTTCTTCCCGATGTTCGCCGCACGCTTGTCGACAGCGTCAAAGCCTTCTTTTACGCCAATCGCGAGTTCACCCTTCTGCGCTTCCGAAAGCTTGCCCTCGTCCCACGGTTGCCCCGGCGCGATTCCGACCGCCGCCATTTTCGCGCGGACTTCCTTGTCCTGCGGGTTTTCTGGGCAGAATTGCAGCAGGAAGTTGACGTACTTTGCAAACTGCAGCTTGAACGGCTCATCGCCGTTGAACGCCGGCCAGTCAACCGCCGGAGCCGCGGGTGGCGCCGGCTGCTTCAGGTACGTCGAAAGCGGCTCAACCACGTAGCCCTTCTGAATCTTCAGTACGTTCGGCATGTCCGCAGCGTTGAGAAGTTGTGTGCGGAAGATGGCGAAACCAAACTGGGTCTCCAGAGGAAATACTTTTTTGATGCCCTTAGGTGTCTCGCCCTTCCAGTTCGGCCCCGCGATCATGTAGCAGCCGGCGTCATTGCCGGTGGTGCGGCTGCCCATGTATCCTACGTTGTAGGAGTACATGTCCGCTAGCTGCACTGAGTAATAACGCCCTTTCTCCACCTTGGGGAGGCAGAACACCAAAGGCTCAGCGCGCAAGTCCATCTCGACCATGGAATACGGAGTATCGGCGTTCGGCGTCACGATGGCCGTATCTTTGGGCGTAAACGTCTTGGAATCGTTCCAGATCTGATTGAAGGGCGCCTTGAACTGGGAGTTCGACTTGTCGATGCCGAACTGGTACATCGCCTTGTAGGCCGCGATCATCGGGAAACCGTAGATGTAGGCCTGCTGATAGTCGTCTTTGTGCGAAATGGCTTCCCGTATAGGGCCTTCCTGCTTGTTGCAGGAAGCCGTAATGAGCACCGCCGCGAGTACGAATGTGGAGGTTAATTTTGATTTCATCATTGCAACCAGTGACCTTGACTTCATAAGCGTTCCTCCGGGAATGGTCTGTAATCACATCCTGTCAGCGTGGGCACAAGGCTACTGCCGCGCCCAATCGAGCGTAACTTGCAAAATTGCCAGTGGATTACTCAAAAATGATAGGCACACGACATGCTCAAGACAAGTAGGAAGCAGGCAGGTGACCGATCCCGCATTCCTTTGGGAGGAAGAGGCGAGCGCGGTGTCGAAGTCGAGGCGCATGCGAGGCGTTTACGCCGAGCGCCGCGACCTGCGCGAGATCGCCGTGGTCCAACTCGAATGGGAACCTACTGTTCCCTCAATTCGCCCAAGTAGCCGCTAAGCACATGAGAACGTGACGCACGCCCTATCACTCCGGATCCGAAACACCATATGCTGCGTCCTGGAAGGATGAGAGTGGTGGTCTGCCGAGACGATGGCCGACATGAATTCATCCTCAGAGGTAGTTTGACCTGTGACGGGTCCTGATTGGTGCCGATTTTCTGCCGGCTTTCCCGCCAGAACCCCTCTCCATCTTACGAAGCTCTCCGCTAAGTCCTTTGTTAAGAAGACTTTGCCTCTAAGTCCCACGCGCAGACGAGTTTGCGCGGAAATTAGCTCTAAGTTCATGAAAACAAGCAACGTTGAGGGGGAGGGCGTGGGGTCTAGACTCGCCCTACGTCGCGGCGTCACGACATGACAATTCCAACTTCCCAACGGGATATCGCCCTGGACGAAATCGGCATCTGCGCAGCCCAGGTCGACCCTGATGGCATGTGGCAGAAGGTGAACCCACAGCTACTGGAGCTGCTTGGCTACTCGAGCGAAGAGATCCTTTCTGTCTTCATTGAGAAGATCATTGAGGTGTCACAGCCGGGGCGGGAGGCACACGATCGCTGATCGCTTCTGGATGGCAAGTCACGATCCTGTTCCGCCGAAGCAAGGGTGTTGCGCAAGGACGGCAGTTCGTAGTGGGTGAGGATGTCCGTTTCGCCCGTCCATTCTCCCGATAACGGGAGAGTTCATTCCTTGCTGTTACTGGTACAGGACCTTAGTGCCGTGCGCGCGGCTGCGTTCGCCGTTGGATTGTGGAGAGAACCAATGCATGGCTGGGCCAGTTCCGCCGACTGCTAGTTCGTATGAACATCTACTCTCCACCTACCGCGCCTTCTTCTATCTCGCCTGCTTCAGGATCACTCTCAGGAGATGTTTTTGAAACACGCTCTAAGTCGTTGAATTCACGGATAATCTCAACTCTGAAGGGGCTGGCGTCGGCGGTTCGGTTCCGTCCCTGGCCACCATGTTTGCGAGCACTTGCAATTTCCGATTCCCCGTTTTGGTTCTATTTCTTTCAATTCCCTGCTACAACCAGGCATTGGTTTCTATGATCGCGTAGCTGGATCCGCGCTTTGGCCCTCCCAAATCGCGTTGATGAGAATCAAGGATTACTGCCCGTAGTGAGCCGCCAAGATGAGCGCGAGATCCGTGCCGTGGTCGCCTCCCAGGCGATCTATCAGTCTCACTAACGGAGTTGAACACCTCAGTCCACAGTCTCCAATACGCGCCGAGATTCCTCTCGCATGCAGCCTAGCCAATCGTCATGGCGTCCTGGGTTTGTGCTGAGCGGACACCACGAAAAGCGAGATTCACCAGCGGGGCGGTCAGCAAGGTTGCAGCCACGGCCATAAAGACGACTACGTCGTAAGTCTCGGCTGAAATTGCCTTAAGGCCCAAGCCAATTTGTGCGACTACCATGCAGAATTCACCTCGCGGGATCATGCCCAATCCGACGCGTATCGCAACCGGAGTGCCACACTTCAGCGCTCCGAGCCCGCAGCCCACGAATTTGGCGATAATCGCGACGGCAAGGACCAGCACGGCAAGAACCAGTGTTGAGCGTCGGGCAAAGGCATGCCACTCAAAACGCAGGCCTATGCCAGCCAGGAAGAATGGAACCAGAAGCTCGGTTACGCCTTGTGTTAGATCATGGACGCGATGAGGCAGAGCGCGTCCCATGGCCAGTCCCGCCAGAAACGCGCCGATGATCGGGGCGACCCCCGCTCGTTCAGAGAGTGCGGCCAGCGCGAAGAGGAGAATCATCGCCACAACAAACTGGCCCTCCCCGATCCGCATTCGTTGGTGTAGCTTCGGAAGTACTTTGCCCGCAGTATCGCCACCCCAGCGTATAACCAGAAACACGAACGACAGAGCGAACAGTGTGGTCAAGGCGAGTTCCAACAAGTTTAGCGACCCACTGGCCACACTGCTAATCACACCCAGCACTAACAACGCGAGAATGTCATCGATGACCGCCGCGGCAAGAATGATCCTGCCGACGGTACGATTCAGCAGACCTTTGGAAGCCAGCAATTGGGCGGAAATCCCGACGCTGGTTGCGGTGAGCGCAGCTCCCACAAACAGTGACTCGATCTGAGAGGCACCCCACAGGCGCAAGGTTGCCCAGCCCATAACGAGGGGGATTGCCACTCCCAGCACTCCCACTGCGGTGGCCGTCCGTCCCACCGCAACCAAGTCGGCCGGTTTAATTTCCAGACCCACCCGGAAAAGCAGAAACATCACTCCAAGCTCTGCCAGGAAAGTGAGGTTCTCATTTGGAGCAATCCAGCCGAGAACGCTCGGCCCTATCAGTACTCCGGCCAGAATCTCCCCGACGATGCCTGGCTGCCGCAGACGCTCGAACACCTCTGCCAGTACCTTGGCAGAACCGAAGATCAGCAACATTGAAACCGCAAGGCTGAGATGCGGGTCGTGATGCGCCGTAATCAGTGGCATTAAGGTGATTGTCATCTAGCTGATGCTCCTGCTTTCATCCGTTTGGCTTGGTGGCGAAAAGACGAATTACGCCGTGAAAATCCTAGTGCAACGCCGCAATCGACACAGCCGTGGCAATCGCAATGACTGTCAGCCAAGCCGGCGCCAACCTACGGAACCGCGCTCGGCCAAGAGTCAATCCCAACAGTCCCTTCAATACTGTGTTGGAGAGTATGCCAATCATGATCGCCTTGGCGGCGACCGCAATCGGGATCAGCCCCTCAGCACTTTTTGCCATCGAGATAGTGAGTGCATCCACGTCAGTAAATCCCAGAACGGCGCCAGACCACAACAGTCCAACATCTCCCCAGTAAGATCGAACCGCATGGACTGCGAACAGTACGATCTGGAACAATGCTGCCATCTGCAGCGCGGAGAATACCTGGAGCGGATTGGATGGAGGTTGTACAGCGGCTTTTTCTTCGCCGCGTCTGAGACCGACTACGATAATGACCGTACCCACGAGAAATGGCGCAAGCGCGTACGGGATGAGAGCTAGCGCCAGCGTGGGTCTGAGTACGGCAGTTGCAATCAGCACCCGCAATATCATTACGGTACAGGCCGCCACCACTCCCACCGCGAGCGGAAATGAAGCGTTCGGCTCCTCGCGGCTCGCGCGCGAGAATGTGAATGCGACCGCCGTAGACGAGATGAAGCCTCCCAAACCGTATCCACAAACATCGCTCTGCACTTCAACCCAGGCGGAAATTCACCGTTATCTCAGTCTCGACTTCGACGGGCTGACCATTCAGGTAGTACGGCTTATAGCGCCAATCCTTGACCGCCTCAATAGCTGCCGGGGCCAGAAACGGGTTGCCGCTGACGAGTTGAAGGTGCTGGATCGTGCCGTCCTTGGCAATGACTGCCTTCAAGACGACGGAACCATGTATGCGCGCCTCGCGAGCAATCGCCGAGCGTACTTGGCCACGAAATAGCGCACCAGCAGAGGAATGTCTCCTGTGTGCTGGCGCAGCGGCGGAAGGTGAACTGGAAACACCCTCAGCCGGTCGTACAGGTCTTCCCGAAAATCGCGGATCGAGACCATCTCCTGGAGATCCCGGTTGGTCGCCGCGATAATACGTACATCAACCTTTCTGGTCTCGGTGCTGCCAAGGCGTTCGAACTCCTGCTCCAGGGCGGCGCGCAGTATTTTGGGCTGCAACTCCAGAGCAATATCGCCGACCTCATCCAGCAGAAGTGTGCCCCGGTGGGCCAGTTCGAAGCGGCCGATCCTCCGTGCAATCGCTCCGGTAAAGGCACCTTTTTCATGTCCAAACAACTCGCTTTCCAGCAGACCGGTCGGGACAGCGGCGCAGCTCATCTTCACTAAGGTGTAGTCGTGCCTGCGACTCCGCTCATGGATGGCAGGCGCAATGAGTTCCTTACCCGTGCCGGTCTCCCCTAACCGCAGCACGGCGGCGTCGCTTGCGGCGACGGTATCCACCTGCTGTAGCATGCTTTTCCAAGCCAGCTTTCTCCCACGACCTCGTCGTAGGTGTATTCCGTGCGGAATTCGTCCTCGAGGTATTCTTTTTCCCCACTGAGCTGGTTCTTGAGCTCGGTGATTTCACGGAACGCCAGCACATTTTCAACCGCAACGACGATCAGCACCGCAATCGACTCCGGGTCTCAGCCGTGGAAATAGGATGACTCTCGACAGTCTCGTTTCGGAATCGTCCTTCTGAATTCGCTGGTAACGGCAGCGGCCAGCGCCGCAGATGTTCATACTGTAGTCAGACAGGGCATGGTGTGAGTACTACGTCGACAGACACGGCGCACAGTTCCTCTCAACGCAAGTCTGTCCTGGCTCGTCTCCTACTGGCATTAGCTTTTGTTGCGGCGCTTCTCGTGCCGGCGGCCTGGGCCGCTTATTACTTTTGGCCACGCACGATCGTCTACGTACCGAAAACCGCTCTCCCCGTCCCCGTCTGGAAGGAATCCCGGCTCCAGTTACTTGCATCTGCAGGACATCTTCTCGCGGACGTCGGAGTCTACAACGACGAGCTCACCGGCTATCTTTATTTCGAATATTTCCGCAGTCTGAAACCAATCGAAAGTTCCAATGTCCTGCTGACCGCCACTGAAACCCAGTCCGGAACTGTCTATCGGGTGTATTTGTTAGTGGACAATGACCTGTTAACTGCCATTCCGTATTTAACCAATCTGCAAGCACAACGCTTGATCTCCGCCTTCGAAGTGATCCAGGCGAATAGCTACCGCGTTCGATACGCTGAGGCGCAGACGAACCTGTTTATTGCCGCGTATGAACGCCCCATTCGAACCAAGCTGCGTTCGATCCCCCGGGCTGAACTAACCAGCAACGTTGCTCGCTTCATCCTCTTCAAAGCCAAAACCGACCGGAGGGTACGGCAGCAGCTCCAGCCAGGCCCGCCGGACCTGTCTCGGGGCGAGGCGCGCGATCTGGCTGCCGACATCATCGCAGTAGCGGACTTCTACGACCTGCCGCTGGAATTCTTTCTGGGAATCGGTGCTATGGAGAACAACTAGCTCAACGTACGTGGCGATCTTCGCCACACGACCTGGAAGCGCCGAGCCCAACCCGGAGACATTGTCATTCGGCGGCGCGGAAACCGGGTTCTTGTGCGGAACTACTCCATCGGTGTCTGGCAGATCACACGTGAAACCCTGCGCTACGCTCACGAGTTATACGTGAAGGACAAGCGCGACTATTCGAAGCTTCCGGAGCGGCTTCGGCCACCCAGAGACCTCGATCTGAACAAGATCGACTCGCACGTCCTCACGACCTATGCTGGACTTCTGCTCAGGAACCTGCTTGACAGGTTTGACGGCAACGTCGCCGAGGCCGTGGGAGCCTACAACGGCGGAGTAGCCAGGCCGAATCCTCGATACTCTACCGGAGTCCAAATGGTCGCCGATTACGCACGCAGGGTGCTGACCCAAGCCGCGTATACGAATGGTCAGGCCATCGCAGAGGCAAAGTTCGTGTTGGCGGCACGAGGGCCTGAATCAAAACGGTCGCGCTGATTCGTCAGCGAGAGTATGATCGCCTACGCACTGACTTGTCCGAGATGAATCGTTGTCCGCTTGGGCTGGACTTGCGCCTCGGGTGGCGGGCTGTCCGCTGAGTCACCGCTGCGACAGAAGGTGTCACGCCAATGAAAGATGTTCTCCCGGCGGATGCGTTCTCGCATCTTGCGCATCCGCCGCCGCTGCTCGTCCGGCGTCATCTCCAAAGCATCAGAAATGGCGTCGGCTACCGCCCGGGTATGGTAGGGATTGACCAGCAGCGCGCCCTGGCGCAATTGAAAAGCTGATCCGGCAAATTCGCTGAGGATGAGCACGCCATCATTGTTAATGCGTGCGGCACAATATTCCTTGGACACCAGGTTCATGCCATCCTTAAGTGGAGTTATGAATGCGATGTCGGCTGCGCGGTAGTATGCGAGCAGTTCCGCCCGGTCAAGGGAGCGATGAATGTAATGGATGGGGACCCATCCAGGCTCGCCGAACTGGCCGTTGATTTCGCTCACCGTCCTCTGGATCTGCGCCTTGAGCTCTCGGTACTTCGGAATGTCTTCGCGGCTGGGAACCACCACCTGCACCAACGCCACCTTTCCGTGCTCTTCGGGGTGAAATTCAAGAAAGTGCCGAAACGCCGCCAGGCGCTCCGGTATTCCCTTGGTGTAGTCGAGACGGTCAACTCCGAGCAGAACGCGGCAGCCCTGCAAATGTTGAGCGAGTTGCGAGGCGCGAGCGGCAACGTCTTCGTTGGCAGCGCCGCGGGCGAACTCCTCAAAGTCAATACTGATGGGAAACGCCCCAACCAGCGTGCTGCGGCCGGGTTCGTCGACAACCACATGGTCGCCGACGGTCCTGGTTTCAGCCGCCTTGACGAAGTGCCACAGACACGCGACGAAATTCCGGCGGTCCCGCAGAGTCTGGAAGCCGACCACGTCGAAGTCCAGCAACGCAGTGAGGATCTCCTCACGCCATGGCAGCTTCTCGAAGATGTCGGGACTGGGGAACGGAATATGGTGAAAATAGGCTAGCCGCTCGTCAATGCCGAGTTGCCGCAGGCTCGCGGCGACTGACATCAGGTGATAGTCGTGCACCCAGATCAGGTCTCCAGGATGGGCTTCATGGGCGGCTTTTTCCGCGAACCGCTGGTTCACGGCGAGGTGGGTGTCCCAGTATGTGGGATCGAAGTTGCAGCGCGATTGCAAGTCGTGAAACAGCGGCCATAAGACCTCATTGGAAAATCCACAGTAAAAGCGATTGCGCTCCTCCCGGGACATGAATACCGGTTTGTAGGCGATGTTGCTGCGGCTGGAGTGCTCCTGCAATATGCGCTCAATCTCCGGATCGGCGTCGGTGCCGGTCCAGCCGATCCACACTCCGGCACAATCGTCGAGCAACGGCCGCAGCGCCGTGACCAGCCCGCCGGAGCTGGGTTCAACTTGAAATCCTTCGGAGGTCTGCTTGATCGTCACTGGCAGGCGGTTGGATACGAAAACGATTCGCTGTTTGGTTGTGCTCATGATGCACCTCCACACGCGCTGCTCCAATCGGCAAGGAAAGCTACCAAGCCGTCCGGCGGGCGTATCCAGACGTCAGCCGCAGTCTCCCTGAACTCTGTCCGCACCAGAACCCTCAGTCCACGTCCCTCCAAGGCCAAGAATGCGTCCTCATCTGTCCGGTCATCGCCGAGATAAGCAACAACCGCAGCGTGGTCCATTTCTGACAGAATGGTCCGCACCGCATCGCCCTTGTTGGTTGCGCCGACCCGAATCTCCATTCCGCCGTCAAACGCGTCTAAGCGCAAGCCGTCTTTGTTTTGGAGACGGGTCCACACGCTTTGGACCTTCTGTCTTACCTCAGCCGAGATCGCCTCCCGCCCTCTCCAGTGAACCGCGGTTCCTGCCGGTTTGTGCTCCAACAGGCCCGACAACCCCTCCTCGGCCAACAGCTCGTCTGCTTCGGAGATGGTGTTTAGCATGTGGGTATCGATTCCCGGCATCTCGTAGGTTCCGTCGGCACGGAGTCGTTCCAAGCCATGACAGCCCCAGACTTCAACATGCTTGAGGCCAAGCAGCCGGGCCGCCTCATAAGCTCGGCGACCAGTCACGATCGCCAGGCGGGTGTCTGTGTGCCGGCGGATGCGATCCAGCAATGCCGGAATCTCGCGATACGGAGTTGCCTTCTCGGCATCCGGGCGAAATTCCGCAAGCGTCCCATCGTAGTCCAAAAGGAGTCCACGTTCGGGGGCACCCACGAGCCGATCGAAGAAGCCGCAGAGCTGCCGCTGGACAGCCGCCAGATAACTTGTGCTGTAGGTTTGTGCGTGCGCCATGGCTCCTCCGTCCGTGAGGTAGAAGGCGACCCGCATGGGAGCCGCCTTCCGGTTCCCGAATTTCCCAGCTCAGGCCGGGAGGCAAAAGACAGTCAGCAGGGTTGCTAGCACAGACGAACGCAGATCAACTCAAGCAAGTCCGGTGGCGGCGAAGGGAATGATTGATTCTCAGCGATACGTCGCAGTGAACCAATCGGGACCTGGAGACGTGCGCAAAGGGCGGTGCCGGCCAACAGGAGTGCGGCAAACAGTAAACTGGCGCATTTCATCGCCCGCAGTGCTGTGGGTTGCAAGTCCACAGCCGGAGACACAAAGATGGCTATCACGCTTAATAGCAACAAGATAACCACCACGGCCGTGATCGCCCTTCCCACTAACTATATGAATATCATATAGTTGCACACTTTTCAAGTATGACGTGATCCAATCCGTCACAAAGGTGGCAAATCGCTTTCCTTCTTGGTCCTCGTGCGTTGATCGGAAAACCTATTCTCCAGAAACTGTCGTGCCAAATCCCGCCCTCCGAAACCAAAAGCAATCGCCAGACCGAGCATCAACGCACCGAACACGATGGAGAAGGCGATGAGGATTGTCTTTTGCGCCAAGCCCAGCTCTTCGAACGCCATCGAGACGGCGAGTACGACAATGACAACTCGCACCGCATCGCTCAAGAGCTGGGGGGAGGGAAGGTCGGCATTAACCGCCGCTAGAAGGGCGGCGCGCGAAAAAAAGCCCGCGGCCAGCATACCCAGAAACACGATGAATAGCGCCACGAAAAACCTGGGGAGGAACACAAAGAAGCCGGCGATGTGCTGCTGAAGGCCAGAGATACCCAGGGAGCTGATTCCCGCCAGCAAGATTCCGAGCCATGCCAGCCAGAAGACCAACTGGCAGAGCAGTTCGGAGGGCGACGGCAGTGCGGCCGTGTTCAAGAGTTGGGCTGCGCCCGCCCTTTCGGAGAGCCGATCGAACTTCACCAAACGCAAGATGCCGCGCAACACTCTTTTGAGGACATATGCAATCAACCATCCCAACAGCGCAATGATCAGGATTGCCAACAACCGGGGGAGAAGATGGGCAAAGGCGCGCGCAAACTCATTCCACGCCTGGCTCAGTTCACTTGCGATCATGTCTGCCATTACGAACCTCCTTCTTGCGCCGTCCACAGCCCAATCAGGTACGGTTTCAAGCGTTCGAACGTTTGACAAAGAGTCTCGATCCGCGCCTCCAGAACTTCCTGAGAAGCGTTCAGGTTCTCCGAAAGGAATGTGAATGCCCTTCCTCGATAGAGCGGCGCCAGCGCCTGGATAATGTGGTCGCGGCTGATCACGGATCGGTGATATGCCCAGGCAAACTCGTACACCGCTTTGACCCATAATTCGTCAGTGAAGCAGAAATCGTCCCCATCAAGGGCAGCCGCACGCTGTAACTGTTGGAGCGTGCCTGCCGATAGAATGGACTTCAGAACCGGTTCCAGATCGACCACTCCTGAACAAAACATCTGATGCAGTCGAGCCCGGTCAATGGCGACCGCGTCCATAGTCACTTCGTACTCTGGGCCCGCCGTGGGCACCGCCTGGGTTTGGTGAACGGCGCTCCACTGGGCCTGCGTCGTTTCCATCGCCCAGAACAGTGGGCCAACCGTCTGCCTGAGAGCGGACACCAGATCCGAGGACTGCTGTTCCAAATGCCCCTTGGGTCCCAGGAATGTCTGGACGATCTGCAGACCCTGGGCGAGGGAGATGGTGGTGAAGCACACCTCCGGGCCCAGACGACCGGCCTCGGTAGTCCAGAGTTCATGGCCGACGAGCAAGCCGGAGAGACGATCGGAAAAAGCAAACTCTCCGGGGCGGGGCTCACGAATAGACTTTCCGTAGAGGGCACGCGTCATGGGGTACATCAGGTTGGTGACCAAAATTCCTTCGAAGCGATGGCGGCGGTAGACGGGCGACACAAAGTCAGCACCCTCGCGATAAATCGGCCGTAGCAATCGATCGATCCATCCCGGCTGGATCGCGGACGACTCCGGTGCAATCACAGCACATGCTTTGGCGCGCAGCAGGTCGGCTGCAGTCACAACGATGTGCATGGCCTTGCCGGCTGACACGGTACTCCCATACTGGCTGCTGACGCAGTGCAGGGTGCGCAAGGTTTGGAGCGGAGAAGCATTGCGCGCATCATTGATGGATGCTGCCCGCACCTGGTTCGGCGTTCCGTCGTGCGATCCCCCGTCCGCGTTCAGGACCGCCACTCGCTCGCGAGGAAAGTACTTGAGCAGGCCTTCGCGAATGACCTGTACGACTTGGCCGATGGTTTTGGAGTGGTTGTGAGTATGCAGACCGACAAGAATGTCCACTTCGCCAACGCTGATCAGTTGACGGAGAAGATCATCGGACAAGATATCTTCGTCGGCCACCAGATGCCTCCAGGAAGTTTCACCGCAAGAACTCCAAGGTTACCCGCGCAGTTCACGAGAACGAATCTCGACATCACATCCAGGACTCAGATCCGCCGCAAGCGGAACCAATAAAACTGGTAGGGTCCCAGTGTCAGCAGGTACGGCCAATCTCCAACCCGCGGGAAGATGTTC
>Ga0335069_10011132_pt1 | contig 12714 bp, 13 predicted proteins | sample Lox_Sample_11_FD_206714 | JGI IMG/M metagenome (GOLD analysis project Ga0335069, IMG submission 206714) | Soil microbial communities from Loxahatchee National Wildlife Refuge, Florida, United States - Lox_Sample_1.1 | ecosystem: Environmental > Terrestrial > Soil > Wetlands | place: USA... | reverse complement strand
CGCCGACGAACAGCCCGACAGTGACACCGACGGCGACGAGGACCCCGACGAACACGCCGACGGCGACCCGGACGCCAACGAACACGCCGACGAACAGCCCGACAGTGACACCGACGGCGACGAGGACCCCGACGAACACACCGACGGCGACCCGGACGCCAACGAATACGCCAACCAATACCCCGTCGCCGACACCGACGGGCTACTGCCCTGGAAACCTTGTGCAGAATGGGAGCTTTGAAGTATTGCAGGGTACCCCTCCGGGCAGCGTCCACAACAGTATCGGCGACCCGATCCCGACTGTCTGGGTCGTAGAAAGCGGTGAAGCCGGGGCGACGACTGCCTTCCACCCGCCGGACGGCGTCCGGGTGGGCTACATCTGGGGTATCGCTACGAACAATACGGGACTCTGGACGCAGAAGGTGAACGCTAGCGCCGGTACCTCATACACCATGACGTTCTACAGTGGGGCGCATCTCAACCAGGTGACGCCGACGCCAGCTGCAAACCGGGTCTTTTCGTCAATCGAGATTCGCTTCTACAACAGCGCAAACGGCGAAATTGGTACGCCCGCAATCCATATGATCAATAATCTGTCGGGTGCCAATGATGAGAATATTGATGCCACTGGCCACTTGGGGGGTCCCTTCACGCTCACCGCGACCGCTCCCACCGGTGTGTCCTACTTGAAGGTGATCTTCCGCGATCCGTCGTCGACGCGACTAGGAGCCAAAGGTGACTCGGTCTGTCTGCTTGCATCCGGAAGCCCACTCGTGTTTGCGGACTCTGAGTCACCTGCGTCGGCATCGCCAACAATCATCAGCGTACCGACGCCTCTGACGTCGGCGGCCACCCCAACCCCGCCACCGCCGACGCCGACTGCGACGCCCACACCCACACCGGGCTGTGTGGTGGATTGGACCGGCGGTTTTCCTGCCGATCACGGCGTATGTCTCTATGATCCGCAATGGATCACCGTAACCGGCTCGGTCACCTTGTCACCAGCCAACAGCGTCGGCTACCTGCAGACCGACTGGTACGCGATCGAACCGGACGACGGCAGCTGTCCAACCCGGTCGAAGCCGTGCACCAGCGATCACTACGCGACGCGCAGCATCGTCGGGTCGACAAGTTTCGCAGTTAAGGCGTGGTGGCCGGGGATCCGTTCGAGTGATTCAAGCGTCGAGGTCCACGTCGGCGCCGACGTCCTGAACTGTCAAGCCGCGACGATTCACGGCGGCATCGGCAGCAACGTTTACTGGGATCCATCCATCTGCCCGGCACCGACTCCGGCGCCCTGAGCGCGGCAGGCGAGGGATTGCAGCTCTCTGCAGGGGGGATTGAGCTGCGAAGGCCGCAAACAGAGCGGCTTTGCCCTTGCCTTCCGCGTCGGGCGCAGGTAACTTGGCGGCGCAATTGTGAACAGGGAATGGTGTGATACCGGACCTGTCACTTATCATGCCGACTGAGGAGGGGGGATGAGCATCATCCAACGATTCGGATCCGCCACCCTGGCGATGAGCGTGGGGCTGGCGCTGGCAACTGCCGCGAGTGCCGTCGAGGTCACGATCGATGACTTCAGCCAGGCCACCAATACGGCTTTCATTTTCGGGACGCAGATCCAAGTGGATACGACCGGTCAAATCAAGACGGTGAGCGACTCCGGGTTGACCGGGACAATCGGCGGTGTGCGGCAGTTGACCCTCACGGCGGGTACCATCGTGTCCGGCATGAGCGAACAAGTCGTGGCCGGGATCGACCCTGTGGGTCCCCCGATACGGCTGTGCTATCAGTCGACGCAAAATGCGGACGGCTTGATCGAATTGTTGTACGACGCGGGCGGGGCAGGCTTGATGCCAGGCGATCTGCATCATGCGATGGGGATCGAAATAGACCCTCTCTTTGCCGACCCGCCGTCGCTTCCATTTTCTGTCAAAGTTACTCTGGTCGACAGCGCAAACAACTCGCGTTCGAACGTACAGACCGGTAACACATCGTGTGACGCGGTTTCCACATTCTGCCCGGCAATGCAGTTCCCGTTCGCGGATTTTGCGGGGATCAATCCTCGACAGATCAGAAGCATCACCGTCCAAGTCGACCCCAACGGCGGAAACGGCGAAGATGGAGCAGACTTCTCATTGGGACCTATCAGCACGTACGGCACGCCGACCACCGAAACTATCTGCGACGACCACGAAGACAACGACAACAATGGCCTTACTGATTGTGCGGATCCGGCCTGCGCGCAGGCGCTGAACTGCATCGAGACGGCGCCGCTTCTCTCGACCGGCATGATCAGTGCGCTCATCGGCATGCTCGGTATCGTTGGTTTCGTTGGACTGGGGCGCGCGGGGTGGAAGAAATAGAACCACCGCGCAGCGCGGCTGCCTCGAATTGATGCGAAGGTGGTGCGTCTCCTTCGTGCTCGCGCTGGCGAGCGTCTGCGGAGACGAAGCGCTGTGGGCGGGAGAGCCGGCAACCGCGTTCAGGTTGTCCTCCTCGGCATTCGATCCAGGCGGGCAGATCCCATCGCGTTACGGTTGCGACGGCGCAGATCAGTCGCCCGCACTGACGTGGCGCGATGTTCCTGTCGGGGCGAAGAGTTTTGCGCTCATCGTCGATGACCCCGATGCTCCTGCGGGAACATGGGTGCATTGGGTCATCTACGATTTGCCGGCGGAGACAACGGCGCTGCCGGATGCTGTCGTGAAGAATGACAGCTTGCCGGACGGCGGCAAACAGGGAATCAACGACTTCCTCAAAGTCGGTTACAACGGTCCGTGCCCTCCGCCGGGCAAGGCGCACCGCTACTTCTTCAAACTCTACGCGCTCGACGGCCCTACCGGTTTGAAACCGCGGGCGACCAAGGCGCAGCTACTGCGCACCATCGACGGACACGTTCTCGGCCAGACGGAGATGGTCGGCTCGTACAGGCGCTGATGGTAGCCGATCACGCCTTGCGCCGTGGCAGGAAGTCCGGCAGGTCGGTGCTGGGCTTCATCGTCCAGCGTGGCGCCCGTTTGTCGAGGAAGGAACGGACGCCTTCCTGCGCGTCCGGCTGCGTGCCGGTCCACCAAAATAAGCGGCTCTCGATGTCCTCCGCACGCTGCAGGTCGGTCTCCAGCAAGTTGTCCCATATCAGCCGCTTGGTGATGGCGACCGACACCGGCGCAGCGTTGCGCACAACATCGGCGGCCAGCGTGCGGACCGTGGTCAGCAGCTCGGTGTCTGGAACGACGCGGCTCAGAATGCCGAACTCGAGCGCCTCGCGCGCCGATAAGGTGCGACCGGAGTAAAGCAGCTCCGCCGCTCGGCTGACGCCAATCAATCGGGGCAGGAACCACGTGCTCAACGCCTCCGGCACGACCCCGCGGCGCACGAAGGCGAAGGCGATCTTGGCGCTTTCGGCGGCGATGCGGATATCCCACTGGAGCGTCATGGTGATCCCGACACCCACCGCCGCGCCGTTGATTGCCGCGATGATCGGCTTGGTCATTTCCCACGGACGGGTCTGTGCAGCGCGCTCGCGGCGCACTTCCTCCTGGTAGCGCTCACGATCGGACGGATCGGATCGGTCGAAGGGACTGCGGCCCTCCGCCATATCGGCACCGGCGCAGAAGCCGCGCCCCGCACCAGTGACGATGATCACACGGACGGCGTCATCGCCATCGTACTGCTGAAAGGCTGTAGCCAGCTCACGGCGCATCGTGGAGGTGTAAGCGTTGAGTCGCTCGGGCCGGTTCAGCGTGATGGTGGCTATCCCTCCGGCAACGTCACACGTGATCTGCTCGTAACCCATGAACAGCAGCCTCCCCCGCAGCGCGTCACTTCTGGGCACGGCGGCGGGGGGCCGACGCCTTTGCTGCCTTCTCGGCGGCGGCCTTGAATTCCAGCACCGACTGTTTGAGCGCCTGATGTTCGATCAGGGCGCGCAGCGGTCCCGGAACCCAAAAGCCAATGGCAACCGCCTGCCGACAGGTGACGCGCGTGCGCTTGGGCCCGAGTTTCTCGAAGACATAGCTCCCTTCGATCGATTCGAGGTCGCCGGCGACGGCGTTCCAGGTGAGGCGGGTCGGTTGACCGTAGGCATACTCCAGGACGTAACCTATCGTCTTGAGCTTCATGTTCACTCGAAGGGCCACGCGTTTCGCCAACCCGTCTGGGTAGCGCGCTACGACCTTGGTGCTTTCGACTGACGAGAACCACTCCGGGTAACGCTTGAAGTCGGTGATCGTTGCGAAGCACAGTTCAACAGATGCTGCCACTTCCGTAGTGAACTCTTGTTCCGCTGGGGCACTCATGCAGCGGCGATTATGGCCATGCCGAGGAGTGAAATCAAAGCTCGCCGGACGGGGTGCAATCACCACCGGCCGGGTTGCGTGTCGTGGTCCCAGGGGTCCGACGGTTTGTGGGGAAATTCCTGCAACAGGGGCGACGACGGGACGCTGTGGATCAGGCTGTGGGTACTGGTGTTCATGAGTAACATGACGGTGCGCGACCCCCGGTTGATGACCGCCAGATCGACGAGGTGATCGCCGTTGAAGTCTCCAGCTGCGATCGCCACGGGGTGGCGGCCGACGGGAAAGGATATCGGGTCGCCGAACGCGTTCTCCCCCATGCCGAGGAGTATGGACACGCGGTCCTCAGCCTCATTCGTAACGGCGAGGTCGATTTGCCCGTCCTGATTGAAATCGTCGGAGACCAGCGGGCGTACCTTGGTGCCCATCTCCCCGACCGTCGGCGACCTCAATCCTTCAGCCTGACCCTTCAAGATGGAGACACGTTCGTCGTGGTCGTTTCCGACAATCAGGTCGATACGCCGGTCACTGTCCATCTCGCCCGTCATCAGAAAGCTCGGGCGCCGCAGCACCGGGAAATTGCTCACCTGTGGAAAGCGCCCGTGACCATCGCCGAGAAGTACCGAAACACTATCGGACATGCTGTTGGCCACAGCGAGGTCGGTGTGGCCGTCGTGATTGAAGTCGGCGCTGACGATGGCGCTCGGACCGATGCCTACTGCCACGATCAGCGGTGAAGCGAAGCCGCCGCTCCCGTCGCCGGCGAGCACGGCCACATCGTCGGCGTCGAAGTTGGCGACCGCGATGTCAATATGGCCATCGTTGTCGAAGTCTCCCGTCGTCAGCGCACGCGGCCCGCGCCCGACAGGCACGATCGTTCGGGGAGTGAAGTTCGCTTGCCCGTCACCAAGCAGTACGCGGACCGCGTTGGCGTCTTCGTCCGCTACGGCGATATCGAGATGTCGATCGCCGTTGAAATCGGCAATCGTGGCAGCCGAGGGCCCAGTGCCGGCTTCGAGAATCGGTGGCCCCGAGAGCCTACCCTTGCCGTCACCCTGCACGACCGTGATCGAGTTGCCGATGCGGTTGACCGAAACGAGATCGAGCGCGCCCTGACCAGTCAGATCGGCAACCAGTAGATCCACCGGGCCAGCTCCAATGCTGGAGGCTGGTCCTTCGCGAAAGCCGCCGGCGCCGTTGCCGAACCACAGCTTGACGCTGAGGCGGAGTCCGTCGGTGACGGCGAGATCGGGGTGGCCGTCACCGTTGAAATCGCCGGTCGCGATGCTGCGCAGGTTGGGGTCTCTTCCGATCCGCTGCGCCGGTCGAAAGCCGCCTTTCCCGTCTCCAGCAAGGAACGCCAGGCCGTTGTCATCGAGGATGACCAAGTCTAGTTTGCCGTCGGCGTTGAAATCGCGTGCCACGGCACGCCGCGGATGCGTTCCCGCCGGAGAGCCGGTCAAGGGAGCGAACCCGCCGTTGCCGTCGCCCGCGAAGACGGCGACGTTCATACCATCCTCATCGAGGATTAGCAGATCGACCTTACCGTCACTCGTGAAGTCAGCGACCACGAAGTCGTGTCCCGGAATACCGGCTTCGATTTCGATCGCCGGTGCAAACCCACGACCATTGTTGAGCAACACCGAGACCCCCTCGTTGTGCCCGACGAGGAGATCGGGGCGGTGGTCGCCGTTCACATCTGTGGCGATTACCGTTGCGGGTCGGCCGCGCGTCGTGAAGGGCAGGGGAGAGCCGAAATTGGAGTGCCCATCTCCGTACTGCACCCGAACCTCGGGTGCCAAGCGGCTCACATAGGCGACGTCGAGGCGTCCGTCAGCGTTGAAGTCGGCAACCGCGACCGCATCGGGCGGGTTGGCTGTGCGTACGTAGATCGGGCTCGCGAAGCTTCCCTGACCGACTCCGAGGAAGACAGACAGACCGCCAGCGTCCGACACGATGAGGTCGGGCAGGTGATCTGAGTCGACGAATCCGACCGCAACGGCGGTGGGTGAGCCGCCCGCCGAGAAGTCGGCGCGGGTGACGAACGACACGTCGGCAAGCGCGAGCCGTGCCGTGAGCACCACAGCTAGGGCCAGGACGTGTGTTGCTCGGAACAACGCCAGGCTCTCCTAGTCCGCCTCGATCAGTTCCGGTCGGAACTCGGGATGGGCCGCCAACCAGGCTGCCGCGCCGCGGATCGATGCTTCGTTCTTCTTGTTGATGAATCGGTAGATGGGCCCCTCGAAGTGGCGCAGCATGGGCGTCGTCATGTGGAACGACTCGCGGAAGGCGATGCGTGTGCGGTTGGCAGCGATCCGTTCCAGCGACATCGATCCGCTGAGCCCTGTTCGCAACATCAGGTAGTCGTAACCACGCTCCGCTTTGACGTTGGTTACCAGTTCGAAGGATTGACCGCGGCGGCCGAGGGGAAGGGGATAGATCACTTTGCGCAGCAACCCATTACCGTCGGCATCGCCCGGATGCACGATTTCGACGTCCAACACGCTCGGGGCGTATTCCTTCCACAGATCGTAGCGCTGAAACAGCGCCCAGATCCGCGCCGCGGAAAATGGCATCTCCAACTCGAAGTGATGGTGCCGCACGGTGCTCCGTCCGTCTGTGTCCTTGAGAATATCCCTTGTCCGGGGCTCGACGCGCAAGAGCAATGATTGATTTGACATGCGAGCCCGCCTGGCTGTGGCGGTACATGCGGCTGGAGCGCCCGGCGGCGAAGCTGCGTGCCGCCGCCTGAGGCGCTCCCCCGCTCGGTCACTTCGGCGCCATCCGTAGGGCGCCGTCGAGGCGGATCGTTTCACCGTTGAGCATCGCATTCTCGACGATGTGGCAAGCCAAGGCGGCGTATTCGCTGGGACGGCCGAGACGTGAAGGGAACGGGATCTGCGCGCCGAGGGCCTGACGCTGAGGCTCGGGCAACATTGCCAGCATCGGTGTATCGAACGTTCCCGGCGCGATCGTCACGCATCGGATGCCATCACGCGACAAATCGCGGGCAATCGGCAGCGTCATGCCGACGACGCCACCCTTCGATGCCGAGTAGGCGGCTTGGCCAATCTGCCCGTCGAAGGCTGCGATCGAGGCTGTGTTGATGAGGACGCCGCGCTCGCCGTCGTCGTTGGGTGTGTTCTTCAGCATCGCCGTGGCTGCGAGCCGGATGACGTTGAAGGTTCCGATGAGGTTGATCTTGATCACCATCTCGAACATATCGAGCGGCATGGGTCCCTGCTTACCTGCGGTCTTCATGGCTGCGCCGACGCCGGCGCAGTTCACGGCGATGTGGATGGCCCCGAACTTCGCCACGGTCTGCTGAACGGCCTGTGTTACCTGATCGGTGCTGGTGACGTCGGCGGGAACAAAGATCGCCTTGCCCGCGCCGAGTTCCGTGGCCAACGCTTCGCCCGCCGAGTTTGGCCGGTCGAGGATTGCGGCCCGTGCGCCCTTGGCGACGAATGCCCGCACTGTGGCTTCGCCGAGTCCCGAGGCCCCGCCGGTGACGAGGGCAATTGCACTTTCGAATTTCATTCACACCTCCAAAATATCGTCCGCCCATCCTTGTTTGGAAAGGTGGTGATGACAGTTAGACTTGAGTTGCGTGCTGCGTGTTCCCTGGTCTGCTTTAGCATCGCGCACGCGTGGGTCAACGACCGTGGAAGGTTCCTCTTTCGTGCGGTCGATGGGTTTCCTAGAATGCGTCGCGATGAGCCGGCTCCTGCAGGTGGTGGTGACAGTCGGCGCACTGGCGCATTTCGCCGCCTGCGCCAGTGCGCCGTACACCAACCGCTGGCAGATCATGATGGTCTCCCAATCGCAGGAGACAACCTTGGGAGCCGACGCCTACCACCAAGTACTCACCAAAGCGAAGGTCGACCATGATCCGCAGATCAACGGCATCGTCCGTGACGTTGGTGAACGCATTGCCCGGGTTGCGGATCGCCCGGACTACAAGTGGGAGTTCACCGTCATCGACGCCCCCGATACCGTCAACGCGTTCGCTCTGCCGGGAGGGAAGGTTGCGGTGTACACCGGCCTCCTGCCTGTCGCGCAAGATAGTGCGGGACTCGCTGCGGTGCTTGGCCACGAGATTGCCCACGCGATTGCACGCCACGGCGCCGAGCGCATGAGTCAGGCCATGGGGGCGGAGGCGGTGGGAACGGTTCTCGCCGTCGGACTGGGCGGCTCGAATCCGCAAACGGCCAACGCGGTCATGCAACTCTACGGTCTGGGTGCCCAGGTCGGCGTGCTGCTGCCCTGGAGCCGCACGCAAGAATCGGAGGCCGACCACATCGGCCTCATTCTGATGGCGAAGGCCGGCTATGACCCCGAGGCTGCGCTGGCCCTCTGGCAACGCATGGAGAAGCTCGAGGGCAAAGGCTCACAGCCGGCGGAGTTTCTCTCCACACACCCCGGTTATGGCACGCGTCAGCACGACATCCAGTCGTGGTTGCCGGAGGCGCGGCGCTACTACCAGGCCGATCCAAACGCGAAGGTCGTGCCGCTGCCCCGTCCTCCAGGCAAATGAAGGGCGGCGCGTTCACTGCTTGCGGAAATGCAGATGGAACGAGATCGCGAAGTAGTAGATGGGAAAGAACAGCGAGAAGGTGGCGAGCCGACGCGATGGCGTCGGCAGTTGCGCCATGAGCGTGAACATGCAGATCGCCCAGATGACGCCGAGCACATACGTCGTGCGTTGTGCCGTCCGATTCTTGCTCGGATAGAGATAGCGGATCGGTACAAAGACGAGTATTGACAACAAGACGAGGACGCTGTTGTTGAACCACAACGGGCTGCCGAGAGCGTACAGGTAGAAGACGACCACGTTCCAGTACGAGGGGAAACCCTTGAAGAAGTGGTCCTCGGTCTTCGCGTCCAGTTGACAAAAGCCGTAGCCACTGGCCAGCAGCGGTAGGGAGCCGATACACAAACCGACGGGACCACGCGGGATGAGCCCGGCGTGATACGCCAACACGATCGGGACGACAACGTAATTCAGGTAGTCGACGATGTCGTCTAAACGCGCACCATCGAAGTGCGGCAGCACCTGCTTGACACGCACGCGTCGCGCCAACGTCCCATCCGTGGAGTCGATGAACGTGGCGATGGCCATCAGGAAGAAGGCCCACCCGTAACTCTCGACGGCGACCGCTTCCAGCGCCAGAAACCCGAGCACCGCGCCGAAGGCGGTGTACAGGTGCACTCCCCAAGCGGCCAAAACGGGCGTCGTCATATTGGCGTCAGGCAGCGTACCATCGATTTATGGAAGCGACTCTGGGCACCTGCGGAAAAAGAAAGGCCCCGGTTCTGTGGAAGAACCGAGGCCTTGTTGTGGTTGCGCCAAGCCGATCAAATCTTGGACACGTTGGCTGCCTGGAGCCCCTTGGGACCCTGCGTGATCTCGAATTCCACGCGCTGACCCTCTTCCAGCGACCGGAAGCCCTGTCCAGCGATTGCCGAGTAGTGGACGAACACGTCCTGGCCATCATCTTTGGTGATGAAGCCGTACCCTTTCTGACCATTAAACCACTTGACGACGCCTTGAACCATACCGCTTGTCCCCCCTTTCGTTGCTCTGTGTGTTTCTGGGAAAGCCGATAGTGGAGGCCGGTCCGTTCAAGCTGGAGCGGAGGTCACGCCGCTGGCCGCCGGTTTGTACCTTTACCACTCGGAGCCTTTCGCCTCGAAACCCGGTGGCTTCATAGCACGCACCTGAACGAGGTTGCAACAAGAATCGCGCGGGGAAACCACGGGGTCAAGGGGAAGTCCGTGACCTCGATTGCCGGTCCTGTTGCCGGCCACTGCAGCCGTTGACGTGCGGAGAGCCTCTCGCTAGCCTCGGAAGCGGTTGACCATGAGCGTTCGTCAATACGTTGCTGCCGCCGTGCAGGTTTGTGCCTGCTCGGACAAGGCCGCCAATCTCGACAAGGTCGAAGCTTTTGCGGTGCAGGCGGCGCGCTACGGGGCACGTCTGGTGGTGCTGCCCGAGGTGTTTTTGTGGCGCGGCCCGCGGCCGGAAGAACGCACTGCGGCGGAGCCGATTCCCGGGCCGAGCTGCCACCGGCTCGGCGAGTTGGCGCGCCAACTCAACGTCCACCTGCTGGCGGGGTCCATTCTCGAAGAGAGCGGCGCGTCGAGGGTCTTCAACACCAGCGTCTTGTTCGACGCACGCGGCCAGATCGTTGCCCGTTATCGCAAGATCCACCTCTTCGATGTCGATATCCCGCAGCATGTGACGATCCGCGAATCGGACACGCGCCTCGGCGGCGATACCGTCGTCACGGCCCCGACGGAGTTGGGGGTCATCGGCATGAGTGTGTGCTACGACCTCCGCTTTCCTGAACTGTACCGCCAGCTGACGCTCAGTGGCGCCGAGATCATCGCGGTACCCTCGGCGTTCACGTTCCCGACGGGCGCGGCGCATTGGGAGCTTTTGCTGCGGGCGCGGGCGATCGAGAACCAGGCGTACGTGATCGCGCCCGATCAGATCGGTCGCAGTCCGAGCGGCGTGCTCGACTACGGCAACTCGATGATCATCGACCCGTGGGGCACACCGACGGCGCGCGCCGCGGATCGCGAGACGGTCATCTGTGCGGAGATCGACCGCGATTATCAGGATCGCGTGCGCCGGGAACTTCCATGCCTCGGACACGTCAAGCTCGCACGCTAAGGCCTGCGGCCAGCATTATGTCTATGGCCCGCTCCCGTCGGTTGCTGTTGAGTGCCAGGTCGGCCAGGCGGCTAACTCCGGCACCTGCCGGGCCGCGTGCACGGAAGGCTAGGCTTGGGGGCGCCAGCGTGAAGGCCTTCTTCCGCGTCGTCACCACGGACGAGGCGCGGACGCGGATTGCGACGTTCGAAGCTGTCGCGACCGAAACCGTCCGCGTCGCCGAGGCGCTCGACCGCGTGCTGGCCCGCGATTTGGTCGCCGCCGTCGACCTCCCGCATTTCCATCGGGCCAACATGGACGGCTACGCGGTGCGTGCGCAAGACACTTTCGGCGCCTCCGCCAATATCCCGGCCTATCTCAAACTGGTTGGCGCCGTGGAAATGGGTCAAGAAGCGACGCGGCGGGTGTGCAAGGGGGAGGCGGTACGCATCGCGACCGGGGGCATGTTGCCGCCCGGTGCCGATGCCGTTGTCATGGTTGAGTACACCGAAGAGATTGGTGATCGGACAGTCGAGGCCCATCGCAGTGTCGCACCGTGGGAAAACGTGCTGCGCATCGGCGAGGATATTGCCAAGGGTGAAGCGATCTTCGCTCGCGGCCGGCGCCTGCGCGCCCGCGACCTTGGGGCGCTCACCGGCGTCGGGATTACCCGCATCTCGGTCTTCCGTCGCCCGCGCGTTGCCTTGATCTCGACCGGAGACGAGATTGTTCCGCCGGATGTCACTCCACGACCAGGACAGGTGCGCAACATCAACGCCTATTCGCTCATGGCAATGGCTGCGGAGTCGGGGGCCATGGTCGCGGATTTCGGCGTCGTCGGCGATCAACGCGCGGCACTCGAGCGGGTACTGGCGCGGGCGCTCAAGGCATCTGACGCCGTGCTGATCTCCGGCGGGAGCTCAGTTGGAACCAAAGACATCACACTCGACGTCATCACGTCGTTTCCGCGCTCCGAAATCATCTTCCACGGCATCTCAGTAGCACCTGGCAAACCGACGATCCTGGCGCGCGCAGTCGACAAACCGGTGCTTGGGCTGCCGGGCCATCCACAGTCAGCCTTGGTGATCTTTGATCTCTTCGGTGCGCCGCTGTTGCGCGTGCTCGGCGGTGAGGATCCGCGTGCCGTCTTCACCGCGAAGCGTACTCTCCGTGCTCATCTGAGCCAGAACATCGCCTCGCGGGCGGGCCGAGAAGACTACGTCCGTGTCACCCTGAGCGAATGTGATGGGCGGCGCGTCGCAGCACCGATGGCGGGCAAGTCCGGCGCCATCTTCAATCTGGTCAAAGCCGACGGTCTGGTGCGCATCCCCGCGAGCGCAGAGGGGCTGGACGAGGGCTCCGACGTCGAGGTCATACTCTTCTGAAGGTTCTTTCTTTGCATCCCCGCTCTTGCTGGCTCGCGTTGGTGGTCGCTGTTTATGCCGCGGCCGCCAGCGCGACGATGTTCGTTCCGATGCCGGTCGAGGAACTCGCCAGCAGTTCGCAGGCGGTCGTCATCGGCACGGTCGTGCGGCTCACCAGTGTGCGCTCGCATACCGGCGTCGTGAGTACGTTGGTACAACTCGACGTTGAGGAGGTTGTGAAGGGTGCCTTGTCTGGACCGGTCATCACGTTGAAGGAGGATGGTGGCGTCGTGGGTGACCAACGCGAAGTTGTTTTCGGCACACCTCGCTTCCGGATTGGCGAGCATGTGCTGGTGTTTCTGACCGTACGCCGGGATGGAAGTTTGCGGACGAA
>Ga0335069_10011131_pt1 | contig 12716 bp, 9 predicted proteins | sample Lox_Sample_11_FD_206714 | JGI IMG/M metagenome (GOLD analysis project Ga0335069, IMG submission 206714) | Soil microbial communities from Loxahatchee National Wildlife Refuge, Florida, United States - Lox_Sample_1.1 | ecosystem: Environmental > Terrestrial > Soil > Wetlands | place: USA: Florida... | reverse complement strand
CCCTCTGCTTGCTTGCCGTTGCCCTGTTCGCCCAAACCGAGCCTGCATCCGCGCCATCGCTTTCCAGTGGCGATGCCGCCACCCAGCAGGCCTCGGGGGCCGCCACAAGCTTCGATCAGGTGATCGACCGCGCCGTAGAGCGCGAGCATTTCTTCATGGCGCAAATGCGGCAACTCCATCCGCTGGTTGAGACCTACCTCCAGAATTTGAGGGATGATAAGGAACTGGGCGCGGCCGCTCCGGAGAGCGATCTTTACTTCCTCGGTCGGTTGGATATGACCAGTGGTACCGATGACCGCACATTCTCGTCGCCCACCACCGGAGGCCTCGGCAGACGCATGCTCGGCAAGCTGAGCAGCGTTTACACCATGAAGTTCTTGCCCCTCGGGTTCGCACAGATGGTGGTTCTGGATGAGGATTTCCAGCGCAAGTTCTACGACTTCACCTTCGTACGCCGTGAATTCCTCGGCGAAGTGCGCTGCATCGTGATTGATGTGGCCCCGAAGAAAGACTCCGGCAAGGGCCGCTTTCTGGGCCGTATCTGGGTCGAGGACCAGGATTACAACATCGTTCGCTTCAACGGAACATACTATCCGCATCCGCGTGGCAGCTATTATTTGCACTTCGATAGCTGGCGTCTGAACATGCGCCCGGGCGTCTGGCTCCCTGCCTTCGTCTATTCCGAGGAATCCGACCTGAAGTACCGCATTGGCCAGACACTCCACTACAAGGCGCAGACCCGGTTGTGGGGTTACAACCTCAAAGATTTCCGCCGTAGTTCCGAGTTCACCGACATCACTGTGGACGCGCCGCAACCCGTCCAGGATCAGGCGCAGAAAGCACAGGACGCGTCCCCAATCGAAGCCCAGCGCGCGTGGGAACGCCAGGCTGAGATCAACGTGATCGATCGCCTGCAACAGATCGGCCTCCTCGCTCCCGAAGGGGAGATCGATAAGGTGCTGCAGACGGTTGTGAACAACGTGATGATTACGAATAACCTCGACATTCAGCCTGAGGTGAAATGCCGCGTTCTCATGACGACTCCGCTGGAGTCGTTCACGATCGGCCACACCATCGTGATGAGCCGCGGCATGGTCGACGTGCTGCCCGACGAAGCATCCCTTGCGATGGTGCTTACGCACGAACTAGCGCATATCGTCCTCGGCCACAAGCTGAATACGAAGCTTGCCTTCAATGACCGCATGTTCTTCCCCGACGAGCGTACCTTCGAGCGCATGGACTTCGGGCGTGACAAAAACGAGGAAGAAGCGGCCGACAAGAAGGCCATCGAGCTTCTGAACAACTCTCCCTACAAGGACAAGATGGCAACGGCCGGGCTGTTCCTGAAGGCGGTGCAGGCGCGCGGCCCTCAGCTCAAGAATCTGATCCGGCCGCATCTCGGCGATAGCTTTGTCAATGGTGACGCCATTCGCATGTCAACGCTGATGACGTCGTCCCCGCAATTCGATCTGAAGAAGCCCGATCAGATCGCAGCCCTGCCGCTGGGTGGACGGGTCAAGGTCGATCCCTGGGGCAATCGCCTGGAACTGATCAAGACGAAGCCGGTCGCGCTGAATTCTCCGGCCGAGAAGATGCCATTCGAAGTCACGCCCTTCTTCCCGTTCCTGACGAGACTCGGCTCGACGGCTCCTGCGCCGACAGTCGCGCCCACGACGCCCCCTCCGGCTCCTGACAACAAGCCGGCGCCCGAGAAAGCGGCTCAGACGCCATCCGGGCAATAAGCGTTTACTTGTGGGTTAATTCCGCACAACGTTGGGGTCAGCCCCGCTCACCTTGCCGAGTTTTGCATGGAAGACCCGAGCAGCGAGGAAGTGGCGCGCCCGAAACGGATGTGCAGGCGGACCTGGAGCGCGAGGAAGATCAGGCGAAACACGGCTGACGGCTGGAACCGGGGGGACCCGCTGCCGGGAGGTGACAGCGGATAGGGTGTGTTTCCTCTTCCTCTAGTTCGACATCTGGCTCTGGACTTGAGAGAACACGTTGTTGGCGTTACCGCCGATCAGCCGGACGGTTCCTATCACGATGACCAGAATCACCGCCAGCATCACAGCATATTCAGCAACGTCCTGCCCGTGGTCTTCAGTCCACAATTGACGGATGGTTGCGATCACTTTCTTAACCCCCAAACCCGACGCCAGGCCGCAGGTATTACCCTGCACACAGGTTCCCTAGTGTCGATTGTGCGTAGAATATCGTCTCCTCGAGTTTTCCCCAATAGCACAGCAGTGTCTCTGTATGGCACTTTAGTGCCTTGTCCGGATTCCATACAGTGACGTGCGCCAACTGGCTCATCACACGATGGTTTTCAGCGGCAGGCCCTGATTCACCGCAAATAGAGCGAGTTCCAGACGCGTCGAAACACCCAGCTTGTCGAAAATGTTGCTCAGGTGGTGCTTCACTGTATCTTCGCTGATCTTGAAGTATTCGGCGATCTCACGGTTGGCATAGCCTGCCACCACGGCCGAGACGATCTCAAGCTCACGCGGCGTCAAACCGAACTTCTTCTGCTTCGATTCCTCGCTCGAGCTTTGCATCAGATTGCGGAGATACAGCACCAGGTTCGATACGCTCTCGCGTCCCACCCAGTACTCACCCGACATGACTGCGTGGATGCTCTTGAGCAGCAACTGCGTAGCGGAATCCTTGAGCACCACTCCCCGGGCTCCCAGCTGCAGGGCTTCCACAACCTGTTTCTTTTCGGCTGCCGCGGTCAGCAGGATGATGCGTACTGAGCCGGCAGCGCCCCCGCTCGTACTCAAGTCGCGCAGGGCGTCAAGGCCGGTGTGGTGTGGCATGGCCAGATCGAGTAGAAGGATGTCGGGCTTGATCTCGGTCGCAAGCTTCACCGCTTCGCGCCCGTCACACGCCTCGCCCACGACCTTCATGTCCGATTCGGTCTCCAGCAAACGCCGCAGGCCGTCGCGGAAAATCGGGTGGTCGTCGGCAATCACGATGCGGATGGGTCCGTGTCTATCCATGGTTCGTTTTTCGCGGTGGAGGGATGCGGACCTCCAGTCGCGCCCCGTGCCCCGGTGTCGATTCTATCGTGAGTTCGCCCGCAAGCAAGCGGACCCTTTCCCGAATCACGGCTGGTCCCTTCCCACTGTTGGCCAGTTCCGTTTCGGACAATTTTCCGGAAAAGGGAAACCCGCGACCGTCGTCCTCCACCGTCAGCTGGAAATTACCGCCACGCTGCGCCAGTCTCACCAGCACGTTCCGCGCCCCACTGTGCTTCCGGACGTTCACCAGGCTCTCTTGCACGATGCGGGCGAGTTCGCGGCACACCTTTTGGGGAAGCTCGATCTTATCCAGTTCACTGACAAATTCCGCCGAAATTCCGGTCTCGCGCCGGAACCGTTCCACCGTGTCGGCCACGAAACCCGGCAGGCGCTCGGCGTCGACTTCGAACGATTTCATCGCCTGCATCAGTTCGCGCAGCTTGAGCACCTCTTCCCGCAGCAGCTTCTGAATTCGAGAAAGCTCGCCGACCACGGCCGGTTGCTGACCCGATTGCCGCCGCACGACGTCGAGTTGCATCTCGACGGCAATCAGCGATTGGATGGCGCCGTCGTGCAATTCTCGCGCAAACTTCGCCCGCTCTGCGGCGCCTGCCCGCTCGCGCAGCCGCCGCATCAGATAGACGTTGTAAACGGCCGGTCCGACCTGCTGCGCGAATTCCTGGAGAAAGCGCAGTTCTTCTTCCGAGTCCCCCATCATCTCAGGGTCGAGAATGTACACTCGGCCGGTCCATTCCCGGCCAAAATTGAATCCCACCGACATCACCGAACCGAACGGCTCCACCTTGTTCAGCCTGTCCAGAAACGCCGGATCCGTATCGCGTACCCTCTTTCCGCTCTCATCGATCGTGACCGTGCTGAACCCTTTCGCCGACCGCGCGGCATAGAAGGCATACGGTGACGGACCAAACAAATAGGATCGCTCGGTTTCGGGCAATGCATCGCGCCAGTGCAGCGCGGGAGCGCCGTCGGTTCCGCGACCGACCTCGGCGAGAAATACATGATAGCTGTTTACCTCTTGCGAGGCGCTCAGGACACGGCGAGCCCCGTACAGATTGAGCATCTCCCCGAAAATTTCCTGCAGCGTGTGCGTGAGGCCGGCCTCGACGCGCGCTCCACCCAGAACCCTCGTGACCACCACACGCTCGGCGCGCAGTTTCTTCTCGTTCTCCGACATGTATCCAAGCAGCAGTCCCAGCACCATCAGGTACACCGAACTCATGAAGAGTTGCTGCGGATCCGCCGCTCTCAGGCTCACCGCCAGCGAAGGCATGTGGAGGGTCCGCAGCCAGCCGTCGGCAACGTGGCTGAACCCAGCCCGCAGCGACAGTTCCTGCGCCCACAGGAGAATCACCGCGCACACGGCTGTGCCGACGGTTTCCCAAAGGCCCCAGCGATACGCAGCAGCCGCCATCACGAACACGAAGAACAGAAAGAAGGGGCCGCGTTCGTCCGTACCGAACATCGAAATGAGCACGGGCCACAAGATATCGGCGCTATGGACGACAAGGCGAAACGCCCGCGTGGAATTGTGACGGAAGCGTACCAGCAACATCACGACTACGGCGTGCGCCAGGTACACCGTCAGCAGCCAGTACAACCATGCGGAGTACGCGGTTCCGCGCACCGGTTCCATCCACAAGGCGACGAGCCCGGCGATGGTAAGCGCCACGCGTGTCGTCGCCAGCCAACGCTCGGTGCGGCGGATTTCACCCGCCGTCAGCGGCGCCCGGAATCGCCACAAATCTCGATACCGCGGAAGTTTCCAGGGCAAGAGAGCTCTCACTGTGCTTGAGTGGCCTAATTCTAAGGTCAATTCCGGCAGAACTCCAGGACTCATGGTGCAGCAGCCGACCGAGATCCGCGACGGTGGATATATCCAGCCGCAGAGGCTGGTTGTCGCAGCATGACTGAGCACCGGGGATGGTTCGCCGAGAACGGCTCCCAGTGATTACGGTAGTAATCGCTTTCCGCGGCCATTGCGCTCTAGAATGGAGGCCGGAATTCTCTCCTTGTCCACTCGCGACAAACTCTGGATTGTCCTCCTCTCGGCTCTGGTCACAGCCCAAGTCACAGTGTCTTTGCTGCTGCCGCCGGGGCGAGTTCTGATGATCACCAGCGATCTCTTCCAGGGAGCACTGCTACTGATTGCCACCGCATCCTTCCTCCCCAATTGCTTCAGCTTGCGCTCCCCGGTCCGGCGCACGCGAGCCTTCTGGGGCCTGATGACCGTCGGCATGCTGTTCTGGCTCGCCTACCAGGGGATGTGGAACTACTTTGAAGTCCTCAAGAACGAGGATGTACCCAATCCGTTTCTGGGTGACATTGTCCTGTTCCTGCACCTGGTCCCGATGATGGCGGCGCTTGCCCTTCTGCCTCACCTGGGCGAGGACGACCGGGACTCCCGGCTCCGGACGCTGGATTTCGCGTTGCTTTTAATCTGGTGGGTGTTCCTCTATGTCTATGCGGTAATTCCCTGGCAGACGGTCTTCGTCGATGAGCCGGCGTACAGCAGCACGTTCAACACCACCTATCTGACCGAGAAGATGGTTCTCCTCCTGGCGCTCGGATTACTGACCTATCATGCTCATGCCGGCTGGCGTTCTCTCTACGCCAATCTGTTAGGGGCCAGCGCTCTGTACGCTTCGAGTTCCTACGTCGCTAACTACGCCATTGCACACCAGACCTACTACACCGGCAGTATTTACGATATTCCGCTGATTATTTCGATGGCATGGATCGCCGCGGTCGGGCAGTACGCGAATCGTTTCCATCTGCCGGAGTCTCGCGCCTCCCAGCCCTTGATCGGCGTCTGGATCACGCGGCTGGGGATGTTTGCTCTCTTCAGCCTGCCCTGGTTTGCGCTTTATGCCCAGTTCCACCAAGGCTCTCCCGATCCCGTGCGAAACTTCCGTAGTGTGCTCAGCCTGATCACCATGATCGTCATGGGCACGCTCGTGTTCCTGCGGCAAAGGCTATTGGGAAGTGAACTCGCGCACTTGCTCGGAAAATCCCGACGGTCGTTCGAGGATCTCAAGACATTGCAGTCGCAGCTGATCCAATCGGAGAAGATGGCCTCGCTGGGCCAACTCGTTGGCGGCGCCGCTCACGAAATCAACAATCCGCTGACCGCCATGTTGGGCTATTCCGATCTGTTGAGTTCGGCGGCGCTGCCTCCCCAGGAGCAGGCGCTGGCGGAGCGCATCGCGGCCCACGTGCGCCGGACTCGCACCCTGGTGGCCAGCTTGCTAACGTTCGTTCGCCAGGCTCCCGCACAACTTTCCGGCATTGACGTGAACTCGGTCATTCAGACCGCGATCCGTCTTCTGACGCCGCAGTTCGAAGCCCAGGGGGTTCGAGTCCGCCACGAACTGGGCTCGTCTCTTCCACTCGTGCTCGCCGATTCCAACCAGTTCTTGCACGTGTGCCTGCACCTTGCCGGCCAGATTTCCCATCGGCCCCAAGTCGATGACGGCACCTGCCTCTACGTCCGCACGTGGCATGAAGCGAACGCCGTCTTCGCCGAATTCAGCCATGTTTCTCCTGCCGCCGCACATCCGTTCGACCCGCTGCAGACCCCGGATGCGGCGACGCGCCCTGCTTCCCTTTCTCTGGGAGCCTGTTGTCGCATTGTCGAGGAGCATCAGGGTCGGATCCTCGCGCAGCAAGGTCCGGAAGGATATCTCGGATTCCGCGTTGAACTGCCTCTGGCAAGTGTGTCCCGGGAGCGCCCGTCGCTTGCCGTCAACCCGACGCGTGCCGTGGCGGGAAGCGGGAACTAGGAATTACAGAAGTCAAAGGGCGGATTGCTGAGGTCAAAACCCGCGCTCGCAATCAGACAACTGAGCCATAAGAACCGGCAACCGAGAACTGGTTCTCAACCTCCGCAAACTGACTTGTGCTTTCTGCAACCCTAAGCCTCGATCTCCACGGTCCGCTTGAGCTGCCCGCACGCAGCGAAGATATCGCGGCCTCTCGGCCGCCGAACAAAAGCCGGGATTCCCGCAGCGATCAGAATTTTCTGGAATGTCTGGACTCGCTCTTGCGCCGGTGTCCGGTACGCCAACTCGGCTCCTGGATTCAAGGCGATGAGATTGACCTTCGCGCGCACGCCGCGCACAAGTTCCGCGAGCTCGCGAGCCTGCTCCGGCTTATCGTTCACGCCGTCGAGCAGCACATATTCAAATGTGAGCCGCTCCCGTGCCCGCAGGGGGAACGCGCGCGCTGCCTCCATCAGATCGCTCAAATTCCATTTGCGATTCAGGGGCATCACTTCACTCCGCAGAGTATCGTTCGACGCATTCAAGGAAATCGCCAGCTTCGGACGCACCGGTTCCAGACCGAAGTCTCGAATGCGTGGTACGATGCCCGCCGTCGACACGGTCATGCGTGACTCCGGGATCCCCACACCCTCCACTAACAGCACAACTGACTTCATGAAGTTCTCGTAGTTCAGAAACGGTTCCCCCATCCCCATAAACACCAGATTGACTCGCTGCAGCGGCGGTTGCACGTTCTGATCGCGCAGCACGGTGGCAATCTGTCCGACGATTTCGCCAGCCGTAAGATTCCTTTTGACTCCCAACAACGCAGTCAGGCAGAAGCGGCAATTCACCGCGCATCCGACCTGGCTCGACACGCAAATCGTGGCGCGTCGCCACATGGCCGCTGCCGACTCCACTTCATCTCCGGCCTCGCTGCCGTCGCCCGACTCGCCGTCGTCTCCTTCCGGCATCCAGACGGTTTCCACAGACTCGCCGTCGGCGAGTTCTATCAGATATCGGACCGTGCCGTCACTCGACACAAACTTCCGCGAGATCGTCGGCATTCCGACGGTCCACCCCTGCTCGCTCAATCGCCCGCGGTAGTCACCCGGCAGCGTGGAAATCTTCTCCAGGCTGTCAATTCTTTGTCGATATACCGCATCAAATATCTGCCGGGCGCGGTACGCGGGCTGGCCTGAGTCGGCCACAAGCGCCGTAAGTTCATGAAAGCTAAGGCCCAGGAGCGAATTGGGGAATGGCCCAGACATACGGGAAGGTCTGCTTTTGAGTGTATCGCTCCTGCGGGTGCTTTGAGAATCGGCCGCAGGCCGAAAGGGACGTGAAAGTCAGGAGTACCGCGTTTCGACACCCGCAAATGTGGGACAATAGATTACAACTCTAGCCCGCCACAGGTGTTCGAGACTGTAAAAGCATGGTGAAAGAGAACCGCAACATTCATCGCCGGGTGTTGCCTAATGGCCTGACCGTCATCAGCGAAGAGATGTCGCACATCCGTTCGGTGTCCATCGGAATCTGGCTGAAGTCCGGGTCCCGAGACGAGGATTCTGAGTGGAACGGCATTTCGCACTTCATCGAACACATGGTGTTCAAAGGCACCGAGAACCGCTCTGCCGAAGCGATCGCCCGCCAGGTTGACTCCATCGGCGGCAACATGGATGCCTTCACCGCCAAAGAGTGCATCTGCTTCAACATCAAAGTTCTCGATGAGCATCTTCCCGTCGCGATGGACGTACTTAGTGATCTGGTCTTGCATCCGGTGTTCGACGCCGCCGATATTGCGCGCGAACGCGGTGTGATTCTGGAAGAAATCAAGATGGATGAGGACAGTCCGGACTACTTGGTCCACGAGATTTTCACCCAAAGCTTCTGGAAGGATCACGCGCTCGGAAAGCCGATCCTGGGCACCCGCGATACGGTTCGCCGCTTCGAGCGTCCGGTCGTTTCGGAATCGTACGGTGATCGCTTTATCCCCGGGAACCTGATCGTTTCCGCCGCAGGAAATCTTGACCACAAGAGCTTTGTCGATCTCGTGGCGAAGCATTTCGAGCGGATGAAGCCAGCGAGCAACGGATTCCACTCGCCTTCACCACAGACGTTTTCTCGCATTAACCTTCGCAACAAAAAGTCGCTGGAACAGGTGCAAATCTGCCTGGGTGTACCTTCGCATCCCATGGCCCATGAGAAACGTTACGCCTCGTACATCCTGAACACGTTGCTCGGCGGCGGCATGAGTTCTCGGCTGTTCCAGAACATTCGCGAGCGCCAGGGCCTGGCGTACGCCATCTATAGCGATCTCAATCCGTATCGGGATACCGGGTGTCTCTGCGTGTACGCCGGCACGTCGCGTGAATCGGCAACCAAGGTCGTTGCATCCGTCGTTGGAGAGTTCCGCAATCTGAAGGACGTTCCCGTTCCCGAAGAAGAGCTGCGCCGCGCCAAGGACCAGCTCAAGGGCAGCCTTATGCTGTCCCTCGAATCTTCTACCGCGCGTATGTCGAATCTCGCCCGCCAGGAAATGTATTTCGACCACTTCTACGGACTCGATGAACTGATCGAGCGAATTGAATCTGTGACCGCGGAGGATCTCCGTCAGACCGCCAATGAGTTCTTTCAGACTGAGCAGATCGCGGTGACCGTGCTCGGCAACTTGAATGGGCTGAAGCTCACGCGCGACCAGCTCGTCTGCTAGCGGAGCTTCATTGTCTCAACCGGCATCCGTCATTCTGCCTTCAGGATCAGCTGCGTCCCCGAATCCAGGTGTACGTTCTCTTTCTCCGCACTGATGACTGAAGTCGCGCCCACAGATTTCAGGTCAAGGCCCTTGATGCCGACAACTCCACGGCTCTTAGAACTCAGCGCGGCCTGACTTGCCGTGGGAGCGGCCGTCGCAGGAGAATCCGGTCCACTCGGTGTCGGGACATGCGCCCCTCCACCCATTCCGGCTCCGCTCGGCATCGACGCGGATGGCATGCTGCTCATGGGATCGTCCTCGGGCGACGGAACTGCCAACTGCAGAGGCCGCCCGATGGCCTGGAGTCCTGCTTGCATCTGCAGTTCGCTGCCATCCTTCATGGCAATCCGGTCGAAGGTGATCCCCAGCCTGGAATCCGGGGAGTCCTTGCTGTGCGCCTTCACTTCGGTGACGCGGCCAGTGATTTTGGTGTTGCGCGGGATGATGACTTTCCCCTGGGAAAGCAAATCCATCGACGTCCTGGCCTCGACTTTGTCGCCGGGCTTGGCTTTCTTTGCATCCAGAGACTTGGAAAGTTCGGCAACGATGGTCGTGCCTGCGGGCACTCTCGTCTGCGGTTGAGTCGACGCCTGGGTGCTCGTCGCGCCGCTGACGGGCGTTGCGGCGGTGGCCTCGCCTGTCGTCTGTGCGACGGAAAGCGCCGCGAAAGCTGCGATCGCCAGCGGCATGAAGAATGACCGGTTCATGGTGTTCATCCTTCCTCACATTGTCTCAGTGGTAGGATGCAGTGCCGGCTGTTTATTTTGCATGGAGACACGTGTACCAGAAGGTCTCAAGCGTCAGGTAGCAGGCACACACCCTCTCTTTTCATCTGAACCCTTGCGCGGGACACTCGCTACCTGACACTCGGGCAGGTTCACGACAGCATCGGCACTTCCGGCGACCGGCGATGCGGCAGGCTGACCCGAATCACATTCAGCAGTTCGTCGTTGTCCACGGGCTTCTGAAAGAAGGCCGCCGCCCCTGCCTTCATCGCGCGCTCTTCGTTGGTCTGCGGGTCCCGCGCGGTCAGCACAATCACCGGAATCGCCGACAGCGTGTCGCTGCTCTGCAACCGCTCCAGAACAACAAAACCGTCACCAACCGGAATGCCGAGATCGAGAATGATCAGATCGGGATGCTCCTTCTGCGCCGTGGCGATCACCGAGTAGCCATCTCCGGCGGTAACGACTTCACAATTGTGAGCCCGCAGCCGTAGCCGCAAGGCTCGAACCAGGTCCGGGTCGTCGTCGACCACCAGGATCTTCGGCTTCCGCATCACAGACTCTTTGGTTTCTTTAGTTGCCATACTTCCCTCCCCCATCCATTCAGTTCTCCTGCAGGCCCGTCATGATCATTTCGGTGACCCGATCCGCAACGCGCTCCACTTGTTTCTCCAGGCTCAGGCCGGGATCGGGCGCCGCCAACCCCACCGGCACGGTCGTGATCCTCAGGGTGGCCTTCGCGTTCAGATCCGCCACCCGCGTCAGTTGCTCTCGAATGCGTGTGGTCATGATCGGCGCCCGTTGCATGTCGGTCGATGCCACGACAAAAAATGTTTCGGCCGTTCCTGATGTCGCCACCGGCGGCAGCACCAGATCCTTGTCGAGGTAGACGCACCGCCGCAGGGTGTCCAGACACACTTGCCAGATCTCCCGCCAGTTGCCTCGGGGAGGACTGGTCAGCGGCTCCAGGTCCACCCGCATCAGCACGAACGCCGGGCGCAGTTGCCCCTCATATGTGATCACCGGCGCCAGAAGTCTGGGCAGGGAATAGATCGGCAGCGTGAACGTGAACGTACTGCCCTGCCCTGGCTCGCTGGCCACCCAGATCCGGCCCTCATGCAGCCGGATCAACTCCCGGCAGATGTATAGTCCCAGCCCCAGTCCCGAGCGGTTGTTGTCGACGGCATCCGGATCCTGGTACAGGCGTTCGAAGATCAACGCCCTGGCCTCGGGTTGAATGCCGCGGCCGGTATCGGTAACCGAAACGTAAACGAAGTCCGAATCCGCCTCTGCCAAACACGCCTTCACGATCACCGACCCTTCGGCCTGGGTGAACTTGATCGCGTTGTCCATGAGGTTGATGAGTACTTCCAGGATTCGGTCCGGGTCGGCGCATACCAGCGGGATGCGGTGATCGAGCCCCATCTCCAGCCCGATTCGCTTCTCGCGCGCCGTGGGCTGCATCATGGCCACGGACTGTTGAATCAGTTCGCCGATCGACACGCAGCGCGGCTCCACCCTCATCTTGCCGCTTTCCGCGCGCGTGGCTTCCAGCAGGTCGCGGATCATCGCGTGCAGCTGGTTCACACTCTTCAGAACGGTCTTCAGATGATCGGATTGCTCCGGGGCAACCGGCCCCGCCAGACCATCGAGCAGCAACGTGACGTACTGATGAATACAGGTCAGCGGCGTGCGCAATTCATGCGACACGTGAGAGAGAAACTGGTTCTTGAATTCGATTTGCTGCTTGCGCACCATATCGAGTGATCGCAGCAGCGCCTGCCGTTCTACCGCATAGCGAATCGCCCGCTCCAGCTGCTTGCTCGAAACGTCGCCCTTCACCAGGTAGTCCTGCACTCCCTGATGAACGGCCTTGATCGCCAGCGCTTCATCATCCTGCCCGGAGAGCACGACTACGGGCACGTTCGGCGCCTTCTCCATGACCTTGCGGAACGTGTCTGCGCCGCGGCTGTCAGGAAGGTTCAGATCGAGCAGGATCAGGGACGGCACTTCCTTGCTCAACGAGATCAGGGCATCCGATAACCGGTTCGCGCACTCTACCCGCACCCCAGCGTGCCCCTCGATTAATCTGAGTCGCACCAGATCGGCGTCTCCCGGATTGTCTTCGATCAGCAGGACACGAGTCTCTTGAGACTCCATCGCCCCTCCACGGTCACCGATTCGGGCACACGAACGGCACTGCGGTGACACCCGCAATCTCAGTGAACTATCGGCGGCCGTGGCGCGCACTTTACTCTCAAAGGGTCAGGTGTCGCTCCAGGAAAAATCCCGCCTCCTCGTCCTTCGGGGCATGTCCAGAGGTGGGGTCTCGCTCCGTCTGCCCTTGGGCGTCGCATGGCCGCGTGGTAAGCTGCACGGGTTCATCAATCCCGATCTTCTCCGAATGATCTGGCGAGTCCTTGGTTCCATCTTCGCA
>Ga0335069_10011130_pt1 | contig 12717 bp, 9 predicted proteins | sample Lox_Sample_11_FD_206714 | JGI IMG/M metagenome (GOLD analysis project Ga0335069, IMG submission 206714) | Soil microbial communities from Loxahatchee National Wildlife Refuge, Florida, United States - Lox_Sample_1.1 | ecosystem: Environmental > Terrestrial > Soil > Wetlands | place: USA: Florida... | reverse complement strand
ATGGAAGCGCGCGCCGCGCAGAAGCTGGAGATGCACCCCGAGGACGCGCAGTCCAGGGGCATCGCCGACGGCGATCGAGTGCGTATCTTCAACGACCGCGGCTCGCTCGCACTGACTGTGCTGGTAAATGGAAGTGTGCCCGCCGGGGTGGTCGCCGCGCGCCTCGATTGGGCCAAGCTGCACCCGGAAGGCAATAACGTGAACGCCCTCACGAGCGAACGGCTCACCGACCTTGGCCGGGCGGCCACGTTCTACTCCACGCTGGTCGAGGTCACGAAGGTCTAGAACGGAAGCCATGGATTGGATCATTGGCGTCGTCACGCTCGTATTGCTTGTCGCCTACGTTTTCCTCCGGCGCAAAGGCCAGATCTCCGCGGACGCCGCCGTCGCCCACCTCAAGAACGGCGCCCTGCTCATCGATGTGCGCAGCCCGGCCGAATACAATGCAGGCCACGTTAAAGGCGCCATCAACATGCCGGTGCAGCAGATCGACTCGCTCATCGGCAGCCGCGTAAAAGACAAGGACCAGGTCATCCTGCTCCATTGCCAGAGCGGGGCGCGCAGCGGCATGGCGAAGAACCAGCTCACCGCGCTCGGCTACACACAGGTGCACAACGTCGGCTCGTACGAGCGGGCGGCGCACATCGTCGAGCGCGCGTGACGCTTCTAATACACCCGGCGCGTCACTCCCCTTCCAGGACTCACACCCTGTGGCGCAAAGTTCGGCTGTTAGAATGCCCGGCATGGAGACCATTCACTACAACCTGCCGCAGGACCGCATTCCCCGGGCCTGGTACAACATCCTCGCCGACCTGCCCACGCCGCTCGCCGCCCCGCTCCATCCGGGCACGCTGAAGCCCATCGGTCCCGACGACCTCGCGCCCCTGTTCCCCATGGCGCTGATCATGCAGGAGGTTTCCGCAGAGCGCGAAATAGAAATTCCGGACCCCGTGCGGCAGGTGTATGCGCAGTGGCGGCCTACGCCGTTGTTCCGCGCGCGGCGCCTGGAGAAAGCGCTCGATACGCCCGCGAAGATCTACTACAAGTACGAGGGCGTGAGCCCCGCCGGTTCGCACAAGCCCAACACCGCGGTCGCGCAGGCTTATTACAACAAGCTCGATGGCACAAAACGCCTGGCGACCGAAACCGGCGCCGGCCAGTGGGGCTCTGCGCTGGCCATGGCATGCGCGTTCTTCGGGCTCGAGTGCAAGGTGTACATGGTGCGCGTGAGCTATAACCAGAAGCCCTACCGCCGCGCGCTGATGGAAGCCTTTGGAGCCAGCGTCACCGCCAGTCCGAGCACGGAAACGGAATCGGGCCTCGCCATTCTCGCCGAACATCCGGCCAGTCCCGGCTCTCTGGGCATCGCAATTTCGGAGGCCGTCGAAGTCGCCGCCAAGGATCCGGATACGAAGTACGCCTTGGGCAGCGTGCTCAATCACGTACTGCTGCACCAGACGGTCATCGGCCTCGAAGCGATGGAGCAGATGGCGATTGCCGGCGATGAGCCGGATGTGATCGTCGGCTGCACCGGCGGCGGATCGAACTTCGCCGGCCTGGTGATGCCCTACCTCGGCCGCAAGATCAAGGGACAAAGCAATGCGCGCGTGGTCGCTGTCGAGCCTGCGGCGTGTCCCAGCCTGACCAAGGGCCCGTTCGCGTACGATTTCGGCGACACCGGCCACCTGACGCCGCTGGTAAAGATGCATACCCTCGGCTCGACCTTCGTGCCTCCCGGCATTCACGCCGGCGGTTTGCGCTATCACGGCATGGCCCCGCTGGTTTCGCACGTGCTGGAGTTGGGGCTCATCGAGGCCGACAGCGTTCAACAACTCGACGCCTTCGCCGCCGGCATTCAGTTCGCGCGCGCTGAGGGCATCATTCCCGCTCCGGAAGCCAATCACGCCGTGGCGGGCGCCATCCGCGAAGCGCTCAAGGCGAAAGAGGAAGGCCAGTCGAAAACCATCCTCTTCAACCTCTGCGGCCATGGCCACTTCGACATGCAGGCCTACATCGACTACCAGGCGGGCAAACTCGAAAACTATGACTACCCCGCCGAAGAGATCGCCATGGCGCTCGCGGGTTTGCCCACAGTCGGCTGAGCGGAGCGGACCAGCAATGGGAGCCGGCCCGGTTCCTCATCGTGCCCCTCAACCAGGGTGTCAAATAGCGACTCGTACATGCCCCTGCGCCTCGTCAGCCTTCGATGACGTTTGCGCAGGAACTTCAGGCGGAACGGGGACGTTCGCTCCAGCTCGCGCAGAAACCGCCGCGTAAAGCACTCACGCGCATCGGCGACGGCTTCGACGATAAGGGATCGCCAGCTCGTGCGCAGCAGTGTGCGCAGCATCGGGGTCGCGTGCGGCAGCTCGACCATCCCCGCCGCGACACGGTCGCTGAACGCCAGCAACTGGCGCACCAGCGCGTCCAGAGGCTCTCGGCGGCGCACCGCGCGCGTAAACAGGGTGGCTGATTCCCGCTGCAGGTCGTCGCGCAGGTCCTGCAGATCGTCGCCGAGCTGCAACAGCACGCCCCAGTTGAACGCAAACCGAGCTTCCGCCTCGCGCAGCGACCCGGTGGCAAGGAAGGCGTCTGCCAGCACTGAGGTGCCGCCCTTTTCGCAACTGATCTCCAGTACCTGGGCATCGGTTGCGCGGCCCCCGTTCTTCAGCTGCGCGATGCTCCTCTCCTGGGCCGCGTGAATGGCAAGCAGGCTTTCGAAGACCTGCGGGAAACGCTCGCGCGGATACTCGCCTTCCACGAGTCCAACCAGCGTCCACAGCGCCGCCTCGCGTTCATTCAAGGGGGGCGGCACGGCACCGCACAGTCTCTCGCGGAAACGCGCGCTGAACTGCGCTTTCGCCTCGGCGGGAATGTCGGCGCGGTCAATGTAGTTGTCGGTGTACGGGTACATGAGGCTGTACGCCAGGATGGAGGGCGACAGCTCCGTTCTCCTCCCCAGGATGGGCTGCAGCCCGCACGCCGTCCAAGCGTTCCGGCAGGCCTGCACGATGTCGGTCTTGGACATCGCCGGGTCGAAGCGCCGCGCCCACCGCGCAAGCTGCTTTCCCACCGGGATGAAGTCATGGGTAATCGTATGGACAGCGCCGTCTTCGAGCCCCAGAGCGGCGGTGGCGAATCGGCCGAAGTTGGCGATCAATCGATCTTCCACCCGGTCGACGAAGACCTGTCGATGGGGACCCCGGTCCTGCTGGGCCGCGCATTCCGCCCGGGTTTGCGGTTTGGTCTCGAGCTCGTTCTCCACTGCCCGGACGCCTTCGTCGTAGGCCTTCTCGCGTCGCTTTTGCTCCGGCCGGGCATATTGCCTGGCGGCAACTGGTCCGTTCGCTCCACACCCGTTCCAGAGCTCGATGCTTCGCCCCACCTGCGCCGTCACCCAGCCCTTCGAATCGGCTCGCGTCATGTTGATGAGGGTACGAAACGACCGATGGTGAGGTTCCATTTGAACCTGGGCTCCTGAGACCCGATTTAGGGGTATCATTTTTCATCGCGGGAGGAGCGGGTGAACGCGCATCGCGGCGTATGGATGGTCGAAGATAAGCCCGTGGTTCAAGATCGCCCCGGGGCCCTGCCGGATGTCGAAACCGGCTCCACGGGCGGTACAGGCGGCGACATCCGCTGCCCGCTTTGCGGCTGGACACCCGACGCCGAAGACCGCTGGATGTGCCGCTGTGATCACAGCTGGAACACCTTCGACACCGGCGGAGTCTGTCCCAACTGCCTCTACGAGTGGGCTTATACGCAATGCCTGGCCTGCCACGGCTGGTCGCTGCATTCCGACTGGTACCCGAAGGTCTAGCTTCTTGCCTCCAGCGGCTAGCTCCTGGCTCCTGGTTCGTCCTGGCATCCTTCAGTCCTTCAACTCACAGGCCCCAGAACGTGGCAGCTGATTTAATCGCCAGTCGTCACGACGGCGGGGTCCTGCAGGGTAATCGCTTCCGGATCGATGCTGAGGCAGATGGCGAGTTCCTTGAAGGATTTGTCCCACAGGGGCCGTTCCTCGGGCGGGAGCGAGGTGAGCGCGTAGCTGGAGGTGCGCAGGATCTCGTACCAGATGTTCTGCGCCTGCCAGAGATTCAATTCAAAGGGCAGCTCCGAGAAGACGCGCGCAAGGGTCAGCGCCCGATCCAGCATCTCCATAGAGCCGGCGGACATCAGCAACTCGATCATGGCGCGCTTCATGCGCAGATCGGCGATGTAGGAAAGCGTCGCCGTCTCGAGGGCCACCTGGTCGGCCTTGGCGAGCGCGAGGTAGGAACGCAGCGCGGCCTGATCGATGGGGTCGGCTTCCAGCGCGCGGCGCAAGCCCGCGTTGATCGCGAATCCCGCGGCCAGGGTGAGCGCCGGCGGCTTGGGCAATCCGGCCTGGGAGAGAAAATGCAGCAGGCTGGCGTGGTCCTCGTAGATGGTGGTCATCGACTTCTCGATGTCCCACAGCGTGGTGTTCAGGATGAGCTGGACGATGCGGCGCTGTTCGTCGGTAAAGAGGGATGTGAGTGAGTAATCCACGTGGCCGTAGTGGGAGTCGAGCAGACGGATGACCTTGGGGAAATCGGCGCGCAGTACGTGTTCCGCCGCTTTCTTCACGAACATGTCGAACGTCTCGGACTCCGAGGGGTCGTAGGCTTTTACGGCAGCGGTGATGTTCTGGTCGCCGAAGTGAAGCACGCCAAAGGAGTAGTTGCCCTGCCGGCCGGTGATGGCGCTGGAGATGTGCGCGCGGCCGATGGCGAGCCGCCCCCGTCCCGAGCTGAAGATCTCGTATGAGATGCGCCTCACGTTGTAGCAGAAGAGCTCGGTCTCTTCGCTAAAGGACGAGAAGATGGAGCTGATGGCGTAGTGGGCCACCACCTGCTCGAGGCCGAGCTGCAGCTTGCCGATCTTGTCGCGATAAATCTGAGCGCCGTCGCCGGCCTGCGCGACGTTTGATTTCGCCTGGCTGAGGCGGTCGAGGAACGCGGTCTCGAGGGCGACGCCCTCAGCGCCGAAGAGCCGTGCGGCGAGTTGCAGCGCGCGCGCGGCGTAGGCGATGATCTGCACCGTTTCAATGCCGGAGATGTCGTCGAAGAACCAGCCGCAACTGGTATACATGAGTTGCGCATGGCGCTGCATCTCCATCAGTTCGAGTGCGCGCACGCTCTCCTCCGCCGTGAGCGGATGATTCTGGTGATCGATGAGGAAGTTGCTCACCGTCTCGGTGGTGCGGTCGAGGACGACGCTGATGTAGGCGTCGCGCGCCGCCCAAACGTCCCTGAACAGTTCTTTGCCGGCTTTCTCGGAGAGCGGGATGAGCGCGTCGCGGAGCTCGTCGAGCGCCTGGCGCAGGGGCTTGCGCCACGCCTGGTTCCACCCCGGCTTGCCGCCGTTGCAGCCGCAGTTGGAGCGCCACCGCTCCACGCCGTGCGAGCAGCTCCACGAGGTGTTTTCGTTGATCTCGCACTCGTATTCGGGAGGGAACTGGGCAAGGAAGTATCCATAATTGGTAAGCTTGACGGTCTTGTCCTGCTCCAGCAGGCGCAATGCATAGGCGAGCGCCATTTCGCCGTGCTTGTGGTGGTGCCCATACGATTCGCCGTCGGTGGCCACGTGCTCGAGTTGCGCCTGGGGGCCATCGCGGAATCCGGCCTTGAGGCGGGCGGAGAAACTCTCGCCGGAGTTCAGCAGCCCTTCAAAGGCAATGGCGCGCGAAGTCGGACCGTCATAGAAAAAGAGCGCCATGGAGACGCCGGAATCGAATTGAATGAGGTAAGGACGCGTGGTATCGACGGTAGCGTCAGGCGTGGCGGTCCAGCCCCTGCCGTCCGTCGCGGCGCTGTCGCCGTTCTTGAGCGAGCGGATGCGCTTGCACTGGTGGGGCGCCAGGACGGTGAACTTGATGCCGTGCTGGGCGAGCAGCTCCAACGTTTCCATATCGACCGCGGTCTCGGAAAGCCACATGCCCTCGGGCATGATGCCGTAGTGATGCTGATAGTCGGCGAGGCCCCAGCGGATCTGCGTGATCTTGTCGCGCCGGTTGGCCAGCGGCATGATCATGTGGTTGTAAACCTGCGCCATGGCCGAGCTGTGGCCTTTGAAGTTCCTGCGGCTGCGGCGTTCGCCGTCGAGGATCATGCGGTAGGTGCGGGGCGCATTCTCCTTCAACCAGCTCAGCAGGGTCGGCCCGAAGTTAAAGCTGATGCGCGCGTAATTGTTCACGATCCGGATGATGTGGTTCTTGATGTTGACCACGCGGGCCGCGCCATTGGTGGCGTAGGATTCGGCGCAGATGCGCTCGTTCCAGTCGTGATAGGGGGCGGCGGAGTCCTGGGTCTCCACAGTCTCCAGCCAGGGGTTCTCGCGGGGCGGCTGATAGAAGTGACCATGAATGCAGACAAAACGCTTGGTTGCGGCCATGAAAGTGTTCCCACTGCGACCGGCGCCGGGGGAACGCACAGCCACCCGTCCATTCTAGAGCGGCAGTGCGGCGAACATGCGGCGCCAGGCAACGTTTTCTTCCCTTGGTGGTAACGATTCCGCCGGGCCCGTGATGGTTTCAGGGATCTGTGAACGCGATTGTGCCACGCCGGAAAGTCACATTCCCGGCGGCGCGCTGGAGGATTTGGCCAGGTCGCAGGCGCGCCACAAATACCAGCTAGCCACCGAACGGTAGGGCCGCCAGCGCTCGCCGCGCTTGAACACCACGTCGGGTTTGGGCAGGTCCTGGGCCGCGACGGGGCGGGTCCTGGGCACGCGCATGAACGTGAGCGCGTAGCCTTTGCGCACGCCGTAGTCCGTGACCGGCAGCACGTCGGGCCGGCCCAGGCGGAAGATGAGGAGCATCTCCACGGTCCAGGGGCCGATGCCGCGCACCTCCGTGAGGCGCTCGACGATATCGGCATCCGACATCTTGAGAATGGCGGAATGCGAGGGTACCGTGCCGTCCAGCGTCTTGGCGGCGAGATCTTTCATCGCCCTGGCCTTGTTTCCGGAGACGCCGGAAGCGCGCAAAACCTCGTCGGGGGTGTCGAGAAGGGCTTTGGGCGACGGGTCGCCGCCGTAATACTCGCGCACCCTGCGATGGATGGTCGCTGCGGCTTTGCCGTGCAATTGCTGGTAAAGGATCGACTCGAGCAGCGACTCAAAAGGCGAGGGCAGCGCGTCGAGACGCAGGGTGAAGTCGCCGGCGCGGTCGATGAGCGCGCCCAGCCTGGGATCGCGTGCGCGGAGGTGGGCTACGGCTTCATCGGGGTCGAAGGGAAGCTTGCGGCTGCGGCCGTTGTGGAACATGCCATCCAGTCTACGTGAGTCGTCATTTCGACAGGTCAGCATGATGAAATGCCCGCTACGTAGCCTGCCCTTGTAACATCAAGGGGTAGCAGCGAAACAGGGGAGCAACGAAGTCATGAAGATGCGGCCTGGAACGCCAACGGGGTTCTTGCTGTGTGGGAAGGAATGGACCGACGGAGAAGCGCTGGAGGTGCGATCGCCCTGGGACCAGGGGCTCGTGGGGCGCGTGATCCAGGCGACGCGCGCGGATGCGCGGCAGGCAGTGAATCATGCCGTGGCCAGCATTCGCCGCACCCGCGCCCTGCCACGCTGGAAGCGGCGCGAGATTCTCGAGGATGTGACCGCCGCGCTGATTGAGCAGAAGGAGCGGTTTGCGAAACTGATCGTGGCCGAAGCGGGCAAGCCGATTCGTCTGGCGCGCATCGAGGTCGACCGTGCCGTGCTCACCTTCAAGACGGCGGCCGAGGAAGTGTCTCGTATGAGCGGCGAAACCATCCCGCTCGACCTGACCGAGGGCAACGAGGGCCGCTGGGGCCTGGTGCAGCGGTTTCCCGTCGGGCCGGTGCTGGCCATTACGCCGTTCAATTTTCCCCTGAACCTGGCGGCTCACAAGGTGGCTCCGGCAATGGCTGCGGGCTGCCCCATCATCCTGAAGCCTGCGCCGCAGACGCCTTTCACGGCGCTGGCGCTGGGCGAGGTGATTCTGAAAGCCGGGTGGCCGCAGGAGGCGCTGGCGGTACTGCCGCTGGCCAACGTCGATACGGCCTGGATGGCGGAGAAGGAAGATCGCATCAAGCTGGTGAGCTTTACGGGCTCGGCGAAGGTGGGCTGGGAATTGAAGGCGCGCTCCGGGCGGAAGCGGGTGCTGCTGGAACTGGGTGGCAACTCGGGCATGATCATTCACAGCGACTGGCCCGACCTTGACGACGCGGCGGTTCGCACCGCGCACGCTGCATTCGGATATGCGGGCCAATCGTGCATCAGCGTGCAGCGTGTCTACGTCGAGCGTGCAGTCTTCCAGACCTTCCTCTGGAAGCTGGTGGAGACCGCCGCCAAGCTGGTGAGTGGCAACCCCGCGGATGAAGCCACCGACGTGGGGCCGATGATTCGCCTTAGCGAGGCGGAGCGCGTGGAGGCCTGGATCAAGGAGGCCGTCGACGGCGGGGCCAAGCTGATCGCGGGCGGCGACCGCCACGGTTCCCTGGTAACGCCTGCCATTCTGACCGCCACGAAATCCGGCATGAAGGTGCGCGACGAGGAAGTGTTTGGTCCGGTGGTTCTGGTGGAGCCGTACGAAGACTTCGAGGAGGCGCTGGCGGAGGTGAACCACTCGAAGTATGGCCTGCAGGCGGGTCTGCTGACGCGCGATGCGGGGCGCATTCTTACAGCGTTCCGGGAGCTCGAGGTAGGCGGACTGATTGTCGGCGACACGCCAAGCTGGCGGCTTGACCCGATGCCCTACGGCGGCGTGAAGGAGTCGGGCCTTGGGCGCGAAGGCATCCGCTCGGCGATCGAGGAAATGACGGAGCCGCGCATGCTGGTGATGGCCGGCCTGAGCTGAGCCTTGACGGTGCGAGTGCTGGTGTTATGTCTGCTTGGCAAGCAGGCACGATCTGAGACAGCGGAAAGCCAGGAAAGGGACCGAGCGAACGTCCCTCGGGGACGAAAACCCTCACTGATTTAGCAGCGGTTGCAGCACAACTGAAGTCGTGCCCTGTTACCAGACGGGCTAAGCACGATTTTTTCCCGCAGCCAGTAAAGTCGTGCCCTTTCGAAACGAGAGCTATGGATCTTGGCCTGAGGGACAAAGTCATCATCGTAACCGGCGGCGGAGCGGGCATCGGAGCCGGCATCTCGCGAGCCTGCCTGGACGAGGGCGCGCGGGTGGTGGTGCTGAGCCGCCGCTCGGAGAACGTGCAGGAATTTATCGACGAGATGGCCGCGCAGCGCGCGCATTGCGAGCTGATCGAGATACATCTTGAAGACACGGAGCGATGCCGGAACGCTGTGGCGCAGGTGGAGGAGAAATACGGATCTATCTACGGCCTGGTGAACAACGCCGGAACGAACGATAGCGTGGGTCTCGCATCCGGCACGCCGGAAACATTTGTCCAAAGCTTAGAAAGGAACCTGATCCACAATTACGTACTGGCCCACTACGCGCTGCCCGCTCTGAAGCGGAGCCGGGGAGCGATCGTGAACATCAGCTCGAAGGTCGCTCTGACAGGCCAGGGCGGCACTTCGGGCTACGCGGCGTCGAAGGGCGGGCAGTTGGCGCTGACCCGCGAGTGGGCGGCAGAACTGTTGCCGTATGGGATTCGCGTGAACGCGGTTTTGCCGGCGGAAGTTATGACTCCGCTTTACCGGCGCTATCTGGATCGCCTCGGCGATCCGGAAGCAAAGCTGAGGGAGATCACTGACAAGATTCCATTCGGCCACCGCATGACACTGGCCTCAGAGATTGCGGCCGCGGTCGTTTTCCTGCTTTCCCCCACGCAGTCGGGTCACACCACGGGACAGCACGTGATCGTGGATGGCGGATATGTGCACCAGGACCGGGCGCTGACGTAGAGGCGGGAACCAAGGGACAAAACCGGCCGGGGGTGTTTGGCAATGCCCCCGGCCGATTGGTTGTAGTTGTAGAAGTCGGATTCACTCACTTTCCGGTGGTTTGGCCGGTCACGGCCTGAACGAAGCCCTTGCCTTTCGGCTCGCCGAGCCCCGTCGCATAGTCCCACCCCGAGCCAATCGTCAGCGAAGAGTCCGTTCCGAAGCTCACCCCCAGCCATTCGTTGTATGAACTACCCTTGATTTCCCACAGGGCGCTCAGGAATGGCCACTGCTTGTAGAGATTGAGACTTCCGCCGGAGTTGAGGTCGGTAGCCATAGTGAACAGTGTGGTTGCGGTGAAGGTGTGCGTGCCGCTGGTATCAGTGATCGAACCGGTGACATCCCCGGCGGCGAAGGAAGTGCTCGGCGGGGTTGCGTCTATAAACGGTGGGTGCTTCTGGTACAGGTAAGGTGCAGCCTGCCCCAGCGGCCCGCCGTGGTACTGGTCGGCGATGGCCCAAATAGCGGTGAATATCGGACATGCCAGGCTGGTTCCTCCGAAGATTTCTCCGTACGTCTTGCCATTGCTCTCGGTTACCACGACGGGAAACCCGGTGAACGGATCGGCAAGTGCCGCAACGTCGGGAACCATGCGCGACGAGCCATGGTTTTGCCAAGTCGGCTTGGCCCAGATCTGACTCTGGCCTCCGCCGGCTCCGCCATTGAAATAGCCCTCGACAGGATCGATCACGTAGCCCTCATAGAGGTAGAGAATGTTGGTACCCCATCCCAGGACGCTGAACTTGGATGATCCGGGAATATTGATGATCGTCGTGCCGCCCACCCCCGTGGCGTAAGGCGAGTCGGACGGTATCATCGGGGCAAATACCGGCGAGCCGATCCCAAGGTCTCCGGAGTCGCCGGTGGAAAAGTTGAAAGCGATGCCCGCCGCGGCGCCCGCCTTCAGTACCGATGCGAACGCCTGGTTTTCCAAAGTACCGGAAACGATCTCGGCATCGTTTTCCCAACTGTTCGAGACCGCGTTGGCGAGTTTTTTGCTGATGATGTAGTTCAGCGAGTAGATCTGGTCCTCATTGTCCTGGCCCGCGGAGGCCACCACCAGGATCTTGGCCCCGGGGGCGATGGCGTGCGCCGACTGGATGTCGAGAGCAATCTCTCCATTCCAGCCGGTCAGGTACCCTGCATTCGGGTATGGCGGCGGTCCCTCAGGCTGGATCACGCTAAAGTTCTTGCCGGAAACCAGCTTGGGCAGTCCGAAGAGCGAGGCGGCGGTGTTGGCGTCATTCAACGCCGCCGAGTAACCGTAGCCCTCCACCAGCGCGATGGTCTGTCCGGTGCCGTCGTAGGTCTTGGTTTGCGTAAACGGGAATCCGTAATGCGCCTGCAGTTGCTGGGGGGTGAACGCGCCCGACTTTCCGTTCGCCGCGTACTGATACCCCTTATAGGTCGCAGTCGGCTTTCCGCCAAACGTATCCAGCGGCCCGGTGCTGGCCACGGCGGTCAGCGGAGTATTGGTAAACGAGTTGAGGAACGAATTGGCCTGCGGACGGGAGGTGAGCGGCACTTTCACCAGCGGTTTGCCGGTCCGGGGATCACGCACCCGGGTGTACATCGTGCGGGCCTGGTGCCGCTCGATTCCGGAAACGGTCTCGATCAGTTCATTGGCCGGTCCCACGAGGGCCGCATCCCGGGTATGCGTCTGGAAGACTCTTCCTTCATAGCTGAAGTTGTGCAACTCCGTTTGAAAGGCCGTCTCGACCACTCTCGCCGTTGCACGGACGCGAATCCAGAGGCGCCCCGGATCGCTGTCCAGGATTGAGAATCCCTGACGAGCGAGTTCGCTGCGAACCAGGTTGAATTCGGCTTGGGTGGGAGCGTATTTCGCGAAGTCTTCTTCGGTGAACCAATGCTGGAAAGTTGGCGATGCCGGATCATACAGCGCTTCGACCGCGCGGTCGAAGGCGGCCTGGTCATGCATCTTCAGGATCACGGTGAGGTTGATCACTTTGGCGGGATCGACACGACCGACGTAATCGGCTCGGCCCAGTCCCGCTGGCACATTGTGAACAGGCAATGCGAAGGCTGCGATTGAAAGACTGAACCCAGCGAAAGCCCCTGCAACAAGAGAACGAATTCGCATAGTTCTCTCCTTTCTTTTGCGATGAGGGTGCGTCGGCTGATTGAGATCAGACGAGCGGTGCAACTGTAGGAGCCCACAGGCGAGAGGGACCCGGTTGGGTTCATCCTGCCTACCCGTCCCGGGGGGAAGTGCGATGATAGTAACGCTTCCGGCTCAAGAAGAGAACTGTTAAGACGGAGTAATCCGCTGCCGGCTTTCAAGTCATGTACTCGGCCGCCCAAGCCCGGCGCAAATTCCCTGGCCGAAGCTGAGCGTCCATTTGCCGATGCCATACTGACTTGAAGTTGCTGTATTTCCCTGAGGTACACGGATTCAGACAGCGAGCTATTTCGCCAGCCGGAGCTTCACCATGGGTGTGCTGGCGCGACGGCGAATTCAATCGGCCCGGACGCGGCCGGAAATTCACGCGGCCAGGCGATCGTAACCCGGGTTCCCTCGCTAGGTGTCGACTCGAGCGTGATGGTTGCGCCGTGTCGGTCCAAGAGTTTCTTCACTACCCAGAGGCCCATGCCGTTGCCGCGCTCGCCCTTGGTGCTGGCGCCGAACTGAAACAGGTTCGGCACGATGGCGGGATCGATGCCCGTGCCCTGGTCGGCGATCACCACTTCCACCGCATCCGGCTTGCCGGTCAGGGTCACGCTGACCTTGTCGCCTTTGCGGTTGGTGGCTTCGCATGAGTTGCGCACAAGGTTCAAGAGAACATGTCGGGTGGCAACCGG
>Ga0335069_10011129_pt1 | contig 12718 bp, 12 predicted proteins | sample Lox_Sample_11_FD_206714 | JGI IMG/M metagenome (GOLD analysis project Ga0335069, IMG submission 206714) | Soil microbial communities from Loxahatchee National Wildlife Refuge, Florida, United States - Lox_Sample_1.1 | ecosystem: Environmental > Terrestrial > Soil > Wetlands | place: USA... | reverse complement strand
CGCCCACGCGGTCGTGTCGATGCCCCGTCCGATCCGGCGGAGCAGCCCGGCCGTGTACAGGACCGGCGACTTCGTCATCCTCGGGCCCTCGTACAGCGCCGGGTGGCGAAGGATCGCCGCCACGACGGGGCGGATCTCGTACTTGCCCGAGACGTACAGCTGTGCGAGCGAGCGCGCGGTCGCGGCGTCCGGCGCGGTGGGGACGAAGTAGCTCCAGAGCTTCTGGACGAAGAAGGACGGATGGTCGGGGTGCGTGACGCACAGGCGGCACGAGTCCCTCCACGTCCACGCGCCGCGCTTGCGGAAGATCGTCTTGACCCCCGTGTCGTGGTACTTCGGGTCGTACCGGAAGTTGACGTCCCCGCGGCCGCGCTTCCAGTCGTTGCGGAAGCCGGTGAGGGCGCGCGCGTTCTGCCGGACGTCCTCCTCGCCGTAGCCGCGGCTCGCGCCGAGCGTGAAGAGCTCCATCATCTCGCGGCCGTAGTTCTCGTTCGGGGAGTACCTGGAGTTGTCGCTGCCGTCGAGCCAGAGCAGCATCGCCGGGTCGCGGGTGACGTCGAGCAGGAGCTCGTGGAACGAGCCGAGCCCGCGGGCGCGGAAGAGCGCGTTCTGGTTCAGCATCAGCCGCTGCGAGCCGACGCCGTCGTTCGAGGTCGCGAACCAGTCGTGCCAGACGAGCGCCATCCGCTCGACGAGCGGTCGCGACGTCCGCACCATCCGGTCGAGCCACCACAGGTGGTCGTGGCCCCACGCGTCGTACGGCGCGAGCGGGCGGCCCTTGTCGTCGCGCGGCGCGTGCCCCACGAGCCGCTCGCGGCCGGGGTTCGTGAGCGCGTGCACCGCCCCGTCGAGCCCGAGGCGCGCGAGCGCCTCCGCCTCGCCGTCGCGCGGGCCGAAGCCGGCGCGCCAGAGGAGGCGCTCCGCCTGCAGGAGCCCGAACGGCCCTCCGTATGTCGCGACCCCAACCACTCCGACCCCAAGTCAGAGTGTGCCGCGTCTGCGTTTCTTTCACGTAAAACGTGCGGGAGGGCCCGTTAGGGCCCTCCCATCAACACGCTTTCAGCTCGAGCCGGAGCTACTCCGACTCGTCACGCGTGGGGAACGGCGAGGACTCACCGAGATCGAACCCGGTCTCCGAGCCCATCCCGACCTCGGGGGCTGGCGCAAGCGCCGGCGCTTCGAGCTCGGGGACGCCGGTGGTACCGGTGCGGCTCGTGCCGAGACGCGCACGTGCCGCGGTGCCCGACGAACCGGCCGCGCCCGTGCGACTGGTGGTGCGTGTGGTCGCCCGGGCGCTGGTACGGCCGGAGCTCTTGCGTCCGGTGCGGCGACCGGTTGTCCGCTTCGCCGCCGGCCGCCGCTTGGCGGCCGTCTTCCGCTTCGCCGGAGCCCGCTTCGCAGCGGTCTTCCGCTTCGCCGGAGCCCGCTTCGCAGCGGTCTTCCGCTTCGCAGCGGTCTTCCGCTTCGCGGTGCTCCGCTTCGCGGTGCTGCGCTTGGCAGCGGTCTTCCGCTTGGCGGTCGTCCGCTTCGCAGCGGTCTTCCGCTTGGCGGTGCTCCGCTTCGCAGCGGTCTTCCGCTTGGCGGTGCTCCGCTTCGCGGTCGTCCGCTTCGCGGCAGTCTTGCGCTTCGCGGTCGTCCGCTTCGCAGCGGTCTTGCGCTTCGCGGTCGTCCGCTTCGCGGTCGTCCGCTTGGCCGTGGTCCGCTTCGCGGTCGTCCGCTTGGCGGCGGGCCGGCGCTTCGCGGTCGACCGCTTCGCGGCCGTCCGCTTTGTCCCGGTCCTTTTCCTTGTCGCCATCTGCCTCCTCCTATGTGGGCGAGTTCGGTGGCAACGACAGTGCGCAGTATGCGCCGTGCATCGGACGTTTTCATCACCAAGAACGCGAATTCCTTCGCTAGATGGAAATGTTTTCACCCACCACGGAGGATTTCGTGCTCTCTGCGCGACGGTTTTTGCGCGCTCCCGTACGCGAATCGGTACGCTTCACGCATGCTCACGACCCGGACATCGACACCCGGCTTCGCCGGTTAGTCCGCCTCCGGGTCGTCCTCCGCAGAGCTCTCGTTCGACTCCGGATCCGGCGCCGGCGACTCGTCGATCTCCTCGTTGCTGTCGTCGTTCCGGGGGTGAATATCCTTGTCTTCCATCATGAAGGTCCGGCTACCCGACAATTCCGAACTTGAACTTCCCGAGGGCGCGACCGGCCTCGACGCCGCGCGCGCCATCGGCCCGAAGCTCGCCGAGCAGGCCGTCCTCGTCCGCTCCGACGGGCACGTCCAGGACCTCCGCCTTCCACTCCGCGAAGGGCAGCCGGTCCAGTTCCTGACCACGCGCGACACGAAGGACCCCGACGCCCTGCACGTGCTGCGGCACTCCTCGGCGCACCTGCTCGCGGAGGCCGTCCGGCGGCTCTACCCGGGGGTGAAGATCGCGATCGGCCCGCCGATCGAGAACGGTTTCTACTACGACTTCGACTTCCCCGAGCCGATCCGCGAGGAGGACCTCGAGCGGATCCAGGCCGAGATCGAGCGCGAGCTCGCCGAGGGCCGCGAATGGACGCGCGCGGAGATCTCCCGCGACGAGGCGAAGCGGCTGTTCGAGGCCGAGAACGAGCCGTACAAGGTCGAGCTCGTCGACACCGCCGAGGGCGACATCTCCCTGTACACGCAAGGGGACTTCACCGACCTCTGCCGCGGGCCGCACCTGCAGGACTCGAAGCCGATCAAGGCGCTGAAGCTCACCGGCCTCGCGGGCGCGTACTGGCGCGGCGACGAGCACAACAAGCAGCTGACCCGGATCTACGGGACCGCCTTCTACACGACGGAGGACCTCGACGCGTACCTCGAGCGGCTCGAGGAGGCGCGCCGGCGCGACCACCGCCGGCTCGGCGTCCAGCTCGACCTCTTCCACCTCTCCGACCACTCGCCGGGATCGCCGTTCTGGCATCCGAAGGGGATGGTGATCTGGAACACCCTCGAGGACCTGCGCCGGCGGGAGAACCTCAGGCGCGGCTACGTCGAGGTGAAGACGCCGCTCCTCTATGACGTCGACACGTACGTGACCTCGGGCCACTACGACAACTACCGCGACAACATGTTCTTCACGACCTCGCACGGGGACGAACGCCGGTTCGCCCTCAAGCCGATGAACTGCCCCGGGCACATGCTCCTGTTCGGCTCGCAGCTGCGCTCGTACCGCGAGCTCCCGTACCGCTACGCCGAGTCGTCGACGCTCCACCGCGACGAGCTCGGGGGCACCCTGCACGGGCTCCTGCGCGTGAAGCACATCACCCAGGACGACGCCCACATCTTCTGCACCCAGGACCAGATCGAGGACGAGATCTTCGGGTGCCTCGACTACGCCTCGTTCCTCTACGACCTGTTCGGGATGGAGGCGCGGTTCGAGCTCTCGACGCGGCCCGAGAAGAAGCTCGGGACGGACGAGGAGTGGGACTTCACCGAGACCGCGCTCATGTCCGCGCTCGCGAAGCGCGGGATCGAGTACGTCGTGAACGCGGGCGACGGCGCGTTCTACGGGCCGAAGATCGACCTGCACATGACCGATGCGCTCGGCCGCTCGTGGCAGATGGGGACGATCCAGCTCGACTCGCAGATGCCGCAGAACTTCGGGCTCACCTACATGGGGCCCGACAACGTCGAGCACGCCCCGTACGTCATCCACCGCGCGCTGCTCGGCTCGCTCGAGCGATTCATCGGGATCCTCACCGAGCACTACGCCGGCGCGTTCCCCTTCTGGCTCGCGCCGGTCCAGGTGCGGGTCCTCCCGGTCGGCGAGGCCCACCACGACGGGGCCGAAGGGATCGCCCTCCGGCTGCGCGAGGCGGGGTTCCGGGCCGACGTGGGGGAGCCGACCGAGACGATCGGCAAGCGGATCCGCACCGCCGAGCTGGAGAAGATCCCCTACGTCGTCGTCTTCGGCGACCGCGAGAGCGAGGAGAGCCTCGCCGTCCGCGAGCGCGGAGGCTCCCAGGAGACCCTCGCCCTTGTGGATCTCGTGGCGAAGCTTGCTACCCTTTGATTCCTGAAAAGCAGGAGCGGACCCGTTCCTCACCTCCCGGGCGAACTGCAGCTCGCGTGGGGTTCAACCGAGTCGGAAGCGACGAGGATCGGGCCGCCGCATGTTGTCGACTCGGAGGAGGAGTAAGCCCCACTTGGTGATCTGCCTTTGAGGCCCAGGCGCCGGCCGATGGAGCAAGTCCGTCCCGTCAACCGGGACACGACGCGCATCAACGACGCCATCAGGGTCCCGCGAGTGCGCCTGATCGACGACGACGGCTCCCAGCTCGGCATCAAGTCCAGCGACGACGCCCGCGAGTACGCGTACGCGAAGAATCTCGACCTCGTCGAGGTGGCCGCGAACGCGGACCCGCCGGTGGCGAAGGTCATGGACTACGGGAAGTACAAGTACGAGCAGGAGCAGAAGGCGAAGCAGGCGCGGAAGCACCAGAGCCAGATTCAGGTCAAGGAGATCAAGCTCCGGCCGAAGATCGGAGTCCACGACTACAACACCAAGAAGGGGCACGTCGAGCGGTTCCTGAACCAGCGCGCCAAGGTCAAGGTCACGATCATGTTCCGGGGGCGGGAGACCACCCACCCGGAGCGCGGGCGCGACCTGCTCCTCCGGCTCGCCGAGGACGTGAAGGAGATCGGGGCGATCGAGTCCCAGCCGCTCCTGGACGGGCGCAACATGGTGATGGTGCTGGGCCCCACGAAGAATGCGGGAGTGAAACGAGATGCCGAAGACGAAAACGCGGAGCGCGGCGAAGAAGCGCTTCAAGGTGACGGGAGCCGGGAAGCTGCTTCGGCGGCGGAGGCACCGGACGACGCCGCCGGGCCATCTGATCAAGAGGAGCCCGGGGACGCGGAAGCGCGGGCGCCTGAGCACACAAGTCGCGCCTAGCGACGCGAAGGAAGTGCGGAAGATGCTGGAGGGGGGTTCCTGATGCCGCGCGTCAAGCGTTCCGTCCACGCGCAGAAGAAGCGCCGCGCCGTCCTCGAGCAGGCGAAGGGGTACTGGGGATGGAAGAGCTCCCACTACCGGTACGCGAAGGAGCAGGTCGACCGCTCCCTCGTCTACGCCTACCGCGACCGCAAGGTCCGGAAGCGGACGTTCCGGCGGCTCTGGATCACGCGCATCAACGCGGCGGCCCGGGCGAACGGGCTGTCGTACAACCAGTTCGTGAACGGGTGCACGAAGGCCGGGATCGAGCTCGACCGCAAGGTCCTCGCCGACCTGGCGGTCAGCGATCCGGCCGCCTTCGGCGCCATCGCGGCGCAGGCGAAGGCCGCGCTCGAAGCCTGATCACCTCGCGCGACAACGAGAGGCTGAAGCTCGTCCGCAAGCTCCACGAGCGGAGCTGGCGCGACAAGCTCGGCCTCTTTGTCGTCGAGGGCGAGGATCTCGTGGATGCGGCGGGCGTCGAGCCCGTCGAGCTCCTGCGCGCCGGCGAGGACGTCGAGCCCGCGCTCCTCGCGGAAGCGTCGGCGCTCGCGCACCCGCCGCGCGTCGTCGCGGTCTACCGGCGGGACGACCTGCCGCGCGGGACGCGGGAGGCGACGCTCGCGCTCTGGCGTGTCGGCGACCCGGGCAACGTCGGCACGCTGCTGCGCGCGGCGGACGCGTTCGGGGCCGGGGTGGCGCTGTCGGCGGGCTGCGCCGACCCGACCGGGCCGAAGGCCCTGCGCGCGTCGATGGGCTCGATCTTCCGCGTGCCGGTCAGCGGCTTCGACGAGCCGGCCGGACGCAGGATCGCGCTCGTCGCGCACGGCGGCGAGCCGCTCGCCGGCGTCGACCTCTCCGGCGAGGTCGTCTTCGTGCTCGGCGCCGAGCGGGAGGGGCTGCCGGAGGACGTGCTCGCGCGCTGCGACGCGCGGGCGACGATCCCGGTCGCGGGCGGAGCGGAGTCGCTCAACGTCGCGATGGCGGGGACGGTCGCGCTCTACGAGCGCGCGCGGGCTCTTGGTGTCTGACACCACAAAGAGGTCCGGCCCCGTTGCCGGGGCCGGACCAGAGATTCGCCGAGCCGGTAGCGCTTTCGTCTACCTCGTCCAACCGGCCTTCCGCCTCGGGGTTGCCCCCTCTTCGTAGAACCGCTTGGTCGGGGCTTCGACCTAGTCGCGCTCCGTGCTCGGCGCAAGAGTGAAATTACGACGTGGTGCACACGCGGTCAAGGAGGTGTGAAAACGAAATGTGCGCAATTTGCAGACATCACGTTCTGCGCGCGATCCACACCGAGTCTTCGCCTCCTGCGAACGGCCGCCGGTCGAACCAGCCGTAGCACGCCTCGACCTCGAAGCCGGCCTCCGCGAGCAGCGCCTGCCACCGTTCCGGCTCGAGCCACCACAACGTCATCGACGACGCACCGTCCTCGCCGCGCACCGAGAGCGTCAGCGTCTGCTGCTCGAGATCCCAGTCCGCGCGCTCGAAGATGCCGGGCTCGCGCTCGAGCCAGAGCCCATGCGTCTCCTCGACGTCCTCCTGCGACGGCGCGAACACGTCGAACACGAGGCGGCCGTCGGGGAGAAGCAGCGAACGCGCGGCGCGGAGCGCCTCGAGGCGCTCCTCGTCCGAGGCGAGGTGGAGGTACGCGCGGAAGGGGCACGTGACGAGCGGCACGCGCTCCGCCACCGGCGGCCGGCGGAGGTCGCCGAGGCGCAGCTCGATCCGCTCGGCGACGCCCGCCTGCCGCGCCCGCTCGGTGCAGACGGCGAGCATCCCCGCCGACGAGTCCACCCCGACGACGTGGACGCCCGCGGCCGCGGTCGGGATCGCGATCCTGCCCGTGCCCACGCCGAGCTCGACCACCGGCCCGCCGGAGGAGAGCGCCTCGTCCACGTAGAACGAGATGTCCTCGATCACGCCCGTGCTCCACGCGTCGTAGAGCCGGGAGATCCCGTCGTAGGCGCTCACGGCGTATAGATACAGTCGCCGCCGTGGACCCGCAGGCGCTGCAGCGAGAGGCGCTCGACGCGATCGCGTCGGCGTCGACCATCGCCGAGCTCGACGACGTGCGCGTCCGCTACCTCGGCCGCAAGAGCCCGCTCAAGCTCGCCCTCCGCGAGGTGCGCGGCCGCGAGTCCGGGATGGCGCTCAATGCCGTCCGCGAGGCGGTCGAGCAGGCGGTCGCCGAGCGGCAGGCTGCGCTCGAGCGCGCCGAGCTCGACCGCTCGATCGCCGAGGACCGGGTCGACGTCACCCTCCCCGGGACGCGCCATCCCCGCGGCCACCTCCACCTCGTCACGCAGGTGCGCCGCGAGGTCGAGGACATCTTCGTCGGCATGGGCTACGAGGTCGTCGACGGCCGCGAGGTGGAGACGACCCGCTACCTCTTCGACGCCCTCAACATGGCGCCGAACCACATCACGCGCTCGCCGCTCCACACCTTCTACGTCGGCGAGGACACCGTCCTCCGGAGCGAGACGTCTCCCGCGCAGATCCACACCATGGAGGCGAAGCCGCCGCCGGTCTACATGGTCTCCCTCGGGCGTTGCTACCGGCGCGACACGCCGGACGCGACCCACTACCCGATCTTCCACCAGGTCGAGGGGCTCGCCGTCGACCGCGGGATCACCCTCGCGGACCTGAAGGGGACGCTGCGGACGCTCCTGCGCCAGCTGTTCGGCGCCGAGCGCGAGGCGAGGTTCGTCACCAACTTCTTCCCGTTCACGGAGCCGTCGATGGAGGTGCACGTCTCGTGCTTCCGGTGCGGCGGCTCGGGCTGCTCGATGTGCCGCCACTCGGGGTGGATCGAGATCGGCGGCTCCGGCATGGTCGACCCGAACGTCCTCCGCTTCGTCGGCTACGACCCCGACGAGGTGTCGGGCTTCGCGTTCGGCTGGGGGCTCGAGCGGATGGCGATCCTGCGCCACGGCCTCCCGGACATCCGCGACCTGTGGGCGAACGACCTCCGCTTCCTGAGGCAGTTTTGAAGGTCCCGATGTCATGGCTCCGCGAGTACGCGGACCCGCCCGTGACGAACACGCAGGTCGCCGAGCGCCTGACGGTGTCGACGTGCGAGGTCGAGCGGCTCGTGCGCCGCGGGCCGGCCGACACGAGCGGCTTCGTGGTCGGGAAGGTGCTCTCGGCGCAGCCGCACCCGAACGCCGACCGCCTCCAGCTCACAGTCGTCGACGTCGGCGGGAAGGAGCAGCAGATCGTCTGCGGCGCATGGAACTTCGGCGCCGGCGCCACCGTCGCCGTCGCGCTTCCCGGCGCCACGCTCCCGAGCGGCCTCACCCTCGAGCGACGCGAGCTGCGCGGGCAGATGTCCGAGGGGATGATCCTCGCCGAGGACGAGGTCGACCTCGGCACCGACCACGAGGGGATCATGCTGCTCCCCGACGAGCTCGAGGCCGGGACGCCGCTCGTCGAGGCGCTTCCGCTCGTCGACGACGTGCTCGAGGTCGAGCTGACCCCGAACCGGCCCGATCTCCTCTCCGTCTACGGCCTCGCGCGCGAGGTGGCGGCGCTCTTCGACGTGCCGCTCGCCCCGTGGCCCGGGGTCGACCCGCCGCGCGCGGGCGACGAGCCGGTGGCCGTCGACGTCGAGGACCCGGAGGGCTGTCCGCGCTACCTCGCCCGCCTCTTCCGCGACGTGCGCATCGGGCCGTCGCCGCTGTGGCTGAAGGCGCGCGTGCTCGCCTCCGGCATGCGTCCGATCTCGAACGTCGTGGACGTGACGAACTACGTCATGCTCGCGCTCGGCAGCCCGCTGCACGCATTCGACTTCGGCACGCTGCACGGCGGGACGGTCGGCGTCAGGCGGGCGCGCGACGGCGAGGAGGTGCGCACGCTCGACGGTCAGCTGCGCCGGCTCGACCGCCGCGACCTGGTGATCAAGGACGCCGACCGCGCGATCGCGCTCGCGGCGATCATGGGCGGCGAGGAGACCGAGGTGACGCCGGAGACGACGAGCATCCTCCTCGAGGCGGCCAACTTCGAGCCGGTCGCGATCCTCCACACCTCCGAGCGGCTCGGCCTTCGCAGCGAGGGCTCGAACCGGTGGGAGAAGGGCGTCGACCCGTACCTCGCCGAGCACGCCGCGCGGCTCGCGACCCAGCTGTTCGTCGAGACGTCGGCCGCGCGGTGGGTGGGCGAGACGGACGTGCACGGCGAGCTGCCGGCGCGCCCGCGCATCGAGCTCCGTCCCGCGCGGGCGAGCGCGCTCATCGGGCTCGACGTTCCGGCCGAGGACCAGCGCGCGATCCTGCGCCGGCTGCAGTTCGACGTCGACGGCGACACGGTCACGGTCCCGACGTGGCGCGCGCGCGACGTCACCCGCGAGGCGGACGTGATCGAAGAGGTCGCGCGCTTCGTGCTCGACGAGGTGCCGTTCACGCTCCCCGAGCGCCGCGACGCCGCCGCCCGCCTGACGCCCGCGCAACAGCTCCGCCGCACGATCGAGGACGTGCTCGCCGGCTGCGGCCTCTCGGAGGCGTACACGCCGAGCCTCGTCGCCGCCGACCCGGACCGGGACGCGCTCCGCCTCTCGCTGCCGCTCTCGAGCGACCAGTCGGTGCTGCGGACGACGCTGCTCCCGAGCCTTCTCGCCGCCGCCGAGCGCAACCGCTCGGTCGGGAACGAGGACGTCGCGCTGTTCGAGATCGCGCACGTGTACCTCCCGTCGGGCGAGCAGCTGCCGCTCGAGCGCGTCCGGGTCACCGGAGTCGTCGACGGCGGCTATGCCGACGCAAAGGGCGTCGTCGACACGCTGCTCGAGGCGTTGAAGATCGAGCCGCGGTTCGAACGCGGGTCGCATCCGCTGCTCCATCCCGGGAAGACGGGGCGGATCCCGCAGGGCGTCGTCGGCGAGGTGCATCCCGGCGTCGCGGCCGGATGGGCGGCGTTCGAGCTCGACCTCGAGGAGCTGGCCGCTGCCACGCCGGAGCGCGTCCTGTACGAGGACGTGATCACGTTCCCGTCGGTGCTGCAGGATCTCGCGTTCGTCGTCGACGAGGACGTGCCCGCGGCGACGCTGATGGCCGCGATGCGCGAGGCGGCCGGCCCGGAGCTCCGCGACGTGCAGGTCTTCGACGAGTACCGGGGCGAGCAGATCGGCGCCGGCAAGCGCTCGCTCGCGTTCCGGGTCGCGTTCGGGTCGCCCGAGCGGACGCTGACGGACGAGGACGCGGCCACGGTCCGGTCGCGCATCGTCGACGCCCTGCGCGAGCGCTTCGGCGCCGAGCTGCGCGCCTAGCGTCGGCGCAGCTTGAGCGCGAGCTTCGCGACGGTCAGCAGGCCGCCCGCGGCCGCGAGCGCCATCCCGGCCTGCTTCCCGCGCTCGGCGGCGTGGCCGAGCTCCTCTCGCAGGTCGTCGACCGCGTGCGTCAGCTGCTGCCGCTCGCCGGCGAGCTCCTTGCGGATGTCAGTGTCGGTGGCCATTGCGCAACGCCTCCGTCGTGAGCCGGGCTTCCTCGATCGCCTGGTCGGGGACCGGCCGTTTCCCCCGCGCCAGGAGGCCCGCGCCCACGAAGCCGAGGATGCCGGCGACGAGCAAGAGCCCGCCGAACATCGCGAGCAGCGCGAGCCAGACCGGAAGGACGGTCGCGATCCCCGCCGCCGCGGCCGCGAGGCCGAACAGGAGCGCGAGCAGGCCGAGCAGCGCGGCGGCCGCCGTCAGCGCGATGCCGGCTGCGAGCGCGACGATCTTCCGCTTGATCTCGGCGGCGGCGAGCTGGAGCTCGAGCCGCACGAGCGAGCGCGCGTGGTCGGCGACGCGCCGTGCCGCGCCCGACAGTCCTGTGACCGCACTCATGCGTTCGTCCTTTCCGTGAGCGGTGGACGGTAATCGGCCCACGGGCTCGCGTGCTCCAGCTGCGCTGCGAGCCGGACGAGCGTCGCCTCGGCGAACGGGCGTCCGACGAACTGGACGCCGATCGGGAGGCCGTTCCCGGTGCGGTGGAGCGGAAGCGACATCGCGGGCTGCCCGGTCACGTTGAAGATCGGCGTGAACGGCGTGAACAGGAGCTGTCGTGCGAAGGCGAGATGGGGATCTCCGTCCGTCTCCTCGTACGTCCAGCCTATCGGCACCGGTGGGAGCGCGAGGGTCGGGGTCAGGAGGACGTCGACGTCGTCCCAGAACGCCACGATCCGGCGCACGGCCGACTGCAGCCGGTAGATCGAGCCCGTCAGCTCCGGGCCGGAGACGGCCACGGCGTCCTCGGCGAGCGCGCGGTTGATCGGCTCGAGCAGCCCGAGGTCGATCCCCATCGCCGCCGGCCCGTTCTGCCAGACGCGGATGAAGTGGGGAACGAGCTCCGGGTCCTCCCACGGCGGCGCCGCCTCGCGGACGTCGTGTCCGAGCCCGGTGAGGAGCGCGGCGGCGCGCCGGACCCCTTCGCTGCACGCCTCGTCCACCGGCACCTCGATCGGCGGGCGCGTCGTGAACGCGACGCGGAGGCGGCCGGGCTCTCGGTCGGCCTCGGCGATGAACGGCCGCTCGGGCTCGGGCGCGACGAAGAAGTCGCCCGGCTCGTAGCCCGCCATGACGTCGAGGAGCGCGGCCGCGTCGCGCACGGTGCGCGCGATCGGCCCGTTCGTGCCGAGCCCGAGCGAGCCCGATCCCCACGGCGCGGGCGAGACGCGTCCGCGCGACGGCTTGATCCCGACGAGGCCGCAGCACGATGCGGGGTTGCGGATCGAGCCGCCGCCGTCGCTGCCCTGCGCGACCGGGCACAGCCCCGCCGCGGTCGCCGCCGCGGCGCCGCCGCTCGACCCGCCCGGCGTGCGCGAGAGGTCCCACGGATTCCGGCACGCGCCGTTCAGCTCCGACTCGGTCACGCCGATCGTCCCGAGCTCCGGTGTGTTCGTCTTGCCGAGCACGACGAAGCCCGCCTCGCGGATGCGGCGCACGACGGCGGCGTCGAAGGCGGGGACGTTCTGCGCGTGCGCCTTCGTCGAGTACGTCGTGCGCAGGCCGGCGGTCTCGTTGAGGTCCTTGATCGAGATGGGGACGCCGGCGAACGGCCCGTCGTGCGGCTCCGCCGCGGTCGCGAGCACGGCGGCCTCGTCGACGGTGACGTACGCGTTCAGCTCGGGGTCGAGCCGCGCGATGCGGTCGAGGTAGAGCTGCGCGAGCTCGAGGGGCGAGACCTCGCGGTCGCGGACGAGCTGCGCCAGACGAAGAGCCGGCGCGAACGCCAGCTCGTCGTTCACGTGTGCTTGCCGGCGATGTGCCAGACGGGGCCTTGCGTTCCGACCGGGTGCGTGTCGGAGAGCGCGCGCAGGATGCGCACCTCGCCGGGGATCGACGCCTCGTCGAGCCGCGCGAGGCAGCGCCGCGCCATGCCGGCGGACGCGCCGTAGCCGAAGCTGCGCGCGACGCGGAAGCGGAAGCCGGGGCGGCCGACGCCGCTCTGGAACGGATTGAGCGGCTCGGTGAGGACGGCGGCGCGGTCGACGTGGTCGCTCGAGGTGAGCTCGAGCTCGCACAGCAGGTCGCTCCAGTCGGCGGGAAGCACGGCGACGGCGGCGTCCCACTCGTCCGCGAGGGCGGCGCGGGAGAGCTGCGCCTCGGGTGGCGCCTCGTCCGATGAGGCGAGCGCGAGCCTGCCGGCGATGCCCTCGGCGTCGAGACGTCGCAGCATCCGGCGAACCGCTTCGGGTCCGACGCCGCGTCCTGCGCGCTCGGTGTAGAAGCGGATCTCGCGGCCGGAGCGTCCCGGGCCGGCAGGCCCGAGAAGCGCGAGTGCGCGCTCCGTG
>Ga0335069_10011128_pt1 | contig 12718 bp, 13 predicted proteins | sample Lox_Sample_11_FD_206714 | JGI IMG/M metagenome (GOLD analysis project Ga0335069, IMG submission 206714) | Soil microbial communities from Loxahatchee National Wildlife Refuge, Florida, United States - Lox_Sample_1.1 | ecosystem: Environmental > Terrestrial > Soil > Wetlands | place: USA... | reverse complement strand
GCGTTATCCGGGGTATCAGGTGGACCATGGGATCCGTCCGGTGCCTCTCCCAATCATAAACCGAGGTTTCATTGACCCCCAGCAGTTGAGCGACTTCTCGTTGGAGGAGTTTGAGTTCAAGCCGCCGTTTTAGAAGATGGTCTCCCCAAGTATCTAAAATTTTGGGGATTTTCGTTGGTTTTTTTGTGGTAAGGGTGAAATGGCAAAAAGGCAATGCAACCCTGATCAGGCAGAGGTCATGGTAACCGCAAAGAAGAATGTATTTTCATCTGTGAGTTTCTGCGAAGGATGTTTCACCCTAACGGCTGGGCAAAATCTTCTCAGCCTTCCGCAAATTGAGTACATGGATTATCGAGCGCGGTAACCTCTATGCCATAGAAATTCATTGCCTTTAATAAAAAATCGTGCTATAATTATAAAAAAGGTGCTACGAATGAAAAGCCTCAATCGTTTCGGCGTTTCGATGGAGGACGACCTTCTCGAAAAGTTCGATCTCCTCATCACCCGGCGGGGATATACCAACCGTTCGGAAGCCATCCGCGATCTCGTCCGGGAGAAGCTCGTCGATGAAGCGGTTCACAAATCTAATACCCCGACGTTTGGAATTATTTCGTACGTCTACGACCACCATCAGCGCGAGTTTGAAGGAATACTTACTGATTTCCAGCACCATCACTTCAAGCAGATCGTATCGAGCACGCACATTCACATTGATCACGATACGTGTCTCGAATCGGTCATTATGAAGGGAAAAGCGCTGGAGCTGCAAGAGATTGCCAACAAAATTCTAAGCTTCAAAGGGGTGAAACACGGTAAACTCATCCTTACGTCTTCTCTAACATAACGAAAGAATACACATCATGATGAAATCACTTTTTATCATATTCACGGTTCCTTTTTTCGCGGCACTTGGTGGAACGGAAACCGACAGCGCTAAAACTTACTATCTGCCTCCAACCATCGTGACTGCGACAAAACTCGACATTGCGGAAAAGGATGTTGTACCGACTGTTTCTGTCATTACATCGCAAAATCTGCGCGAGTCGAATGACCAGTCGGTATTTTCTATTCTCTCCGAGCGAGTTCCGGGTCTATACTTGCAGGAACGGGGGATTCTCGGGTATGGAATTTCGACTGCTTCCGGTGAGATTTCAATCCGCGGTATTGGGGGTGACCCGAACACAGAGGTGCTCATTCTCCTCGATGGCCGCCCGCAGTTCATGGGGCTCATGGGGCATCCTTTGCCCGACGCGTATCTGACCTCTGACGCCGAAAAAGTGGAAGTAATTCGCGGACCCGCGTCCGTTCTCTACGGAACAAACGCGATGGGGGGCGTTATCAATATCATCTCAAGAAAGTCCACGGAGACCGGACTCTCCGCATCCGGGGATGCTTCATACGGTTCTTACGGAACGCAGGGTTACAATCTCTCTCTCGGAGAATCCTCTGTGGGAGATCAGGTGCGCGTTTCCGCTGGACACGACCAAACAAATGATTTTCGCGCCAATGCTGGCTTCAGCAGGAACAACGCTTCTGCCAACGGCACTGTGGCGCTCGGAGGGAACTTTACGCTCAATGCCGACGCTTCCATGACAAATTTCACCGACTATGACCCGGGTCCTCTTTCGGCCCCCCTTGCTAATAACTGGTATGACGTTCTTCGCGGCGAGACTGGATTCTCGCTCGATTCAAAAGACCAGGTGGGCGATGGCTCCCTCCGTTTCCTGTACAACTGGGGAAACCACAAGATATTCGACGGCTTTGCATCGACCGACAACAATTTTTCGGTTCTCCTTTATCATAGCTTCACTCTCGCTCCTCAGAATGTTGTAACCGGAGGGATTGATATTAAACAATATGGGGGAGAAGCGAATCAGGGTTCGTTCAACTTTGGATCTCACTTCGAATCGGAGAAGGCGGTCTACCTTCTTGATCAACAGCTCATTTCAGATTGGCTGGTATTGAATGCCGGGGGAAGAATCGAACATAGCAGTGTTTATGGTGATGAATTCATTCCGCAGGCAGGTGCAGCCTATCAAGCAAGCAGCACAACGACGATCAAGGCATCGGTGGCAAAAGGTTTTCGCAGTCCGACAATCCGGGAGCTCTATCTCTTTCCCGCCCCAACTCCGTCATTGAAGCCCGAACGGATGTGGAACTATGAGCTTGGAGTCCTTCATACTTTTGACGAACGCTTCAGCGCTGAGCTGACAACTTACATTGCCGATGGGTCCAACCGAATTGAAACAGGAGGAGTTTACCCGAACCTCACGTTGTCGAACTCCGGGAGATTCGTTCATCGCGGCGTTGAATGTTCAATCGATTATAGATTGTCTGGGCCTGTGAGCATTCATTCGGGATATGGCTATCTCTCCACCGTCACCGACACGAAAGGGAATCCAAGGCATAACCTTACCGGAGGACTCGATTATTCACAAGGGATAACGAGTGCTTCCATCGACGTTCACTACGTTGCGAAACTTTACGGGAATGATAATAGCCAGCTCCAGCTCCCATCCTATGCTCTGGTTAAGCTTTCGGGTACGATTCGTCCGTCGTCGATGGTGTCAGTAACGATATGGATAGAAAACGCTTTGAATCAGAGTTATCAAACAATTTACGATTATCCGATGCCTGGAAGGACAATCATGGGAAAAGTTGCATTCAATTATTAAACGCATATGAAGTTTTCAAAACTATCAAACCTTACTATGGAGAGAAAATCATGAAAACTGAATCTTTAGCTTTTTTGCCTGCGAACAAAACTGTTGTTCAGGGAATCTTGTCGCCTCTCGCGATCGCTCTTGGGGTTGCGCTGCCTCATGTGTTTCATCTCGTCGGGCTTGGTCCCGTCTTTCTTCCGATGTTTCTTCCCCTGGTGTTAGTCGCGATGACGATGGAGCTTCCCTTTATCCTTCTCGTGGCGATAACGACGCCTCTCATTTCCCTTGCAACGACGGGATTGCCCCAGCAAGGAACGGCAATTCTTATTGCGTTCCAGCTTTCATTCCTCGGACTTTGTGGATGGTTTTTGCTTACGCGGAGAAAGATGAATTATTTTTGGGCAATTGTCGGCGCAGTAATGGCGGAACGCGTTGTTTCGTTCATCGCTGGATTTGCCTTTCCCTCACTTGTCTCGTCCAGCGCCGTCATCGCATCGTATCCAGGCATCATTTTTCTGCTGGCAGCTTCCATCGTGCTGATGAAAATCTATGACCGTTAAAAATTCATCGCGATCAGCGAAGATCGAATTCTTCAACTCAACCGCAGAGCATTGGTCGCCGCAATTGGGCCAAAGAGAGCTGCTGATTCTGCAGAATCTCTCCGAACGCATCCGGGAGCAAACAAAAATCTCGGACCTCATCCTTGATGTGGGATGCGGAACAGGAATTCTTTTTCCTTTTTTACGACAAAGAAAGTTTGTCGGGATTGATTTCTCACTCGCCATGCTGCATCGTTCGCAACAACATAGCGCGCCGAATCTTGCCGGCCTCGTCGCTGCCGACGCTCATGAATTCCCTTTCAAAGATTTATCCTTTGGCCATATCGTTTTTCTTTCAGTTATTCCTCATTTCGACGATAAGGCGCAAGTATTTCGTGAATCGCATCGAATTCTGAAAGGCAGAGGCTCTTTGTCGATCGTGCACTTTTTGCCAGCTGCCCGCATCAATGAAATTCATTCAAAGGTGGGTGGACCAATTGCGCAAGACTACCTTCCAAGCATTAAAGAATTAGGAGAAGCGTTATCAGAGAACGGGTTTAGGGTCGAGGAATTTCGTGAAGATGATTGCTACGTTTTGTTTGCAAGAAAATGTGAGTAAGCAAAAAAAATGCGTCCATGCTCATTACAAAGCTGTTTCTGAAGCTGAGAAGAAAAGTAGGCGCGAAGCGGTTGCTTATGTCAGCGTTCAGTCCTTCCGTCGCCTCAGAGAATTTCCCTGAAGAAAGGCTTAAGTCTTGATTTGAGTTTTCCCGTTGGAGAACTTTCATCACGTTCCTGATTTCACCGTTTTCTGTAGTTTAGAAAGAAAGAGGGCTGCCAGAACTCTCTTGGAATTGTTTTGGGATGAGGTTGTGAGTGTGCACGATTTCTTCCACACCAAAATTAATCAGATTGGCTGCTTGGTCTAAATAAGACTAATTCAGTCTAATTTACGAATTTCATCTAATTTGCGCGATTTTCCTTGATTCTCAGCATCCAGTTCACTACTCTTATTTAGAATTAGTCTAAGTCTAATTTAGATCAAATAATGATTTTGGAGGTTGTTTGGTTCAATTAACGTTTTATCAGTCCAAACAAGGCCATTCTGGACGACGCTCTTTGGAACAGCTACATCTGTGTCGAGCTAATTATTGGGATTTTGCCGGACTCACTGCCAGAAAGCTTCCTAAATTTCTAGGACTCGTGACCTGTTTTTACTTTGGACTGGTGCCCATGCTACTCAGGTTTCGGGAGGGGCTAAGGGCGGGTGTAAGTATTAATCAATTAGCCTCGGTAAGTATATGAGCAAAAGATTTATTCTCCTGACCCTGCTACTTGCTTTCACGGTAATTGCTATTATTTTCTCGTTTACGTCCTGTAACGAATTATTTCCGGCGATGATCAACCCCGAAGACGGCTTATGCGGTCCGGTGAGCCTTTCCAGCGATCAGACGGTATTATTTTCAACAGGTAACGATCAGTTTTTTGCCACCCGTACTGCAGCTACGGGGCTTGGCCCATATTTTGTAGCGACTGGCTGCGGGAGCTGCCACACAAGCGACAACAGGGGCCATCCCTTTACCATCCTTACCCGTTTTGGCCAGACCGACAGTACCGGCAATAAATTTCTCGCAGAAGGCGGGCCTCAATTAGGCACATTTTGCTTACCGGGCTATACGCCAGAACAAATTCCGGATGGAGCCACCAGTACGAGACTGATCGCGCCAATCACAGCTGGTGTGGGCTTTTTGGAAGCAGTACCCGATTCCGAAATCCTCGCCATGGCTGGCGCTAATTTAAATAACCCCGATGGTGTGCGGGGCCATCCCAACTATAATACGATCCCATCTTACGTAACAATACTATACGGTGCAATGCCGCGGGCTGACGGAAAATATATCTGCCGTTTCGGTCGCAAGGCTTCCATTTATAATTTATTCCAGCAGGTAGCGAATGCCTATAACCACGATATGGGTATTACCTCTACTTATATGCCGATTAATCCGTACAATTATCTTGATCAGACTACGCCTCCCATCGCGACTACGCCTGAAATAGATAATGCCACCTTTTACTCGGTGGTATTTTATGTCACATGTTTGCAAGCCCCCACTCAACGCACACCCAATGATCCGAATGTTCAAGCCGGGCAAAAAGTTTTTGGGCAGATCGGCTGCGCGAGCTGTCACCAACCCACGCTGACTACCGGTTATTCACCCATTGCATCGCTTTCTTATCAAACAATCAGTCCTTATACGGACCTCCTCGTACATGATATGGGGCCGGGTTTGGATGACCATTATACGGAGGGCGATGCCAAAACTTCCGAATGGCGCACGACTCCATTATGGGGATTGGGCCTAGCACCCGGCGTTCAGGGTGGAAATACTTACTTGTTGCATGATGGGAGGGCATTCAGTATTCAACAGGCCATCCTGTTGCACGGCGGTGAAGCGGCTGTAAGTTCAAGAAGGTTTAGTCAGCTTTCATCCCAGGAACAGGCAGCATTGATCAAATTCCTTCAATCTCTTTGATTTGATGACCAGAGAAGAATTTATAAAAACCTGCGGACTTGCTTGTTGTGGCGGCCTATTCCTTACATCTATTTTGGAGGGATGCGGCAGCAGCCAGGTTGTCGCTGGCACGATAGATCAGTCCAACCTCGTAGTGCCGTTATCTGTTTTTCAGCATAATGAAGGCGACTTCCTGAAGTATGTTGTTGTGCAGAATGAATTATTAAAATACCCGGTTTGTGTTTACCGCATCAGCGAGGGCAAATATACTGCGCTGTGGATGCGCTGTACCCACCAAGGCGCCGAATTACAGGTATTTGGCGACAGGCTGGAGTGCCCTGCCCATGGGAGCCGGTTCGGCAACACAGGTAATGTAGAAAACGGGCCAGCCGAGACCAACCTTCGTACATTCCCGGTAACGGTTCTGAATAATCAGATCCATATCTCTTTGAAATGAAAGCAAGCTTGCGTACACTTTTTATCTCCCTATTGTTTCTTTCCAGCTGCCCAGCCTTTGCGCAGATTGACAGCAGCCTGTTAAAGTCGCCGGTTCAACCGGATACGGGCAAACACATCCTGAGCATGGATGCCATTTACAGCAGGCCTTTTCTGAAACTCGGAAATATGCCTGTGTCGATAGGAGGATACATGGAATCCGATTATCAGTATGTTTCCACCTCAGGCATTTCATTGGGCAACCAATTCCAGTTCAGGCGCTTCAGCGTTTTCGTGGCGGCTACCGTGTCAACACACATTAAATTCTTATCAGAAATTGAATTTGAAGATGACCCAACAGGTGATCCGGCGGACGCAACTACCGGGCCGGAATTTGGAATTGAGTATGCTGCGTTGGACATCGAACTTCATCCACTGCTTAACCTGCGGACTGGTTTGATATTAAACCCTATAGGTTCGTTTAACGAAAACCATGACGGCCCAAAGTGGGAGTTTACCGACCGGCCCATTGCCATGACCCAAATGCTTCCGGAGACTTGGAGTAATGCGGGTTTCGGTTTATACGGCAAACAATATAGCGGTAATTGGATGTATGGCTACGAATTTTATATCACAGGCGGTTTTAATGACTCGATCATCGATAACAGCCAGGGAAAAACCTTTTTGCCCGCAACAAATGCCAGCCTTACACGCCTCACATCCAGCGTGAGCGGCGAACCACTTTATACCGGTAAACTTTCCTTTGGTAATGACCAGATCGGACAACTGGGATTATCATGGATGGGGGGCGTGTACAATACATGGGAAATAGAAGGAGCAACGGTTGATAATGAGCGGAGCGTTAGTGTCTATGATGTTGATTTTAATACGACGATCCCAAAACTGCATACCAGCATTATTACCGAATGGGCCTGGGTATTTGTACAGCTCCCTCCCGATTATTCTCCCATATATGCCAGAAGGCAAGTCGGTGGTTTTATCGACATCGTACAGCCCCTTTACCGGGGAAGGGTGCTGGATTGGGATGACGCCACGCTTAACCTTGCCGTAAGGGGGGAATACGTTGACTGGAACGATCAGAATTTTGTGGCTACCGGTTTACGGGAGTATAACGATTTAAAAAGTATAATGCCCGCCATTAGTTTCAGGCCTACACCGCAAACGGTATTACGGCTCAATTATCGCATTCAAACTTCAAGAGATATTACCGGCAATACCACAGGTGCAACCATTGGTCCGACAAGAGGGTTAAGTTTTGGCATTGCAACTTACTTTTAGAAAAATCAATATTCTTTTTTACTCAATTTAAAATGTCTCTTCCACTTTCCTGCCGGTGGTTATGGCTTTCTTCTTGGAGATGTGCATTTAAATTACAGGCTGAAACAGATCATGGAAACGTACTATAACGCGAAACTAGCTTCATCATTTTTTTTGACTGCGGATTATCAAACCATTGTAAATCCTGCCTACAATAAAGACCGGAATCCGATAGTCTCCATCTTTGGAATAGAGGGACATGTCGAACTTTAAAAGGCTAATTTCAGAATACGCTCTCTATCTGCATACTTGTTCAAGACATCAAGGACAAAAAGTTCTTTCTGAATTGGGTGAACAGCAACACGCTTGTATCTTCCTTGAAATCGATGTAACTTTAAAAAAATGATGTACTCTTTTTCGGATGAAATTTCAGAACCCTAAACACTATTTATGGAAAAGGAGAAAAGACAATGAAAGGAAATACCAAACTCATCGGCACTCTCAACCAATTGCTTGCGGATGAGTTGACCGCGATCAGTCAATATATGGTTCATTCAGAAATGTGCGAAAATTGGGGATACGATAAATTGCATAAGGCGATTGAAAAACAAGCAATGGACGAAATGCACCATGCTGAGTGGCTTATCCAAAGAATTCTGTTTCTCGAGGGAACACCGGATGTCTCCAAACTTAATCCAATGCAAATAGGAAAAACTGTCGAAGCGATGGTAGGGAATGACCAAGAGGCAGAGATAGGGGCGATCCGTTCATACAATAGCGCTATTGTTCTTGCCCGTGAAGTTGCCGACCAGGCAACGGCCGATCTCCTTACCACCATTCTCAAGATGGAAGAGGGGCATGTTGATTGGGCCGAGATTCAACGCTCACAAATCGAACAAATGGGGCTCGAAAATTATCTTGCGAAGCAATCTCAAGGTGCTTCGAACTAGATTGCGAAAAGGGTTCGGACGATTACTTCTTCATTTGTAAAGATTTACATCTCAATTTCCAAAACCATGAGCACGTCGCCGTGGCTTAGCTCCGGTCCGTTAGGTGGCGGAAAAACAGATCAACCTAAAAAGGAAGTAGCATGAAGGCAGCAGTGATGTTTCAAAAAGACGAAATGCCGCAATGCGCGGATTTTCCCGTACCAATTGTTCATGACGACGATGAGCTTTTAATTTCTGTAAAAGCAGCCGCTATTAAGCATCTCGATAAATCAAGGGCAAGCGGAAAGCACTATTCAACTAAGAATGATCCAAGTCAGGCAAAAGTAATAGGCGGAGATGGTGTGGGTTTGCTGAAAGACGGGACCCGAGTATATGCTATCGGTGTCAGCGGCATGATAGCTGAAAAAGCAGTGATTGAAAAAAGCCGGATGGTGCCGTTACCGGCCGGCATTGATGATGCTACGGCAGCAGCCTTGCCCAATGCAGTGATAGGTTCTGCAATGGGAATTCGCTTCAGAGCAGACATGAAGCAAGGTGAAACAGTGTTAATAAATGGCGCTACAGGATTTACCGGTAAAATAGCCGCTCAGATTGCAAAGCATTATGGAGCTCAAAAAATAATTGTAACGGGAAGGAACGAAGAGTCTTTGCAATCATTGTTAACACTGGGTGCGAATGAAACCGTCTCAGTTAAACAGGATGACGATACATTCGTTTCCCAAATTAAGAATATACATAATAACACACCGATTGACGTTATCATAGACTATTTATGGGGGCACACTGCAGAACTGATTCTTTCAGCTTTGAAATGTAAGGGATCATTCACACACAAAACACGGTTTGTATCAATAGGTGCAGTTACCGGCGATATCATTCAATTGTCGGCAGAGAACTTACGAAGTGTCGATCTTCAATTGAGTGGCTCGGGTTTGGGTAGTTGGACGAAGGATCAAGTGCAGAGATTATTCGGTGAAATTCTTCCCGAGATGTTTCAACTGGCAGCAAACAAGAAATTAAGAGTTGACACTATAAATGTAAATTTAAAAGATATTGAACGATTGTGGGATGTGGATGTGCCCGATGGCAAAAGGTTGGTGGTGGTAATCTGACAAAAAACCGCCCTTGACCATTTTAAAAGGGAAAGAATCCCCGGTAAAGAACAGCGCAATTGCGCTAACAACGCTCAACAGCGGGAATGAACTCGTGGCTCAATTCTCCGAAAGGGATTCCCCAAAATATTTTGCTGTATCATTGGTCTTCTTTTGATAAAAGGATTCCTGCATGAAAGATAAAAAAGCTGTCTATGTAGTGACTGGCGCGACCGGTGATATCGGGTCGCGTGTTGTCGAAAACCTTCTAAGACACGGTGATCGGCCTCGAGTCTTTACGCGAGATGCAAATAAAGCAAAAATGCGCTACGGTGATCGGGTTGACATTAGTGTTGGCGATTTGGCGGATGAAGCCGCTTTAAAGTTGGCATTCTCGGGTTCTGACGCTGTCTTGCTTATCAACATAGGGCAAGACATCCCGATTCGAGACAGAATAGCAGTAAGCGTCGCAAAGGCGGCAGGTGTAAGGCATCTGGTTAAGCTCTCATCGTTGGATGCCCGACAACGATTTGGAACCGGCGTGTGGCATGCACAGGGGGAAGAAACGATACGTGCGACCGGGATTAAGTTCACATTCGTGCAACCTGCTGGGTTCATGTCGAATGCTCTCTTCTGGGCAGAGTCTATCAGGCGCGATCGGATAGTTCGCTCTTGTACCGGTGACGGCAAAATTGCGTTTATTCATCCCAACGACATTGCAGAAATTGCAACCAAAGTCTTGACGACCCACGAGTATCTTGGAGAATCTCTGGCAATTACTGGACCCAAAGCGCTGAGCTATTCAGAGATGACAGCGAAGATAGGTGCTGTGGTCGGGAAGCCCCTCAACTTCCAGTCTATCTCCGAAGAGGATGAGCGCCAAAAACTCAAATCAAGCGGAGCACCGGATTCGGAGATCGAATACCATCTCTCGATATATCGCGCGATTCGCGATGGACTTGCTGCCGTCGTGACTGATACTGTCGAACGTGTCCTTGGTCGAAAGCCAATCACATTCGACGAATGGGTGAAAGAAAATGCGGCGGCATTCTCTTGACCTCATTCTATCTCACGCGTGTGGTTTAAGAAGTGGCTCAAGTCACGCGGAGCGTGATGGCGAAAAGCGGTCACTGACGGACCAGCCGCCGACGATTTAACACGCGCGAAACAAACAGTTCCTATCGGACTGGACTTAGCTCGCGCGGACTGGATTCCGTTGCTGCGGCACTTCGTTGCCGCAGCATAGCTCCGGTTCGTTAGATGACAAACCAAATATGGCAATAATTCTCAATACTGTTCTAACTTGCCCACATTGTAGTTTTCAAAAGGAAGAAACAATGCCAACAGATACGTGCCAGTTTTTTATGAATGTGCAAATTGTAAAAAAATATTACGTCCGAAATCTAGCCATTGTTGCGTGTATTGTTCGTACGGTTCAATGATTTGTCCAAATAGACAGCAAACCGATGTGCATTCGTGTTAGACTCGTGTTCACACCTAACCGAGTCGCTCAAGTGGCGCTCTACGCCATGGTGCTTCCGACACTCACTGGCGGAACCAGTCGTTGTTTTTGCTCGCGCTAAGAAAAGGTTTTGAGGAACTATTGAGGCAGCAATACAGGAATTCGACAGAACTTAGTTGTATTGTGGTTTTTTGTGCTCCCGACAAATGCAAAAGTCCATGTACTTGCCGGGGCTCTTTATTGCGCAAAGCCTTCGCAGGCTGATGCTCTATACCAGTGGAGCTACTGGCGCGCTTTAGTCTCCGGAGTCGCCTGATAACACCACCCTGAGAAAGAGTTCAAGCCTTGTTTTGAGTTCTCCTCTTGGAGAACTTTCATCTCTTTCCCACCGCCCCAGCGTCGCCGGATCGACCTTGAGAGTGAGAGCCAATGCCCGCTGGCTCATTCCTCGGACGTGCCGGTACGCAACGATCTTCTGTCCGGTCGTTTGTCCATGGAAGAACGGAGGGACATAGCCGAGGAACTCTGTTATCCGGGGTATCAAGTGCACCATGGGTCTTCTTCGGTTCTTTTCCCAGTTGTATACCGTATCTGTTGATACTTTCAACAACTGGGCAACGTGCGTTGCCCCCCACCCGAGTTGAAGCCTTCTCTTTTTTATGTGGTCTCCCATCGTCTTGGGCGGATCGGGATATTGTATTTTTTGGGGTATTTTAGCCAAAAGATGGATATGGCAAAAAGGCAACGCAGGGATGGGGTTGCGTTGCCAATGCGGGGGAATTCAGAGGGAGGGGGATGGAGGAGAGACTTATCGAAACCTCCTGATTTGATACGGTTATCTTGTTCGTGATGGTTTCGACGATTTTTCGTTTGTCGTCAGGAGCAATGTGGCGCCACTGGGTATAGAGGTCTTTGGCCTCGGTTACCACCTCGCTGCTCGAGAGGTATTGGATCTTCAGGAAATCGATCTCCCCCTGGAGTTCGGGAATCTGGTCTTCTATCTGTTTGAGCCGTTCCTCCATGGGCCGGTAATGGGTGCCGACCGCTTCCTTGGTCATCGTGTCGTCAAGGTAGAGCCGGACGAGCTTGTTCATTTCCCGTCTCAGTCCTTCGGATTCCTTGATGAGGGTGGCGAAAAGCTCTTCCTTTTCCCGTATGAGCTTGTCGGCCTTGTCGAAGTATTTGGTCATTTCTTCCGGAGAAAAAAGGAACGCCTTCAGCTGCTCATGGAAGATCATTTCCAGATCATCCATGCTGATCTTGTTGAGGCACTTGGAGCAGTAATAGTTAGCCGATTTTGATGGAACCGGCATTTTCTTCCCGCACGCACAGAAAACCAGGCCGGTGAAGAGGTGGACCGGCTTCTTGGCCATGGGACGCCTGGCCTTGTGCTGTTCGTCGAGGATTTGGTTGCAACGCAGCCAGACTTCCTCGGAGACAATCGGTTCGATATCGGTGAAAATCCAATCGGATAACGGTTTCAATTCCCAGTGCTTCTTGTTCCCCAAACTCTTGGTGTAGTTCGAACGCCTGAGCCCTTTGGCGCTCGGATCCACCAGAAGTCGGGCGACCGTGGTATCACTGAATTTCGAGCCGTTTCTGGTACGATAACCCTGCCCGTTCAACATCTTAGCAACTGCCTTTTTCCTCCGGCTCTCCAGAAAGAGCTCGTACATGAGTTTCCGAATCGGAGCCTCTTTCGGATCAGGAAGCAGTTTCTTCTCGACCCAGCGGTAACCGAAGGGAGCCGCACCTCCCAAAGGCTTACCGAGCTTCGCGCGGATAAA
>Ga0335069_10011126_pt1 | contig 12720 bp, 7 predicted proteins | sample Lox_Sample_11_FD_206714 | JGI IMG/M metagenome (GOLD analysis project Ga0335069, IMG submission 206714) | Soil microbial communities from Loxahatchee National Wildlife Refuge, Florida, United States - Lox_Sample_1.1 | ecosystem: Environmental > Terrestrial > Soil > Wetlands | place: USA: Florida... | reverse complement strand
ACCGCCAGGGCGACTACGGTTCCGACGACGTCATAACCGTATTTGCTGATCAATACCTCTCTCCTTCAAACCGGGCGGAGAATTGCGCGACCGCGCGACTCAAGGTACGGACAACGGCCCTGAAAATCAACGGATGTGGAACTCGATCCTCCGGTTCTTCGCGCGCCCTTCGGGCGTCGTGTTCGGTGCGATCGGGTTGCGGTCGCCCATCCCCACGCTCGTGATGCGCGTGGCGCCGATCCCCTTGCGCACGAGCCAGGCGCTCACGGCGTCCGCGCGGCGGAGCGAGAGCCGCTGGTTCACCCGCGGGTCGCCCGCGTTGTCCGTGTAGCCGGCAATCTCGATGCGGATCTGCGGATTCTCGCTGAGCGCGAAGAACGCCCGCTCCAGCTCGGCCTCCGAGCCCGGGGTGAGCACCGCGCTGCCGGATTCGAAGTTCACGCCGTTGAGGATCAGCGACTTCCCCTTCTCAAGCGTCATCGGGAAATCATCGCGCGGGTCAAGCGGGTTGGTCCCCCGCTTCACTTCCGTCCCGTCGTCCACGCCTCCGCCGTCCGTGTCCGGGTTGAGCGGATCGGTGTGATAGCGGTGGACTTCCTCGCCGTCCGTGAGACCGTCCCCGTCCGTGTCGGGGTTCATTGGATCCGTATGGTAGATCTTGACCTCTTCCCAGTCGGTGAGCCCGTCGCCGTCAGTGTCCACCTTGAGAGGATCCGTGTGGTACTTGAGCACCTCTTCACCGTCCGTCAGCCCGTCACCGTCGGTGTCAGGATTGAGGGGATTGGTGTGGTACTTGAAGATCTCGTCCCCGTCCGACAGCCCGTCTCCGTCCGTGTCCCACTTCGTGGGATCCGTGTGGTACCTGTGAACCTCTTCGCCGTCGGTGAGGCCGTCGCCGTCCGTGTCGGGATTGAGGGGGTTCGTGTGATACTTTTTCACTTCCTCGCCGTCGGTAAGGCCATCGCCGTCAGTGTCCGGGTTGTTCGGATCGGTGCCGTACCGGCGCTCTTCCGCGTTCGTCAGGCCGTCATGGTCATCGTCGTCATCGTCGCTGGAGTTCAGGTAGAACGTGATTCCGACTTTTGCCGTCAGGAACCCCTTGATCGGGCTCGTAGGACGCGCATCGACGTTCTTATTAAAAGCGCTGAATCCCGCACTTGCGGTGAACGACACCCTGCTCGAGGTGAACGCCTCGAGCCCGATGCCGAGGGGAACCAGCCCCGACGCACGCCAGACGCCGTCAACCGGATACACCGAAGGCGACCCTGCGAACCCTGTCCTGCGGTACATGAACATCCCGGCGCCGAAGTAGATGTACGGGTTGACAGATTTGCTCGGGAAAAAGTGGACGTAAAAAAGGAGTGATGCGGGAATGCCGTCGATCCTCATGTAATCGTGGAGGGATCCGGGTCCGAAATCCTTGCTGTTAAACGTCTTCAGTACCTCGTATCCTCCAGCCAGCCCAACGCCGACGTACTTGGAGAATCCAAACCGTACGACCGCTTCCCCTCCGACCCCGGCCTTCAGTTGGTCGTAGTCCGCAATCCAGTAGTTCGGCCCCCCCTCAAATCCCAGCGACCATCTCCCGAGAAGATGCTGAGCGCGCAGAGGTTGCGCCGCGAGCGCGGCAAACAACATTGATGCAACACAGAGTTTCAGAGTTCTGGCCATGGATGTATTTATCAGGTCGCAGAATGATAGGATTGCCCCGGGTCTCCGCCCATTGCACGGCAAATGCCGTCGAAATCGCTGAAAACTAAGGGAATCAGCCGGTAAAGTCAAGTCATTGTTGAACTGGGCGGACTCTATCCCTTACGTGGCAAAGCGCGCGCTGGCACAGAAAATGACGGGGAGATTGCCCCGCCTGCGGCGGGGCAATCCCCCCCCTTCCCACCGAACCCCAGCGACCTACTTCATCAACGTCAATTTCATAGTTTTCAACGAGTTACCAGCCGCCAGCCGGCAGAAGTAGACCCCGCTGGCAAGGCTGGACCCATCAAACCTGACCTCGTGTACACCTGCCCCCATCCGCCCGTTCACGAGCGTCGACACCTCCCGGCCGATAATGTCGTAGACTTTCAGGCGGACGTCCGAGGCCGCCGGCAGGTCAAATCTGATCGTCGTCGAGGGATTGAACGGATTCGGGTAGTTCTGGTAAAGCATGATCCCTTCGGGGAGCCGGTCTGCAACGGGATCCACGCTGAGAAGTGGATTCTTGTAATTGACGAAATACGCCCTGTATGGGGCCACCCACGCAACGTACACGATCCCCCAGTTGCCTCCCGCGAGCGCGGTGATAGCCGCCTGGACCGGAAATGGCTCATAGCCCGCGAAGACCGCAGGCGGCGTCCAGACTCCCGGCCCCTGATATTTCCTCGTGATGATTCGAGCCTGGCGCGTCGGCGTGTAGTATCTGTATACGATCGCCATTCCCTGCCCCTTCTCGAGACACACGGCGGGCATATCGTGCGTGACCGACTGCGTGTCGACCGATCCATTGTTCCACGTTTTCCCTCCGTTGTAAGAAATCTCATACACACAGTAGAGTGGCGAAGTGCTCACATCGTGCACGCAGACGAGCGTATCCTTGTAGTATCCCAGCGATGTTGCAGAATACCCCACGACTCTTCGTTTGTGCCCCCATGCACCGAGACCTGTCACGGAATCGATGCAGGCATATGAAGCGGTATCGACGTACGAGACGAAGTAGTCGCTGTTGTTATTCGAGTACGCAGTCCAGACTGCGGACAGTCCAAGCGCGGCGTGGCCGGCGAACCCGAGTGAACTGAACGACGAGGAATCAGGATACGCCCAGTAGAGGTGTACCGTGTGGTCCGAGAGTATCGTGGCGTAGTACATGCGATTGTTGTTGTACATGTTGTTTGTGAACGCTTTCACCTCGACAACGCTCGGGGATGCACCCGGGCCTGCGAGCGAGATGTAGTTGCCCGAGGGGAACGGAACCACCGCACCGCTGTTGTCGTACTGCCGCCACCGCAGCTCCCCGTTTCCGCTGATAAGGTACATCAGGCGCACTTTCCCCTTGACATACGCGATCGACACCGTCTTTCCGCTTCCCATCACGTAGCCAGTGATGTTCGTCGATACAACACTCCACGAGGCGCCCGCGTCCGTCGACCTGAGGAGATCATACCCAGCCGCCGATGAGGTGCCATAGGCGACGACAGCAAAGAGCTGCTGGTTCGACGAGTCACACACGACATCCACAGCCGTGACTGTGTCCGATGTGCCGAGCTGGACGTCGCCGGCCGTGGTTCGGTCCAACGATCGCGGCACGGGCGTGCGCCACGTGATTGTGGCCTCGAGCCGCCCTGCATCCTGCGACGCGCCCAGATCCGCATATGTCGAGAGCGCAGCGTCGTACTTGCCGCTATTCCACGCTTCTTCAACTGAGCGCGCCTGCGCGTCGATCGCTGCCGGCATTCCGGGAGGGACTGAAATGCTGAGCTGTGCGTTTCCCCGCTCTTCGATCGCCAGCGACTGAAGGCGTTGGAGACCCGGCTGCGAGGCAATGCCTGGGAACGATGCGGGAATCTGCCTGTCGATCACGACCGGGCTGACCTGCGGCGACCGGATCGACGTGAGCGGGTTGTCCTGCGAGCGTACACAGGGTGACAGGAGGAGTACGGCGAGAACCAGTATCGACAGGCGTGTCATGTGTGACTCCAAGGTGGATGTGTGAGTTTCCGACCCACTGACCCTTCCCGAGAAGGAGGAAGGAAGGACCAAGATCCCCCGCAGACATCGCACAAACGCAAAAGCCTCTTTCTCCAGGAGATAGAGGCTTGTCTGTGTCAATGACCAGAAAATCTGCGAAATTGCGCTAGAATGTACCCCAGGGCACAGAGAGAGTCAAGGATCACATACTGCCCTGTGATCCACAGCACACGCCAAATCACATGGCGGGAGGCAAACGCTTCTTGCCGTGGGCTTTGCTTCCGGTGTGTGCATTCCTCAGCCGAAGCCAGGCATGTCGTACTCACCAAGATCCAGCGGGTACTTCCCGTGCCGCCGGACGAGATTGACAACAAAATCGTAGTTCTGTCCGGAAACATTGCTTGGCACGGAGTGGTCCGATTGCACGATCCATCCGCCCCCCTTCGCGGCATTCATCTTTCTGAGCACCATCGCGCGGATCTCCTCCTGCGTGCCGTTGGCCCAGGTGACAACGTCCAGGTTTCCGCAGAAGCCGATCGCGTGACCGTACCGCCGCCGCAGGTCGACGACGTCAAGGCCGGCCTTGGCCTCGAGAGGATTGTATGCATCGATCCCGCACTCGATGAAATCCCCGAAAATTCGGTTGACGTTTCCGCAGCCATGGTAGATCACCGGGAGGCCGTGCGCATGACACTCATCGACAATCGCGCGGACGACGGGTTTGAAATACTTCCGCCAGTAGGCCGGCGAGAAGAATACGTCCCGGGTGTAGGCAACGTCCCCCCAGATCACCATCCCGTCCAGCATGCCGCCGGCGGCATCAATCTGCGCGCGCGTCAGACCCAGGGCAAATTCCCCAATGCGCGCAATGAATCTGCCGAGTTCTTCCGGGAACAGTCCGATCCAGAGCATGACGTTTTCAGATCCGACGATGCGCCAGAGCATCTCATGTGCCTCGCACACGCTCCCGTACACCGGAAACTCCCGGTGGAGCGATTCCACCGTCTCCACCCAGGGGGGTGAATTGCGGGCAAACCCGTCGCCTACCCCCGCGATCTGATTGTCGCCGGCCGCGCAGTACCGGCGGCGGTCGCCTGGATCATCGAACTGGAACGCTTCCGTTTTTTCGATCGTGTCCGTATCAAACCCGAGGAATGCCGGCATCGGATCGGCGTACTTCTTCCGGATCATCGCCTCAAATCCGGTGCGCACGACCACCTCTTCAGGGGTCTCCCGAAGGACCCGGAACTGCCTGATGTGCGGATCCATGTTGGGGGTCGTGACAATCCAGTCCAGGTCATAGTATCTGTAAATGTCGGTATCCGCAGGGAGGCGCAGTTCGCGGCGCCACCTGTCGATGAAGCTCCCCCAGAAGAAATCGGAGATCGGGACGCGGTCCGGCTCCTGGTGACGGAGCGTGCGGTTCATGCGGTCCAGCTTGTCCAGGCAATTCTGCGTACGATTCATGGGATTCTGGCTTTTATTCGGCGGAAATGTATCTTTACCTGTGCCCAAACGCAACCTCACAGGAGGAGACTCGACACATGGCGATGGATCCGGGGACTCGAAAGGCGGTTGTGGAGAAGCTCGCGGCAGCCCTTCGGGGGCATTGCCCGCCGCTGGTATGCGTCAAAGATACACGGGATGCCTGCGAAGTGATCGGAAACATCCCTCATCCCTACGGCAGTACGAAGAAGATCGTCCCCGGGATGCATTTTGCCAGCGTCGTGGCGCATAAAGACATGGTCAGCTTCCACTTCATGCCGATCTACTACCATCGGAAGGAATTTGAGAGCGTGGCCCCTGCTCTGCTGAAATGCCTGAAGGGAAAGGCCTGCTTCAATTTCAAAACGGCGAATCAAATCGACACGAGGGAACTCGATCAGTTGCTGAACAGGGGGGCGCGGGCCTGGAAGAAGCTCGGGTACATCCGCTAGCCCCATGAAGCCGCCTGCCCGCAGACTGCTGATCATCGCAGGGATCATCTTTCTCTGTTACGTCCTTGCGATTGCCTGGTTCAGGGATCCCGCGAGCACGCTCGTGTTCGACATGGCTTCTCTCCGGGCCGATTCGCTCCGATTCGGCGAGGATTTTCTCTGGGGAGCATCCACATCTTCGTACCAGGTGGAGGGCAATTGCCCGAACTGCAACTGGGCGCAGTTCGAAACGACGGTTGACGCACAGGGACGTTCCCGCATCGCACGCGGCCAGCGGTGCGGTCGCGCCGCCGATTTCTGGAACAGGTGCATGGAGGACATCCGGCTTCTGAAAGCACTCCATCTGAACGCATTCCGATTTTCTGTCGAATGGAGCAAGATCGAACCCGAGGAGGGAGTATTCGTCGACTCGGTCCTCGATCACTATGCACGCCTCGCGCACGAGCTCCGCACCAGCGGGATCGAGCCGCTCGTGACGCTGCACCATTTCACTGACCCCGTCTGGTTCGACAACACGGGCGGGTTTGAGCGTGACGATTCCCCGGAGATATTCGCGCGGTTTGCGGACACTGTTGCCAGGCGCCTCGGCCGCGATGTCCGCTTCTGGTCTACGATCAACGAGCCGAACGTCTATGCAGTGGAAGGATACTTCCGGGGAACATTTCCCCCCGGTGCGCACGACCCGGCGAGGGCGATTGTCGTCATTCGGAACCTCCTCCGGACACATACGGCGTGCTACCGCGTGATCAAGGCAGTATCGCCGGAGGCTCAGGTCGGTCTCCTTGTGAGCATTTTTGTGATGGACCCTCCCCAGAGCTGGAACCTCGCCGACGTCGTGCTCGCGCACTACCTCAACAGGGCTTTCTCGGTATCGATCATAGACTACCTTACCACGGGGACTATGGACTTTTCGCTCCCGGGGGTGGGGAGCGGACATTTCGAGAGCGGCATACCGGGAGCGTTCGATTTCGTCGGACTGAACTACTATTCCCGGTTGCGGTTTCACCTCGATCTTTCGAGGGAAGACAAACTGCTGCAGGTACTGGACGTGCCACGCGGGGAACTCACGGACAAGGGATGGGAGATCTGCCCTTCGGGACTCTACCGTGCGCTCGCCATGATATCTTCGCGGACGTCGAAGCCGATATACATCACGGAAAACGGCATCGCGGACGACAGCGACATGAAGCGGGCGGGTTTTATCGAGGATCACCTGCTCGTTGCGAACCGGGCGCTGCGCGACGGCATGAATGTGAAAGGCTACTTCTACTGGTCGCTGATGGACAATTTCGAATGGGGCGATGGCTTTGACGTCCGGTTCGGCCTGTATGCCGTCGATTTCGCGACCGAACAGCGGACGCTGCGGAAGGGAAGCCTCGCCTACCTGGATGTAATCAGGCGGTGGGAGAGCCTCCACAGGCAGAGAGGGACCGAGTAACAGTTTGCTTCGGGGCGCCTTCGGCGCTCCTCGCAATGACGGAACGGTGTCATTGCGAGCCGCTGCTCAGGCGAAGCAATCGACGTTGTCTGTCGTCGCGAGCGAAGCGTGGCGACCTATTTCAAGACAACCAGCTTTTTCACCTGCTCGAAGTTCCCCGCCTGCATGCGGTAGAAGTACACACCACTCGGCAGTCCTGTCGCGTCGAACATCACCGCGTACGATCCCGCATTCTTTCTCTCATTCACCAGCACCGACACCTCACGTCCCAGGACGTCAAACACAGTCAGCCTGACCATCGAGGGCTGGGACAATGCGTATCGGATGGTCGTGCCCGGGTTGAACGGATTGGGGTAGTTCTGTCCGAGGACGAACCGGTCGGGCTGTGCCGCGGGCAGCGGCGTGACGCCCGTCGTCATCTCGGACATCGCGCGGCGATAGACGCCGAGGGAGGTCCCCATGAAGATATTGTCGCCGATGGCAGCGAACGCGTAGATACCGATCGCCCCGATGGTCGATCCACTGACATTGTTCCACGTTTGGCCGCTGTTGGTGGAGAGAAAAACGCCGTTCCATGTCCCCGCAAACAGGTTTGTGCCGATCGGGCACAGGACAACCGCTGACAGGTCGGTCAATCCCGAATTGACTGCATGCCAGTTCGTGCCATTGTCTGTGGAGCAATAGACTCCCCCCCCGACTGAACCGGCGAATACCGAAGCTCCTATTGCGGCGAGCGCCTTGACATTTCCCGGTTGTCCCGCTGTGGTCGACTGAAACCAGCTGGTCCCATTGTCCGTTGACCGAAAGACACCGCCGTAGTAATTGCACGCGTACAGGTCCGACCCGTCAACGATAAGCGCCTCGATTGTGGTGGTGTTGGGCGGACCGGAATACGGGAGATTCCACGTGGCCCCGCCGTCTGTGGACCGTAGGACATTTGCGAGTGTCCCGGCAAAAAGCGTCGTCCCCTTGACGGCGAGGACGTTGACGTATGTGTAGGCCTGGTCGGAATCCGTGAGAGCCCAGGTTCCACCGTTGTTCGTCGAAAGAAAGACCCCTCCCCCCCATGTTCCCGCGTACAGGTTTGTGCCGCTGAGTACCATGCTGTACACAGCCGGATACGTGAGACCGGAAGCGGTCTCCTTCCAGGTTCCACCGCCGTCGGTAGAAACGGAGAGACCGTTCCCCCCCGCAAAGAGACTGGTCCCGCTGACAGCGAGAGACATCACCTGCGTGCCGACCAGCCAGCTTTTTTGCTGAGTCCAGCCGCCACCGCTGTTGGTTGACCTGAACACCCCGTCTCCATGTGTTCCCGCAAGAAGGTCGGACCCGTCAACAGCGAGCGCGTAGATGTCGCTGTTCGTGAACCACGGATGCGGTTTTATCCAGGAGTTGCCGCTGTTTGTGGACCGATAGACTGTGCCCGCCAGGTTTCCGGCGTACAGCGTCGTCCCCATAACTGCAAGGCTGAAGATTTGCGTGTTGGACATTCCCGAATTCATCTGTGTCCAGTTCGCGCCGTCGTCGGTGGAACGAAACACCCCTGCACTCATGGCGGAATTGCTCGACGACGACGCAAAGAGCGTTGTCCCGACAACGGCAATCGTATTGATGCTCGTTTTCGTGTATGGACTGTTCACGTCAGTCCAGTGTACCCCGCCATCCGTCGATCGAAAGATGCCGCCGTCAGTCCCGGTGTACATCCTTGACCCGCTGAATGCGAATGAGTGGACGGACGTGTTCGTCAATCCCGAATCGGATTTCACCCAGGTCGTGCCGTTGTCGGTCGAGCGGTACAGACCGGTGCTGGTGCCCGCAAAGAGGGTGGACCCGTTAATCCCGAAGCCATAGCCGTATGTTGGCGACGGCAGCCCGGCAGTCATCTGGACCCAGGTCGCCCCGTCGTTGGTCGAACGGAAAACTCCGGAATATGTCCCGACAAAGAGCGTCGTCCCGGCGGCGAATACGACGTTCAACTGGTCACTCGGCACAATCCCGGACTTCACCAGTGTCCAGTTCGCGCCGTGATCGGTGGATTTGAACACTCCCTGGTAGTCCGTTCCCGCATAGACGGTAGATCCGACGAGTGTGATCGAGCGCACCTGTGTCACCTGGGGGCCGTTCGCCAGCACCCACTGGGCGTGCAACGGACACGCGATCGCCGCCAGGCACACAATTCCGGCTAATAGTCCAAATCCAATTTTCATGAGGATTTCCCTTCCAGCGCTGTTGACATGCACCTCTCCGCCGACATGCAGCAGCGCCTCGGTGTTCGTGTCGAGTGTGAGTGTATTTGACCCGGGGTGGGGATTTGTGATGCGGAACGGCTTGCGCCAGCACGACAACGGGGCGGGGTCTAACGCGGGACAACCGGAACGGACTCCACTACGGCTCTTCTCCTACATCATCAAGCCATCAGCCGCTGACTTTTCCATGGTGCAAACGTAGCACATGGAATGTGCAAAATCAACAGCCAGCCGTTTCCATACTATCTTACAATCAACAGCCGTTTCGTCTGTGTGAAGCCGCCCGCCTGTAACGTGTAGAAGTACATGCCACTCGCGAGAGTCGACCCGTCGAATCTCACCTCGTGAACTCCCGCGTCCATTCTCTCGTTCACCAGCACAGCTATCTCGCGTCCAAGTATGTCATACACCCCCAGGATCACCTGTGACGTTCCCGGCAACTCAAATCTTATGGTAGTGACTGGGTTGAAAGGGTTAGGATAGTTCTGTTGAAGCAAGAACCGATGCGGCAATCCGCCTGCCGGCGGGCCGATCGCGGTGGTCATTTCTGACAATGGTCGCCGCCAGACACCACCGCCATATGTCCCGGCAAAGAGATTTGTCCCAAGCACTTCAAGCGACTTGACATTCGTGTTCGTCAAGCCGGAATTGGCTTCGGTCCAGCCGGGGACAACGCTGCTTGAGAAGAAGACTCCGTTGCCTGGACTTCCAGCATAGAGGAGAGTACCGTGTGGAAAGAGCATTGTGACAGGAACATACTTCGTGGTGCCTGATGGACTTTTTGGCAGACCTTCATTGACACTACTCCAGGTGGCACCGTTATCGGTCGTGCGGAATATTCCGGCACTATCTGTCCCGGCAAAAATGTTCTCACCGGAGATTGCGAGCGCATTGACCCCAGTATGCAAGCCGGTCTGAGTCCAGTTGGCGCCACTATTGGTCGAAAGAAAGACGCCGTCAGCCATGCCTGCTACGAGCATTGCTCCCCGGGAGGCAAGCGAGGTGATCGTTTGATAGCGGGAGGTATCTCCTTTGGTCTTTGGCAGGCCATCACTGACAGCTCCCCAGCTGGTCCCCTCATCTGTCGACAGATATACACCCACCCCTCCGGCGAACAGATTCGAGCCGGAAGCAACGAGACACAACTGAGGGGGAGCCCATTTTGAACCCCCTGCTGGCGGCGGATTGCCGCCTTCGGACCAGCTCATTCCATTATCGGTGGAACGATAGATCCCAAACGAACACCCATACATCTGAGCAGTGCAGCCCGCAGCAAAGAGATTCGGGCCTGAGACAGCCATCGTAATCACATCAGTAAAGTCAGCCCCGGAAGGAGTTGGCCCAATCGTTCGGACCCAACTTGTGCCGCTGGTTGTGGAAAGACAAACCCATCCTTCCGTCCCGGCGAACAGTATCGAGTCCGAACAGGCCAGTGCGTTAACAGTCGACGTAGGAAATCCGGTCCACGACCAACTGGCGCCCAGGTCCAAAGAGAGATGGACTCCGCTCCGCAAGGTTCCCGCAAGAAGACTTTGACCTGAGACGGCAAGCGCTCTGACGTCTTCATACTTCAAACCGGTTTCGGCCCAGGTAGTACCATTATCGGTCGAGGAATAGACTCCGGTATACGTACCGGCAAAAACTTCCTTCCCTGAAGCTATGACTGCATTCACAGTAGCAGCTTCCGGTATGCCGGCGGTGTCGTCAGTCCAACTCACACCGCCGTCAGTCGTGCGATATACCCCGGCATACCCCGCTGCAAACACAGTCGTGGCGGAAGCGGTCATCGCACTGACAATTCCATATGCCGTATTCACACACTTCGTCCAGCTTTCGCCGTTATCGGTAGAGCTGAATATGCCTTCGACATCTGTCCCCGCGAAAAGCGTCGTTCCACAAACGGCAAGGGCATTGACCCAGCTCCGGAAACTTGTTTGTGTCCACGTGTTGCCATTGTCGGTAGAGCGGAAGACGCCCCCGCCTGCTGTGCCTGCAAAGATTCTCGTTCCGCAGACGGCAAGTGCCCGTACGTCAGCTATCTCGAAGCGATTGTCCAGCAATGTCCATGTTTCACCGCTATTTGTAGACAGAAAGATGCCATTGCCATACGTGCCCGCAAAAAGACGGGTACCGGCGACGGCGAGACTCCATATTTCATAGTTCATCAGACCAGTCGGTCCCCAGCTGACACCGTTGTTCGTGGATCGAAAGACTCCATAAACTCCACCGAGATTTCGAGTTCCAGCGAAGATATTCGTATCTGCCGCCGCAAAGCACTGAACAAACCCGAGATGCGGTCCGTTTGTCTGAACCCATTGCGCTGAAGCACAGTGACAAAGCAGCACGAGGGCAAGTGCGAGAGAGATGGATTGAGTTTTCATTGAGTCTTCCTTTCAGCGCAAACGCGTCACGCCCCCCCTGTCTATGTGCCTCCTGGAACACCGCAACCTCAGAAAGTCAATTGTCCGCTTGAAGGAGTCCATTGCTGCCGCTTCTCTGTAGTTCGAGCTGACAGCTTGCTGCAATTGACAGGCGCGTGAGAGCCACCAGAGCCGTCTGGGCGAAATCCCGTCGCGGGCAGATCCCGTCGACAGATAGTGACGAAAAGCCGGGTCTTGACGGAAGCGACTCATCTCAGAAGCAAAAGACGTTTCGTCTGAACAACATCCCCCGCCTGGAGTCTGTAGAAGTAGACTCCACTCGCAAGATTCGAACCGTCGAACCTGACCTCGTGAACTCCCGCATCCTTCCTCTCATTGACAAGCACGGACACCTTGCGACCGAGGATATCGGACACGCTCAACCTCACCATCGAAGACATGGGCAATTCGTACCGAATGGTCGTGCTCGGGTTGAAGGGGTTCGGGTAGTTCTGTTCCAGGCGAAAGTCCAGGGCCACTCGTCCGCCCGATGGAATCGCTGAAACTGTGGAGGCAATCTCGTACACACTCACAAATCCCTCGATCTTGTCCAGATCTTCGGGCAATGGAACGACGTCGTAGGAGACGTAAAGACTGTTACCATGCTGCAGGAGCGAGGGCCTTCCGGTGAATAACGAGTCGGCCGGCGCGAAATTCGTGACCGCCACATCGGCCAGCAGAGTCCAATTGCGATCGAAAGCAGCCAGATGCACGTTCGGGTAGTACGGCCAGAACCCCGGCACGGTCCTCTGGCTGGTGCTCAGGTACGCGACATAGAATCTCTGGCCGTCATAGGTCAAGCCCTCGGACCAATGAGCTTCTTTCACCAGCGGAATCGTTCCAAGGTAGTGCCAGTTCCTGTCATACTCCATCACGATCAGGTTGCCGGTATACGCTGTCGCCGTGACAAAGTAGTAGATGCTGTCCACAAACATCAGTGAGGATCCCAGAATATGGGGCACGTCGGACAGGATCCTCTTTCCCCTGAACTGGAGATCGGG
>Ga0335069_10011125_pt1 | contig 12722 bp, 6 predicted proteins | sample Lox_Sample_11_FD_206714 | JGI IMG/M metagenome (GOLD analysis project Ga0335069, IMG submission 206714) | Soil microbial communities from Loxahatchee National Wildlife Refuge, Florida, United States - Lox_Sample_1.1 | ecosystem: Environmental > Terrestrial > Soil > Wetlands | place: USA: Florida... | reverse complement strand
ACGAATAGTCTGCCCGAGCGGGAAGACAGGGTCGCCAGTCATTCTTATAGGATTTTGAGGGATGCTGAGATCGCCGTCCAACCCGTTGCCGGAGCAGACCTTTTGGCTCTTTCCATCCAGAATGAACTTCTCGCAATTGCCCCTGGACCAACCTGAGTCAATACCTCAGACCGCCTCTGATGGCAACTGGAATGCTCGTATGATAAAGTCATCCCGGTTATGAGGACCGTCTAAGGATTGCGGTCCCGCCGCGGTGAGTAGACTGTTCCCGAGAGCAAGGGCGACACCGGGCGCCCCGCTGGCGGGTCGCCTCTCGGCCGGATTGAGCTGTGGCACCAAATCCTAATTCCACCTCCGTAAACGTCCAAGATAAGAACCAGCTTAAGGTTCAAGGCCTGGCATTTGGCCAAGCCTTCCAAACCGTCTTCAAAGTCAGCGCTATGTATTCTGTGGACCACCCCGCGGCGGCGCGGTCCGTGCAGCAAAGCTGGGATCTTCTGGCGCCCTTATTGAAGGGGGGGAAACAGTTTGCGTTTGGTTTCATGAACCAGCGTGTGCTGCTGAACAGCAGCCTTGTCACTTCGACAGCCCTGACCCATTTGGAAGTGGAATTCACAAAGCGGGAAATCGGCGTGGTCACTTTTCTGGCGGGAGTGGAGTTGAAAGACTTCAAGCGCGCCCTGGCTCTGCTTACCACCCGGCCTTCGGTCATTGTGGAGCGCGGAGGACTGAAGAGATTCCTGGGTGCGAATCCGCTGGAGGGGGTGCGGGTCACGCCCGCGGCCAAACCCAAGGAAGAAGGCGACATCGTCGATGTCGGGATGGACATGGAATCCTTCTTAACCGCACAGGCTATCCTGGGGCCGGACGCCACCTCGCCGCTCGAAGCCCTGTTGGAGACCGCGGGTGCCAAGCAGCTGGCGGGAACCAGTATGAGCCCGCGCGAAATGGTGGAAGTGGCCGAACAGGCCACGCGCAACACGGTGCCAGATCCGGACGGGGAAATCTCGGACTTGCTGATGGCCGTGACCCAAATGCTCTCGGGAATAAAAACCGATTCACTGCTTGCCTCTTTGCCCCCAGAGAAGCAGGCTGATCTTCGTGGCCACTCCCCCGGCGTGATGGCGGCGCACGTGATTGAAGATGCCATCGCCGGGTGGGCGGCAGAGCGCTTGAGCACGCCCACTGGCGCGGGAGGTGGCGGCGGGGACGGTGATGGGCCTGATCGGGGCGGTGGGGGAAACGGCAGAGGGGGCAGCGGGACCGGCACGGGTGGAAGCGCCGAAGAGGGGTCAGGAAGCCAGGCGGTCGTCGAGGCGGAGGTCATTCAGGCCTTGCTGCGCGGGCTGAGGGCGACGCGCGTCGCAGAGCGTTTGCTGGAGAAACTGGGGCAGTTCGTCGAGCAGGCGAACCTTCCAAAGGAAATCTATGAGCGCATCCGCCGGGAGGTCATGTGGTTCACCCTCCCGGCAGAAAAGAAGCTCGCCCAACTTCTCAACCAGGACCGGTACACGCCCCAGGAATTCTCCCGCTTCGTGCAATACGTTCAGGAGGCAATGACCGAGGGCAGGACCTCGGAGGCCTCCGAAGCCGCCGAGCATTATTTCTCTGTTCTGCAGAAGGCCTCTTCGGCCACTCGCGCCGAGGAACTGAAACGCGCGCCGGAACTGGTGCGGGTTCTGGCCAGCATGCAAACTCTGCCCTTGCTGCACACGGTGGCGGAATCGCTGATCTCGGAGATACTGGAGGAGACTCGCCTGCATTGGCCCTGTCACCTCGAGGCCACGCATTGCCTTTCGATCGTGGCACAGAATGCCGGACGCTTCGAAGATTTCGATTTTGTTTACAAGGTCGCCACGGATCTTAAGCGCTCACTGTCCCGCAACCCTCCCCAGCACGCTGACTGCTGCGGCAAGGCCCTGGCCGGCTTGCTCACTTCCGAGGCCTTGGAACGCCTTATCGAATCGTTCCTGCAAAGGCGCAGCGACACGGTTTGGGTGCGCACCGCTACCTCTCTGCTGACCATGATGGGGTCCCTTGGCGCCGAAGTTGCCTTTCGGCGCCTGGAGGAAGAACCCGCGGCCTCCAACCGCCTCCCTTTGATCCGTCTGATTCGAGGCTTGGGGCCTGCCGCCATTGAGGCCGCGCGCAAGCGCCTCTCCGACGAGCGCTGGTATGTGGTCCGCAATGCCGCCTATATTCTGGGAGACTTGGGCGACCCGGAACTACCCTCACAATTGCGTGGTGCCGTTCGCCATCCTGAAATCCGGGTGCAACAGGCTGCCGTCACGGCTCTCCTGAAGAGTAATGCCGCTGGCCGTGGAGAGATCCTGGCCGAAGCCCTTCCGCATCTGCAGGCGGGAGTGCTGGAGTTGGCGCTCGAGGAGTTAACGGTGTTGAAAGACCCGGCCAGCGTGCAGTACTTGGAAGCTTTGTTCGGGGGCCAGGGGGAATATAAAACCGGCGTACTGGAAAAGGCCGTTATCGCTTTGGGGGCTGTGCCTACCGACCGCGCCGCCGAAACACTCTATAAGATTGTCGCTGATGCGACCAAGCCCCTGCTGGTGCGCCGAACGGCGCTGGGTGGGCTGTACAACCACGGATCCGCCATGGCCACGGGGTTGGTGATGAGACTCGACAAGCTTCCGGCCCAAGATCCCCTGGCGGTCGAAATGAGAAAGGCCCCATAAGAAATGTCGGGATGAACTGATTAAGCAGCCGGCAACGCACTTTGCTGCATCGAGTTGCCATTGGGGAATGGCCGCGCGGAAAGGCCGACCTTCAGGGTCTGCCAAACGCGGGCAGCCCTTGACACGGTAAGACTCCCTCCTTGCAAATCAATCTAGTTTGTGGCAGCCTCTCGGACGCGGGAAGTGTATGCGAATGCTGATTTTCGATCGGGTACGTCTCCAAGATATCGACCGCCGCAACATGCAGTTGTGGGTCCTGGCGATCGCCATGATTCTCATACTCGCCGGGGGGCTGGCGTTGCACATGTATACCCTGGCCTCCCTGCCGGGTAGCTCGTTGAGCCAACGGGGCATCTTGCAAGGAATTATCGGATTCTGCCTCCTGGCGCTGCTATTTGTCGGTTACTTGATCGACCGCCAAGTGGTAATTGCGCACTTGCGCAGGGAATTGGAAGACGAGAAGAAGCACAACTTGGAACTGCGCAGCCAGGGAAACCGGGAGCTGTTGCGGACGCTGTTCGGCCCCGGCCAATTTTGCGACCGGCTCGCCCTGGATCTGGAACGCGCCACCAAGAAGAACCTGCCGCTCTCCGGGCTCACCATTTCACTGGAGGTTTCACCGGATTTGACTGACAGCGAGGACATCTATGCGGCCTTTGGCGAGGCCGTGAAGGCCATGATGCACCGGTTGCGCGGGGAAGATTCGATCTACCAGTTCACTTCGGGAGTATTCGGCATCCTGCTGCCCGATACCGCGGCAAACCTGGCGCGCCGCGTCGCCGTCCGCGTGGCCGACGGGCTGAACGAAGCCATGGGTGTCAGCCATCGCTATTCCTTCGACATCCGCATCACCAATTTTCCGGAACACGTCAAGACAGCACAGGAAATGGAGAAGCTCATGCGCGAACCCTGTGCGCGATGAGGCGATCATTTCCCTGCCACGGCGCGGCCGACGCGCGCCATCCATGCCAGTTCGCTTTCCGTCATGGGACCCCGTCCCAGAGCCTCGAGTGCCTGATCCATTTCTGCCGCGTTGGCCGGGCCGGTCATGCAGACATCCACCTCCGGCCGCGTGAGGACATAGCGATAGCAATCTGCGGCGGTAGGGGCGCGCTCGCCTGGGGGAAGCGGGCGCGTGCGCATGAAGAAGCTTTGCAGCCCTGCCTTGCCGAGTAGCTGTCCCCAACTCGTGGCAGTGAAAGCAACCAGGTCGGGGCGGCTTTCGGGGGGGAGGTGGGGGAAGATCTCCTTTTCGGCTCCGGGATGTGCGGCGTTATAGCGGAAGTGCACGACGTCAAAGTCTTTCGCGGCGGCAATCTGGGGGACCAGTTTGCGTTGATGGGTGGAAACCGCCAGGAATCGCACCAGGCCGCGTTGCTTTAGTTGTTTCGCGGCGTCCAGAATTCGCGGGGGCACGGGCTTGTTCCACATGCCCAGCAGCAGGATGTCCGCATGGTCATAGCTCAGAGCCCGCAGGGCGCGCTCCAGGCTTCCGGCCATCATTCCCGCAACCCGTGTGTAGGATTGAATGACCAGCACGATGCGGTCGCGGTGCGAGTGCAGGCGTTTTAGCCCCTCGCCGAAGGAGGCGAGCCGACGGCTGCCCCAGTAGATGTAATTCACGCCGTTCTCGAACGCTCGCTCCAAGGCCTCACCCGGAACGCCGTAGCTCGCGCTGATTCCCAGCCGCCCGACGCGCAGACCCGTGCGGCCCAAAACTCCACGGCTAAAATCGCCGGATGTCATTTCCATATTGGTCCCTCATTCGCGGAGCAATTTAGCACGGCGCGGGTACCCATCCACAGATTACACAGATTCCGCAGATTGCCCGCATTGCGCAAAGTCTTTATCTGCGAAATCAGCGTAATCTGTGGACTGATTTGGGGAAACTGTAGGTTCAACTCTCAACACATCATCCTACCGGCTGCGCGAAATAGGCCGGGAAGCGCCTCTTGTAAGGTTTCTTCTCGCGGTACGACCGGGCGAGTTCCATGTAGATTCCCAGGTCGCGATCGAGGTCGGCCTGGGTGCCGTCGAAATAGAAGTTGCGAATGGGGATGGTTCCGCAGGCCTTGGACAATTTGGGGTAGATGGCCTCGCTCACGATGCCATTCATGCAGGTGAAGGGGCTGATGTCGATAATGCCGTCGGCGCCGTGCTTCGCAAGGTATGCGGCCTTCCCCACGCTCAACACCATTTCACCCAGAGCTCCGCCGGTAGGGAGGTAGGGCCAGGCCAAGTCCAGGATTTCCTCGATAGGAGGCTCTTCGTAGCCCGCGAAATCGTGTTCGAATGGCTCAATCAGGGCCTCTTCATCGGCGTGCTGGATGTGGGAGCGGATATAGGTCTTGGCCATTTCCCAGGAGATGTTGCGACCCGTCAGGCGCAACTTGCGTTTGGCCTCCGCGTTGGTGTAAGACACCCACTCGCCGATGTGGCTCAGGCAGCACTCCGCGCCGTACCCCTCCAGCTTGCGGATCAGATCTTCGTTTGAAAACGTATTCAAGCGGCAGAAGATCTCTCCTACGACGCCGATCAGGGGAATATCCGGGTCATAGAGAGCTGGCACATGCCGGAAGCGGTCGCGCGAACGGGTCATCGCCTCCACCAATGACTCGAGTTGGCAGGTGGCATCGGCGCAGCTGTTTTCCACCGTTGCGCACACATCCTGGAGCGACTCCTGAAAGGCCCGGTCGGCCGAGCCCGGTGAAGTCTCGTAGGGGCGCGTCTTCAGCAGGGCGCGGTGCAGGGTATCCGCGCACACCAGCGCCCTCCACGCCGCGCGCAGGAAAGGCGTGGCGATTTCGGCCCCCAGGTCGGCATAGCCGTTCTGGCTGGTGGGGGAAAGCACCTGCACGCGCTCGTAGCCTGCCTCATTGAGGACCTTGCGCAGGAAGGGCGCGTACTGGCCGAAACGGCAGGGCCCGTCCGCGGTCGGCATAAAAAAGGAGGTTCTTTCCGGGTCGAAGTCAGGCTGCTCGGTAACGCGCAGAAAGTCGCCTACCGTGACTTTGGCAGGGTAGCATTCGTCGCCACTGGTGTACTTAGCGCCCAATTCTCGGGTGCGCTCGTCGGAAAGGGGCGTGGGCCGGGCGTTCACCCCCAGCCAGCGAAAGGCCGCGGCAAAGGCTTCCGGGCTGCCCTCCCCCATGGTGGGGATGTAGACCGTACGCCCGCTCAGGGGATTGCCGGGACTTATTTGGCGGCGGGAGTGGCGGTGGCCGAAGAGGGGCATCGCAAAAATCCTTTGCTGTCGAGATACGCTTCGCATCGCGTGATGAAGCCAGCGTCATTGCCGTGGCCGTCGAATTGGAGCACCAGTGAGGGCTTGCCCGCGGCTTCATCGATGAATGACTTGATGTAGGAATCCGGCCCGCACTTGAAGTTGGAAACATAGACTAAGTGCAGGTTGGGATAGCGCCGGGTCAGGCGCGCCGCGGCCAGAATGCGGCGGCCCGAGTTCCAGTACATGTTGGGATTAACGTCCGCGATGTCCTCCTCATCCAGGGGCAGGACCTCCATGGGCAGGACGTTAACTCCGTAAAGGGCCCGCAACTTGCGGGGAATATCACAATTCACGCTGCGGTCGAAGAGGTTGTAGGGCCGCCCGACCAGCACCAGGGCGGGCTCGCCTGTCTCCTCCAGCTTGGCCAGGGCCTCCGCTCCGGCCGCCAGAAGAGCATCGTTGAAGGCTTCCTGCGCGGCGTAGGCGGCCCGCACCGCATCCGCATTGACGCGCGATTTCACTTCGAGTGTGTGGGCGAACTCCGCCAGTTGCTTCTCCACGTGGTGGCGACCGTACCGGAAGTGCACGGTGGGAGCAAGATACTTGGACGCGGCGGTGTCCAGTTGGGGTGCGGCGCGAATCACGAAGGGCAACGTCTGGTTCCAGGGGCAGAGGTGCGAATCCACCTCGCCATCCGGCGCCTCCGCATTGACCGCATTGGGGAGCAGAACGTAATCCACGCCCTTTTCGAGCAGATCGTTGACGTGTCCATGCGCCACCTTCACGGGGAAGCAGGGCTGCGCGATAGTCAACTCTTCGCCCGCCATGGAAATCTTGCGGTCGGTGGGAGGAGAGACCACCACGTCGAATCCCAGTTCCTGGAAGTAAGCGCACCAGAAGGGGAAGCGGTCGTAGTAATACATGGTGCGCGGGATTCCCACCGTGCGGCTGCCGCCTCGCGTGGGGAGCTGGACTTCTTCCAGCAGCTTTTCCCGCCACTCGATCAAGTCCTCGATCACCGGCTGCCGGTCGGTGCGCGCGCGCTTGCGGAACTTGTCAGAGCACTTGTCGCCCCAATAGGTGCGCTGTCCCTCGATGGTGAATTCCTTCATGTCGCAGAAGTTGGAGCAGGCCTGGCAAACGAACTCGCGCGTGGTGAAGTCCACGCGGCTCAAATCGTAACCGCGGAAACGGCTAGGCTGCCCGGCGTCCTTCTTCCGGTCGCGGGCGATCAGCGCCATGCCGATGGCTCCGATTACGCCATTGTGCGGAGGGACAATGATCTGCTTGCCCAGGATCTGCGAAAAGGCCGCCGCCACGGCATCATTGTAAGCCGTGCCGCCCTGGAAGAAGATCACCTTGCCAATCTTGCGCCCGCGCACCACCCGGTTCAGATAATTGAGCGCCACCGAATACGCCAGGCCCGCCGCCAGGTCGCCCACTTCCGCGCCCTTGTGCATCAGGCCGGTCACATCGCGCTCCATGAACACCGTGCAGCGCTCGCCCAGGCGTGCCGGGCTGGAGGACTCCAAAGCCAGCCGGGCGAATTCCTCCTTGATGGAGATTCCCAGCTTCTCCGCCTGTTCTTCCAGGAAGGAACCCGTGCCCGCGGCGCACGCCTCGTTCATGGTGAAGTCCACCACCACGCCTTTGTCAATGCGGATGAACTTGGAGTCCTGTCCGCCAATCTCGAAGATCGTGTCCACGGGGTCCATACCCATCTGCTGGCACACATGCATGGAACCGGTCTTGTGCGCGGTAATTTCATCGTTTACCGTGTCCGCACCAACCAATTCGCCGATCAGTTCGCGCCCGGAGCCGGTGGTGCCCACGCCGCGGATGTCAAGAACCGCGCCCAGCTCCGCTTCGATTTCCTTCAGCCCGCGGTCCACCACCTCGATGGGCCGCCCCTGAGTGCGCAGGTAGATTTCCTTCAGCAGGTTCCCGTCTGCATCGATCACCACCAGGTTGGTGGAGACTGAGCCGATGTCGATGCCGAGGTAGGATTCGACTGGGGGCTGGGGGCTGGGGGCTGGGGGCTGGGAACTGTGAACGACGGATTCATCCCGAGTTGCGTTCGCCCCTGATACCTCAAACCTGGCACCTGGCACCTGTTCGTCTACTGTAATCTGTCTCCTGTACCCTGTTCTCTTTTTACGGTCCCGCAGCAGCAGCACATTCGCCATGGACAGGGGATCGGTGCAGGCGAAATTCTTGCGCGTGGCCTCGTGTTGGCGCAACTGGTGGATGCGCTTGAACGACCGCTTGCGGAATTCTTCCGATTCGAGCATCGCCGCGCCCACCGCACCCAACCACGCGTAATGTTCGGGGATGATGAGGTCGTCTTCCTTCAGCTTGAAAGCCCCGCGCAGGGCGTTGCGCACTCCCTCGTTCATCGCCACTCCCCCGATGAACGCCACCGGTGGCACCACCGCCCTCCCCTTCACCAGGCTCGATTTGTAGTTGCGCGCCACGGCGTCGCACAGTCCGCGCAGAATCTGGTCCGTGGAGTAGCCCTTCTGCTGGGCGTGGATCATGTCCGTCTTGGCGAACACGGAGCAGCGGCCGGCAATTCGTGCTGCGCAACTGGCGGCGCAGGCCGCGGGTCCCACCTGCTCAATCGAGTAGAGGAGCCGCGTGGCCTGCTGGTCGATGAACGATCCGGTGCCCGCCGCGCACTCGCCGCTGGTCTGGTAATCCACAATGCCCAGGTGCTTGCCCGTGACGTTGGGGTCAAGACGCAGGTACTTGGACGCCTCGCCTCCCATCTCAAAAACCGTGCGCACCTGCGGATAGAACATCCGCAAGCCCTTGGCAATGGCGCGAAACTCGTTTTCAAAGTAGATGCCCAGGACTTTGGCGATCAACTGGCTGCCCGACCCCGTCACGCGGACGCCTTCCACGTCCTCTTCCGGAAGGAAGTCGTAAAGCTCCTTCAGCAGGTCAAAGGTGGATTGGATGGGGCTTCCTTGGAGGCGCCGGTAGCGCGAGAGCACCAGTGAACGTCCGGCAAACGGGCTGGAATCCGGGAAAGAAGACGCATAAAAGGTCTCGGATTTGTCCGCGAGGGTGCGAAAACGCGGTCCGTCGTCCGGCCCACCAATGGCCGCGAGTTTCAAGCTTACTGCGCCGATGTCTAAACCGATGTTGATGCTCATAAGGGCAGGTGCCAGGTATCAGGTGTCAGGACTATCCGAACACGTATATTTTAGCTTGAATCCGCCACGAGAGGTTCTTGGCGTGCTCCCGGGCGCCTCTCGTTTCGTTCGGGTTAAAACGCGCTAAGGCCGAGTGCAACAGGAAAGTCCGGCAATTCAAATTCCGAGGGGCGGCCGGAGGCGCAGAATCAGGCAAATTGGCAGAAAAAAACGGAATCATAGTCCGAATTACTGCGACAAATTGTCTCAAATCTTCTGACGGGACTGTTGGGGATCGCGGTATCGGCCCATCGGCTCGCCGATCCATCTGTCAAGCATGGAATTGGTTGTCGATGGCCCGATGAGTCGATGAACGGTGTGCCGATTTCTTATCCATCTTCTTTCCTTTCAATTACTCATCGTTAAATCTAGCTAACTTGCTTGTTTTCATCAACTCATCCAGAGCACTTTTTTTTGCCCCTTTCTTTTCAATAACTCATCCAGAGCAACCTTCATTTTTAACATCTTTTGCGCAGTGCCGGGATTCTGGGATTCGACGGTCGAAACCTTTCAGGCGTAATGAGCCGTGGATCGTGCGGATTGGCTCATCGGTGCCCAGCGGTAAGCAATCACAAATCGTCCATCGTCCATCGACAATTTTGGCCCCCCAGCCCCGCCCCCACACACCTGTCATCTGACACCCGGCCTTGCTGCGCGAATCCACCCCAATTTAGAATTTCATATAACAACCGAGCAATAAACCATCCGGGATGAGCGCGAGCATGGACGAAATGTCCATCGGAGGGTCGAATATTCGAGGTTTGGCACCTGAAATTCCTACCGGTAGGAAAGCCCTTTCCGGAAATGTCCACTGCGCCGATCTACAGAGGCAAACCACAGGCGGCGTAACTAAGGCCCAAGTCACACTCAACCCGCCCATGGGTTAAGAAGCAAAACTCCGGTGGGCTCGAAATCGGTGGTGTTCCTGGTCATGACGTGAAGGCCGTGGCGTATCGGTACGACGCAGTTCTGAAAGCACGCAGGTGTCGAGGAGAACTCTCACAGGCTCACCATGAACCGATGATGAAATGATTCAATGACTCATTTCCTACTCATTCCATCCCTCGTGTTCCTGCCAATCCATGATGCGAAGATGCTTTTCTTCGCGGGGAAGCTCGGCAAGGGTCTTCTTTGCCCCCTCGGCCAAATTGCCATCCTGGGACTGATAAATCCAACTCGCCTCCTGTTTGAGCGCGGCAGCTTCTCCGCTCAGGTGGATCACGAAGTCTTCATACTTGTAGGGTGCGGGTTTGTAGCCTCCTGAACCGTAGGCCTGGTCAGCCAGCACAATGGTTTGGGGATCGATTGCCTTTTGTTTGAGGAGCGCCTGGCAGGCTTTGATCGCGAACCAGTTTGCGGTGCGATGGTCCACATGCCGCTCGTCAGGGCCGGTCAGTGCGATCATGGCCGGTCGCAAGTTGGTGATAACCTGCCGGACCGCTTCCAGGACAGCGTCCCGCGCAAAGGGCAGATTGGGCTTGTACACGTTCTCATAAGGGGCGTGGTCGCAGGCGAGATAAATGGAGAGGAAGGGATCGGAGGGATCCTTGTGATGAAACCATATCTCTCCCGAGCCTCCATCGGGCAGGCCGAGATCGATAAAGTTATCGCGGGATATACCCAGGTGCTCGATCACCTCGGCGGTTTCCTCCAAGCGGACCGTGCCAAACTCGCGCGCCTCGTTGGGGCCGCAGGGTTTGTCGAAGTAGCGCTCGCACTCTCCCACGTCGCCGGCTGTGAGGGTCAGGAGGTGAACGGGGATCTTGGCCTCCACCGCGGCGCGCATCAGCCCGGCGTAAGCCTGATCATCATCCTCGTGCGCGCAAACCACCAGGAGTGACGCAGGGAGATTGTTGACAGCAATTTCCGTGGAGGTGCGCGCCAAAATCTGGCCCCCACCGCCGGTCAGTGTAAGCTCCAACGGGTAGGTTCCGGGGGGCTGCGTTGAAGGAATGGACCAAGCGTTGGCAGACAGCAACCGCGTGGCGTTGGGTGCGAGGTTAATCCCGGATACGAGAGTGCCAGAGTAAACCTCTCCCGCCTTCGAGTCGGAAATGCGTGCTTGCAGCGAGGCTCCTGCCAATGACTCATTCCAGGTATTCTTCACGGTGGCCGAGATATTCACTGCCTCCCCGGGGCGATAGAGCGTGTGCGAAGGGTCCACTCGTATAGCGGCCGAGATTTGTCCCGGCGGATAGAATTCCCGGTACTTCGTATAATCGATGAAGGAGTTGTATGGGTGCGTAAAGTTGCGGCTGTAAGGTTTGGGCAGGGCGCGATCCCATGTGCGCACGATGGCCTGCGGACTAAACTGCATGTCGTACAGCCGGGTGCGCTCGGCATTCCACAACGCCACAGTGTAAGTATCGACTTCCGGGGAAGGGTTCTTCTGATTGCCCAAGTCCATGCCGGATCCCATCACTTCCCTCTGTGTGCCTTGCAGGAAGGCAGCCGTGCCGGCATCCATCATGGGAATCGTGACCGCGGCCCCCGCCGGAATATCGAAATGGTCGCGCAGGGTTCTGATCGCGAGTTCGGGATTCTCGTGCCCCTGTTGGGAGTAAAGCGCGATCCAGGGGTAATTGGCATTGGAGAACTCGACGCGCAACCCCTTCAGATCGGCATCGGATAGATTTTCCAGGGACACTTCACATTTGATCGGGTCGCCCACGTTGTAGAGGGTCTTGTCGAGAGTTACCCGGGAAATTCTCACCAGCTTTTTGTAAACAACGAAGCCGCGCACTTTCTGCCGGACCTCCGGGGAGTGCTGGATGCGGTCTTCGACGTGCAGCGTAAGCGTGTATAGGCCGGTGGGAGCCTGGGGGGGAATCGGCCATCCCACCTGGAACTCTTCCACCCCGGATTTCACTTGCGGGAGGCGGTCCATTTCCACACTCGTGCTCGCCGTCGTTCCGTAGTACTGGATTTCCGCAAAGACCACGTAGCGCTTGGGCTGGCCAGAGAGCCCGTGCACAATGGCGTGAATGTATGCGAACGTGCCACTGTTGAACCCCGAGTCCATGGGCCAGCCCTCGACGGTGATTTCAGCGCCGAGGACCGGCCCGCTGAAGAGGATGAGCGCTCCAGCCAGCATCATCCACCACCCATTTCTTCTGTGCATTTGTTCTCCTTGTCCCCGTGTGGGGTTCCCGTATTATTGCTTTTACTCAAAGCCAGTTCAAATTAAATCGAAATGTTGCCCTTGTACTCTGTGGCCACAGAAATTAAAATACGCCCAAAAGATAAGCCCTTGAGCAAACCAGGCCATCGCGACCGCTGCAAGGAAACCGTGAGGTTCCCATGCCTATCCGCAATGGCTGCAGGCGTGGCATTGCTCGCTGTCTCAATCGGGATGTTCCCCCGACAAGGACGTGTGCTTGCGCAGAGTGCGCCCGCCCCCCCCGCCAGCGGGGGTGGACTCGCTCATACAACCCGAGACACTCGAGACAGCTTCCCCGAAAGCGCCCGCCTGGATACTTCCGAGGATCGAGAGAACTTTGTCCGCTGGGTCACCTTTCTAGCGGAAACGCAGTTCTACGCACCTTCGTTTCGGACTCGAGCAGAGGTAAACGACTGCGCGGCGCTGGTCCGCTTCGCCTATCGGAACGC
>Ga0335069_10011124_pt1 | contig 12722 bp, 11 predicted proteins | sample Lox_Sample_11_FD_206714 | JGI IMG/M metagenome (GOLD analysis project Ga0335069, IMG submission 206714) | Soil microbial communities from Loxahatchee National Wildlife Refuge, Florida, United States - Lox_Sample_1.1 | ecosystem: Environmental > Terrestrial > Soil > Wetlands | place: USA... | reverse complement strand
GAGCCGGAGTTCGACTGCGCGAACCCCGTCGCAACGCGCAACGCGCTCGAGAAGGCGGAGTTCGTCGTCGTGATGTCGCCATTCCACTACGGCGCGCAGTACGCCGATGCGCTGCTTCCCGTGAGTCCGTTCAGCGAGACCGCGGGCACGTTCGTCAACTGCGAAGGCCGTGTACAGTGCTTCGCCGGCACCGTGGCGCCACTCGGCGAAACGCGTCCGGCGTGGAAAGTGCTCCGCGTGCTCGGATCGATGCTCGGCCTGCCCGGATTCGATTTCGAGACGATCGACGACGTACGCGCGTGGCTTCCGTCGGCGTCTGACATCGCGGCCCGTCTTTCCAACGCGACCGAAGTCGCGATCGCGAGGCCCTCTGTCGTCGCGAACGGTCTCGAGCGCGTCGCCGACGTGCCGATCCATTTCGCCGACCCGCTGGTGCGCCGCTCGCCTGCGCTGCAGCAGACGATCGACGCGAAGCCGCCGAAGGCGCGGATGAACGCGCTGACGCTCGCGCAGATCGGCGTCGCCGAAGGCGCCCTCGTCAAGGTGACGCAGGGACGCGGCGAGGCGGTGCTCGCAACGCTCGCTGACGCAACGGTGCCGCCAGGCGTCGTCCGGATCGCCGCCGCGCATCCGTCGACCTGCGGTCTCGACGGGCTGACCGGTCCCATCACCGTGGAGCGCGCGTAAGCCGTGGACACGCTCGACATCGTCCTCGCGCCCGCGCAGGCTCTGCTGGGCCCCGCGTGGCCTGTGGTCTGGACGCTCGTCAAGATCGTCTTGATCGCCGTGCCGCTGATCATCGGCGTCGCGTACCTGACGCTCGCCGAGCGCAAGGTCATCGGCTGGATGCAGGTGCGGATCGGACCGAACCGCGTCGGTCCGCTGGGCCTGCTCCAGCCGTTCGCCGACGTCTTCAAGCTGCTGTTCAAGGAAATCGTCGTGCCGACCGGCGCAAGCAAGGCGCTGTTCTTCATCGCGCCGCTGCTCGCCCTCGCGCCGGCCCTCGCTGCGTGGGCGGTGATTCCGTTCGCCGACGGCGTCGTGCTCTCCAACATCGACGCGGGCCTGCTGTACCTGATCGCGATGACCTCGACCGGCGTCTACGGGATCATCCTGGCCGGCTGGTCGTCGAACTCGAAGTATGCGTTCCTCGGCTGCCTGCGCTCGGCGGCGCAGATCGTCAGCTACGAGATCGCGATGGGCTTCGCGCTCGTCGGGGTGCTGATGGCGGCGTCCTCGCTCAATCTGAGCGACATCGTCCGCGGCCAGGAAGGCGGCATGTCGCATTGGTACCTCTGGCCGCTCTTCCCGCTGTTCGTCGTCTACCTCGTCTCCGGCATCGCCGAGACCAATCGCCATCCGTTCGACGTCGCCGAAGGCGAGTCCGAAATCGTCGCCGGCTTTCACGTCGAGTACTCGGGCGTCACCTTCGCCCTGTTCTTCCTCGCCGAATACATGAACATGATCATGATCGCTGCGCTCTGCTCGATCATGTTCCTCGGCGGCTGGCTCTCGCCGTGGCCGGGGCTCAACAACCTCGCGGTGGCGGGCTTCCACCCGTTCGGCGACGGCCTCCCGTGGCTGCTAGCCAAGATGTGCGCGGTGCTGTTCGTCTTCCTCTGGATACGCGCGACCTGGCCGCGCTACCGCTACGATCAGATCATGCGCCTCGGCTGGAAGGTGTTCATCCCGGTGACGCTCGTCTGGATCGTGTTCGTCGGCGCGATGATGCAGACGCGCTGGGCGGATCTTTTTCATTGACGGGGGGCCGATGCTCGCGCGCATCAAGACCTTCTTCAACACCTGGCTGCTGCTCGAGCTCGTCCGCGGGCTGATGCTGACCGGCCGCCACATGTTCGCGCGCAAGATCACCGTCCAGTTTCCCGAGGAGAAAACGCCACTCTCGCCGCGCTTCCGCGGCCTCCACGCGCTGCGCCGCTATCCGAACGGCGAGGAGCGCTGCATCGCATGCAAGCTTTGCGAGGCGGTTTGCCCGGCGCTCGCGATCACGATCGAGTCCGACCAGCGGGCCGACGGCACGCGCCGCACCACGCGCTACGACATCGACCTCGCCAAATGCATCTTCTGCGGATTCTGCGAGGAAAGCTGCCCGGTGGACTCGATCGTGGAGACGCGCGTGCTCGAGTACCACGGCGAGAAGCGCGGCGACCTGATCTACACGAAGGAGATGCTGCTCGCGGTCGGCGACCGCTACGAGGCGCAGATCGCGAAGGACCGGGCCGAGGACGCGAGGTACCGCTAAGGCACCCAAGCACGCACGATGACGTTCCAGACCGCACTGTTCTACGTCTTCTCCGCGATCCTCGTGTTCGCGGCACTGCGCGTGGTCACCTCGCGGAACCCCGTGCACGCCGTGCTCTGGCTCGTGCTCGCGTTCTTCACCGCGGCCGACCACTGGCTGATGCTGCAGGCGGAGTTCCTGGCGATCGTGCTGGTGCTGGTTTACGTCGGTGCCGTAATGGTGCTGTTCCTGTTCGTCGTGATGATGCTGGACATCAACTTCGACAACCTGCGCAAGGAATTCCGCAGCTACATACCGGTAGGCGCAACGGTCGGCATTCTGGTGCTCGTCGAGATGGCGCTGGCGCTCCTCGGCGGGCGCCTCGGCGTTGCGGGCCCGGGCGCGGCAAGTCCCACGGTCGCGGGCAGCAACACGAAGGCGCTGGGGTCGCTCGTCTACACGGAGTACGTCTACCCGTTCGAGCTCGCCGCGGTGATCCTTCTGGTCGCGATCATCGCGGCGATCGCGCTCACGCACAGAAAGCGCAAGGAAACCAAGTATCAGAATCCCGCGGAGCAGATCAAGGTCCGCGCGCGCGACCGCTTGCGGGTGCTGAACATTCCATCCGAGAAGAAAGAACCATAAAGCCATATTCGGGAGCGCGGTGAGCGGCGCGCGCGAACGCGCGCACCGGCGCCGACGATCCCGCGTCGATAAAAGAGGTTGTTCCCGTGCCTTTCGCAACGCTGCCGACGCTGTCGCACTACCTCATGCTGGGGGCGATTCTGTTCGCCATCAGCATCGTCGGCATCTTCCTCAACCGCAAGAACGTCATCATCCTGCTGATGGCGATCGAGCTGATGCTGCTCGCAGTCAACATGAATTTCATCGCGTTCTCGAGCTTCCTCGGCGACATGGCCGGCCAGGTCTTCGTGTTCTTCATCCTGACGGTCGCGGCCGCGGAGTCCGCGATCGGCCTCGCGATACTCGTCCTGCTGTTCCGCAACATCGGATCGATCGACGTCGAAGACATGGATCACCTCAAGGGCTAAGGGCCTCGACGATGGACGTGAAGACCCTCTACCTGATCGTGCCGCTGGCCCCGCTCGTCGGCGCCATTGTTGTCGGCCTGTTCGGCCCCAAGCTCGGCCGCGCGCTTTCGCACTGGCTGTGCATCGTCGGCATCGCCATCGCGTTCGTCGGGTCGGTCGCGATCTGGCGCGACGTCAACGCCGGGCATGTTTTCAACGCCGACGTCTACACATGGGCGCAGTCGGGGGACTTCAAGCTCGCCGTTGGCTTCCTGATCGACCCGCTCACCGCGCTGATGCTGCTCGTCGTCACGTTCGTGTCGCTGATGGTGCACATCTACACGATCGGCTACATGGCCGACGACGACGGCTACATCCTGTTCTTCAGCTACATCTCGCTGTTCACGTTCAGCATGCTGATGCTGGTGATGAGCAACAACTTCCTGCAGCTGTTCTTCGGCTGGGAAGCGGTCGGGCTCGTCTCGTATCTGCTGATCGGCTTCTACAAGACGCGTGAATCGGCGATCTACGCGAACCTGAAGGCGTTCCTGGCGAACCGCGTCGGTGACTTCGGGTTCGTGCTGGGCATCGCGCTGGTCTACACGTATTTCGGCACGCTCTACTACGCGCCGGTGTTCGCGCGCGTAGGCGAGTTCGCCGCGACCACGGTCAACCTGCTGGGGGCGGCGCAGTGGCCGCTGCTGGCGGTAATCTGCATCTGCCTTTTCATCGGCGCGATGGGCAAGTCGGCGCAGGTGCCGCTGCACGTCTGGCTGCCCGATTCGATGGAAGGCCCGACGCCGATCTCCGCGCTGATCCACGCGGCGACGATGGTCACTGCGGGCATCTTCATGGTCGCGCGGATGAGCCCCCTGTTCGAGCTCTCCGACGCGGCGCTCTCCTTCGTCACGGTGATCGGGGCAACCGGCGCGCTGTTCCTCGGGATCCTCGGCGTCGTGCAGAACGACATCAAGCGCGTCGTCGCGTACTCGACGCTGTCGCAGCTCGGCTACATGACGGTCGCGCTCGGCGTTTCCGACTACGCGGGCGGCATCTTCCACCTGATGACACACGCGTGCTTCAAGGCGCTGCTCTTCCTCGGCGCGGGCTCGGCGATCATCGCGATGCATCACGACCAGGATATGCGCAACATGGGGGGCTTGCGGAAGTACATGCCGATCACGTACTGGACGATGCTGATCGGGAGCGTGGCGCTTGTGGGAATCCCGCCGTTCGCCGGGTTCTTCTCGAAGGACGCGATCATCGAGGCTGTGCACGCGTCCAGGATTCCCGGGCACGGCTACGCCTATTTCGCTGTGGTCGCCGGCGTGTTCGTGACCGCGTTCTACTCGTTCCGGCTGATTTTCATGACGTTCCATGGCGAGGAGCGGTTCCGCAAGATCACGGCGCACGGCCACGACGATCATGCTCATGACGATCACGGCCACGGCGGCCATCAGGTCGAGCCGCGGGAAAGCCCGTGGGTCGTCACGGTGCCGCTGATCGCGCTCGCCATTCCGTCGGTGGTGATCGGGTGGATGACGGTCGAGCCGACGCTCGTCGGCGATTGGTTCGGCGACGCGATCGTCGTGTCGTCGGCGCATCCCGCGGCCGCCGACTTCCGCGAAGAGTGGCGCGGCATCGGCGCCTTCATGCTCCACGGCGTCACGGCGCTGCCGTTCTGGCTCGCGCTCGCCGGCATCGTGAGCGCCTGGTATCTGTACCTCGTCCGGCCGGAGCTCCCCGCGCGCATTGCCGCCGCCGTCCGTCCGATCTATACGCTGCTCGACAACAAGTACTATTTCGACCGCTTCAACGACTGGTTCTTCGCCGGCGGCGCGCGCAAGGTCGGCAGCTTCCTATCGAACGTGGGCGACCGGTCGATCATCGACGGCTTCTTCGTCAACGGTACGGCAAAGGTCGTCGGCTGGACGGCAGTGCTCCTCCGGCACATCCAGTCGGGCTACGTCTATCACTACGCGTTCACGATGATCGTCGGCGTCCTCGCGCTGCTCTCGTACTGGACACTCTGAAACGTCGCCGATGCCGTACCTCTCTCTCGCCATCTGGGTCCCGATCGTCGCCGGCCTTGCCGTTCTCGCGGTTGGCCGCGACCGCGATGCCGGCCTCGCGCGCTGGATCTCGCTGATCGGGTCGGTCGTCGGGCTGCTGGTCACATTGCCGCTGTGGCTGCATTTCGACACGTCGACCGCCGAGATGCAGTTCGTCGAGCAGGCCGAGTGGATCCCGCGCTTCGACATCCACTATCACCTGGGTGTCGATGGCATCTCGATGCTGCTCGTGCTGCTGAACAGCCTTATGACGCTGATCGTCGTCTGGTCGGCGTGGGAGGTGATCCAGGTCCGCGTCGCACAGTACATGGCGGCGTTCCTGATCCAGTCGGGACTCATCAATGGCGCGTTCAGCGCGCTCGACGGCATCCTCTTCTACTCTTTCTTCGAGGCGATGCTTATCCCGATGTACATCATCATCGGCTCCTGGGGCGGGCCCAACCGCGTCTACGCCGCGGTGAAGTTCTTCCTCTACACGCTGCTCGGCTCGCTGCTCTTGCTGGTGGGGTTCATCTACCTCTACAACGTTTCGGAGACGTTCGCGATTCTCGAGTGGTATCGCGTCCCCCTGTCGCTCGACGTGCAGGTGCTGCTGTTCATCGCGTTCTTCCTGTCGTTCTCGGTCAAGGTCCCTATGTGGCCGGTGCACACGTGGCTGCCGGATGCGCACGTCGAGGCTCCGACCGGCGGCTCGGTGATCCTCGCCGCGATCACGCTGAAAATCGGCGGGTACGGATTCGTCCGCTTCATCCTGCCGATCCTGCCGGACGCCGCGCACTACCTCTCCGGGTTCGTGATCACGCTGTCGCTGATCGCCGTCGTCTACATCGGCTTCGTCGCGCTGGTGCAGGCCGACATGAAGAAGCTGATCGCCTACTCGTCGATCTCGCACATGGGTTTCGTCACGCTCGGCTTCTTCCTCTTCAGCGCGCTCGGTCTCGAGGGCGGCCTCGTGCAGATGATCTCGCACGGGTTCGTGTCGGCGGCGATGTTCCTGTGCGTCGGCGTGATGTACGACCGCATGCACACGCGGCTGATCGCCGACTACGGCGGCGTCGTCAACACGATGCCGAAGTTCGCAGCGTTCATGATGCTGTTCGCGATGGCAAACGCGGGGCTGCCGGCCACCTCCGGGTTCGTGGGTGAGTTCCTGGTGATCCTCGCGGCGGTCAAGGTCAACTTCTGGCTGGGGTTCACCGCGGCGACGATAATGATTCTCGGCGCCGCGTACACGCTTTGGATGTACAAGCGCGTGATCTACGGGGAGGTCGCCAACGACCACGTCCGCGCGCTCTCCGACGTGAACCGCCGCGAGTTCTGGATGCTCGGATCGGTCGCGCTGCTCGTGCTGTGGATGGGCGTGTGGCCCCGGCCGTTCATCGACGTGATGCACACCTCGGTCGAGGGCCTGCTCGCGCACGTCGCGAAGAGCAAGCTCTAGACGAAAGCCGACCGACCGATGACGCCCGACGTCAATTTCTCAGCGATCGCCCCGGAGATCGTCGTGCTCTGCGGCGCGTGCGCGGTGCTGCTGATCGACCTCTTCGTTGCGGAGACCCGCCGCCACGTCTCGTTCTGGCTGACGCAGATCGTGCTGCTCGCGGCGGCATGGGCGTCGCTTGCGTCGATGCAAGCGCAGCCGTCGACCGCGTTCAGCGGGATGGTCGCCGACGACATGCTCGCCGACACGCTGAAGTTCATGTCGTGCGTCGCCGTGTCGCTCGGACTCTTCGTCTCGCGCAGCTATTGCGTCGTGCGGGGCCTCTTCCGTGGCGAGACGTTCGTGCTGGCGCTCTTCACCTTGCTCGGAACGATGGTGATGATCGCGGCAAGCAGCTTCGTCACGCTCTACCTCGGGCTCGAGCTGCAGGCGCTGGCGCTCTATGCGATGGTCGCCATGCACCGGAAGTCGAACATCGCGTCCGAAGCCGCGATGAAGTACTTCGTCCTCGGCGCGCTGGCCTCGGGCATCCTTCTCTACGGGATGTCGATGGTCTACGGCGCGACGGGTTCGCTCGATGTCGCCGTGGTGGCGCGCGAGCTCGCGGGCGGCGGCGCCAATCGTCTCATCCTGCTGTTCGGCCTCGTCTTCGTCGTCTCGGGCATTGCGTTCAAGCTCGGCGCGGTCCCCTACCACATGTGGGTTCCCGACGTTTACGACGGCGCACCGACCGTGATGACGCTGCTGATCGGCACGGCGCCCAAGCTCGCGGCCTACGTGTTCATGCTGCGGCTCCTCGGTGTCGCTCTCGGCGGGCTCTGGCTCGATTGGCAGGGGATGCTGATCGTGCTCTCGCTGCTGTCGATGGTCTTCGGCAACGTCGTCGCGATCGCGCAGACGAACATCAAGCGGATGCTCGCCTACTCGTCGATCGCCAACATGGGCTTCATGCTGATGGGCTTCCTGGCTGCGAATCCCAACGGCTACAGCGCGGCGCTCTTCTACGTGATCGCGTACGTGCTCACGAGCGTCGCATCGTTCGGGATGGTGATGCTGCTCTCGCGCGAGGGATTCGAGGCGGATCAGCTCGAGGATTTCAAGGGCCTCAACCAGCGCTCGCCGTGGTGGGCGTTCATGATGCTGCTCGTGATGTTCTCGCTCGCCGGCATCCCGCCGACCGTGGGCTTCTACGCCAAATTCACCGTGATCCAGGCGGCCGTCGACGCCGGTTTCGTCTGGCTCGCCGTGGCTGCTGTGCTTTCGTCCCTCGTCGGAGCGTTCTACTACCTGCGCGTGGTGAAGCTCATGTATTTCGACGACCCAACCGACACCGAGCCGATCGACGCCCGCGCCGACAGCCGCGCGATCCTTACGATGAATGGCCTCGCGCTTCTTGTCTTCGGCGTGCTGCCGCAGCCGCTGCTCGGCGTGTGCGTCGTCGCCCTCGCGCATTCCGGTCTGCTCTGAAGCTTCGGGCAGCTGCGCGGGCTCTTGCGCCGTAGCCCGCGTGCTAAGATGCCCGGGTCTCGAAGCTTGGGCTCTTGCTCCCGATGCGCGTCGGTCTTTTCGTCACCTGCCTCGTCGACCTGATGCGGCCGTCGATCGGGTTCGCCGCGCTGCGGCTGCTCGAGGCCGGCGGCGCGACGGTCGTCGTCCCGCCCACGCAGACCTGCTGCGGACAGCCAGCGTACAACTCAGGTGACCGCGCGGACGCGAAGGCGCTCGCGGCAAAGGTCGTCGCCGAATTCGAGGATTGCGACTTCCTGGTCGCTCCCTCGGGCTCGTGCAGCGGGATGATACGCACGCATTACGCCGATCTCTTCGCCGACGATCCGGCGATGCTCGCACGTGTCGAGGCGCTCGCCGCGAAGACGCGCGAGCTGACCGAATTCCTGGTGAGCGAGCTGCGGCTCGCGTCGGTGCCGGGTCGCTTCGACGGCACCGTGACCTACCACGACGGCTGCTCGGGGCTGCGCGAGATGGGCGTCAAGGCGCAGCCGCGGGCACTCCTCGCGAAGGTGCCCGGCCTTCGATTGAGCGAGATGGCCGAATGCGAGACCTGCTGCGGCTTCGGCGGCACGTTCGCCGTCAAGTACGGCGAGATCTCGACGCGGCTTGCCGACAACAAATGCGGCCACATCGCGGCGAGCGGCGCCGATGCCGTGGTGGTCGGCGACCTCGGGTGCATGCTCAACATCGAGGGCAGGCTGCGCCGTCGCGGTGAGAAGACGCGCGTGCTCCACGTCGCCGAAGTGCTCGCCGGCACCCAGTTCGCCTGAGCGCGGCGATCTGCGGGCCGGTAGCCGAATACCCACCCAAGGCCGAGCGATGGAAGTCTCGTCGATGCACTTCAAGGCCCGGGCGCACGTGAAGCTGCACGACGCGCGCCTGCAGGACAACCTGAAGAAGATGCAGGGCAAGTTCGTCGGCAAGCGGCGCTCGGCGATCACCGAGCTCGACGACTTCGAGGGGACGCGCGAATACGCGAAGAATCTGCGCAACCGCGCGCTGCAGGACCTCGACGTCTGGCTCGAGCTCTTCGAGCGCAACGCGACGGCACGCGGCGCGACAGTGCTCTTCGCAGAGACGCCCGCCGACATCAACGCGCTCGTGCTCGAGATCGCGAAGAAGCACGAAGTCGCGAAAATCATCAAGTCGAAGTCGATGGTGTCGGAAGAGTCGGCGCTCGACCACGCGATCGAGGCCGCGGGATTGACGGTCGTCGAGACGGACCTCGGCGAGTACATCCTGCAGATCAATGGTTACGAGCCGCCGTCGCACATCATCGGACCCGCGCTGCACAAGTCGAAGGAGGAGGTCGCGGATCTCTTCCACAAGTCGCACGGCACGCCGATCAAGTCAGGGATCGAGGAGCTGTGCCTGGAGGCGCGCGGCGTGCTGCGGCGGCACTACCTGAGCGCCGACATGGGGATCTCGGGCGGCAATTTCTTCGTCGCCGAGACGGGTTCGGTCGTTCTTGTCACGAACGAGGGCAACGCGACGCTCGCCACTACGCTCCCGAAGGTGCACGTCGCGATCTCGGGGATCGAGAAGGTCGTGCCGACGCTCGAGGACGTCGCGACGCTGATGCGGCTCCTTCCGCGCTCGGCGACCGGTCAGTCGATCTCGAACTATGTCGACGTGCTGACGGGACCGAAGGGCGAGGGCGAGTTCCACGGCGCGGAGCACATGTACTTCATCGTCGTCGATTGCGGCCGCACCGGCGTGCTCGCGAGCGGCGTGCGCGAGGCGCTGCGCTGCATCCGCTGCGGCGCGTGCATGAATCACTGTCCCGTGTATCAGAACGTCGGGGGACACTCGTACGGGTGGGTCTACCCCGGGCCGATCGGCTCGATCCTGACGCCGATGTACGTCGGCCTGGAGAAGGCCCAGGATCTGCCTGCGGCATCCACGTTCTGCAACCAGTGCGGTGTCGTCTGCCCGGTCAAGATCCCGTTGCCCGACCTGCAGCGGAAGCTGCGCGAGCAGGCGTTCTCGCGGGGTCTGCGTCCGTGGTACGAGCACCTGGCGTTGCGCGCATGGTCGTGGGTCGCGCAACGGCCCGGCCTCTACGCGAAGGTGACCAAGCGCGCCGCCCGGATGCTCGATGCGATGGGCGGAAGCAGCGGCTACATCTCGCATTTGCCTTTCGCCGGCGGCTGGACCGAGAGCCGCGACTTGCCGGCGCCGGAAGGGCGAACCTTCCGCGAGCTCTATCGCGAGCGCCAGGGGGCGAGCCGATGATCGGGAGCGCCCGACGTGCGGCGCGCAGTCCGGAGGCCGCGCCTCGCCGTCCGATCGCGTGCGCCCGACGCTCAGGCGCTCGGCCACCGAGCCGCCGGGGGGACGACGCATGAACGCGCCGCACGAAAAGGGATCGCCCGCCACGAAGCTCTCGCGGCGCGCGGAATCGCTCGGCACCGAGAACGCGTTCGTCGTGCTCGCCGAGGTCAATGCGCTTGCGCGGGCGGGCAAGGACATCGTGTCGTTCTGCATCGGCCAGCCGGACTTCCCGACGCCGCGCAACATTCAGAAAGCGGGCATCGAAGCGATCAAGGCGGGCAAGCACGGATACACGCCTTCGGCGGGAATCGACGAGCTGCGCGCCGCCGCGGCGAAGGACATGGGCGCCCGCCGCGGTCTCGAGTTCCTGCCGGACGACATCGTCGTCGGCGCCGGCGCGAAGCCCTTCATCGCGTACACGATCGCCTCGGTCACCGACTACGGCGTGGGCGACGAGGTGATCTATCCGGTTCCCGGCTTCCCCATCTACGAATCGCAGATCGTCGCGAACGGCGCGGTGCCGGTGCCGATCTACCTGCGCGAGGCACGCGACTTCGCGTTCGATCCCGCCGAGCTCGAAGCGAAGATTACGCCGAAGACGAAGCTCCTGATCCTCAACACGCCGCACAATCCGACCGGGGGCATGCTGCAGCCCGACGATCTCGATGCGATCGCGGACATCCTCTCGCGCCATCCGCAGGTCTGGGTTTTCGCCGACGAGATCTACTCGCGCCTCGCCTACGCCGGCGCGTTCGATTCGCTCGCGAGGCACCCGGGAATGCTCGAGCGCACGGTCGTCGGGGACGGCGCCTCGAAGACGTGGGCGATGACGGGCTGGAGAATCGGCTTCGTCGCGAGCCGCGCGCTCGCTCCGGTGTTCACGCGCTGGGTCACCAACACCGATTCGTGCGCTGCGCAGATCTCGCAGTGGGCGGCCGTCGAGGCGATCACAGGGCCGCAGGACGCCGCCGACGCGATGCGCGCGAGCTTCCTCGAGCGGCGCGACTTGATCGTCGGCCTGCTGAACAAGGTGCCGGGTATCACCTGCCGCAATCCGGGTGGCGCCTTCTACGCGTGGCCGAACGTCACCGAAGCGTGCCGGATCACCGGGTGCGCCGACTCGGAGGCATTCCGCAAGCGCCTCCTTGCCGATGCGGGCGTCGCGGTGCTCTCCGACATCCACTTCGGGCGGCGCGTCCCGAACGAGGGCCAGCACATCCGGTTCTCGTATGCAGCCTCGCCGGCGGCGATCACGAAGGGCGTCGAGCGGATCGACGCGTTCGTCCGCCGTCACAAGAAGTAGGAGTCCCGATGCCGAGCTCGCTCGCCGCCAACCGCGCCGCTCGCGACGCCGTCCTCGGGCGCGTCCGCAGCGCGCTCGGCAAGAAGGGCGATCGCGGTGACGCGCGCGCCGCAGCCGGAGCGTATGTCGCCGCCCATGCGCAAGGGCCGCGGCCCGCCATGCCGGGAGACCTCGTCGGGCGCTTTCTCACCCGGGCAACCGACATGGAGAGCACCGTCGAGCAGATCGATGATCGCGCGGCGATCCCGGCAGCGGTTGCGCGCTACATCGACGCGTTGACGCTGGCGCCCGAGCTCGAGTTGCAGCGCTCGAAGGCGGGCGTCTGCTGGCCCGAGTTCGCCGACCTCGACTGGCCGGCGGCGGGCCTCGCGATCGAGGCGCGGCCGACGGCCGGCGGCGACCGGCTCGGGATCACCGGGACGTTCTGCGCGGTCGCGGAGACCGGCACGCTCGTCGTCCTCGCGGGCGCGCAAACGCCCACGGCGAGCGCATTGCTCGTCGACACGCATGTCGCGGTCGTGCGCGGCGATCGGATCGTCTCGGGAATGGAAGAGGCGTTCGCGCTGATCCGCAGCGAGCAGGGCCGCCTGCCGCGGGCGGTCAACTTCATCTCCGGCCCCTCGCGCACCGGGGATATCGAGCAGACGATCGTGCTCGGCGCGCACGGACCGTTCCGCGTGCACATTCTGGTGCTCGACTGAAGCACGGGTTCGAGCGCGGTCCTCGGGGCGACCTTCGGAACCCGGCCGCTGCGCCGAGCTTGCAGGCAGCCTAAAGCCAGATCAGCGCAACGAGAGCGAGCAGCGGCAGCATCGCCGCGAGTGCGTAGCCGGAGTACGCGAAGAAGCTC
>Ga0335069_10011121_pt1 | contig 12724 bp, 11 predicted proteins | sample Lox_Sample_11_FD_206714 | JGI IMG/M metagenome (GOLD analysis project Ga0335069, IMG submission 206714) | Soil microbial communities from Loxahatchee National Wildlife Refuge, Florida, United States - Lox_Sample_1.1 | ecosystem: Environmental > Terrestrial > Soil > Wetlands | place: USA... | reverse complement strand
CCGGCGCAATCGCATTCACCGTGATGTTGTAGGCCGCGAGCTCCTGCGCGACGCAGCGCATCAGGTGGGTGACGCCGGCCTTCGCCGCCATGTACGCCGACCCGATCGCCGGCTCGCACTGGTACGAGGCCACCGAACTCGTGACGATCATCCGGCCGGAGCGCTGCGGGCGCATGAAGCGCGCTGCACTGCGCAGCGTCGCGAAGATGCCCGTCAGGTTGACCTCGATGACCCGGTTCCAGCGCTCGTCGCTGTAGCGCTCGAGGGCGCCATCCGGGTTGCGCGGGCGCTCCGTGCCGACCCAGTTGCCGATGAAGCCGGGCCCGGAGTCGATGCCGGCGTTGGCGAACACGACGTCGAGACGCCCGTGCGCCGCGACCGCGCCGTCGACCGCGCGATCGAGCGCCGCATGGTCACGCACGTCGACGACCTCGCCGCGCACCGCGTATCCGAGCGCGCGCAGGCGCGCGACCTCGTCCTTGATCCGCTGCGCGTCGACGTCGAGCATCGTGACGCTGGCGCCGTTCTCGGCAAGCGCCTCCGTGAAGCCGAGCCCGAGCCCGCTCGCACCGCCGGTCACGATGACGCCGTAGCCTTCGACCTTGAACAGCTGGTCGCTTTTCATGCGCTCACTCTCGTGGCAACAGGGTGCGTTTCGCGCGTCGGGTCAAGTGCGCGCGTGACGGCCTCGCGCCCTCACGCGTGCCCGACGTCGACGAGGATCTTCATGCCCTCCTGGCGGCGCAGGCGCTCGAAGCCGGACTCGAGGATGCCGTCGAACGGGATCGTCTCGACCCAGCCGTCGGTCGGGTAGCTGCCGCGGGCCATCTCGTCGATGACGCTCGGGAAGGCACTGACCGACATCGCGACGCCGGTGAGGCGGACCTCGGGCATCAGGAGGTCGAACGGCGGGATCACGACCGGCTGGTGGTGAATCGCGACGACGACGGCGGTGCCGTCGACCCGCGTCCCGTGCAGCATCGCGTGGAACGACTGCGGCACGCCCGCCGCGTCGACCGACGCGTGCGCGCCGCGCCCGCCGGTCAGGTCGCGGATCGCCTCGACGACGTCGCCGCTCGAAGGATCGAGCAGCACCTTGGCGCCGAGGCCGGCGAGCGCCGCCCGGCGCGCGGGCGAGGGGTCGACGATGATCGCCTGCACGCCACGGCGCTTCAGCGTCAGGAAGACGCCGATGCCGATCGGGCCGGCGCCGTGAATCGCGACCGTCTGCCCCGCCTCGACCAGGCAGCGATTCGCCGTGTGCCAGGCGATCCCGAGTGGCTCGATCAGCGCGCCCTGCATCGCGCTGACCTCTGGGGGCAGGCGATGCGCCATGCGGCGTTTGACGACCGTGAATTGCGCGAGGCCGCCGCCGGCGCGGTTGTAACCGTGAAATGCCACCAGCGGGCAGTGGTTGTACTGGCCGAGCCCGCAGTAGAGGCACTTTCCGCAGGTCTCGAGCGGCTCGACCGCGACCAGGTCGCCGACGGCGAGGTCCTCGACGCCGGCGCCGAGCGCCACGACCTCACCGCACAGCTCGTGGCCCATGATGATCGGGTTGCGCACGCCGGTCAGCGGATGCGGCGTGGTCCGGGTCGTGATCGGCCCGTCGTAGTACTCGTGCAGGTCGCTGCCGCAGATGCCGTTGTAGCGGACGCGCAGCTTCACGTCGCCCGGCCCGGGCTCGGGCTCCGGAACGTTCTCGAGTCGCAGATCCCGGTTCCCGTGAAAGACCGCAGCGCGCAACAGACTCTCCTCGGCTCCGGGTATCGGACCTGAGCGTCGCCGCAGGGGCTCGATCCGGCGGGCACGGCAACTCGACCGACGGCGAAGGGCAACGCCCGGCCCAGACCGATCGTACGCCGGCTCCGGCGCCGCTGATATGCCGCCGCAACCCGAGGTGTTGCGGGCATTTCTTGGCCCCGCCGGAGCGAGCGCCGCGCGCGGCACCGACGCCGCCGGGGCGCGGCGAATGCGCTCGGAGGCGATGCGTCCTGCCTTCAGCGTCGACTGCGCCGCCCTCGCCCGGCCTATGATCGATCGCGCGTTGCAGGGACAGGGAGCCGTCATGAATCGCCGCGACTTTGTCTGGGCCAGCACCGCTGCGACAGCCGGCGTCGGACTCGCGACGCTCGGGCGGACCGCGATCGGCGACCCCGCGTCCGGATGGCCGGGGACTGCCCGGCCGTGCGCGGCCGTGTTCGACGCGCGCTTCGACGCCTCGCGTGCCTTCGCGGCCGGCGCCCAACGCCGCGGATGGCCGGTTCACGCGATCGAAGGGGACGTCACGGCGCTATGGCTCGACGAACTGCGGCCGCGCTGGGCCACGGCCGACGCAACGGTCGTCGGCATGACGACCGAGCGGTCGCTGCTCTGCCTCGAGCAGCTCGCATGGGACCAGTGGATGCGCGTCGTCACGCGCCGCGCGCCGCGAGGCGGCGCCGCCCACTCGCTGGTCGCCTGGGTGATTGCGCCCGGCTGAGCGGGCGTCGGAGCGAGGCGGCACGCGCACACAGCAGTCGAACGCAAGGAACACCTCGATGAGAGTACCGCCGGGAGTCACGCAGGCCGATTACGCCAAGGCGCTCGGGGAATTCGAGCGTGTCGTCGGCCGCGAGTGGATCTTCACGAGCGACGCGGACCTCGACCTCTACCGCGACGCCTACTCGCCCTTCCTGAACGAGCCCGAGGAGCTGAAGGCGTCGGGTGCGCTGGCGCCTGATTCGACCGCGCAGGTGCAGGAGATCGTTCGCATCGCGAACCGCTACCGCATCCCGCTCTACACGATCTCGACCGGAAAGAACCTCGGCTACGGCGGCTCGGCCCCGCCCTACTCCGGCAGCGTCGTGCTCGACCTCAAGCGGATGAACCGCATCCTCGAGGTCAGCGAGCCCAATGCCTACGCGCTGGTCGAGCCCGGCGTCAGCTACTTCGACCTCTACCGCTACATCCAGGAACGCAAGCTCAAGGTCTGGATCGACACGCCGGATCCCGGCTGGGGCAGCGTCGTCGGCAACGCGCTCGACCGCGGCGGTGGCTACACGGCGGCCAACTACCGCAATCACTTCGACTCGCACTGCGGCATGGAGATCGTGCTGCCCTCCGGCGAGCTGCTGCGCACCGGCATGGGTGCGATACCGAACGCGACCACCTGGCAGCAGTACAAGACGGGCTGCGGGCCGTGGCTCGACGGGATCTTCTCGCAGTCGAACTACGGCATCGTGACCAAGATGGGCTTCTGGCTGATGCCGGAGCCGGAAGCCTACCTGCGCTGCACGGTCGCGGCGGAGCGCTTCGAGGACCTCTCGCCGCTCGTCGAGACGCTCAACTACTGCGAGAACAGCCGGATCACGTCCGGCTTCCCGGATCTGTCCTCGCCGCTGCTCGGCTACCCGCCGATCGGGCAGGTGCAGCTCTTCATGGAGAACGGGCCGCCGGCACTCGACAACGAGCATCGCGCTCTGCTCGGCGGCGTCAAGCTCGGCTACTCGGCGGAGCTCGAGTCCTACGGGATTCGCAAGGGCATCCCGTACTGGGAGCTGTGGCTCAGCTTCTACGGGCCGATGGAAGTCGTCGAGGCGCAGTGGAACGCGGCTCAGCGCCACTTCTCCAAGATCAGGGGTGCGCGCTTTCGGATCGTCGACAAGCTCAAGCTCCCGATCGACCCGGCGAAGGCGTCCGACTACCACGAGCCGGAGCTCGGCGTGCCGTCGCTGCGCGCCTTCTCGATCGGGGCGCGCACGCCGTGGAACCCGACGCCCTCCAAGGGCCACATGTGGTTCTCGCCGATCATTCCGCGCAACGGCGCGGCGATCATCGAGGCCAACCGCGTGTTCAGCGAGGCGGCGCGCGCGCTCGAGATGCCGCTCTTTCAGACCTTCTGCCTGCCCGCGTGCTTCTGGGAGCGCGCATTCGTCTTCATCCTCGCGACGCCCGTCACCGAGGATCCGGCGACGAACCGGCGCTACCGCGAGGGCTTCAAGCAGCTGATCAAGATCGGCGGCGAGCACGGCTGGGGCGAGTACCGCACGGCCCCGGTGTTCCAGAAGCCGGTCATGGATGTCTACTCGTTCGGCGATCACGCCCTGCACCGCCTGCACGAGACGCTCAAGGATGCGATCGACCCGAACGGGATCCTGTCGGCGGGCCGCTACGCGATCTGGCCCAAGCACCTGCGGGGGACGCAGCGATGAGAGGCGTGCGAATGAGCATCCGAGCAGCCGCCGTCACGGTCGCCGTCGCAGCGAGCGCCGTCGTGCCGGCAGCGGCCGCGGAATCGGGCCCGGCGGGGCGGGTCGTGTACGAGAAATGGTGCGCGCCCTGCCACGACCCGGGCATCCACCATCCCGGAACCCACGCGCTGATGGCGAAGTACCAGGGCACCAAGCCCGGCGCGCTCATCGAGTGGACCGACCTGCAGGCGGCGACGGTCAAGCAGGTCGTTCGCCACGGCATCTCGGTGATGCCGCATTTTCGCAAGACCGAGATCAGCGACGCAGAGCTCGACGCGCTCGCGGCGTATCTGTCCAGAAGTGCGCGCTGATCCGCTCGGGCGGGCGCGGCGCGATCGGCCGCGCGCGCGGCGCGCCGCCCGCTTAAGCTCGACGCCTGGGTTCGGCATTCATCGCGGAGTCCGGCCGTGGCTACGATAGTCGGTGGCATCGCCTCGTCCCACACCCCCACGATCGGGTTCGCGCTCGACACCGGCAAGCAGGCGGACCCGGTCTGGGCGCCGATCTTCGAAGGCTACCGCCCCGTCCAGCGCTGGCTCGCCGACAAGGCGCCCGACGTGCTGTTCGTGATCTACAACGACCACATCACCTCGTTCTTCCTCGATCACTATTCGCAGTTCGCCCTCGGGGTCGGCAGCCGCTTCTGGCCCGCCGACGAGGGTGGCGGCGCGCGCAAGCTGCCGCCGATCGACGGCCACCCGCAGCTTGCACAGCACGTTGCGAACGGGCTGGTCGCCGACGAGTTCGACCTCTCGTACTTCCAGGGCAAGGGGCTCGATCACGGCTGTTTCTCGCCGCTGTCCGTCATCTGGCCGCACGAGCCCGTGTGGCCGGGCGCGATCGTGCCGCTGCAGGTGGGCGTCCTCGAGCTGCCGATTCCCTCCGCGCGCCGCTGCTTCAAGCTCGGCCGATCGCTGCGCAAGGCGATCGAGAGCTACCCGGAGGACCTCAAGGTCGCCATCGTCGGGACCGGCGGGCTCTCGCATCAGGTGCACGGCGAACGCTGCGGCTTCAACAACACGCCCTGGGACATGGAGTTCCTCGAGCGCCTCGAGAAGGACCCCGAGTCGCTGACGAAGCTCACGATCGCCGAGTACGCCGAGCGCGGCGGCTGGGAGGGCGCCGAGGTCATCATGTGGCTGATCATGCGCGGGGCCCTCTCGAGGAAGGTCCGCAAGGTCCACCAGTCTTACTACCTGCCATCGATGACGCCGATCGCGACGCTGATCTTCGAGAACGACTCCGACGATCCGCCCGACGAGGCGCTACCGGCCTACCGCGCCCGCATTGGCCGGCAGTGGGCCGGTGCCGAGAAGCTCGCCGGGACCTACCCCTACACGCTCGACCGCAGCGTGAAGGCCTACCGCCTCAACCATTTCCTCCATCGCCTGATCGAGCCGGAATTCCGGCGACGCTTTCTCGCGGACCCCGAGCCGCTGTTCGCCGAAGCCAGCCTGACGGAGGAGGAACGCGAGCTCGTTCGGCGCCGCGACTGGCGCGCGCTGATTCGCTACGGCGTGATCTTCTTCCTGCTCGAGAAGTTCGGCGCGACCGTCGGCACGACGAACCTGCACATCTACGCGGCGATGCGCGGCCAGTCGCTCGAGGACTTCCAGAAGACCCGCAATGCCCAGGTCCTCTACTCCGTCGCCGGCCAGGACGACGGCAAGACGGACTGGGACCGAAAGTCGTAGCGCGGCGCGTTCAGCCGGCGGCCGTTCGCGGCTCGATGCGCACGAGCGCGAGGCACACCGCCGCCACGAGCGGGCCGACACCCATGATGATGGCGACCACCGGGAGCGCATAGCCCGCGCTGAACAGGAAGCCGGCGATGATCGGCGCGATCACCGCCCCGCCGCGCCCGAGCCCGATCGCGAAGCCGGTGCCGCTCGCCCGCAGGTCGGTGGGGAACACGCGTGCGAGGACCGCGTAGATGCCGACGATGGCGCCGTTGGTGCAAAAGCCCGCGGCGGCGCAGACGAACGACAGTCGCGCGAGGTCGGGCTGGCTGCGGCCGAAGAGCGCGACGGTCACGGTCGAGAACACGAGCAGCACGATCGTCAGTGCGCGCGCACTGAATCGCCGCGTCAGCAGCCCGAGCACCGCCCCGCCGCTCATCCCGCCGACGTTCGTCCAGACGAGAACACCCGCTGCCGCGGACGGGGCGAATCCCAGGTCCACGACGATCTTCGGGACCCACTTGACCAAGAAGTAGAAAGTCGTGATGTGCAGGAAGTACGTCAGCGTCACGAGCGTCGTCGTCATCACGAGGTCGGCGCGGAAGATCCCGCCGGCACGGCGCGCGCCCGTTCCCGCGCCCGGCGACGGCACCGGCTGCGCGCCGTTCGCTGCAGGGGCCGGCGGCGGCAGACGCTCGATCGACGCACGGCCGATGCGCGCGAGCGCGCCGTTTACGCGCTCGAGCGCGCCGGGCGGCTGCCGCGCGCACAGCCAGGAAATCGACTCCGGCACCCAGTACCACACGATCGGGATGAACAGTGCCGTGACGCCGGCCCCGAACTCGAAGATCACGTTCCAGTGCATGGTCTTCAGCAGCGCGGCGACGACCAGTCCGCCCGCGATCGCGCCGAACGGGTAGCCGATGGCCATCAGCGACACGCTGAGATCGCGCCGCTTCAGGCTCGCGAACTCGGCCGCCGCCGCCGCCGACGCGGGCAGTATCCCGCCGATGCCCAGCCCCGTGACCACCCGCCACAGCCCGAGCACGTAGACGCCCTTCGCGGTCGCCGCCATCGCCATCCCGAGGGTCATGACGACGACGCAGCCGAGCATCGTCCGCCGCCGACCAACCCGGTCGGCCAGTCCGCCGATCAGGATCGAGCCGACGGCCATGCCGAAGAGCTCCGCAGACAGCACGAAACCGAGCGCCGCGCGGTCGATGCCCCAGTCACGGGCGATGCCGGGCGCAGCGAAGCTGATCGCGAGCACGTCGAAGCCGTCGAGCGCCGTCAGGCCGACGGTGATGGCGACGACCAGCACCTGCTGCAGCGTCATCGCGCCGTGGGACAGGAGGTCGCGCGGGTCTTCGCTCATGGTCGAGTCGTTCCTCGTCACCGGGTGGCCGCGGGCCCGACGATACCATCAAAGCCGTGCGGGCCGAGGACCTGCGGCCGTCACGCGCGTGTCACCCACGGCCCGGCGGGCCTTCGGCAAAATCACGCCCTGGCGGCTGCGCGGGTCTCAGATCCCGGTAACATCGTCAGGCGCCAGCCGCGCGCCGGGGCCAGGGAGGACCGCGCCGATGATCGACCTCTACACCGCAGCCACGCCGAACGGCTGGAAGATCTCGATCGCCCTCGAGGAGCTCGGCCTTGCGTACACGGTGCATCCGCTCGCGCTCTCGGAGCAGGAGCAGAAGCAGGACTGGTACCTGAAGCTCAATCCCAACGGCCGCATTCCGACGATCGTCGATCGCGGCAACGACGACTTCGTCGTGTTCGAGTCGGGCGCGATCCTGATCTACCTCGCGGAGAAGACCGGGCGCCTGATGCCGACCGAAGCCAAGGGGCGGCTGCGCGTCATCCAGTGGCTGATGTTCCAGATGGCGGGCGTCGGCCCGATGATGGGCCAGGCGAACGTGTTCCTGCGCTATGCGCCCGAGAAGATCCCGTACGCGATCGACCGCTACCAGCGCGAGGTACGCCGGCTGCTCGAGGTGCTCGATCACCAGCTCGCGACGAACGAGTACCTGGCCGGCAGCAACTACTCGATCGCCGACATCGCGCACTGGGCCTGGGTGCACGGCTACGAATGGTCGGGAGTCACGATCGACGGGCTGTCGCACCTCGCGCGCTGGATCGAGCGCGTCGGTTCGCGGCCGGCGGTCAAGCGCGGCCGCGCCGTACCACCGCCCGGCGACATCGGCAACAAGGACAGGACGACAGTCGAGTCCGGCCGGAAGATGCTCGTGTAGAGAGCGCCGTCGAGGAAGTGAAGCATGAAGCCACGGGTCGCAACGGTCGCGCCGACGCCTGAGCTCGCGTCGGGGTCGGTTCGCGAGGCGGCGTACGCGCTGTTTCGCGCCTTCGGCATGACGACGGTGTTCGGCAACCCGGGCTCGACGGAATTGCCGCTGTTCCGCGACTTCCCTGCCGACTTCCGCTACGTCGTCGGCCTGCAGGAATCGGTCGTCGTCAGCATGGCGGACGGCTTCGCGCAAGCGCGCGGCGCCGCGGCGCTCGTGAACCTGCACTCGGCGATCGGCGTCGGCCACGCGCTCGGCAGCATCTTCACGGCGTACCGCAACCAGACACCGCTCGTGATCACCGCCGGGCAGCAGGCGCGCTCGATCCTGCCGTTCGAGCCGTTCCTGTACTCCGAGCAGGCGGTGAATCTGCCGCGCCCGTACGTCAAGTGGAGCTGCGAGCCAGCGCGCGCCGAGGACGTGCCCGCGGCACTCGCGCGCGCCTACTACGCGGCGATGCAGCCCCCGCGCGGCCCGACGTTCGTGTCGGTGCCGGTCGACGACTGGGACCGCGCATGCGCGCCCGTCGCCGCACGCGAGGTCAGCAACCGCGTCGCGGGCGACCCGGCGCTGCTCGCGCGCGCGGCCGCGAGCCTTGCTTCGGCGCGGCGCCCGGTCATCGTCGTCGGTGCCTCGGTCGCGCGCAACGGCGCGTGGGACGAGGTGGTCGCGCTCGCCGAGCGCCACCAGGCGAGCGTGTGGGCGAGTCCGCTGTCGGCGCGCAACAGCTTCCCCGAGACGCACCCGCTGTTTGCCGGCTTCCTGCCCGCCGACCGGGCGCGGATCGTCGCGTGCCTCGCCGGCTGCGACCTCGTCGTCGCGCTCGGGGCGCCCGTCTTCACGTACCACGTCGAGGGCCACGGGCCGCACGTCCCGGACGGCGCGACGCTCGTGCAGCTCACCGACGACCCGTCGGCCGCCGACCGCGCGCCGGTCGGTTTCGCGATCGTCACGGACCTCCAGCTCGGCATCGCGGCACTCCTCGAGCATCCCGTGCCGCGGCGCTCCGCGCCACCCGCACGCCCGCGCCCGCCGCGGCTGGGCCCTGAGCGGCTGACGGATCGCTACCTGATGCAGCAGATCGCGCTGCTGCGTCCCGCGGGCAGCATCATCGTCGAGGAAGCGCCGAGCAGCCGGCCCGCGATGCACGAGTACCTGCCGATCCTCGAGCGCGACACCTTCCACACCTGCGCGAGCGGCGGCCTGGGGCACGGCCTGCCGGCCGCGGTGGGCGTCGCGCTCGCGCGGCCGGGCCGCAAGGTCATCGGACTCTTGGGCGACGGCTCGGCGATGTACTCGATCCAGGGGCTCTGGAACGCCGCCGAACTCGGGCTTCCGATCGCGTTCATCATCGTCAACAACCAGGGCTACCGGGCGCTCGACGAGTTCAGCGCGCACTTCGGACTGCCGAGTGTCCCCGGCACGCGGCTGCTGCACCTCGACTTCTGCGCCCTCGCGCAGGCCCAGGGGGTGGCGGGCCTGCGCGTCACGAGCGCGGGCGAGCTCGACGCCGCACTCGCGACCGCGTTCGCCGCCTCGCACCCGATGCTGATCGAGGTGTGCGTCGCCTGAGGGGCGCGCGCCCAGACCCGTTGACATATTGGCCGCCCCTGAACGAAAACGACCGGATTCTCGGGCCGGCGTTCAGGGAGACCGCTCGGGGTCCGGTCACGAATGGGACCTTTTCCCTATTGGCAGATCGATGGTCGAACCCGTAGCCTTTAGCCCGCTCGGACTCGCCGGGCACGCCGGCAGGGAGCGCCGCGCGCCCCTTCCACCGAGCGCTCGGCCGCCCGCGACGAACAACAATCGACCGCGGCCGGCCGGACATCCGTAGTCAACAAAGGCCCTACGCAATGCCGGCTGCACCGCTCCCGTCCAACGAAACCGCCCGCCTGCGCGAACTGCACAACTACGGAATCCTCGACTCGCTCGCCGATCCCTCCTTCGACGGCCTGACACGCCTCGCGAGCCAGATTGCCGGCACGCCGATCGGCCTGATCAGCCTCACCGACCAGAACCGCCAGTGGTTCAAGTCGCGCGTGGGCATCGACGTGGCGCAGATTCCGCGCGAGTGGGCGCCGTGCGCACACGTGGTCGCGAGCGGCGAGAGCATCGTCTGCCCCGACATGAGTCAGGACCCGCGCTTCTGCGACAACCCGCTGGTGCTCGGCGAGACCCGGTTCCGCTTCTATGCCGGCCTCGCGCTCACGACGCCGCGCGGCTCGGTGCTCGGGACCCTCGCGGTCATCGACACCCAGCCACGCTCGCTGAGCCCGGCGCAGACCGAGGGCCTCGCGACGCTCGCCAAGCAGATCGTCAACGAGCTCGAGCTGCGCACCGCGTATCGCGACCTGACGGCGCTGCGCGAGCGCGAGCGCGAATTCGAGATGCGGCTGCTGAAGGAGCGGACCGACGAGGCGCAGCGCCTCGCCGCCGAGCTCCACGATGGCGTAGGCCAGGAACTGGTCGGCATCTCGATCCTCGTGAGTGCGGCGCTCAACGACGCGCGCCGCCACGACTCGACGCTCGTCGAGCCGCTCGAGGAGATCAGCCTGCTGCTCGCGCGCTCGATCGAGCTCGCGCGGCGCGCGGCCCAGGAGCATGGCGGCTTCGCGATTCGGGCCGCGGGACTCTCCGGTGCGCTCGAGCAGTACGTCCGCCGCCTCGACGGACCCGGCGGGCCGCGGATCGAGCTCAGCGCCTCGAGCATTCCGGTCGGCTGCATCGATGACGGACAGGCCTACCACCTGCTGCGGATCGCGCAGGAGGCGATCAGCAATGCCCGGCGTCACAGCCGCGCGCGGCTGATCAGGGTCTCCTGTGGCTACGAGACCGGGCGGATCCGGCTCACCGTCGCCGACGATGGCGTCGGCCTGCCGGCCGAGAGCGCGGCGCAGCCCGGCATCGGGCGGCACGTGATGGAATACCGCGCGCGAGCGATCGGTGCCGACCTCTCCGTATCGCCGGTCCCGAGCGGCGGCGTCGCGGTCTCCTGCGACCTGCCCTGCGGGCCGGCGGCCTGATCGGGCCCTGACGTCCCGCGCTAGAGCGGATCGGGCGACTCGTCGCGCTGCGCGACGAGCGTGAACCCCGCCCGCCGGTACACGGGGACCGCGGCCGGATGGTCCCACGTGTCGGTGTGCAGCCAGATCCTGCGTGGCCCCTCGCGCCATTCGGCCTCGAGTGCGCACGCGAGGAGCCAGGGACCGAGTCCCCTTCCCTGGGCCTCGGGCACGAGACCGAAGTTCTTGAGCTCGACGTCGGGGAACTCGCCGCGGTCGAACTCGCAGAATCCCAGCGCCTCGACGCCCCGGCGCAGCACGTAGATCGACAGGCGCCCGGACGCGAGCAGCGCCGCGAGCTCGGCCGGGGGCAGCCGCAGCCGCTGGTCCCACCGCAGCGGTCCGCCGACGCGCTGGTACAGGGCGAGATAGTCCTCGCGCGCGAGCCGCTCCCGGCCGACGCGCTCCGGGCCGTCGTGCCGCACGGGGGTCGCCGGCGCCTGCCGGAGCTCGAGGTAGCTGACCCTGACCGTCTCCCCGGCGCTCACGGCGGGGGGCCGCCGATGCTGCGGCGCGATCGTCCGATTTCGGCTATTTTCGCCGCCGGCGAGTCCCGGCGGTCGCGCGGGCCCGGAGCACGAATGACGCTGTACATCCTGACGATCCTGATCCAGATCGGCCTCGTCGTCCACGTGATCAAGACCGGTCGCAACATGATCTGGATCTGGGTGCTGGTGCTGCTGCCGGTCGTCGGCACGCTTGCGTATCTCGCGGTCGAGGTGCTGCCGGACCTGTTCCGCTCGCGCGCGACCCGCGACGCCGTGCGCGGCGTGCAGCGCGTCGTCGATCCGAACCGCAACCTGCGTCACGCCACCGTCACCGCCGCGCTCAGCGACACGGTCGTCGCGAAGGCGCGCCTCGGCGCCGAGCTCGCGCGCCGCGGCGACTACGGCGCCGCAATCGACACCTACCGCGCCGGCCTCAAGGGACTCTACGAGCACGACCCCACGCTGCTGCTCGGCCTCGCCGAGGCCCAGTTCGCCGCGGGAGATGCATCGGGCGCGCGTGCGAGCCTCGAGGCGCTCAACGCCCACAACCCCGACTTCAAGTCGGCGGACGGTCACCTGCTCTATGCACGTGCGCTCGAGACCGAGGGCAACCTTGCGAAGGCCGCCACCGAGTACCGGGCGGTCGCGGCGTACTACCCGGGCGCCGAGGCCAAGGTGCGCCAGGCGTTGCTCCTGAAGAGGACCGGGGATGCGGCGGCGGCGCGCGAGGTGCTCGAGGACGTCGTGCGCACCGCCGAGCTCGCGCCGCGCCACGTGCGGCGCGCGCAGGCCGAGTGGATCGCCCTCGCCAAGCGCGAGCTCGGCGGCTGACGAGCGCACGGCCGCCGTGGTGCGGCCCGAAAATCCGACGCACGTCACAGGCCGGGCCCAAATCAGCCGGCGGCCGGGCCCGACCGCCTCTTTTTCCTTATCCCCTTCACAACACCGACTTTC